>Ga0210057_1002132_pt1 | contig 28723 bp, 23 predicted proteins | sample CryGeyCG2114_010_2_FD_183968 | JGI IMG/M metagenome (GOLD analysis project Ga0210057, IMG submission 183968) | Groundwater microbial communities from aquifer - Crystal Geyser CG10_big_fil_rev_8/21/14_0.10 (SPAdes) (version 2) | ecosystem: Environmental > Aquatic > Deep subsurface > Groundwater ...
ACAGGGTTAGAAACATGGAGGAGTTTCTGCCGGTTTTGCAAGAGCGGTTTGGGGACAGGGCTGGAAGTGAGCTTGGTGAGGTGCAATCTGCCGTGAGCTCCGTGGCGGCGGCACTTGAAATCTAGCCAATGAAATTATTGGCGAAGTTTCTGCTCCCAGCGGGGCTACTTTTCTTTCTGCTTTCAAATGCGGTAGCGGATATCTCTTCGGTAAGAGAGCTCTTTGCTGATTTTCAGCTTACACCTTTTTTAATAGCGTTTTCTTTGCTCTTGATAGATTACCCACAGGGGGCCGAAGGGTGGCATATTCTACTTGGCAGAATGGGTATCAAAATGAAGTTCAAGGACTCACTAAGGATTTGGATTCTTTCTACAACCGCGCGGTACATCCCGGGAAGCATTTGGCAATACGTAGGGAGAATAGAGCTTGGACGAAAGGCCGGGATTGCACGAAAAGACATTATAACCTCCATGCTTGCTGAGGTATTTTTTGTTTTAGTAGCAGGCGTAACTATGGCATCTCTCTCACTTCTTTTTGTGGACCTTAAAGATTTGGGAGTTGGAATATGGATATTTTTCCTCCCCTTTGTTTTTTTTATTCTTCACCCGGCTATTTCCAAAAGAATTATTCGACTTCTTGCTAAGTTGACAAACAGGGTGGATATGGACCTTGACAATGAACTGGGGCTTGGTGACTCACTGTATGTGCTACCTTTTTATGTCGTCAATTTCTTGATTAACGGTACGGCACTTTATTTTTTAGTGCTTGCTCTTGGAATTGAACTACAGGTCTCTCAGATAGCCGCCTTCACTGGTTTTTATGCGGCGTCATGGGTGCTTGGGTATATTGCGGTTTTTGCTCCGGCTGGAGTGGGTGTTACAGAGATAACTCTGGCAGGGCTTTTGAGTCTCAGCATGCCTTTTTCAGTTGCATCAGCGGTTGCCCTCTCGTACAGGTTTTTTTTGACAATAGCTGAGGTAACGGTTTTTCTTTTGGTACTTAATTTTGATGGAAAGCATACAAAACCAGTGGGAGAAGCGCAGTAAAAAATACGGCAGCCGTATTGAGGGGGTTCTTCTTAAATCTTTCCCGCGCCCGGTGAATGAATACTTAGACCAATGGATGTGGGAACAAGTCAAAAATTCAATCCGCCGGCCGGCGGAAAAGCTAAAAGCTAAAAAAGTTCTAGATTTGGGTTGTGGTTACGGAAGATTGTCAAAGAAGATTTTGGAGGAGTTTTCAGAAGCTCGGGTCTGCGGCATAGACATATCAAAGACTTATGTGGAAATATTTAATAAGAACCTTTTTCCGAGAGGTAAGGCCGTCGTTGGGAATATTAGAAAGCTTCCGTTTAAAAGTGAGAGTTTTGATTTGGTTATGGCTGCTACCGCTTTGATGTATTTGACAAAAAAGGGCGATCAAAAAAAGGCAATGGACGAAATAGCGCGAGTTCTCAAGCCCGAGGGGAAGTTTATAATAGTTGAAAGGAACCCTACGGGTTATAAAATAGCCACTCTCGGGGGGTTGATTGAAAAGCTTCGGGGCAAAGAGAAAAAGGAAATAAACGCGGTAGGTTTTAGCAAAGATGACATGAAGAGCTTGGCCGGGGAAGCGGGGCTCAAACTGGAAGATGCGCGGGGGATACCGGCATGGACACTGCTTCTGCCTTTAATGTTTATATTCCCTTCGTTGGTAAAGCTTGCTTCGGCTACAGACAAAGTTTTTGCCCGCCTATTGACTCCTTCCATGTATATAGCACATAGTGGCAGAAAGAAATGATGACTAAGCTTCCCAAGGTCGGTCTTCTCTCTTTTCTTGTTTTTTCTTTGCTTTTTTCTCCCGGAGCCGTGTATGCCCAAGGGGAAGGTTCAGTAGCGGAAATGGTGAACAAGTTATAAATGAAGGAATTGTCGAAATTGACCAGCTTCTTCAAAGATTATAAAGTAGTTCTTCTTGTCCCCGTTTTGTTTTTTATAATTTCACTTTCTACAAATGGTGATTATGGCATCAGCTGGGATGAGCCCATTCATTTTCACAGAGGGCAGGCTTACCTTAATTATTTTCTAACTGGAGGGGAGACCGTTTTTTCTGAGGACAGACAAATAAGTTACTACCAAAGCAATGACCTTGCTGCCGAGTGGTTCCTTCGCGGCAATGATGGGGGACATCCGCCGCTTAACGACATTCTTGCGGCTTCGACAAACTATGTCTTTTACCAAAAGCTTGGGATTTTAGGAGACATCGAGGCTCATCACCTTTTTAACATAATTGCCTCAAGCCTTTTAGTCCTGATAGTTGCAATTTTTGCCCACCAAACTTATGGAGTTTTTGCCTCGGTAATTGCCGCGTTGGCAATGGCGACATACCCTCTCTTTTTCGCCGAAAGCCATTTCAACATTAAAGACCCTCCGGAAACGGCGTTTTTCGCAGGAGCAATATGGGCATTTTGGAATTCACTGGAAAAGGGGAGTGCTAAGTGGCTTATTTTGTCGTCACTTTTTTTTGGTGTCGGTTTTGGCACAAAATTTAATATATTGTTTTTGCCTTTTATACTCGTGCCTTATCTCTTTGTCAGATATCGAAAAAAGCTCTCTGTCAAACATATCAAAAGAATTCCAAAAAGTTATTTCATTGCTCTCGCCCTTTTCCCGATTATCGGCTTTGGACTTCTTTTTATTTTCTGGCCTTTTCTCTGGACGGACCCCGTGGCGCATTTTCTGAAAGTTAAAAATTATTATCAGGGAATAGGAACAGGCGTGGACGGGGTAATGCGACCCTACATGGTAGGTGGCATTAATTTATATCCATTGCTTTGGATAGTAATAACCACACCGCCTTACGTACTGGGCCTTTTTTTTGCAGGCGTATTTTTTGCTTGGAAAAGAAGGGGAGAGGAGAAGAAAACCTCTCTCTTGTGGCTTGTGTGGTTTGCGGTTCCCGTCATCCGCGTCATGTGGCCCGGGACGATAATTTATGGAGGCGTGAGACAGATAATGGAATATATTCCCGCGATGGCCCTTCTTGCGGGGCTGGGAGCGCACGAGCTTGCAAGAAAATTTAACATTAAATACGCGAAGCTCGTTTTGTTTATTTTTTTCATTCCTCATTTTTTTGTTTTAGCTAAGCTTCATCCAAATCAAAACGTTTATTTTAACAGTCTAATCGGTGGACTGTCCGGAGCAAGAGAAAAAAATATTCCCTCTTGGGGTAACAGTTTTGGCAACGCATACTTGCCGGCGGTGCGCTGGATCAATAAAAATGCCGAACCCGGATCGAAGCTTGCCTTGGTACAAGGAACAGGGTCTAATGTCCCCGCGTTTTTGGTGAGGGGGGACATTCACTTCTCCAACGACAACTGGAGTGGAATTAAGAGACAGGGAGAGTACCTTTTAGAGTTGACGCATAATCAGCCAGGGAACCCTTACCCTTATGCTTGGAATTATATAAATAATTTTCTGGAGCCTGTATACGAGGTAAAAATAGACGGAGTGTCTATTGCCAAAGTGTGGAAGAATGATATAAAACACACGAAAGAAGAATTTCGCTTAAAGGAGGTGGCCACAAACAACTTTCAAGTTGTTCAAGAGGAAGGAAGTATTGTTATAGATTTAAAAAAAGCAAAAATACTCAGCAGATTTTTGGTCGATTTTAACAGGGATGATTTTTGTGATAATGTTGACGGCCGCGCTGATTTGTCAGTGGATGGAGAAAATTGGGAACGTCAACCCGAGAGTGTTGCTACTGGCCAAATTCCGGGTGAAGGTTTGTCCCAAAACAAAGAGGCAACAATAGTTTATTTTTTCCCGGGAAGTGAAGCTAAGTTTATTCGTTTTACTCCAAACGAAGACAGTAGTTGCATTTTAGAGAATTTTGAGGTAACAGTAGTACTGCTGGAGAGTTATCCGGATGAGTAAGAAAAAAATAGCAATCATAACGCATAACTATCCCGACACAGTGCGAGACCGAAAGAATGCTGGCGTTTTTGTTTATGATTTTGCCGAGGAGTTGGGCAAGCGCAGTAAAGTGAGCGTTCTTCATTTGTCAAGGAGAGATAGCCCCTTCCGAGTAGGACAAACAAAAGTTTTCCCTCTCAAGTGGCATGTGCGAAAGAAACTGGGACATTTTAATGCTTTGAATCCGCTAGACTATCTGACCTACACATTGTCTTTTCTCCTTGCGGCGAGAAGTTTACTTGGGTTTCATATAAAAAATCGGGAGATTGACTTTTATTTGGCCATGTGGGCCCTTCCCTCCGGTTTATTTGGATTAATTTTGAAAACCCTGTTTGGCAAGAAATATGCTGTTTGGGTCTTGGGCTCGGATGTTTATAAGTACTCAAAATTTCCTATCGTCGGCTATTTTATTGGACAGGTAATTAAGAGATCCGACTATGTTTTTGCTGACGGAATTGATCTCAAGAATAAAGCTGAAGAGTTGTCCGGGAGGGAAGTCCTGTTTTTGCCTTCAGCAAGCAAGTTTAACAACAAGCCCCTGAGCAAGATGCGCCTTGCGAGAAAAAAAAGTAAAATTAGAATTACTTTCTTGGGCAGAATGGAGCCGGTAAAGGGCCCCGATATTTTCTTATCAGCACTTGGCAGGCTGGGGAGTAAAATTTCACTTTTGGATGTTCATATGATTGGAGATGGCAGTCTAACTAAAGCTTTAATAAAAGAGGCAAGGCTTGGAAAAATAGGCAAACACATAACCTTTCACGGCAACATTTCGAACCCTGTCAGAATAAAGTCCATATTGTCCACGTCGGATTGGCTTGTAATTCCTTCACGCAGTGACAGTATTCCTCTGGTTTTTTCGGAGGCCATGAAGGCGCGGACTCCGATCATCGCCTCTGATTTGCCTGACTTGCAATATTTAGTGAAAAAATATATGGTTGGCCTGAATTTCAAGAAGGAGGATCCCAAACATTTAGCATTAATTTTAAGTAAAGCTATGAAAGATGAGAAAAAAAGGGAAAGTTATAAACAAAACACAGTGAAAGCAGCTAGGGATTTTGATGTGAGGCAGTCCGTCAGGAAATTTATAAAAGTTGTCGATGGGGGAGACTAGGGTCTTAATAGTAGGTGCTGGCGAAGCTGGCGAGGAGCTCTTAGAAGAGCTGATTAAGCACTTCAGTAGGAGGTATAAAGTAGCGGGCTTTATTGATGACGATCCTCAAAAGAAAGGGAAGAACGTAAATGGAGTTCCGTTGGTTGGAACCGTCGACGATATTGCCCTTAAAACCCGTGAGCTTAATATCAGAGAAGTGTTTATAGCTATACCTTCCGCCGATGGCAAGACAATCCGTAGAGTAGTTGATGAGTGCAGAAAAGAGAAAGTCATTTTTAAAATCATACCGCGCACCCTAGAAATCGTTGAGGGAAAAGTCAAAATCCACCAAGTCAGACAAATACGTGTACAGGACCTTTTGGGTAGAGCTATTCTTAAATCCGATCAGCAACAGCTAAGAAAATCTCTTAAGGGAAAGAGGATCCTAGTAACCGGAGCAGCTGGTTCTATTGGATCCGAGTTGATGAGACAGTTAGTCCAGCTGTCTCCAGAATTAGTTTTTGGGACTGACTGGCGCGAAAGCGAGCTTTATTTCCTAGAACGGGAACTGGAAAACCTGCAGAGTGCCGGTAATTTTCAGGTGTTTATATGTAATGTTCAGGACAATGGCCGTGTTAAGCAACTGATCGAGTCGGTGAGGCCGAATATAGTTTTTCATGCTGCGGCATATAAACACGTCCCTGTCATGCAGGACTCACCAACTGAAGCGGTAAAGAATAATGTACTAGGCACTCAAAACTTAGCAAGAGTCGCCTATGACGCGGGAGTGGAAAAATTCGTCAATGTAAGCACGGATAAAGCAGTTAACCCCAGCAGTGTTATGGGTGCGACAAAACTACTCACTGAGCAATTGGTTTCTCAATTGAATAACGGTGGAAAGACAAAGTATATTTCGGTGCGTTTCGGGAATGTTTTGGATAGTGAGGGTAGCGTTATCCCTCTTTTTGAGAAGCAAATTACTCAGGGAGGGCCGGTAACGATCACCGATATGGATATGGCCCGATACTTTATGACTATCCCAGAAGCTGTTCAACTAGTGCTTCAGGCTAGCGTTTTGGGCAAAGGGGGGGAGGTTTTTATCTTGGACATGGGAGAACGGATAAAGATTATTGATCTGGCGGAATTAATGATTCGCCTAGCCGGCTTTATCCCTGAGGAGGATATAAAGATAAAAGTAATTGGAAAACGTGCTGGAGAGAAAATTAACGAAGAGCTATTAAATGAACAGGAGCAGATGATGAAAACCGAGAACAAGAAGATTTACAGGATAAGTGTTGAGCAATTACCGCCAAATGTGTTAAACCAAGTTGTTTCCGACTTAAGGAGGGCAATCGTAAGTAATGATGACGACCAAGTGTATGATGCTCTAAAAATAGTCGCTCCCAATCTTCAAGATAACACAATTCCGCTGACCCGGGCGTCTATTGGTAAGGAGGAAGTTGAGGCTGTCACTAGAGTGTTGGAAAGCGGCTGGTTGACTATGGGGAACGAAACCGCAAAGTTTGAAGAGATGTTTGCGGATTATGTAGGCGCAAAGCACGCAGTTGCTGTCAACAGTTGCACATCGGGCCTTTTTTTGGCACTTAAGGCCCTTGGAATAGGGCCCGGCGATGAGGTGATTGTTCCCTCGTTTACTTTTGCCTCCTCTGTAAGCACTATTGTCCACGCTGGTGCGATGCCGGTTTTTGCAGACATCAATCGCGAGGAGGGTTTTGTCATGACCCAAGAAACGTTTGAAAGGGCTTTAACTGAAAAGACAAAGGCGCTTATTCCAGTACACTACGGAGGAAACAGAGCTGGGATAGAAACAAATCTTCCAATTATTGAAGACAGTGCCCACCTGATCCCTAGGAAGGGTAACAATAACAACGCCTTTGCTGTTAGCTACTCTTTTTATGCAACTAAAAACATGACCACCGGTGAAGGAGGCATGATAACTGTTAAAAGTAAAAGAGTATACGAGTGGCTTAAGAAAGCGAGACTCCATGGTCTATCAAAAGATGCTTGGAAGCGCTATGATGCCAAATCCAAATGGGTTTATACAGTTGAGTTTCCGGGCTACAAATTTAATACAACAGACATTAACTCCGCACTTGGGAGAGTTCAGCTTACTAAACTAAGAGGGTTTGAGAGACGCCGCGTCGAGGTGGTTGGATTGTACAACAGGCTTCTAGAGCTAAATAATAAGGGTACCCACCTTTATCCTATTTTAGTTGAAAATAGAGACAAATTTTTGTCATATATGAAAGAAAACCGCGTAGGCTGCTCATTTCATTTTACCCCTCTACATCTGGAGCCCGCATTCAAAAAATACACAAGAAGAAAACTGCCCGTAACGGAATATGTTGGCAGAAGGATTGTAACTCTTCCTTTGGATGCCGTGATTACCGATAAAGAAGTCAGGAAGGTGGTTAATTTGGTAAAATTGTTTCCAGGAGGCTATATTAAATAGGAAGGGGGTGCTGTTACTGAAAGACTCAGCCCAATCTCTCCTTGATATGAAAAGATGTTTCCATTCGTTTTGAGTTGGTGTTGATAAAAAGTTCGGCCAGCAGGCCGGTCGTCATAAGCTGAATACCTACTATCATTAGTAAAATCCCGAGAAATAAAAGTGGCTGTCTGTCCTGAATTGTTCCGGTTGTTACTCTGAGATAGGTTATGAATATTCCTACCACGAATCCGGTGAAGAAAGAAACCAATCCTATGCTACCGAAGAAATGTGCGGGCCTTCTAATGAAACCGGTCAGAAAGACCACTGTAAAGAGATCGATAAGCCCTTTAAGATTTCTTCCGACACCATACTTTGATTTGCCATGCTTTCTTTTTCTGTGTCGAACCACAATTTCAGTCACGGCAAAACCTTGTTTGGCCGCAAAGACAGGGATGAAACGATAAAGCTCTCCGTATATATCAAGATTTTCCACGACTTGCCTTTTGTAGGCCTTGAAACCACAATTGATGTCATGAATTTCTATGCCTGTCAGTAATCTTGTGGTCAGATTAAAAATTCCTGAGGGAATTATTTTGTGCCAAGGGTCATGTCTTATCTTTTTCCAGCCGGATACCAGATCATAACCTTCATTAATTTTTGCTAAAAACCTATATATCTCTGAAGGATTATCTTGCAGGTCTCCATCCATTGTTATGATTATCTGATTTTTTGCAAGTTCAAAACCTGCCTTGAGAGCCAATGATTTGCCAAGATTGCTTCTGAATCTGATCACTTTGACATTTTTATCTTTGCTGTGGATTTTTTTGAGGATCCCGAAAGTATTATCTTGCGAGCCGTCGTCTATAAATATTACCTCGTACTTGCGTATCCCGTGCCTTCTGTTTGCGTTTCTAAGCTCCTTATAAAGATGTTTAATGGAGCCCTCCTCGTCTTTTGCCGGTATAACATAGGAAATGGTTAGCGTTTCCATTGAGAATATAATATCATTTAACTAAGAAAAATGCTGAGAAAGTGGATTGTTTATGTCCCGTCTGCTCTGTTTTTGGTTGTTGGAATAGCGACAATTGGTGATTATGGGATCAACTGGGACAACCCTCTTCATTTCAATCGTGGCCAAGCTTATCTTAGATATCTGTTGACGGGCCAAGAAGACTACAATGATTTACCGAAACAGCAGAAACCAGCGGGTGGCACAGACTTCGCAAACATCTTTGAGGAGCCGGATGAGTATGGACCAGACATAAAGAGGGTTAGTTACTTTCAGTCCGACTATTTTGACTTTGACTACTTTGTTGAAAATGATGGCGGGCACCCCCCCGCAAATGACATCTTGGCGGCTTTGTCCAATTATGTTTTTTTTCAAAAATTGAGTGTTGTTGGCGATATAGAGTCACACCATTTATTTATTCTCTTTACCAGTTTTTTATTGGTTTTGGGGGTCGGTTTGTTTGTTTTTCGAGAGCTGGGGATCTTTCCAAGTCTGGTTGCATCAACCTCTCTTGCCACCTACCCCCTTTTTTTTGCAGAGAGCCATTTTAACATTAAGGATCCGCCAGTTGCCTCGTTCATGGGGCTTGCAATAATTTTCTTTTTCTGGGGAGTAACACGGAAGAAGTCGCATCAAGTTTTGGCATCCTCGGTGTTTGCAGGCCTTGGTCTTGGTACGAAGTTTAATACCCTGTTTTTAGTTCCGATACTGGGTATCTGGTTTTTGGTGTATCTTTCACATAATTCGGTAAATGTTAGAAAAAACCGCAGGCTACTAATCAGCTTGCTTGCATATCCGTTTATTGCGGGCCTTGTTTTTTATCTGTTCTGGCCCTTTTTATGGCAGAGGCCGATAACTGGCCTCTTTGAAGTTCTTGGTTACTACAGAGATATTGGTACCGGGGTTCTACCTGAACTGGATAGATTTCTCACGGTCGCAAACATAAACACCTTTCCGTCCTTGTGGACAGTAATGACCACGCCACTGTCCGTGCTGATTCTGGCCGTGGTAGGACTTGTCGTGTCGTTTTTTTTGGTTAAAAGAAAAGGGCATTTTTCCCTTCTTGTCCTGCTTTGGTTTTTTGTCCCACTGGTGAGAGTGAGTGTGGGCCAAGCATCTATCTATGGCGGCGTGAGACAAATTATGGAATTCGTGCCAGCGATGGCGATACTTGCCGGGATCGGGGTTTGGGGCATAAAGCGATCTATCAAATGGAAGTATGTCAACTTGGCAGTCTTTTTCGCGCTGGCATACGCAATCTATGAGTTGGTTGTGATCCACCCCAACCAAAACGTTTATTTTAATCAGATAACTGGCGGGCTTTCGGGGGCTAGAGAAAGGCAAATTCCCTATTGGGGCAATAGTTACGGTAACGCCTATCAGCAAGGGGTTGAGTGGTTGAATGCGAATGCCCAAAGAGATGCAAGACTGGCCCTTGCCGTCACCAACATGGTTAACGTTCCCAGAACTAGGCTGAGGGGTGATATAGACTTTTCTAACACCTATTGGAGCGGGCCGAATAATAGGGGTGAGTATGTGATGGAGCTTCATTACGACTGGCCTCCTGCCCAGTGGTACCAGTATGACTATTACAATACGTTTCTGGAGCCGGTCTATGAAACAAAAGTTGATGGTGTTGCAATTTTGAAGATCTGGAAAAACAGCAAAGAACACATTATTGAGCCGCTCAGCAAAGAAACCTTCTATCCGCCTGTCAGTGCTTTGGCCGAACAAGGTCGTATTCTGACTGTTGACATGGGCAGATCCATACGCTTGACTAAACTCGTGGTTAACCACTCAACAGGTGATTGTCGAAACCAAATGAGCGGCTTCGTTCAGATTTCGGCGGATGGTGAAACTTGGAAAAGAATGTCTGAGCCCATTGACCGACCCCAAATCCCCGCAAGAATCTCAGGGGCCGGTGACGGAGTATTTGTCTACATGTTTGCCGCGAAGGAGGCAAGATATATACAGGTTCACTCAGAAGCCACTAACTCTTGTTTGTTTAACGAATTTTCGGTATCAGTAAAAGGAATAGAAGAGTAAATGAACAAAACTCCCATGGTTTCGGTAATTATTGCCATCAAAAATGAAGAAAAAAACATAAGAAGACTGCTTAAAAGCGTAAGACGTCAGACATACAAAAACTTAGAGGTAATAGTTGTTGATAACAATTCCACGGACCAAACCAAGCGAATAGCTGGGCATTTTACTAAGAAAGTTTTCAACAAAGGGCCTGAAAGGAGCGCGCAGAGGAATTTTGGCGTTAAGAAGGCAAGGGGTAAATTTGTTTTAATTTTGGATGCTGACATGGAGCTTACAGCGAAAGTGGTGGAGAGTTGTATTAACAACATTGACGACCATAAAGCTCTGATTATTCCTGAACGGACAGTGGGCAAGTCGTTTGTTGCCAGAGTACGTGCTTTTGAACGGGCAATGTATATGGGGGACCCGTCCATAGAAGTGGCTCGATTTTTTGAGAGAAAAATTTTTAATGAGTTTGGTGGCTACGACTTGAGTCTTACTGGTCCAGAGGATTATGACTTACCCTACAGAATCAGCAAAAGATACTCTATTGGTCGAGCCACGAAATACATATTGCATCATGAAGAAGACATGACCATAGGAAGGCTTCTGAGAAAGAAGTTTTATTATGCCAGAAAGGGAGCAAGATATGCTAGAAAACATCCAGAACTGGTTGCCACCCAAGGCAACCTGCTTTTTAGGAAAGCCTATTTTAGAAATTGGAAAAAGTTTGTTGAGAATCCTCTCTTGGGTTTATCATTTATTTTTGTAAGGGCCCTGGAAGCCACATGGGCCGTGGGTGGCTACATTAGTGAAGTTGGGTTTAGGGGTTTAACTCGAACCTTATTGGTTTCCCTTAACAAACAAAGAACATGAAAAAAGCTCTCATTACCGGAATTACAGGACAGGACGGCTCTTACTTGGCTGAGTTTTTATTAAGAAGGGGATACGAGGTTCACGGAATGATAAGAAGGGCCAGCAGTTTTAATACTGGCAGAATAGAGCATCTCTATCAAGATCCTCATGAAAAAGGGGTGCGTCTACATCTCTCCTACGGTGATATTACTGACTTCGCAACGATATATGGGTTAGTAAAAACAGTGGAACCGGATGAGATTTATAATCTCGCGGCTCAAAGCCACGTCAAGGTGAGCTTTGATCTTCCGGAGTACACGCTGGACGCTACTGGACTGGGGACCCTTAGAATTTTGGAAGTGATTAGACTTTTGGATCTGAAGACGAAATTTTATCAAGCAGGAAGCAGTGAAATGTTTGGTGCCGCACCTGCCCCCCAAAACGAGAAAACCTTTTTTTTGCCAAGGAGTCCTTACGGGATAGCTAAAGTGGCCGCGCACTACCTCACTAGAAATTACCGTGAAGCCTATGGTCTGTTTGCCTGCAATGGCGTCCTGTTTAACCATGAGTCTCCGAGGAGAGGAGAGACTTTTCTTACTCGCAAAGTAACAATGGCTGTAGCGGGGATCCTGGTGGGCAAGCAGAGGTATCTTTTTTTAGGGAATTTGGACGCCAAAAGAGACTGGGGTTATGCACCGGAATATGTGAGGGCAATGTGGATGATGCTCCAACAAAAGATCCCCGATGATTTTGTTATAGCAACAGGAGAAACTCACACAGTCAGGGAGTTTGTTGAGACGGCTTTTGAACTGGCGGGACTTAATTGGAAAAGGCATGTTAGGGTTGATGAACGCCACCTTAGACCTACTGAGGTTGACGTTCTTCAAGGGGACTATTCAAAAGCAAAAAGGGAGCTGAAATGGCAGCCAAAAGTGAAATTTAAGGAATTGGTAAGAATAATGCTTAATTCAGACTTGAAGAAAGTTGGACTTAATAAAAAAGTGTAGCGTGTACTTAAAGGATAAAAGAATAGTGGTAACCGGTGGTGCTGGATTTTTGGGGGGTTTTGTGGTTCGTGGATTAAAAAAAGAAGGTGTCCCGTCGAGCCAGATCTTTGTTCCGAGATCTGGCCAGTATGATTTGAGAATGAAAGCAAGCTGCAAGAAGACAGTCAGGCAAGCAGATATAGTAATACACCTGGCAGCAAACGTGGGCGGGATCGGCTATAACAAAGAGAATCCGGCAACTCTATTTTATGATAATGTAATTATGGGTTTGCAGTTAATGGAAGAGGCGAGACTGGCAGGGGTCAAAAAATTTGTTTCGTTAGGAACGATTTGTGAGTATCCCAAACATACTCCTGTTCCGTTTAAAGAGGAAGATCTGTGGTCGGGCTATCCGGAGGAGACGAACGCACCTTACGGGCTTGCGAAAAAGATGGCCTTAGTACAAGCCCAAGCTTACAGACAACAATATGGATTTGCCGCGATACACCTTCTACCAGTCAACCTCTATGGGCCTGGGGATAATTTTGATCCTGTGTCGTCTCATGTTATCCCGGCACTGATTAGGCGATTTGTGTCTGCCAGAAAGGAAGGCCGGTCGAAGGTTGTTGTTTGGGGGACCGGGGAACCAACGCGGGAGTTTTTGTATGTTGAAGATGCGGCACGAGCAATCCTGCTTGCGACTGAAAGATATAATAAACCGGATCCTGTTAACATAGGCTCCGCTTTTGAAATCTCAATACGTAACTTGTCTGAGCTGATTTCTCGAATGGTCGGTTATGAAGGTGGAATTGTCTTTGATTCCACGAGACCTGACGGCCAGCCGAGAAGGAGGCTCGATGTATCCCGCGCAGAGCAGGAATTTGGATTTAAGGCCCAAATCGACTTTGAGACGGGTCTACGCAGGACAGTTGAATGGTATGAACAGGAACGTGAACAAAAGGCTTAAAAATTTTGACATAGTTATTGCCTCACATATTTATGCTACAGGGCCGGCCTTGGATTTGGAGGAGTTTTTAAAAAAACGGGTAAAGAGAATGACCTTTATCGGCCACCCTTTTTCATATGCACGGGGGCGGAGGTCTTTTTACAGACAATATCGGAAGGGAAGACTGGTTAAAAGAGGGTTCTCCATGTATGTACCAGCACCCCTTGTTTATGTGAGGGATTTTATCCTTACTCTTTGGTGGGGGTTATTGCATAAAGGGAAAATTGATCTGTTCATCGGCTCGGACAATTCTCTGGCGTTTTTAGGACTGATTTTGAAATTGCTTGGAAAAGCAGAGGGGGTCGTTCTTTACACAATTGACTACTCCCCTCGGAGATTTAAAAACCCTGTCCTGAACCGCCTTTACCACTTTTTTGACGGGGTGTGTTTAAAAAGGTGCGATGTTGTTTGGAACGTCTCAGACAGGATTGAGGACGCGCGCAAAAAGTACAGTGGGATGGGCGGCAAAGGGTGCGCCCGACAAATTGTCGTACCGCTGGGAATGTGGTTTAAGCGAATACCCAGACAAAGTTTCGCCAAAAGAGAAAGATATCAGCTGGTTTTCTTGGGGCATTTACTCAAAAAACAGGGTTTGCAAATGGTTATTAGGGCGATGCCCAGAATTCTGTCGGAGTTGCCCAAAGTAAGACTGGTTGTTATTGGGGATGGTCCATATAAAAAAAATCTCGAGAGTCTCTCACGTAAACTGGGCGTTAGTGAGAAAATAGAGTTCTTGGGATATCTTGTCGATCATAAGAAAGTGGAGGAAATTTTGGCTAAAAGCACGATTGGACTGGCCACTTATAAGCCAAGTAAGGATAGTTTTACGTATTTTGCCGACCCGGGGAAAATAAAAACCTATCTTGGCGCCGGTTTGCCGGTTGTGGTGACTGATGTTCCTCAAATTGCACGCCTTCTTGATAAAAAGAAATCAGGCGTTCTGACAAAATATGGTAATGCCTCAATAGCCGAGTCGATAGTAAAGCTTCTGGGGGACATGAATGTGCTTGGTTCATATGCAGGCAATGCTACAAAATACGCGAGTCGGTTTGACTGGGAGCGGATCTTTGAGCAAGCGTTTGCTGCTACTTGGGAAAAATCTCAATAATATCGTTTTTGACCAAAAACCTTTTGTTTGCGAAGTTTTTCCTGACAAAAGTTTTCAATTCGGCCAAATTTGGGTAGCCGGCCCCTCCGGTGAAATGGCGAGCGTCGTCAACGAGAATTACGTGACTTTTTATTTTGTGTTTTGCAATCACCTTTAACTCTTCCACAATTGGTGTTTCTTTTCCGCCTTTACTGGTGACGCCGCCGGAATAGTGTGCATCCAGCCAAAAAAGAGCTGGCTTTTTCGTCTTATGAAGTATTTTTTTTAATTCTTTACCGCTGTCTCCTTGTATAACTGTTACTCTCTTATTGTGAGCAAATATTCTTTTTGCTCGTTTGGCCAACTCTTTGTCTAACTCTATTGTATAAACTTTATCAAAACGGCTTCTGGTCATTTGAACCGTGTATCCCAGATATGTCCCCGTTTCAATAAAAACCTTTAAGTGATATTTTTTGGCCGTCTGAAGTAAGGTTTTAGCTTTTAACAGTTGTGGATATGGAGGTTTTTTCCCACCTATCTGCCACAAAAAAAGCTGATAGAGATACAAAAGGGTAAAAATGTGTCGACCTATTGCCCAAGGGAGCTTGACAAAGATTCTGAAAAGTTTCATTCTGTGCTACTATACACGATATGTTATTAAGAGAGAAGAAAGAGAAGATTGATTACAAAATAATGCTTCACTTTTTGCCTCATAAATATTCCTACACCAAGAAAATAAAAGGGGAGATGATGTTGGAAAACCTCAAAGAGAAAGATGTGTTAGATGTTGGGGTTGGATGCGGCTGGTTTTCTCGTTTTGCAAAAGATAGAGGCTATCATGTTATGGGAGTTGATATTGCTGACAAAGTTATAAAAGAGAACAGATGGTTTGGGAAGGCCACCGGGGAAAAAATCAAGATAAAAAAAGCTTCGGTTTACAATTTGCCTTTTGATCGCTCCGCTTTTGATTCCGTTGTCCTGAGTGAGGTTTTGGAGCATCTTGCCGAACCCGAAAAAGGTCTAACGGAAATAAATAGAGTTCTCAGGAAGCGTGGCCGCCTCTTAGTTATACTGCCCGGTTACAGTTACAGGTTCGTTTATGACAAAATTTTTAATTTTCTGTCCAATTCCAAATATCTTGGATACGACAGGAAAATGAGTTCTTTGTTTGCAGAGCATGGCCTGTTGCATAGCAGACAAGAGCAGGATCTACACAGATTTGAATATACAATTGGTTCAGTTGAAAAAATGTTAAAAAACTCCGGCTTTGAAGTTAAAGATGTGGCAAATGTCGAGTTTTTGTCGCCCTTTGTTAACACCGTTTTGTGTAATTTTTTGGGGTTTAAACGACAAAAGATAGCGTTTATGGAGAAACTGGACACCTTTTTGATGGGCAAGGTCCCTCTTTTTTTGGGTAGCGATTGGATGTTTGTCTGTCAAAAAGAAAGGAACGCCTAAAATGACGTATGTGCTGGGAATTCACATGGGTCATGACTCTTCATGTTCTCTTGTCAGAGACGGTGAGATAATTGCGGCCGCTAGTGAAGAAAGGTTTACTCGCTTGAAGCACTATAGCCATTTTCCTCTCAGGTCGCTTCTTTTTTGCTTGGAATATGCCGACATAAAACCTGAAGATATTGATATAATTGCTATCCCCTCGGTAGTCACACCCCCAGAAGTGGTTTCCGTCTTAGGACTGAAACCCCAAACAATGATGAGCGACAACGAGTTTACGAAGTTGGATCCGGCACACCTTGTGAGAAAAACAATAATTGCGATCTTAAGGTTTATAAACAAGGTCACGCTGATTGCCCCCCCCAGTTACTTTCCTGGCTTTGATTTTAAGAGGGCAAGGATTGCCAATATAGAACACCATCTTGCACACGCCGCGTCTGCCTATTATACGTCTGGGTTTAAAGAAAAGACCCTCATTGTTACCGCCGATGGTTCAGGTGATGGCATATCCACAGCGGTTTGGATCGGAGACAAAGGAAGAATAGAGCCAATTATGAAAGTCGGGAGAGATGGCTCCCTTGGCGCTTTCTATGGTACCGTGACTGAAGCGCTGGGCTGGAAAGTTGGTGATGGAGAAGGGACCACCATGGGCCTTGCTCCTTATGGTGATGCGCGCAAGGCACAAGGCATGTTGGAGTTTATAAGGCCAAGATATGTAGCCGGTAGACTAAAGAAGGCCTACCATTGGGGCTTCCCAAGTATTTTTCGGGATTTGGGGACCGAACATTGGCATTTTGAGGCCACAGAAAGGGTTAAGAAAGTTGTCGAGCGTGTGGGCAAAGAAGCCGTAGCAGCGGAAGCTCAACGAGTACTGGAAGAAGAAATCATTGGTTTAACAGGGCACTTTGTCGCGGAAACCGGGGTAAAATATTTGGCCGTTGCTGGTGGGGTCTTTCTAAATGTCAAGGCTAATCAAAGAATTCACGAAACCACTCCTGTTGACGAAATACACATTTATCCAGATGCGGGGGACGGTGGAATATCGGCCGGTGCAGCGCTTTTTGCATATTATGCAAAAAAGAAAAATAAGAAGTTCAAAAAAATGACAAATGTATATCTGGGTCCGAGTTATGCGGACGAACAAATAAAAAAGGCGCTTGTAGTTAGGAAGATCAAGCATATAAAGCTGTCTCGAGAAGACTTGTTGAAAAAGGTCGCCGGTTTACTTGCGGATCAAAAGATAGTTGGTTGGTTCCAAGGGAGAATGGAAGTGGGCCCAAGGGCATTAGGGAATAGATCAATTCTGATGGACGCCAGAAAGGCACAGAACAAAGATGTAATCAATAAAACTGTTAAATACAGACAACCTTTTAGGCCATTTTGCCCGTCCCTGTTGGCTGGCGCAAAAACTATCTATCTTAAGGATGCAAAAAAAGCTCCCTTTATGGTCGTTTCTTTTAACGCAAAGGAAGACAGGATCAAGGATATTCCCGCAGTGGTACATATTGACTCTACCATTAGAGCCCAGACAGTCACGAGAAAAGATAACCCGCTGTATTATGACTTGATAAAAAAGTATTCGGAGCAAACAGGTGTACCGGTTTTGTTGAATACCTCTTTAAATATTCGTGGTAAGCCGATTGCATGCACTCCCGAAGATGCGATAGAGAGCTTTTTTAATACAGGGATGGACTATATGGCAATAGGAAGCTTTCTGCTTAGTAAGGATGAGCAAAAGAGCTGAGTTTGTTTACATCTTTATAGTTGCCCTCATCGGCTTGGGGTCGTATTTTAGTGTACTGAATGTTTTTTATCAGCAGGACGAGTGGAATATGATTGGCAGGTTGTTAGCAACGAAAGGGTTTTGGAATACTTTAGAAGGGTTTGACCTGAATCTTTCCAGTGCAGTTTTAGGGCAGGGAAGACTTTTTTCTTTGCTGCTGGGGAAGCTTTTTTTTGATAATTTTTTTTTAGACACGAAACCACTTGCGATCTACAGTCTTTTTCTTCATGTCGTTAACACGGTCGCAGTGTTTTATTTGGCCCGTAGAATTTTGGACAATTTAGCGATAGCTTTTTTGGCTGCCTTGTTTTTTTCAATAGCAAGCGTGCCGTCCGAGGCCGTGACATGGTTTGGGACATCAATTGGAACCCTGCCTGCAACTACATTAGCTATCCTTGCCACCGTTACCTTTTTTAACAAAAGGGCTTTTCTGCCATTTCTTTTTCTTTATCTGTCACTTTTTTTCAAAGAAACTGGAGTGTTTCTTTTTTTGGTGTTGCCTGTTTTGTCGCTTGTTCTGGAAGAGGCTGGGCCTCGCAATTTATTTAGAAAGTATTGGTATTTTATTATATTTTTTGGTGTGATTGTGTTCTTGAGAGTTTGGGAATTTAGGTCAATCGAAACGGAGCGGAATTTATTCATCACCGGTGCCACGGAGAAATTTTGGCAGGTGCTTTTAATTCGATCAGTCTTGTACCCGCTGACTTCGTTTTCTCTTGCTTTTATCCCGCCGAATTTTATGCTCGACATAACTGAGGTCTTGGCCAAGTCTCTTTATCCCAAGGAGCTCCTGACGGATTTGGTAAGGCAAACTATTGTTCTTGATTTACTCGCAGTTTTTGTTAGTGCTCTTCTGATTTCTCTTTTTATGTTTTTGATTTATAAAGAAAAAGAGCGAGAGAGAAAGAAAATCATTTTTCTTTTATTGATTGTGCTCTCATCTTATTTGCCATTCGCAATTATTAGCAAGAGCTTCGCTTACTTGGATTCTAGACATTATTATTTGCCCATGGCATTTGGCAGTCTTCTTTTTGCATGGGCTGTTATTAAGCTGTTTTCCCAGCGGGTTATTTTGAAACTACTCGCCGGCTTTCTGGTGGTTTCTTATCTTTTTTTGAATATAACTTTTTTAGATTTGAAGCTTGATGAGCTCGAGTCAACCTCCAGACAGAGACGCGCTCTGTTGGCGCAGATTAAAGAGCTCGTGCCAAACCTCGAAGCGAGTAAAAATGTTTTTTATATAGACTCGGATAGAGAAATTGGTTATTACGTAGAGAATAATAAGTTGCCCTTTCAGCAGGGAACTGGGTACACTTTAATGGTCTTGTATTATGACAGTGGAAGAATTCCCAACGAGTTTCTTAGGGAAGACTATTTGTGGGAGATAGGAAGTCAAGGTTATCGAAGGAAAAACGGCTTGGGTTTTGGTTATTTTTGGAGCATGGAGGAGTTGACCTCAGAGCTTCAAAAAAATGACGAAGAGGGGGTGGCGATCCACGGTTTGTTTTATAACTCCGAAACAAAAAGCTTTGAAATGGTGGAACCAAAATTATGAGAAGACCTCTTGTATCGGTGATAATCGTCAACTTTAACGGGGAAGATTTATTAAAACATTGTCTAGTCTCTCTTGCTGCCGAGAAATACAAGCGGAAAGAGGTGATTTTGGTGGACAATAATTCTGCTGACGAGAGCATATCAACTGCGAAAAAACTTTATCCTAACATTAAGATAGTAAAAAACAGGAAAAATCTGGGTTTTGCGAAAGCGAACAATATAGGCGTGAGTAAGGCAAGGGGAGACTACTTATTTTTATTGAACAATGATACTCAGGTTCCGAAAAATGTCCTCGGCCCACTTATTTCGTTTTTGATACAAAATCCTAAAGTCGGGGTTGTTCAACCTCGAGTGCTTCTCCTTGACGACAAGGCACGGCTAGATTCAATAGGCAGTTTTTTCACAAAAACAGGGTTTTTGTTCCATTACGGGTTTGAAAAGAAGGACATAAAGTCTTTGAGGAGGAAAATAAGACTTTTCTCAGCCAAGGGCAGCGCAATGTTGATAAGAAGTAGCTTGGTTGAGAAAATTGGACTGTTTGATGATGATTATTTTGCCTACTTTGAGGAGAGCGATTTTTGCTGGCGAGTTTGGCTATCCGGACATGAAGTGTGGTATTACCCCTATGTCCATATTTATCACAAAGGATCGGCTACCGCTATAAATATGCACTTTCCCTTTATAAGTTTTCACTCATTTAAAAACAGAATTAGGTCAATGATAAAGAACCTAGAGTTAAGAAATTTAACATATATCCTGCCCTTACATTTGGTCATAAGTTTTCTTGCCGCCTTTTCCTACTTGATAACCTTTAGACCCGGAGTAGCGCTTGCCATAGTTAGAGCCATGGCTTGGAATTTAAGACACTTGCCAAGTACAATGAATAAAAGGAAAAGAGTTCAGACAAAGATTAGGAAGTTAAGCGATAGGAAGTATTTGGATAAGGTAACTAAAAAGGTCGGCCCGTTATATTATTTTTATTTGTTCATCGGTCTTGACAAATATGAGGATTAGAAAATTTTTATTTACACACTTGGAACTTTTGCCTATCTTGTTTCTTTCCTTGGCTCCGCTTCTTTGGTATCGATCGCCAAACTCATTAGCTCTGGGGCATGATATGGGTTTTCCTATTGAACCCAAAAGTCATTTTGTTGATAGGCTGTTCACTTGGACCGAAAGATTGGGGCTTGGCGCTGATCAGCAAATATCAGTTGGGGCGTTTTTTATTCATGGGTTGGAAGCTTTTTTGTCCAACTTGGGGCTTTCCATATTTACGGTCCAAAAAGCAGTTTTTATTTTTTGGGTGATTGCTCCGGCGCTCGCTTTTTATTTTCTCTTGAAAACGGTTTTCGAGAAGAAAGAATATTGGCCAATGCGCGTTTTCGGAATCCTCTTTTACGCGATCAATCACTTTTTTCTGCAAGCTTGGTCGATAGCGGAGAGAACCAAGTTTTCGATGGCTGTTGCGCTGCCTCTTTCCTTGGCTTTTTATATTAAATATCAACAAGGAAAATTGAGCATGCTTACTGCGTCCTTCCTTATTGCTCTGAGCTTTTTCTTCTTTAATGGGGGGGGAACACCCCCTTTGCTTGGGCCGGCCATCCTTGCTTTTCTGGTTGCTGGCGTGTTTTTTGTATTTTGGGATAAAGAGAGCAAGTTGTCCTCTCTTGCAAGACAAATAAAGTTTTTACTAGTTTTGCTCGTAGTTTTTGTAGTCCTTAATGCCTATTGGGTCTTTCCTCTTGCCAATCTTTACGCCAACTCATATAACCAAGGGCTTCAGGCGGCTGGCGGAATCGACGGGATAATTAATTGGGTTAATGCCATAAGCGCGAACGCCAACATTGTCAACCTAATTCGCCTCCAAGGGATCCCGGACTGGTATGACAATGTCAATCACTCTTATGCCTCGGTTTTTCTGGAGAATAAATTTTTGGTACTGACAAGCTATGCCTTTCCTCTTATGGCGTTCTCCGCGCCATTGCTTGCTAAGAAAAGAGAGCGAAGGCGCATCCTTCTCTTTGGTTTCTTTGCTTTTGCAGCCTTGGTTTTTGCGGGAGGAAGCAAAGGTCCTTTGGGTGGATCCTACAATCATTTTGTAAGGTTGATCCCTGGATTTGCCGTTTTTAGGACCCCAATCTATAAGTTCGGGCTTTTGCTGTGGTTATCATATGCTGTCCTTGTGTCATTTAGTTTAAACAAAATTTATAACAGATTGCCTAGCCTCTTGGGAGTTGGTTTAATCTCGGTGGTGTTTTTTGCTTATCTTTTTTATAATTTTCCTTATTTTAGTGGCACTTTTTTTGATTATTTGGCGGAGCCTTATTCCACAAGAATAGAGCTTCCTTCTTATGTCTTGAAATTGCATGACTCATTGGAAAAATTGGGCGATGGGAAAATCTTGGTGCTTCCGCCCCAAGAGAAAGATCTGAAAGCCGATAGGTATAACTGGGGCTATTGGAGCACCACCAGCATACCCAGCATCGTGTCTAGGAGCCAGTCAATTTTAAGCAGTAGCGCCAAAACCGAGAACGAAGAGTTGCTCCTTGGAAAGATATATAAGGCCATTGGAGAGGAAGATTGGGAAGAGTTCAGTTTTCTGTCAAGACTTGTCAGTGTAAGATACCTAATTGTGCGCTTGGATTTTATTGCTGATGAATTTGGTCAAACTGCTCAAGAAATAGATACGACTTTAGCTAAAAACAGTTCACTATTTGAATTAAAAGAGTCAACTGGACAGTGGAAAATTTATGAGTATTCAAATTACAGAGGGGGCAGTCAGTATTTTGACGAAGATCTTGCCACTTTTGTTAATGAGGAGTCTGTTGAGTCTATTTCAGACTTGAGCCACTTAACCGAGGGACCAATAATTCAGTTACCCAGCGAGGGCACTGTGTCAGTGAAAGACGACGCTCGTGTAATAGTCACTGCGGATTGTCTCAGCTGTGACAAAGAAAGGGTTTTAAGTAAAAGAAGCGATCCGGGGGAGATATGGGCGGGGTCTGTTTTCTATGGTTTTGTCGAGAAAGCTGAGGAAGACAGACTTGAAAAATCGAAAGATGATTTTGAGAGACTAACCCTGGCTATGGAGCATTCTCTCAAACAACTTAAGGCACTCAAGTCCAGTTTGTTTGTCAACAGAGATGAGCCGGGAAAGTCCGAAAGGATTCTCCAAGAGCACAGAGAGAGGCTTCTGTTGACGCAGGAGATAATCGACAATTTGAGTACACCTGAGAAACAGAAAGATATCGAGCATCTCGATATGGCCTATCTATTTTTGATATCTGAAAAAGAGTTTGCTTATGAGCTGTCCGAAGAAATTGCGGACAAAAGTGGACTTTTTGCATTACTTCAAGGAAACATTGCCATGCTTTCACAAGCGGAGCGGGGGCTTTCCCCGTGGATTTGGGATTACGACAAGAACAGGATGAGGTTTGCTTTGGAAACGCCAATAGAAGGCGTATACCGCATGGTAATGAATGGATCCGAGTTTGATGAGTATTTTGATGAGGAAGAAGAAGTAAAGCTTTATGTTGATGGCAGAGAAGTTGAAACGCAAAAAGAAATTCTGTCAGGCAATCTTGTGGAGTTGGGCAGGCGCGGCTTTTCTAAAGGTGTTCATACCATAGAGATCGAAGGGATAAGGAATAGAAATTTACTGACAGAGGCAGATAGTAGTTTCACAGTCAGTTCTGATGCTGGAAGAGAAAGCTGTCACGTTTTCCAAATTCCAGAATTGGATCCAAAAAGTACATACCAGATAAGTTTCGATCACCAGAATGAGTCGGGTGCTTCTTTGTGGTTTTTTACGACTTCTGATGCCGATAGGGCCTCGCGTTTTCTCCCGACATATGTAATTAATCGTAAATTTCAGCGCAACAATAGGGATAGAGCTCACAGTGTTTTCTCTTTTTTCCCCAACGAAGCCGCAACTCGAGCGTCAATTAACTTCTGTTCTTTGCCCAACGGAGTTTCTCAAAGCATCAATCGAGTATTTGACCTAGAGGTTACCAAACTGATTTCTCCTGCAGTGATTGCGGAATACATGGATCATGGCCGTGCCGACTCGGCTGACAATAGACAAGTAAGTCTGAGAAAAATAAATCAGACTAAATATGAGGGAGAGATGGCCGCAGGCAGTGGAGGATACTTGACACTTGAGCAGAGATTCAGTCCTCTTTGGCAAGCAAGAATATACAATCGAGACGGTACTAAAGAAACAGTTGACGAAGGAAATCATCTGGTCTATAACGGATACGCAAACGCTTGGAAGTTGCCCGATGGAGCGCAGCAGAGGACAGTAGTTGTTGAATACTCACCCCAAAGAGTTTACTTGACGGGGTGGGTTGTAAGCGCTACGTCTGTGATTGCTGGCCTAAGTCTGCTGATATGGAAAAAATTATAAAGGAAAATATCCGGGGGCTTTTGTTGGGCGGTTTTGCTTTTGGGCTTTTTTTTACGTTTTCTAATCTCCCCTTTCTTAATATAGTTTTTGATAGGAAATTGGCCATCTTCAGCGGCTATTTTGTTTTTTTGTTTTTCGTAAAGGTGAGTTGGAAATATGTTTTACTTCTGGGACTTTTTTTTCTAACTGTTTCGTCAGTTTTTCTGCTCATCGGTTTTGACCTTGTGGCCGACAAGATTGCGACAATTGCCTATCTGGGACTCCTAGCTGCTTCGCTGAAAGCTGTTTTTAGTAATTAGTTTTCTACCAGTTCTCTGATCAGGTTTCTGTCCTTTATTTCTTCAAAAGACAAGTTTTTGACCGTAGCAGAGTGAATGTGCATGTCGACAGGGCCGTTGGAGGTTATTTTTATATTGTCCATTTTTGTCCCTCCCGGCTCAAGTACAAACTGATAGCTTTGAGCGGATTCAATTTTTCCCAGTGGCAAAGACGAGTTGTGTAGCAGACCATCTTTATTGGTGGTCCATGATGATTGAATTTTTAATAGTGGCTGGGCCATGGTCAGTATAACCTCCAATTCCGTCTGATTGCTGATGTTTTTGAAAGGATCTTTTAAAAATTCTGTAGCTTGATATACATCAACACTGCTGAAACTTGATTCTATGATTTCCACTTCCGCGACGGAGGGCGAGTCCTGCCCCAGGGTAACCTTAAAAACAATTCTTGTGTAGCGCGCCTTTTGCTTCTCAAATTCTTCTATAACTACTTCGCCGCTTTTCCTTTCTGGCCCGCCTTTAACGCTTTTTACAGTTTTCCAGCTTTTGCCATCTAATGAAGTCTCTATTTCATATGATGTGGGAGTGAGGGTGTTGTGTGTATTAATCCATAGCATTCTGTTGACTGTTTTTACTGAGCCCAAATCAATCATGACACTTTCGTTTCTGTTATCATGCCAGTATATCCGGTGGCCCCACCAAGAGGTCTCTGTGTTGTTATCTAGGATATTTTCTATTTCTCTAAATCTCCAGCTTGAGTCACTGGAGGCTTTAGCACTTTGGTAGTATTCTTTTCTGGCCAGTAGATAGTTTATTATTTCTATTTTCTCCTTAGTGTTCACGATACTGGTTTTTTTGTATTCAAAGTCGTCAGAGTTTACTGTCGGTGTAGCGATTACGGATAATAATACCGGAGTTAATGGCTTAATTTTGTGGTTATCCAGATTCTTTTCAACAGAACCAAATTTTAAAAGACTTCTTGTATCGGCGGTCGTGTCTGTTAGACCATCTATCCCATAGTAGAAAGTGTAAATGTTATCAATGTCTATCTCTTGCCCTTTGACCAAGAAGAGCAACTCATTAAAGTCCTGTGTCAGTTTCAGATCATATCGGTCAACGTCATAATGTACAGCTATTGCCGTGGATTCCGGCATAGATCCCACACCAAAAAAATTATTAAATTCACTAGCCTTACTGTCTGCCACATCAAAATAAAAAAAGGACCCGGCTTCAAACTCAGGTACATATTTTTTCAGTGACGTATAAAATTGACGAGTAGGCTTGCTTCTTGCTTCTACGATTTTTGTTTGGTTTTTTATATTTAGTGAGAGGAGCAGGGTGACAATAACAACAATCGGCAGATAAGCCGCTGTCTTATTTTTTTTGCTAAAGGAGTAGGCCATGAAAGTCAATGCCCCGTAAATAAGACTTGCGCCAATAAAGCTGTGCACAAGGTACCTTTGTGTTGAGTCAAAAATTGTTGTGGTGTATGCGGTGTTGTATCCCGCAACCTGAGAGCCGGCGATAATTATACCCAGCAATATCACTTTGAAAATATTTGATGATCTTTTGTGAGTCAAAAGAAGTGTGACAGTCAGTAGCGCAATGCCCAAAAAACCAAAGTACCCGGATGCCACAGAACTGGCGTCTCTATACCAGTAAAGATTTAGGGAGGAAAAGTATCTGCTTGCGAAAAATGCGGCCAACACCAAGAGAAGGATGATCGTCCTTTTGACTCCGCTAACCGCAAGTTTCTTTGAAACGCTGAACACGATGATAAGTGCAAAAGATGTAATGACCAGCTGATACGTCGACGGCAAGGCGGAAACGATCTTCGTCTGCAAGGGGGTGGGCAAAAGCAGGTTGCCGACGGAGGCAGTGGGTGCGGCCAGTATGCTCATGTCTCCTCCGACGAGAGTTTGGACGAAACGAACAATGCTTGAACTAGTGGTTGCTCCGTTGCCGTATTTCTTAAAGAAAAAGAACCAGAGAGGTGCTTGTCGTACCAGTGGTTTTAGGATAGAGAAGAGCTTAAGCGGGAATTTCAAGAAAACAAGCTCCAATGCGAGAAGTGGAACTATCAGACTGTGTGAACGTATAAAAACGAATTCAATTGCAGACAAATAGAACACCAACGCTATGAAGTAAAACTTCAATCGGCCATTTCTTAAGTGTTTGGTATAGGTCCAGAAAGAGATTAGAGCGAGCACGACCCCTATATTTGTTTGCCACGAATTTATGACTCTGTACATGGAGTCAGAGCCGATGTAACCTGTAGCAAAGATCAGAGCAGTGAAAAGACCTGCCCTTTTGTCTTGAAACAATTCGTGTGCAAAAGGATAAACCAAAAGTGCGGCAAGTGCATAGGTAACCAGGCCGCCCAGAAAATACCCAAAAGGAAATAGTCCCAGCAACTTGTAAAAAGGAACAAAGGGAGTTGCCAGATACTTATATGGTCCTTCCCCAAAGTATCCTGCCCCAAAACTACCAGCAGGCTCAGTTGGATGTTGAAGTTTAAAAAGAAGGGCAAAATCATCTTGCCAGAAATACATTCTCAAGGTTAGCCCGAACGCCAGGATCACGACCAACAAAATTAGACTGATGATTGTCTTGTTCCTCATCTATATATGGATGGAGTGTAAATATTGGATTTGTGTAGTATAAACAAAAATAAGGCCCACACAGAGCCGTAATAGAATTTCACACCAGGCCAGAAACCAATAGAGGACGACTCTTCATAATACCGAATAGGTATGGGCATCTCGCCTATTTTGAGTCCCCTTGTGATCGCGCAAATAGTAAATTGTTGGTCAAATACGAAATCATTTGAAAATCTTTGAAAGGGGATTCGCCTCAAAGTTTTGCCGGAATAGGCTCGAAGGCCAGACATGTGTTCAGAAAAGTTTACTCCCAAAATTAGGTTTGCAAAAAGTGTGTAGAGTCTGTTGAGAAAATATTTGTGAGCAGGCATCCCACCCCCAAGAGCCTCCCTCCTAGTTCTGATCCTTGAGCCGAACATGTAATCATATTTGCCCTCAACAATGGGTCTAACAAGATCCTTAATTAGTGTGGCATCATATTGATAATCTGGATGAAGCATAACCACAACATCGGGCTTTCTCTTCAATGCTTCCCAGTAACAGGTTTTTTGATTCCCTCCATATCCAAGGTTTTGTGGATGCTCATAGACGGTGATATCTAGTTTTTTAGCTACTTGCACGGTATCATCTTTGGAGCCGTCGTCTATCAGAATAATTTCTTTGACAATCTCATGTGGAATATCCTTGAATGTCTTTTTAAGGGTCTTTTCAGCATTATAAGCTGGCATCACTATTATGATTTTAGGGCTTTTCTTGCGCATTTTGTTTGAGTTATCATATCAAACAAGCTGATCTGTTGCCAATTTGTTTTTATTGAATTAGAATACTACTGGTGTTTCAAAAACTTGTGACAGTAAAAGAGCTTGTTGGCTTTTTCCGGGAGAAGAAGCTTTGGTGGCTTATACCCATGCTTTTTGTGTTTTTGGTTTTTGGATTTTTGATTCTTTTTGTGGGATCATCACCGCTTGCCCCAATTGTGTACCCGTTGTTTTGATGTTTGTACAAAAAGTGGCATTGGCGATCTTCGGTCTCACATTTTCTTTGTTGTTACTGGAACTGGTCTCGCGGTACCTGCCGCAAGACGTGACGAAAACAGGGAACGGCTTGGTAGAGGAGGAGAGGATTTTTACTGCCTCACGCGGCATGAAGTTCGAGCCAAATTTTAACAGGGTATGGACAGGATTGGGCAGACCAACCATATGGGCGTTTAACGATTTGGGATACAGAGAGAGGGGTATTCAGAGAGACAAACCGGAGGGTGTTTTTAGGATATTGTTTATAGGGGACTCGGTTGTCATGGGATTCGGGGTAGAGGAGTATGAATCCCTGCCCCGTCAGTTAGAAGATGTTTTGAGGCCCATAAAACTGGTTTCTGACATGTTCCATGTACAAGTGCTAAATTTAGGTATTCAAGGTTACTCTACCAGCCAGTATTTAGCAGTGTTGCAATAGCGTTAGACCCGGATTTAGTTATAGTCGGACTTCTCAAGAACAACGACGAAGTGGAAGCAATGATTTTCGAGAACAACAGCAGGTATATTAAGTCTCGCGCATTGCCGGACCTTCTGCCTTTTGGTCTAAACCGGACTTTGAAGAGGCACTCCAACCTGTATCTCACCCTCTTGGGTCGGTATTATTCGCTCATAGAAAGCTACAACGAGAGCATAAAGATAAATGATGAGACTAGACAGGAAGGGTGGGAGCTTGTCAAAAATGATTTGCAGGAAATGCACCGGCTGTCCCGGGAGAATGACACCAAATTTTTAGTGGTGGCATTTCCTGACCATTCCGAAGTGATAAGGGGAGGAACTGAACTTTCGATGGCTGAGAAAATCACAGTCCAAGAGTTTTCAGAGGAGAGCGGAGTGCCCGTTTACGACTTGACTGATGAGTTGGTTGATCATGACAACACAAAGACCCTTTACCTTGAAGACGGAGAGGGTGGCCGAGATTTGCACTTCTCCCCAGTAGGGAATAGATATGTTGCCAATCTAGTGGCGATATATCTCAGGAAGAATCTTCTGACACCACACTTTCCTAGTGAACAGTGAATAGTGTACAGTGTACGGTGGTTTAAGAGTATGAGAAATTTGTGGCGAAAATATAAGGCGATAGCGCGGAAAATTGGAGATTTTCAGGCAACTGTTTGGTTTTCTTTGCTGTATTTTATTTTGGTGACACCCATTGG
>Ga0210057_1002133_pt1 | contig 28711 bp, 27 predicted proteins | sample CryGeyCG2114_010_2_FD_183968 | JGI IMG/M metagenome (GOLD analysis project Ga0210057, IMG submission 183968) | Groundwater microbial communities from aquifer - Crystal Geyser CG10_big_fil_rev_8/21/14_0.10 (SPAdes) (version 2) | ecosystem: Environmental > Aquatic > Deep subsurface > Groundwater ...
TGGCGGAGAGTGCAGGACTCGAACCTGCAAGCCCCTTTCGGGGCCCTAGTTTTCAAGACTAGTGCCTTACCATTCGGCGCAACTCTCCATTTTCTGGTTATTTTATGTTTTCTAAATTTAGCATTTTTTTATTCAAATTTCCAGAATAAAAACACTGCGTTTAAAATAAAAAATTTGAGTTTTTATCAAAAATAAATTATAATTCTTATCGCGGGGTGGAGCAGCGGCAGCTCGCGGGGCTCATAACCCCGAGGTCGCAGGTTCGAATCCTGCCCCCGCAACCATAGAAAATGAAAAGAGTCCTCAATAAGAGGGCTTTTTCATTTTCTACTTGATTGTGGAGAGAGGAAGTGATATTGATTCACTTCCGTCAGGATTCGAAAGACGGAGCCATATTTTTATCAGCAGATAAAAATGACGAGTCCCGTCCGAACCCAAGCCGAGTGGCTGACGAGGCTTGAGGTGAGGAAGATATCCTGCCCCCGCAACAGAGACAGAAAAACAGGAGATTTCTCTCCTGTTTTTCTTGTAATAGAGCCATTATTGAGAGCTTCTAACCTAAGGTTAAAATTTTAGTTCTTCGGCTTCAATTTCCGCATCTTTGATGATGCTCTTGAGGGTTTTAGGATGAAGGGTTTTGCTGTCGTGGAATGGCACAGTCGTTCTTTTGCCCTCAGAGTTTCTAAAGATTTTATGACTACCGCTTTGTCTGACCAATTTAAAACCACGCTTTTCCAAGATTGAAATAATCTGCTTAGCAGTTATTCTCGGTAGGCGTGGCATTAGAGGGTAATATGTACGGTGGATAAACTAACTGATTTAGTTGTCGGAATTTTCTCTTTCTCTGAAATTCTGTCTTGAAGATGTAAATTTATAGCATCTTTAATATTAGAGACTACTTCTTCGTAAGTCTTACCCTGACTATAGCAACCCTGTAACTCTGGGCAGGTAGCAAAATAGCCATCATCATCTTGCTCAATAATTATAGAAAAATCATATTGTTTCACAAAGTTATGATAGCACAAATAAGTTAAAAATCAAATAAAAAGAAATGAATAAGGATACAGCCCGCAATTCGCGGGCTTTTTATTAAGAATTCTCTAAAGACTTAATAAGGCTTTCGGTCAGGTGATGTCCAGATCCACTGGACAAAGTGATATTACAGTTTGAAATTTGCAAAATACGACATATTGTCGTATTTTTTAATTAAAGAAGAAGGAACAAGGATAATAATTTGGAAATAATCCTTGCAACGAGAAATCCAAGCAAGATAGACCAGATTAAGAATATATTCGCAGGTTCGCGTATTATAGTTAAAAGTCTTGTTGAGACAGGAATTGTCGGTGAGGCCATTGAAGACGGCCTGACTCTGAAAGACAACGCTCTTTTAAAGGCTCGGTTTGCTTATGAAAGTAGTGGTCGTAAATTTTGGACGATGGCTGATGATACTGGAATTTTTATTGATGTTTTAAACGGCGAACCCGGTGTTAAGGCGGCGAGGTGGGCGGGCAATAACGCCACAACCGAAGAAATTATGAATTATTGCCTAAAACGTCTTGAGGGAGATAGAGATCGTTCGGCAACTTTTGAAACGGTAGTAGCTGTTGTGTCGCCAAATAGCAATGAGTATTTTTTTTCAGGCAAGGTACGCGGTAAGTTATTGAAGGCGCCAAGAGCGAAATTTCAGCCGGGGATGCCGTATAGCGGTTTATTTGCACCCGAAGGTTATAATCAAGTTTGGGCAGAAATGACCATTGAAGATGAAAATAAAATATCTCATCGGGGGAAAGCGTTTAGAGAGGCAAAAATGTTTCTTGAAAAACAGATATGATCATATGTTTTATCCGCCTTTGTTGGCGGATTTTTAAATCGCAAGATTGGGCATTATTATTTTACTTTTTATGATTTTGAGTTATAATAATTAAAATTAATTAATTTTTTGTCGGCGTAGCTCAATGGTTAGAGCGGAGCCCTCATAAAGCTCAGGTTGCAGGTTCAATTCCTGCCGCCGACACAGGATAATTTATTTGAAATTAGGAATGTGCGCATATCAAATCAAAAAATTCCAAGAGGCATAGAATTAAATCGTTCGCTTAAAAACATGGTAACGACAAGGGTTGGCGGTGCAGCTTCGTTTTTTTTAAAAATTAAAAATGAAAATAAATTGAAAGAAGCAATCGAGTGGGCGAACAAAAATAAGATCGACTGGATTGTTCTTGGCGAAGGTTCTAATTTAATACCGAATGATAAAGGATTTAACGGTCTGATAATCAAAAACGAAATTATAGATTTTAAGATAAAAGGCAATAAAGTTTTTGTTGGATCGGGGAATAATCTTTTAAAATTTATTTTAAAATTAAATAAGTTTGGATTGACTGGAATGGAAAAGATGGCCGGCATACCGGGCACGGTAGGAGGGGGATTAAGAGGTTCTGTCGGCGCCTATGGTCAGGAGATCAAAGATACCGTTATCAGAATTAAGTTTTATGATGTTTCAGTCTTAATCCCTCAAATTCGCTGGTTTTCAAAAGAGCAATGTCGTTTTGATTATCGGGAAAGCATCTTTAAAAGGCACAAAAACTGGATTATTTTGGGGGCGGAGTTTGAGTTTAAAAAAAAAGATTCTAAAAAACTCTTAAAAACATCAAAAGATATAATAAAAATACGGGAACAAAAATATCCGCCTGATCTCTTGTGTCCGGGGAGTTTTTTTAAAAATATCGTAATTAGAAAAATAAAACCTGTGTCTTTAAGAAAGAAACTGTTAGAAAAAATACCAGAAAACAAAACAATTTACGGAAAGATTCCAGCCGGGTACCTTCTTGATGTAGTTGGCGCTAGGGGAATGAGGCGTGGAAATATTAAAATCGCAGATTATCATGGAAACCTAATTTATAATATAGGCGATGGCAAGTCTTCCGATATTTTGGCATTGTCTAAAATTTTAAAGAAAAAGGTAAGGAATAAATTCGGAATAAATTTAGAAGAAGAAATTCAATATTTATGACCGAGAAGGGTTAAAAATTATTTTGATAAGATTTTAAAGTTATGAAAAAAGAAAAAATTAAAAAACAGAAATTAAGAACATGGATTGAAATCAGCCAAGAGGCTTTGGAAAATAACTACAACGTGTTTAGGCGTTTGGTCGGACCTAATTGTTTTTTAATGGCCGTAGTTAAATCAAATGCTTATGGCCACGGTTTAATAGATTTTTCTCGCATTGCGGAAAAATTAGGAGTTGATTGGTTTGGGGTTGATTCAATCGTTGAAGCTGAAAGCTTAAGAGCATCAGGTTTAGAAAAGCCAATTTTGGTTTTGGGCCATACTTTGCCTGACAAAATAAAAGATGCCATTAAAAACAATATTTCTTTAACCGTTGCTGATTTTTCGACTCTTAAGAGTTTAAAAAATATCAAAAGGGGCGACAAAAAATTAAAAATTCATTTAAAAATCGATACGGGAATGCATCGTCAGGGATTTTTTGTTTCGGAAATTCCAACGGTAATTAAGATTTTAAAATCACAAAATGTCCAAATAATTCTTGAAGGTGTTTATACTCATTTTTCTTCAGCCAAAAATCCGGCGTTTTTTTTCGAAACCTCCAATCAGATTCAAGAATTTAAAAAGGCCATAGCTCTCTTGGAAAAATCCGGCTTCAAAATTCTACTCAAGCATGCGGCGGCCACTTCCGGAGCAATTGTTTTTCCTCAAAGCCATTTTGATTTAATCAGAGTCGGAATCGGACTTTATGGGCTTTGGCCGTCTAAGGAAATTGAAGCTTGTTTTAAACGGGAAATAAAACTTAAGCCGGTTTTATCATGGAAAACAATTGTGGGCCAGATAAAAAATATACCTAAGGGAAGCGGGATAGGTTATGATCTGACGGAAAAACTTAAGCGCTCTTCAAAAATAGCCGTTTTGCCGATTGGTTATTGGCATGGCTTTGCAAGACCTCTTTCCAGTATTGGAAAAGTGTTAATTGGCAGCAAAGAAGCCAAAGTTCTTGGACGTGTTTCAATGGATATGATCAGTGTTGATGTTACGGATATTAAAAACGTGAAAGTCGGAGATTTGGTTACCCTGATTGGAAAAAACGGAAAATTAGAAATTTCTGTTGATAATATCGCTTATTTGAGAGATACTGTTAATTATGAAGTTGTTACATGTCTTAATCCTTTGATAAAGAGAATTGTTTCGTGAGGTTCGTTTTTGGATTGTAAAGAAACCATCGTATTTATAAAAGACATGCAACATAAATACGACGGGATAAAAATATAAAATGGAAACTCAAAAATTGTTTGATTACAAAACTTATAATCTTGAATCAGGGTTGCGCTTGGTTTGTGCGCCCATGAAAGGGACTATGACGGCGACGGTTATGGTCTTTGTTGGCACGGGTTCAAAATATGAAACTAAAGAAATTAATGGTATTTCTCATTTTCTTGAACACATGATGTTTAAAGGAACGACCAAGAGACCTGGAAAACTTGATATATCCCGAGAATTGGAATCAATAGGTGCAAAATTCAATGCATTTACCGGTAAAGAATATACGGCTTATTTTGCCAAAGCGAGCGCTTCCAAGATTGACCTTATGACGGATGTAATTTTTGATATATTTCTTAACTCTAAATTTGACGAAGAGGCGATCCGGATGGAGAGAAACGTTATTGTTGAGGAGATAAATATGTATAAAGATGATCCACCTCAGTTTGTAAGTGAACGCTTTGAAAAATTGCTTTATGGCGATCAGCCAGCCGGATGGGATATCGCAGGCGAAAAAGAAACGGTTCTGGGCTTAAAACGAGATAAATTTGTTGATTATTTTGATTCTCATTATATTGCTGAAAATACCGTTGTTGCTATTGCCGGAAATGTCATTCCGGAAATTATGAAAAAAAAGGTTGAAGATTATTTTAAACATATCAGGCACGGCCTAAAACCGGATAAAAAAGCAGTAATTGAAAATCAAAAAAAGCCTGCACTTGATATCTTTTTCAAGGAAACCGATCAAACTCATTTTATAGTTGGTTTTCGATCTTTCAACATGTTCGATGAACGTCGTTATGCGCTGTCTGTTTTGGGAAGTATTTTGGGTGGGGGAATGAGTTCCCGTCTTTTTGATGAAGTAAGAGAAAAAAGAGGGTTAGCTTATTACGTATCAGCCGGCCAGCAGTCCTATACCGATAGCGGTTATTTTGCAATCAGCGCCGGTGTAAACAATCAGCGCTCATTGGAGGCGTTAGAGGTTATAATTAATGAAATAAAGAAAATAAAAAATGAAGGAGTAACCCAGCTGGAACTTCAACAGGCAAAAGATAAAGCAGTTGGAGGAACGGCACTTGCTCTTGAACATTCCGATCACATTGCTGGATTAGTTGCGGAGAGTCTGGTGTTTTATGACAGAGTTTTGACACCCGATGAAGAGCTCGATAAAATTAAGAAAGTGACTCTTGCCGATATAATGAAAGTAGCATCGGATATTTTTGAAAATAATAAACTTAACCTTGCCTTGCTCGGCCCTTTTAAGGATGAAGAACCTTTCAAAAATATTTTAAATATTTAAATATTATGGCGGAACATGAACATTTTCATATAGATGTAAATACGGGAACTTTAATCAAGTTCGTTTTAGTGGTGATTTTTTTTGCTTTTCTCTATGTTTTAAAAGACGTATTTATAATTTTCTTTTTTGCCATCATAATCGCATCGGCGATTTCCCCGTTTACAAATTGGCTTGAATCCAAAGGTTTTCCGCGTTTGTTGGGGGTTTTGTTTTTATTTTTGACGGTAATCGGATTGATAGGGTTTGTTCTTTCTCTTATTGTGCCTTTTGTGTCTCAAGACGTTACCCAGCTTTTATCGACTCTTCCTGAAACCATATCCAAGCTTTCTTCTTCTCTTGAAAGAGCTCAAGAGGGCGCTCCTCAATATCTGGATTTTGTAAGTGAGATTCAAAATATTCTTGAAATATTTTCCACTTATCTGCAACAGTCAGCCCAATCGGCCGTTGGTTTGATTGTAAGCATTTTTGGTGGCGTTGTTTCCTTCGTCGCTATTTTGGTAATTTCTTTTTATCTTTCGGTAACTAAAGATGGAATTCAGAATTTTTTGGATTCTATAGTTCCAGAAAAATACGAGCAATACGTCAAAGGGCTTTGGAAACGAGCAGAGATTAAAATGGGACGTTGGATTCAAGGGCAATTTATACTGGGCTTGGTAATGGGACTTGTAATTTATGTCGGCTTATCTTTAATGGGAGTAAAATACGCACTTGTTCTGGCTCTGTTAGCTGCCGTTCTTGAAATAGTGCCGATAGTCGGACCCGTTTTGGCCGCCATACCTTCCGTATTTTTGGCGCTTTTACAATCTCCGGCCTTAGGTCTTTGGGTTATTTTATTTTATATTCTTGCTCAACAAATTGAAAATAACTTACTGGTTCCTTTGGTGCTGGGCAAAACCGTTGGTCTCAATCCGGTTGTCGTTATAATTGCTCTTTTGGTTGGCCAACAGCTTGCCGGAATTTCCGGCATGATTTTAGCTGTTCCTCTTGCCACCATTCTTGTGGAGATACTTGATGATTTTGCAAAACATAAAGAATCAAAAAGACTTAGTCAATAAAAATAAAATTTTTATTTTGACAGCTTTTAGACAAAATTAATGCGATGGCTTTATTTATAGTAGCCACTCCAATTGGGAATCTTGAAGATATTACTTTCAGGGCAATAAGAGTTTTAAATGAGGTTGATTTGATTTTGGCGGAAGATACTCGAGTTACAAGGATTTTACTTGATAAATATAATGTAAAAAAAGAACTCCAGAGCTATCACCAGCATAGTGGCCTTGAAAAGTTGGACAAAATAATAGATATGTTAAAAAGGGGTAAAATGTTAGCTCTTGTTACTGACGCCGGAACTCCCGGGATAAGCGACCCCGGAAATTATCTGATCCAGGAAGTTCTCAAAGAACTCCCGGATTTAAAAATTATTCCCATACCCGGGCCCAATGCCGCAGTTACAGCCTTATCTGTGAGTGGATTTTATTCCGATAATTTTGTTTTTCTTGGTTTTCCTCCTCATAAAAAAGGAAGGCAGACTTTTTTCAAGAAGATTGGCGATATCGATGAGACAGTGGTATTCTATGAATCAAAACATAGAATTTTGAAAGCCCTGGGAGAACTTAAAGAGTTTAGTGAATTGGGAGAGAGGCCCGTTGTTGTTGCCAGAGAGTTAACCAAACAATTTGAAACGATTTATAGAGGAACAGCCAGCGAGATATCAGATCAGTTGAGCAGAACAAAAGTATTAGGAGAGTTTGTAATTGTAATTGAGAAACGAAGGTAACGAAATACTGAGCTTAGCAAAGCGAATGTATAAGAACAAAATAACCATGCTTGAAAAAATTAAAATTAAGAAAAATTTAGCAGTTTCCGAAAAAGAAATAATGTTTGAGCAAGTAGCCGAATTAGAAGAGCCCATAAGGAAGATAATCGAAAAAATCAGACAAAGAGATTTTTATCTGGGAAAAACTGAAATTATTTCCGGTGAATATGGCAATATTCATAGGTATCCTCTTACGCATACACCAAAAATATACAGAAAAGATCTTTTGAATGGCGTTTTTAAGGATGAAGGAGATAAAAAATCAAAGCTTAGAAAATTCAAGGTCATGGATTTTTCGGAAAACAAAGAAGATATCCAAATGAATATTAATAAAACCAGAAAAGATGCCGGTACAGTAACGGAGCATCTGATTAATTGGTATGAATCCATCAAAAATGAAAAATAAATTTTATATTACAACCGCAATACTTTATACAAATGCCCCGCCACACATTGGTTTTGCTATGGAATTGATTCAGGCAGATGTTTTGGCCCGATATCATCGCCTGAACGGAGATGAGACGCAATTTTTAACGGGAACGGATGAACATGGAACGACAGTTTTCAAAGGTTCTGAAAAAGCTGGAAAAAACGTTAAAGAATTTGTTGATGAGATGGCCGGGAAGGCTTTGAATTTAACAAAGGAATTGAACATTTCCAACGATGATTTTATCAGGACATCCGACCAGATTCGTCATTGGCCGGGAGTTCAGAAATTTTGGAGAGAACTTGCCGGCAAGGGGGATCTCTATAAAAAAAATTATCAAGGATTATATTGTATCGGTCACGAGTCTTTTATGAAAAACAGCGACCTTGTTGACGGAAAATGTCCTTTACACAAAACAAAACCGGAAAAAATAGAAGAGGAAAATTGGTTTTTCAAGCTAATCAAATATAAAAACGAAGTTAAAAGAAAAATAGAAAATAATGAACTTCAAATAATTCCCTCATTTCGAAAAAATGAAATTTTGAATTTATTTAACGACGCCGAGGATGTTAGTTTTTCTCGGCCGGTAAAAAATATCAAATGGGGGATACCTGTTCCCGGAGATGATACGCAAACCATTTATGTTTGGGCAGATGCTTTAGTCAATTATATCTCCGCTCTTGGTTATGCTGATGAAAGTGAAAAATTTAATAAATTCTGGCCGGCGGATGTGCATTTGGTAGGCAAAGACATATTAAGATTTCACAGTATTATTTGGCCCACAATGCTCCTTTCTGCGGGCTTATCGTTACCAAAAGCCATTTATGTCCACGGTTTTATTACTGTTGACGGCGAAAAAATGTCAAAGACCGTAGGAAATATAGTAGATCCGTTTGAAGCGATTAAAAAATACGGCAGGGATGTGATCAGGTATTTTTTGCTTCGTGAAATTCCTTCCGGAGATGATGGAGATTTTTCATTTAAAAAATTAGAAGAACGGTATAACGGCGATTTGGCTAATGGCTTAGGCAATCTTGTCCAAAGAGTGGCAACTCTTGTCAATGATAAGATGGGAGGAGAATTAATTTATGAAAGTGAAAATTCTAAAATTAAAAACACAGAACAGGAAGATAATTATCGCAAAGCGATAGAAGAATTCAGACTTCACGATGCGTTAGGCGAGGTATGGAAAAATGTAACAGAAGCCAACCGATATATAGACGAAAGAAAACCATGGGTTGAAGTGAAAGAAAATCCGGACGGATTTTTGGAAACCATGACTACGTTGATTTCTTTGATTCATCAAATTTCTTGGTTGCTCCAACCTTTTATACCGGAAACTTCAGAAAGAATATTCAAGATGATAGGGGATACCGGTTCAAAAGAAATTATCAATAATCACAGATTTATCATAAAAATGAGAGAACCCTTGTTTCCGCGAATTAGTTAGATAATACCTAACTTTTCGGCATCATTATTAGAAGTTGATGATAGTTTAATATAACAAAATATCGATGTCCAATCCTTTTGATTCTCATTGCCATCCCCAGTTTCCTCATTATGATCATGATCGGGAGGAAGTAATTTATCGCGGAGTTCCGATGATATGTGTTGGAACCGATATCGAAATGTCAAAAAAGGCGGTTGAACTCGCTCAAAAATATTCTGGCGTTTGGGCCGCTGTCGGCACTCATCCAAATGATCTTAATAATTTTGTTATGGATGATTTTATTTATTTGATGAAAGAAAAAAAAGTTGTCGCTATGGGTGAAATCGGATTAGATTACTATCGGACAAAAGAAAGTGATAAACAAAAAAAACAAAAAGAAGTTTTTGAACAATTTATCAATCTTGCGCATCAATATAAAAAACCGCTTATTCTTCATGTTCGAGATGCTCACAAAGACGCAGTGGAGATTTTGAAATCCGCGGAAAATATTTTGTGCGGCGGAGTAGCCCACTCTTTTACTGGAACATTAGAAGAAGCAAAAGAATATCTAAACCTCGGATTTAATTTAGGATTTAACGGAATAATCACTTTTGCCAAACAATATGATGAAATAATTCATTATCTTCCTATTGAAAAGATACTCTTAGAAACTGATGCCCCGTATCTTACTCCTGAACCGTTCAGAGGAAAAAGAAATGAGCCGGCTTACGTTGTCGAAGTGGCTAAAAGATTGGCTGAATTGAAAGGAATTACTATTGATGAGGTGATTAAAAAAACCACTGAAAACGTTACTAAACTTTTTAAAATAAATATATAAATTTACATAAACCCTCATAGTTTTTTGTGAATCTTATTATTATTAAAAAATTTCATTTCTGTTATGATGTGTTAGGGTAATTAATATCTTTTTAATGAAATACAACCCAAATAAAATTGAAAATAAATGGCAAAGATACTGGGAAGCCAAGAGTCTTTATCGAACCAAAGAAGGTAACCCTCCTTCGCATAAAGCTTCGGCCAGGCGAGGAAATAATTTTATGCTTCTTACTGAATTTGCTTATCCTTCCGGTAACCTTCATATCGGACATTGGTTGGCATTTTCCGTCCCAGATATTTTGGCTCGTTATTTAAGAATGAGCGGTTATAATGTTTTATATCCCACAGGTTTTGACGCTTTTGGTTTGCCTGCCGAAAATGCGGCTATTCAAATGAATGTGAATCCCCGAGATTGGACGGAACAAAATATAAAATATATGTCAAAACAACTCAAAAAAACGGGAGCCATGTTTGATTGGTCTAAGGTTATATCTACCGCCGACCCCGAATATTATAAATGGACTCAATGGATGTTTCTAAGAATGTATGAAAAAGGATTAGCTTACAGAAAAAAAACTCTTGTGAACTGGTGTCCAAAAGACAAAACAGTTTTAGCCAATGAACAAGTTGTTAACGGCTGTTGTGACAGATGTGGAACTCAAGTGGAACAAAAAAATCTTGTTCAATGGATGTTTAAAACCACAGAATACGCGGACAGGTTAATTGATGATTTAGAAAAAGTTGATTATCCGGAAACTGTAAAAACGGCCCAAAGAAATTGGATAGGTCGTTCAGAAGGAGCAGTAATAAAATTTCCAGTTTTTAATTCTAAATTTTCAAAAGGAAGTCAGAAGTATGTTGAAATTTTTACGACTCGTGCCGATACTTTATTTGGAACATCATATCTTGTTCTTTCTCCGGAACATCCGATGTTAATGGAGATGGTCAAGGATGAAAATCTGAACGTCGTAAATAAATATTTAGAAAAAATAAAAAATAAAACTGAAACAGAACGATCACGCAAGGATAGAATTAAAACCGGAGTTGATACCGGTGGTTATGTAATGAATCCGATTAATAATGAAAAAATACCAGTCTGGGTGGCGGATTATGTTTTAGGTTCGTACGGAACAGGAGCCGTGATGGCTGTGCCGGCACACGATGAACGAGATAATGAATTTGCTAAAAAATTTGACTTGCCGTTTAAGCCTGTGGTTCTAAAAAATACAGAAGAAAGTTACAGCTCTGATTTGGGGATTCTTGTGAATTCGGGCGAGTTTAATGGATTATCGTCAGATGAAGCTCAAAAGAAGATAATCGAAAAACTGGAAAAAAAAGATTTGGCCGAATTCAAAAAAAATTACAGGCTCCATGATTGGGTATTGTCTCGTCAAAGATATTGGGGAACGCCTATTCCGATGATTCTTTGTGAGAAATGCGGCTATCAGCCGGTTTCGGAAAAAGAACTGCCCGTTGAACTGCCTTATCTTGAGAATTTCAAGCCATCCGACGATGGGCGTTCGCCTTTGGCTAAGGCTACAGATTGGTTAAAAATTAAATGTCCGAAGTGCGGTGGAGATGCCGAACGAGAAACTGATACCATGGACACCTTTGTGGATTCATCGTGGTATTTTATGCGTTATGCAGATTCAAAAAATAAAAAAGAGTTTGCATCAAAAAATAAAATTATGGAATGGCTTCCCGTCCCGATGTATATTGGAGGACCGGAACACAACACAATGCATCTTTTATACTCTCGATTCATTACCAAGGTTTTGCATGATCTTGGACATGTTCACTTTAATGAACCTTTTGTTGTTCGTCGGAATCACGGAATAATTCTTGGTCCGGATGGGCAAAAAATGTCAAAATCCCGGGGAAATGTCGTTGATCCTGATGTCGAAGTGGAAAAGTACGGTTCTGATGCCGTGAGAATGTATCTTGCTTTCATGGGTCAGTATGATCAAGGCGGACCTTGGGATTCTAATGGAATTCAGGGAGTATCCCGTTTCTTGGGCCGTGTTTGGAATTTCGCGGAAAAATACGATAAAAAAAATAAAAAAAATAATATTGATGCTAATTTGGTTATTAATAAAGCGACAAAAGAAATAGGTGAAAGTATTAAAAATCACAAATTTAATACTGGTGTTAGCGGGCTCATGAAATTGTTGAACGAAATAGAAGACAAGGCTTTGACTAAAGGACAATATGAAACGTTGATTAAGCTTTTAGCGCCATTTGCGCCCCATATGGCTGAAGAGATTTGGCAAGAAGTCTTAGGCAACAAGAAATCAGTTCATCTGGAATTGTGGCCTGAATACGATAAAGATTTATTAGAGGAAGAATTAATTGTTTTAGTTTTGCAGGTAAACGGAAAAATGCGGGATAGCGTTAAGGTAAAAAGGGGATTGTCCGAAGAAGAAGCCAAAACTATTTCTTTTTCTAATATTAATGTTAAGAAACACTTACAAGGCAAAGAATCTAAAAAATTTATCTATATAAAAGATAAATTGACTAATATAGTCGTTTAGAGTATTATATGAGACTAAAGGATCCTGGATTTAAACAAAGCAGGATTGGTCGTGGTTCGACCTGTTTGGTAGGTTCTTATTCGAGTTTGAGCTTATCGAATGGATAAGACTCACTGCGTGTGAGTTGATTGAGTCGATTGAATAAATTTTAAAACCAGATTTTACGAAAATGGCAGATAGAGATCAACAATTTGTAGAGTTTGTTATAAAGTCAATTGTCAACAATCCGGATGCCGTTATGGTAACCAGAACAGTTGATGAGCTTGGAGTTTTACTTTTGGTGAAAGTGGCTCCGGAAGACATGGGACTGCTCATTGGAAGAGCCGGTTCTACCGCCAAGGCGGTCAGGACTTTGGCAAGAATTGTCGGAATGCGAAACAATGCCAGAGTGAATCTCAAGATTGAAGAACCGGAAGGCGGAAGAGTAAAGCCGGAAGGCAAGACTAAAGATATCGAGGATGTTGTCGGTGAATTAAATATGTAAATGACAGCCCAAGAGTGTAAACGATTGGCTGCTGAAATTTATCCCGAGTGAGACCGAAGGTCGACGAGGGATCGCCTAAAGCATAGATGGTAGTAAAAGAAAACCTCAGATTAATCTGGGGGTTTCTTTTATGAGCACAGCTGTGAGCGGAGAAGTCGTCGCATGACGATAAATTAGTTTGGTACGAGGTAGCCGTTGAGGGAAAAATCTTGTATTACTTCTAATTTAACAAAAAAACCGTCGAAAAGACGATTGTTTCATGCTTTACTTCCCCAATTTTTTACAAAACTTTATGGAAAAAGAATATTGATATTGATAGCGAGATCAGAGTAATTCCTACGTAAAATAGAAGAGCTATTTGTCCGAATAAGTTCATTAAATGGCTCCCGGAATCGGCAAGGAACGCTGTCACAACTAAATACGGTAAAAGAACCGGTGAAATCACTAAAAAGAAAGCAGATAAAAGAAGAGATAAAATAAGCAAAATTTCTTCTTCTTCTTCTTTGGCTATCATTTTAGGCCCTTTTTTGGATATCATTTTACACCCTTTTAAAATTTCTATCAGAAATGATATATTATAAATTAAGTTTAGTCAAACGAAATAAGTCAAAGTTTGATGTAATTGTAATTTATTTATTTTTAACATGAGACTTGATATCATAACTATTTTTCCTGAAATATTTAAAGGCTTTTTATCGGAGTCGTTGTTAGCGCGTGCACAAAAGAAAAAAATTATTAAAATAAATTTGCACAATTTAAGAAAGTGGACGAAAGACAATCACAAAACGGTGGATGATAGGCCTTATGGCGGAGGGGCGGGAATGGTTTTAAAGATTGAACCAATTTGGAAAGCGGTACAATCGCTTACCCTTCGACGGGCTCAGGGTCGCCGGAGCAAAACAAGAATTGTTTTGCTCTCGGCGAAGGGGAAAACGTTTACACAGAAAGATGCGAGGCGGTTGGCTAAATATGATCAGCTGATTTTAATTTGCGGGCGATATGAGGGCGTAGATGAGCGTGTTGCCAAATATATTGCCGATGAAGAAATTTCTATTGGCAATTATATTTTGTTCGGCGGAGAAGTGCCGACCATGATCTTAATTGAAGCCGTATCAAGACTGATATCCGGAGTTGTCGCTAAGAACGAGTCAATTAAAAATGAAAGTTTCTCTGACAAAGATTCAAAAACGAAAGAACATCCTCAATATACAAGGCCGGAGGTTTTTAATCTCAACGGTAAAAAATTAAAAGTTCCTGAAGTTTTACTTTCCGGCGATCACAAGAAAATAAAAAGGTGGAGAGAGAAACATTCAAAATAAAATTTGATTTTCTATATTTAACGGAAACCGATGTTTTGATAAGAGACGAGAGGTTGATTTCGCTCTTGGTCTTGGAGCGGTATTTTAAAAGATAAGAGTTGACATAAAAAAAAGTTTAGAATAAAGTGTATACACCATGGAAGAAGTGGAAGATTAATAAGCACACATATTCAGTTGTATAACCACGATTGTCCTTCGAAAAAATCAGGATAATCGTGGTTATGTTATTGAGCGTCGATGGGCGATGAATCCTAAGTTGTTAACAAGAGGATTTAATTGATGATTTTTTAAACCGGATTAGGCGAATTTTTCGGTAAAGAGCTTCAAATTCAAAACATAATCATTAATGAACCTTCCCAATTTTATATACTTAACCAGCTTATTTTTTTAAGAGAGTTTGATTCTAGCTCAGGATGAACGCTGGCGGCGTGGATAAGGCATGCAAGTCGAACGGTCCAATGCTTCGCATTGGGATATTTAAATATTTAAACATTTAAATGTTCCAGCGCGTTGCGTTGGAGAGTGGCGAACGAGTTAGTAACACCTTGGTACATCCCTCAAAGTCGGGCATAACGGGTCGAAAGATTCGCTAATTCCCGATGGCATCGATGCTTTGCATCGATTAAAGGCGCAAGCCGCTTTGAGAGTGGCCTAGGTCCTATCAGCTTGTTGGCGGGGTAACGGCCCACCAAGGCTATGACGGGTAGGGGGCGTGAGAGCGTGGCCCTCAACGATGGAACTGAGACACGGTCCATACACCTACGGGTGGCAGCAGTCGAGGATATTCGACAATGGGCGAAAGCCTGATCGAGCGACGCCGCGTGCAGGAAGAAGCTTTTCGGAGTGTAAACTGCTTTTGCGTGGGAAGAATTTTGACGGTACCACGAGAATAAGGGGTTGCTAACTCTGTGCCAGCAGCAGCGGTAATACAGAGACCCCGAGCGTTATCCGGAATTACTGGGCGTAAAGAGCGAGTAGCCGGTCTTTTTAGTCTGATGTTAAATTCCATGGCTTAACTGTGGAACCGCATTGGAAACGGAAAGACTAGAGCAGCTGAGAGGCAAGCGGAACGTGCGGTGTAGGGGTGAAATCCATTGATATTGCACGGAACACCAAAAGCGAAGGCAGCTTGCTGGCGGTTTGCTGACGGTCAATCGCGAAAGCGTGGGGATAAAAAAGGATTAGATACCCTTGTATTCCACGCCCTAAACGATGCAGATTAGCTATTGGGAGCATCGACCCTTCCAGTGGCGTAGCTAACGCGTTAAATCTGCCGCCTGGGAAGTACGAGCGCAAGCTTAAAACTCAAAGAAATAGGCGGGAATTCGCACAAGCGGTGGATCATGTGGTTCAATTCGACACAGAGCGAAAAACCTCACCAAGGCTTGAAATCCAGCTGCAAGCTCCAGAAACGGAGTCGCCTTCGAGGGTGCTGGACAGGTGTTGCACGGCTGTCGTCAGCTCGTCACGTGAGTGGTTTCCTTAAGTGGATTAACGAGCGCAACCCCCGTCGTCTGTTATATTTGTCAGGCGAGACTGCTTTCGTAAGAAAGAGGAAGGTGGGGATGACGTCAAGTCAGCGTGACCCTTTGATGCCTTGGGCTACACACATGATACAATGGATGTTACAATGGGTTGCCAAACCGCGAGGTGGAGCTAATCCCATCAAAAGCATCCCCAGTTCGGATAGAAGGCTGCAACTTGCCTTCTTGAAGCCGGAATCGCTAGTAATCGCAGATCAGAACGCTGCGGTGAATACGTTCTCGAATTTTGCACTCACTGCCCGTCAACTCAGGGGAGCCGGTAATACCTGAAGATCCATGTTTTATTATGTGGAGCCACGGTAGGATCGGTAACAAGGAGTAAGTCGTAACAAGGCAAGGCTAGCGGAAGCTGGTCTTGGATCACCTCCTTTCTATTTTTTAGCTTCAGAAAAACTCTTTTATGCCGCTTCGGCGGAATAAATAAGTCGTTTTTGTTCACGAAAAATAAAAAGGTTAGAAGTGCGAGGCGAAAGATGGGGAAAGATAAATTTAAATATTAAAATATTTAAATTTCGTCCTTTTTCACATCGACCCTCTAATCTTCAAAATGTAGTCGATATGGCCGTAAGGCCGTGAGGGATCCGACCTCGAAATCGGAACTCTGATGGTGTTAGAGTAAAAACACACCTAAGCTGGTTAAGTGTATAAGATTAGGAAATATAAAAACCACCCTAAAGGGTGGTTTTTATATTTAGAAATCCGAGTGCATATTTTATTAACTGTCCCATATCTTTTTAAAATGATAGAATGATCGTAAGTTAAATGTTTTATCATGGAAGTCTTAAATAAATTAAGTATTTTTGATAGATTCTCTGGATTTGAAGAATTGTCTCCGATATTTCTATGGGGTGTGTTTTTCCTCCTGATTGTTCTGGCCATTGTTTTGGGTTTCGTTCTTTATTATCATTTTATAACTTTTGGATTCAAGGTTTTTCCAATTAAAAAAATGGCCTTTTTGTATTTAGTAATTTGCGCTTTTTTAGGGGCAATGGCGTATGTTTCGATACAATCTTATCTTAATTCTTTATGACATTTTTATCTCCGGAAGAACGTGTGTTGATGAAAGTTAAAAGACACTGGTTTACGATTACCTTGGAAGCATCGGGTTTATTTTCCATGTTTTTTATCCCCCTTGTTTTGTGCGCCGTGATAGTTAAAAGCGATTTTGAATTTTTAAAAATTTCCACCGGAAGTCCTTTTCTTGTTACAGCCCTTTTTTCAATGTGGGCTTTGTTCGTATGGTTGTTGTTTTGTAAAATTTGGACGGATTATATTCTTGACATTTGGATTATTACGGATAAAAGTTTGATTGACGTTGAACAGAAGGGATTGTTTAACAGAGAGGTATCGACTCTTCGTTTAGATAAAATACAAGATATTTCAGTTCATATTGTTGGAATTGTGCCTTCGTTTTTAAAATTCGGGGAGATAAGAGTTCAAACCGCCGGAAGTTCAAAGGAATTTGTGATGCGTGATATAGAAAACCCGTACTTGGTTAAAGGTCTGTTGCTTCGACTTCATGATGAGATGATAGAAAAAAATAAAACGGACAATATTCAATAACCGTTGAACGAGTTTAATTATCTAATTTGATAGGTGATAGTCACATTAACAACTATTTCGTTTTCACCGACCGGGACTTCCGGTCCGCCACCACCAACTCCACCCCGGCTATCAAGGGCTTCGGCTTTGAAATATACGGGATAATAACCGCCTTCATTGTAACTAACAATTTTGCCAAGATGAATGTCTAATTGTTTTTTAAGTTTATTGGCTTTTTCTTTGGCGTCTTTTATGGCTATTTCGCGGGCTTGTTCTTTTAATTCTTCTTCGTTGTCAACTTGAAAGCCAAGATTGATGACTTGGTTTGCTCCGGTTGTGACAAGTCCGTCTAAAACCGCACTGACTTTTTCAAGATCTCTGACTTTAACCTCAAATGACTGATTAACTTGATAGCCTGTTATTTTGGGATTTGAAGGATAATATTCCGGATAAGTTATGGATTCAACGCCAAGAGGAACTGTTTGCCCTTCGGAGCCTTGGCGAAGGAGAGGTCTGGGGTAGCTGTATTGGGGATAGACGTTATAGCCCGTTGTTTTTATGTCCTCGTCTTCTATTTTTTGTTCTTTAAGGAACCGGACAATCTCTTTGGATTTTTCGGAATTTTGATCCTGAGCCTCTTTTGATGTTTTTGCTTCTGTCACGATTGAAAAACTTACCGCGGCAATATCCGGAACTGCGAAAATTTTGCCTTCTCCAGAAAAAGATATCGTGTTTGTAGTAACGGCTGTGTTGGAAACTTGGTTCATTGCCACAAGCAGGAATAAAGAAAGTACGATTAATGTCGCGGTTCCCGACCAAATTAAATATTTGTAGTTGTTCATGGGTATATTCTACCAGTATTTATTAAAAATTACGAACAGTGCCTTCTAATTAATAGCTTATATGATGCGGAGTCGCTTCACAGCGACTTTTAATTTTGTTAATAAGTAATTATGACTAAACGAGAAATTTATTTAGTTTTGGACAACATACGCAGTAGAGAAAATGTCGGCTCAATTTTTCGCACGGCTGATGCGACGGGAGTTAAGAGTATATATCTTTGTGGCATTACGCCAACGCCTCCGCATGAAAAGATCTCCAAAACCGCTTTGGGGGCAGAGACATTTGTGTTTTGGGAATATCATAAACAAACATGGCGACTTCTGAAAAATTTAAGCAAAGACGGTGTTTATATTGTGGCTCTTGAGCAGACTAAAGATTCGGTTAATATTTTTTCCGCCAAAGGCGGATCCGCCTCAGGCGGAAAATTCAAACTAAAGTTTTCGCCTGTTGGAAAACGGGTTCGCTTGGCTTTAATCCTTGGAAATGAGATAACTGGATTGAGCCCTCAAATTTTAAAATACTGCGATGAAAGAATACATATTCCCATGCGCGGGAAAAAAGAGTCTTTAAATGTTGGCGTCGCGGCCGGCATAGCGTTGTATGAATTAATAAAGTAAATCCCGTTAGAGATCTCACTCGCAACAAAGTCGCGAGTCCGAAGGATCTCGGCGGAGTTATCTCTAACGGGATGAAATTTCCCACGAAAACAATTGAAAAAAAATTATTCAAGTCAGGATATCATTATATTTATGCCGTTGATGAAGTGGGGATGGGATGTTTGGCGGGACCGGTGGTGGTTTGCGCGGTTGCCATGACAAATCATTTTTATAGCAAATATCGCAAAAAATTCATAAGGCTGAAAGAATCAAAACTGTTGTCGTCTCCTCAAAGAGAAAAATTTGCCAAGGAGTTACTAAAAGAAAAAGATATTGTTTACGCCCTCTCGGTGATATCTACAAAAATAATAGACAAAATAAATATTTATCAGGCCGCTCGATTGGGAATGAAAAATGCGATTAAAAAGTTGAGACCAGCCATAGATTTAAAAACCATTGTCTTAGTGGACGGCAAAACCATGATTCGAGGAGTTGATTATGAACAGATGCCAATTGTGAAAGGGGACAGAAAGGTTTTTGCAATTGCATGCGCCTCTATAATCGCTAAAGTTCATCGAGACAAAGTAATGATTGGGTATGCGAAGAAGTATCCTGAATACGGATTTGAAAAAAACAAAGGATATGGGACTAAATATCATCAAACACAGCTATCTTCTTTTGGACCCTGCGAAATACACAGAAAATCATTTGCGCCCATAAGAAAACTTGTTTAAAATTAGAAAATGACCAAAGTAGCAATTAATGGATTTGGCAGAATCGGGAGAATATTTTTCAGACAAGCATTTGATAATGCCGATTTGGATGTTGTTGCGATCAACGATCTTGGTTCGTCGGAAAATTTAGCTTATTTGCTAAAATACGATACCGTTTACGGCCGATATGAAAAGAACATTAAACACAAAGACGGGGCAATCATAGTGGACGGGAAAGAAATAAAAGTTTTAAGTGAAAAGGATCCCGCCATGTTGCCTTGGAGAGAACTGGGAGTTGATATCGTTATTGAATCAACCGGGATTTTTGATTCCCGCGAAAAATCAGCGCCTCATTTGGATGCCGGAGCTAAGAGGGTTGTCATCACAGCGCCGGCTAAAGATGAAATTACTCCCACAGTAACACCTGGATTGATTGATATTGCAAAGTTAGACAAAATAACCTCCAATGCTTCATGCACTACTAATGCTGTCAATCCGGTTATGGCCGTGATGATGGCCAACCCCGGAGTTCAAAAGGCGATTTTGACAACCGTGCACGGCTATACAGCTTCCCAAGGATTAGTCGACGGTCCGGACAAAAAGGGTGATTTTCGACGAGCTCGGGCGGCGGCGGTAAATATCGTGCCATCAACAACGGGAGCGGCGGCGGCAACGGCTCGAGTTTTACCCGGTTTGAAAAATTTGTTTGACGGTTTAGCGATTCGTGTTCCCGTGGTATCAGGCTCTCTTATAGATATTACTTTTCTTGCTTCAAAACCGACTTCTGTGGAAGAGGTAAATAATATTTTTAAGGAGGCGGCCGAGAAGCCTGAATGGCAAGGGGTATTAACTGTAACCGAAGACCCGCTTGTCTCAAGCGATATTTTAAAAAATCCCCACGGTTCCGTGGTTGATCTTGCGTTAACGAAGGTGGTTGGCGGTGATTTAGTCAAAGTTTTTTCATGGTACGACAATGAATGGGGTTATTGCGCTATGTTGTTGAAACATGTTCAAACCGTGGCAAGCATACTTTGAGATGTCTTCTTATATTCACGATGCTAAAATTAAAGAACTTGAAGAAAAGGCTAATGAGGCCCGACAGCTTTTGATAAAGATGCTTGAAGAGGCGGGGTCGGGCCATACTGCCGGGCCTTTAGGAATGGCGGATATTTTTACGGCTTTGTATTTTCATGTTTTAAAACATGAACCCAAAGACTCGGAATGGCCTGAACGCGACCGGATCATACTTTCTAATGGTCATATCACGCCCATCAGATATGTGGTGATGGCTATGGCCGGCTATTTTTCGATTGAAGAATTGAAAACTTTAAGAAAATTTGGCACACGTTTGCAGGGTCATCCGGAAAGAGAGAAGTTGCCTGGGGTTGAAACGACTTCTGGGCCTCTTGGATCGGGTTTGGGTCAGGCGGCGGGGATTGCGTATGCGGCACGTTTAGATATTAATAATCCTTCGTCTAAAACGTCCTCAGGACGACCTGCTGGCCGATTCCGCACTTATTGCATTATGTCCGACGGAGAACATCAAGAAGGTTCTACTTGGGAATCGATAATGTTCGCCGGTAAATACAAATTAAGCAATTTGACTGCTATAATAGACAGAAACAACATTCAAATAGACGGGATGACGGAAAATATTATGCCCCTTGAACCGTTGAGAGAAAAATACGAAGCCTTTAATTGGCATGTCATAGAAATAGATGGCCATAATATTGAACAATTTGTCGATGCTGTTGAGCAAGCTAAATCAATACAAGAAAAACCCACCCTTATTTTAGCCCATACCATTCCGGGCAAAGGAGTTGATTTTATGGAAAATGATTATTTGTGGCACGGTAATCCGCCCGGAAAAGTTAAAGATGATCCCGATGCTCCGGCGCCGGAACAACAAGCCAAGGAGGCATTGAAACAACTTAGAACATTGAGAGGTAAAATAAAGAGCGAACATGAATAAAATAATTAGACCAGCCGTTGCTCTAAAGGGTTTCGGTGAGGCGCGAAAGGAGGTGTTTTATGCATAATAATTGTAAATGTGGGCATCATTGGGCGGAGAAGATTTTGATGGCTTTGGTTTGGGTTGCCGGTATTTTGTTTTTCTGGACAAGTTTAAAAGGAGTGGCAGTGTGGGGATTTGAATCTCTCTACTATGCGTGGAGTGTCATAGTTTTGAGTCTCATGGGTTTGAGCATGAGAGGTTGTCCTTGTTGTAGAATGGGAAAAATGGGCAGAAAAATGGAAGACAGCAAAATGATGTGCAATCATGAAGAAGATTGCAAGTGCGGAGATTGCGGCAGGTGCTGTTAGTGATTATTAAAATTTAGCTATTGGAAATTAGTTTAGTTTTTCCAATAGCTAATGGCTAATGACCATTAATATTAATGTAAAATTAGCGGAAAACTTTTTGGATAAATCTAAATTGAAGATGGTTCCTACTCGGGATGGATATGGTAAAGGCTTGATTGAAGCTGGAGAAAAAGATGAAAGAATAGTTGTTCTTTGCGCTGATTTAACCGAATCAACCAGATCGTTTTTGTTTGCTGAAAAATTCCCGGAAAGATTTATTGAAATAGGTGTAGCGGAACAGAATATGGCTCTTGTGGCATCAGGTATGGCAAATTACGGAAAAATACCTTTCATATCTTCTTACGCGACATTTAGCCCCGGTCGTAATAATGAACAAATAAGGACCAATATCTGCATTAATAATGTTCCTGTAAAAATAGCCGGCCACCATGCCGGAGTTTCGGTTGGTCCCGATGGCGCCACTCATCAAGCGCTTGAGGATATTGCTTTAATGAGAGTTCTGCCGAGAATGGTGGTGGTTGTTCCGTGTGATGCCATCGAAGCTCAAAAGGCGACAATGGCGGTGGCTTTCAATAATAAACCGAGTTACGTTCGTTTTGGTCGTGAAAAGTCGCCGGTTTTTACGACCCTTGAGACTCCTTTTGAAATAGGAAAGGCCACGGTATTCCGTGGTCCTGAGCCCTTCGGTCATGAGTCTCGGGACGAAGCGCTCAGGGTCGAAGGACTTGTTGAAGGACAGAAAAACATAAGCCCTTCGAATTCCTCAGGGCAACAATCGTACGATTGCGCGATAATTGGATGTGGCATGTTATTGTACAACGCTCTTTTAGCCGCGGAAGAATTGTCGAAAGAAGGAATTGAATGTATAGTGATAAATTCTCACACAATAAAACCTATTGATGAAAAAACTTTAATTGAAGCCGCTCAAAAAACGGGAGCCGTGGTAAGTGTGGAAGAGCATCAGGTTAATGGGGGGTTAGGTTCCGCCGTGGCCGAAGTTTTATCAAAAAATTATCCTGTTCCGCAGGAATATATCGGTATGCAAGATCGTTTTGGAGAATCAGGAAGTTCAGATGAGCTTATCAAAGCTTTCGGTATGGGCGTTGATTCTATAAAAGAGGCGGTAAAAAAGGTAATTTCCAGAAAACTTAATCCCTAATTCTTTAAACCGATCCCTTTTAAAAAGACCGGCATTGCCGGTCTTTTTAAAAGGGATGTCAGGCTTTCTTTGTTTCTATTAAATTTCCCAGTTTTGAAAAATCCGATTCAAGGAGAGTTTTTATTTCAGGATTTTTCAAGGCGTGTTCCGGATGAAAAGTTGGAAAAAGCTCATAACTGCCAAGATTAAATGTTTTCCCATGGACATTGATCAATGGTTGTCTCAACCCTATTCCGTTTAAGGCGATATTTCCAAGGGTAACAACTATTTGAGGGTTGATGGTTTTTAATTCTTCCTTCAGAAAAGGGACATAAGATCTTATCTCTTTTGATGTTGGTATTTTGCCTTTGGGGGCGTATTTTACCACGTTTGTTATGTATACTTTTTTCTTGTTTATCTTGAGTGTTTTCAGAAGTTTATTCAGGAGTTTTTCTCTGTGTCCGGTGAGGGGTTTGTCTTCTTGCTCTTCGTCTTCTCCCGGCATTTCACATACAAAAACAATATTTGCGGTCGCGTTGCCACTGCCAAAAATGAGTTTTTTGCCTTTAAATTTAAGCTTAAGTGAGTTGTTGACTTGTTGAAGGTCTGTCATCACCCTCAATGCTACCATAATATTTTATTTTTGACAAGAGTTTCAGATAAATTAAAACTTTTTTTGAAATATTTTTTAAGTCAGATTGTGGTGCGGGCGCATGGAATCGGACCATGGACCTCGTCATTATCAGTGACGCGTTCTACCACTGAACTACGCCCGCGCAATTAAATAAGAAGGACTCGATTCTATTTTTTTAAATGAATTCTACCAACAAAAACAGCCGTTGTCCATTATGTATAGATGGATTAGTGATATAAAAGAAGTGTGGTATAATATAACATAATTTGTCCCGATTTTTACAATTTAAAACTCTCAAAGAAATTGAGGATTCTTGATAACAGAGGTGGGCCCTTAGCTCAGTTGGTAGAGCGCCTCATTTGCAATGAGGAGGCCACCAGTTCGAATCTGGTAGGGTCCACCTTTGTTATCGGAACAAATGAGGAGGTTTGGGATTCGCGCTACATTCAGAATATTCTATTATTTCAGATTTGCCGAAGAAGTTGCCTTGGAAGGAAGTTTTGTGTTTCTAAAATTTTATTGAAAAAAAATGACATTTGGAACCGAGATACAAGAAAAAATTGACCACAAACCATTGTAAATTCATGTCGATTTGATATAATTGCTACATGAAAAGAATCATTCAGTTTCATATCTCTAAAGGAGATAAATATTATACTGCTGAAGGTGCTGATTTGTTTATAGTTACCCAAGGTAAAACCCTCGATGAATTAGCAGAAAACATTAGAGAAGCGGTAGAATTGCATTTAGAAGGCGAGAATCATGCTGATTTTGATATTGATCCAAAAAATCCATCTGTTTTAATGAATTTCGAACTCCCCCAAGTTCATGCATAGACTCAAGATTTTATCAGGTGAAAACGTGATAAAATCTTGAGTCTTTTAATTTTGCCATAATTTCTCAAAGGGGCAGTCATGTCAAACTTCGCAGAATTATAAAGAAAAGTAATCAAACGTTTACTATTCCTAATCATAAAGAATTAGATAAAGGCACTCTTCGGGCAATTTTTAATCAAGCATCGAAATACGTTTCCGAGTCAGAACTAATGTCTCATTTTTATAATGAATAGTATTCAATTTGTTGCCAAGCTTTCAACCCCTTGTTAAGCTGGTTCTAATTGAGTTTCACGAAGTCCACCTTTGCCACTTTGCGCATAATAATATTTTTTGGAAACAAAAGTAAATTTTGCTCGGTGTCTTTTGAACTCCGCTGTATTTAGCGTGGTGGAGTTTCCGTTCACTATATGATTTAATAGTTGTAATAGTATGATAAATCCTATTTATATTTTACTTCTCGTAGTGTCTTTATCTGTTTTTATTTTACTTGGAATAAATCTTTATATATTGGTTAAGTCGAAAAGAAAGGGCTCCGGTGAAGATTATGTTGTTATGCATCAGCGAATGGATGCGTTGTCGGCCAGCCAATCAAATCTCCAAAATTCCATAAACGATCAGCTTGAGAAGAACCGCCAGTCGGCCATGCAGGCCACTTTGTCCGTGCATCAGCAGGTTCAGAATTTTACCCAGGGCATGACCCAGCTTCAGGAAGGATTAAAGAACATGCACGAATCCGTAAGAGGGGTTGTTTCTTTTCAAGATCTTTTCAGGAATCCTAAATTGCGCGGACAGTGGGGGGAGATGTCTTTGGAGGCATCTCTTTCCCAGTATTTTCCTAAAGATCGGTATATCATTCAGCATTATTTTAAATCCGGGGAAGCGGTGGATGCCGTTTTAAAATTGCCGAATGATGTTTTATTGCCGATTGATTCAAAGTTCAACTGGGATAATTTTCAAAAATTGGTTAATGCCGATAATGATATTCATCGAGATGGTTTTCGGACTGAATTTTATAAGGACGTCAAAAGAAAAATAGACGAGATAAGCTCAAAATATATTTTGCCATCCGAAAGCACAACTGATTTTGCATTGATGTTCGTCCCGGCGGAAACCGTTTACTACGAGATGATAAACAATCTGAAAGACGTGGATATCGCCGACTACGCAAGGAAGAAAAAAGTCATTCTTGTTTCCCCCAATACCTTCTTTTTGTCGGTTTCAGCGATCCATCATTGGTATCGTGATGTTCAGATAAACCAAAAAACCAAATCAATTATCAAAAAACTGGAAACAATCGTTGCGGACAGTTCTAAACTATCTGATGATTTCCGAAAGTTGGGAAACCATTTATCCAATGCCCAGTCGGCGTATGAGAGCAGTGAAAAGCGTCTTGAGCTTATGACTGGCCGGGTAGGCAATATCGTAAAGATTGGCTCTGAAGAAAAGCCGGAAGAAATAGAGGTACCGAAAGTTCAAATTTAAAATTTAAATTTGAAATGATCCCGCTGTGCTTATTATACTGACTATGGGGATCTTTGGGTCGCTATGCAAGACCACCAAATACCGTCAAACCCCGCTTTTTAAATGTCCTTGACTTTGCTAACTTTTTGTATTACTCTTGGTTAAAGTTTTTTAAAAAGAAAGGATAACTGACCATGAATAATCTGATTGGTCTGCCAAGCGACAAACTTGGCCTCATATTGAAACTTATTGAAAAAATTTGGAATCAGCCGGAGTTCGAGAAAAAGGCGAAACTTTTTCTCGAGGAATATTTGCTTCCCGTTGAGACTGTTAAACTGGCCAAGGCCAAGATTGAGCAATTTGCGTCCAAGACCGCGATGATGCTCTCAGAACGTTTTGAGAAAATAATTCAGGTTCATCCCCTCCCGCCGGAGTTCACAGAATGGAATCTCGCCCACTGGGCGACGTTCAATTTTCATCCCGTGTTTCTGCCACGGGAGGACATCGGCGTGAATCGTCCGTTGAAAAACTGGACGAAGACGGAGAAGTGGTTCTACGATCGGGTAAGCGACGGCAAGATCAAGCCGATCTACCCCGATCTTCCGCCGACCCTGCTTCGCGGCTGTTGGCACCTTGCCGACTTCACGGTCAGCGCGGATTACACCGATGGGAGCCAGGTTTTTCTGGATGATCCCTTGGCGCCGATCATTGCTGATTTGCGTCAGAAAAAGCTTGTTGGGCGCCACAACAACACGTCGGACGGTTCTCGCTTCTCCATCACATCTGATGAGTGGCAGGACGTCGTTCTGGCCCATGTCGCCTCCAAGCTGGGCGTGACAAGAGCGCAAACTCGTCTCGAGCGGGCAGTTGAGTTTAACGCCATTGGGAATCTGTATGATCCCAATCGCGGGAAGTTCAACGCATGGGAGTGGTTTGAGGACTCTGTTGAGGATTCCTTCCGTCTTTGTGGTGGTGGCCGTGACGGCGGCGGTCTCGCCGACGTCAACTACGACTGGCGCGACAGTCGCTACGGCAATTTCGCTGCTCGTCCTCTGGTGAGTTTCATTCGATAGGTTCTTGGTCGGATGGAATTTGGTCCTTGGTCTCGTAGAGTTTTTCTCGGCGGGGCCAAGGGCTTTTTTAATTTCAAAAATTACTTATAATATTGTTGGGTAGGGCAAATGAAGAATAGATCAAGGTTTATTCTCGCGTTACTCAAAAAAACGAAACTCCTTGTTTCAAGCTGGAGCGGGTGTCCATAACGACTGCCGACTAAAAAACTATCCGCGGGATGCGGATTTCAGAAAATTGAGCAATCGATTTTCAGTGACCATAGATGGCTTGAAACAACTTTGAGGATTCCAACCGTCTTTATGGTGGTAACCGTAACAACGGCGGTCTCGCCAACGTCAACTACAACTGGCGCGACAATCGCAACAGCAATATCGCTGCTCGTCCTCTGGTAGTATCGTCAGATCAACAGAAAAGGCGCTATTTCAGCGCCTTTTCTGAATTGTGGACATACCGACCATGGCCATGCGGCCACTGTTCGTCTTTGCGCGGTTGCTTCTCGGCTTCACTCGGTTGTTGATTTTAACCAACCGCCGAGCATTTTACCGACCTCGATAATTTTTTCCTCAAGAATTAAATATTTTTGCCTATTTAAGGATTCGATTTCATGGGCCAGCCGAACCAATATTTTTAAAAAATCGGTGCCATCACTTGCCTTAATGAGCAGTTCTCTCTTATTATTTTTAGGTTTGTAAGAAGCGGAGATAGTGTAGCCGAGTATTTCTAATATGACAGATTCTATTTTAACACCGAGAGAGAATTTTTCTTCTTTTGGAAATACTTTAAGATATTCATGGAACAGTTTATAAATACCACAAAGCCGATTGGTGAGAATAATAACCTGCTGGGGGGGGGGCGTTAATAGTCATAATGTTTTTGAAAAAATAATTAGCTTGGATAATCTATTTTTGGCTTGGAGAGAATTCAAGAAAGGGAAAACAGGCAAATTAGACATCCATGAATTTGAGTTTAACCTGGAAGAAAATATTTTTCAACTTCATGATGACCTGAAAAATAAAAAATACAAACATGGACCATATATTGCTTTTTATGTCAGAGACCCCAAATTAAGACACATACACAAGGCCTCGGTTCGCGATAGGCTTTTTCACCACGCCGTCTTTAGAATTTTATACCCGATATTTGATAAGGGATTTATTTACGACTCTTATTCCTGTCGATTAGGAGGCGGAACCCATTTCGCTGTTAACCGTCTGGAAAAGTTTATTAGAAAATTAAGCGGAAACAACCATAGAACCATCTACGCTCTAAAATGCGATATCCGTAAGTTTTTTGACTCGGTTGATAAAGAAATTTTATTTGAAATTATAAAGAGGAAAATCAAAGATGCCGACTCTATTCGGTTGATTAACTTGATTTTGGATAGTTTCTCCAAAGTGTCGGGTAAGGGCCTGCCGTTGGGAAATGTGACCAGTCAATTGTTCGCGAATATTTACCTCAATGAATTAGACCAGTATGTAAAACACAATCTCAAAATAAAATACTATTTAAGATACTGCGACGACTTTATAATTTTAGGCCTCGAACCACACTTTTTGTTAGAGCTTGCTTATAAAATAGGCGAATTTTTAGAAGAACATT
>Ga0210057_1002134_pt1 | contig 28710 bp, 24 predicted proteins | sample CryGeyCG2114_010_2_FD_183968 | JGI IMG/M metagenome (GOLD analysis project Ga0210057, IMG submission 183968) | Groundwater microbial communities from aquifer - Crystal Geyser CG10_big_fil_rev_8/21/14_0.10 (SPAdes) (version 2) | ecosystem: Environmental > Aquatic > Deep subsurface > Groundwater ...
ATTACTAATACCACAATAATTCCGATCAAATATTTTTTCTTCATATTTTTGCCATCTGCTATTCAGCAGAGACTAATTAACCTCTAATAATAAACTACGAATCTTAATCTAAATTTATTATACTAAGGCTTTTTTGGCTTAGCAAGTAACTTGGCTCGCTGACTGGAAGCTCTAATAAAGGCTAAAAACAAGGGGTGGGGTTTGAGTAGGCTGGATTTAAACTCGGGGTGAAATTGAACTCCTAAGAAAAAAGGATGAAGGGAAGTTGGTAATTCAGCGATTTCCATTAACACGCCATCAGGTGAAATACCGGAAAAAATTAAATCACTTTGGGATAAGTCGACGATTAAGTCGGGATTAACTTCAAAACGATGACGATGACGCTCACTAATTTTTTCACTTTGATAAGCCTTGAAAGCGATGGTTCCCGGCTTAAGTTTGGCTGGATAAGAGCCTAAACGCATCGTGCCGCCATATTTTTTTTCGATCATTAATTTCTTTTGTTCCGGTAAAATATCAATCACTGGATAAGGACTGTCCGGATCAATTTCGGTAGTATTCGCTTTAGTTTTTTTCAAGACATGACGGGCTTGTTCGATCACCGCTAATTGCATCCCATAACAAAGGCCAAAATAAGGTATTTTATTTTCTCGAGCAAATTTGATAGTTTGAATAATCCCCTCCACCCCCCGCGCTCCAAAACCACCGGGAACTAAAATCCCATCATAAGCCAACAAAGTTTTTAATTTTTTAGGATCAGTTTCATAATCTTCCCCCGATAGCCAATCCAATTCTAATTTTTTACCCAAAGCCCCCGAAGCATGCTTCAGGGATTCAATGACTGAGATATAAGCATCGGACAAAACAAAATCACCAGTTTTAAAATATTTTCCGACCATACCGATGCGAATAACATCTTTGGCCTTTTTTATTTTTCCCACTGCTTGACGCCAATTTTGAAGATCCGACTGACGAGGTTTTAGAGCTAAAAGCTTCAGCAAAGTGGTGCTCAAACCATCTTTTTCAAAATTAAGAGGAATGTCATAAATATTAGCGACATCCGGCGCCGAAATAATTTGGTCCACTGGAATATTACTAGAAAAAGCTAGTTTTTCTTTGCGCATTTTATCGAGCGGACGATCAGAACGCGCAATAATAATATCCGGATGAATCCCGTAAGAATTGACTGTTCGAATCGCATATTGAGTCGGTTTAGTCTTCATTTCGCCTAATTTGCCCGGGATCGGAAGATAAGAGACTAACACAAAAGCCACTCCTTGAGGATCTTTTAATTTTAATTGGCGGGCGGCTTCAATAAAAATTTCATTTTGAAATTCTCCCACCGTACCACCAATTTCCACGACCGTAATTTCAGCTTTAGTTTTAACTCGGGCTGATTCAATCCGACGTAAGATTTCGGCCGAAATATAAGGCACCGGATCAACACATTTTCCGCCATAACCTAAAGCTCGTTCTTTATCAATCACGTATTTATAAACCATCCCACTAGTCATATAATTTTCATGGACTGATGCTTGATCGAGAAAACGTTCATAATTACCCATATCCTGATCACACTCCAAACCCGAATCAAGAACGAAAACTTCACCATGTTCAATCGGATTCATCGTTCCGGCATCAACATTGAGATAAGGATCAATCTTCATTAAATTGACCCGAAAACCTCGAGCGGAAAGGATTTTTCCTAAAGAAGCAGTTGTCACCCCCTTACCAACTCCAGACATCACTCCCCCTAGAACGAAAATGTATTTTGCTTTAGTCATAAGTTTAATCAGAAAAAAAGGGTCTCTAAGACCCTTTCGGTTTGGCACTATTTTAATTTAATAAATTTAATTTTGGACATAACACAATCAAGCACTGGTCCATCATAACAGAAAAAAAGGGATTAGAAAAAGTGTGGATATCAATCTCTCTAAAGAGAAAAATCCCACCAAAAATACCCCCTTAAGTGGTATTTTTGGTGGGATTTAGGTATAAAAAACTCTATCGTCTTTTCTTTTGTTCCGTTTAGCTGGCCCTCTAACTAGACCAGCTTAGTGATTCATTGTTTTTTGAACTCCTTCGAAAAGAATTCAATAGATGATTAGAATCATCATCCTTCCCGCCCTCTCCACTGGCAAGTTACCCTTTACAATCCGATTTAGAATTTTAACGACTAAGTCTGATTAAATTAGATAGCTTACGGCAGAGAGGGCGGGACCGACCTGTCAGTCAAAATCAAAAAATTGATGATGATGACGGTTTCCATTGGAAATAAATCCACGACCAGCTTCCGCTAGCCGTGCCTTGTTCATGATTTTCCCATACTTTCGTATCGGCATGGACTATACCTTCATCCGTTTAAAGCTTTTTAACTTAGAACGGAGCCAACGTGTTATGGTGAAAAAGATTTTCAGCCATCTCTTCGGTTACGAAGAAGTCTCTACGGGGTTAAGAATGAAGCTTATAAAGCATCGTCGGAATAATATGAGGACGAATCAGATTTTCAAATTTCAATCGTGATCTTCCACCAATATAGATTCGTTGATACTTTTTGTCTCGATGTAGCGAAACTTGCTTGATTCCAAAGCTACTCTGTAATAGTTTAACCAAAATTTCATTGTCGGTCTGACTGAAATTCTGACTATTGAGAGTGTAACCGTAGCGTGGTCCTTTTGTGCCATCATCCATAAACCAAACTGCTAAACCCAGTGTTGAACAGAAAATTTGGTTGATTGATTTTGGAATCACCTTCTTACCATCCCGATAAAATATAGAGTGATAAGTGGTTAATTCCGGATGAGACAAAGTCTTTATTCTCCAAGATTTCGTTTTTTTATTAAAATGAGGTTGACTTAAACACCAGTTATGAAAGATTTTCGCTTTCCAATCTAAATAAGCTTTTTGCTTAGCTGATTGAGATAATTCCAGACGAAAATTTTTACCATAAACATTTGGTGCTAAACAAGCATCACCCAACAAAGTCCCGACTAATACTTGCTTCTGAATAGAATCAAGAATTAATGAATTTTGAAGCTTGCGGACAGATTTAGACCAGCTGTTGACTTTGGAACGATTTTTAACTTCCCTCGGTATTACCATCATACCCCTAATTATAACAATAATTAGGGAGGAAGGCTTCACCGATATAGTTGGATTTTACTAGAGCCTTACGACTCTAGGTCGCATTAGCCAGATTGACTGGACGACTTAACCCTTGTTACCGAACTTACCTTAGAACCACCAAAGTGGTGCTTTGGGTACTCCCGGCTCCCTTGGCTTGACGGGCAGTGAGTACAAGACTCGAGAACGTATTCACCGCAGTATAGCTGACCTGCGATTACTAGCAATTCCGGCTTCATGAGGTCGAGTTGCAGACCTCAATCCGAACTGGCGCCGTTTTTTAGGATTAGCTCAGGGTTTCCCCGTCGCGGCCTATTGTAACGGCGATTGTATCATGTGTGTAGCCCAGGGCGTCAAAGGGACATGCTGACTTGGCGTCATCCTCGCTTCCTTCCCGTTAAACGGGACAGTCTCGTCTGACACGTATAACAGACGACAAGGGTTGCGTTCGTTACCCCACTTAAGGGAACAATTCAAACCACGAACTGACGACAGCCATGCATCACCTGTCCAATTGTCCTTGTGAGAGGTCCACCGTTTCTGGTGGATTTCAATTGAATTTCAAGCCCTGGTAAGGTTCTTCGTTTAGTGTCGAATTAAACCACATGATCCACTGCTTGTGCGAGTCCCCGTCTATTCTTTTGAGTTTTAGCCTTGCGGCCGTACTTCCCAGGCGGATCTCTTAACGCGTTAGCTTCGCCTCTCAGAGGGTCGATACTCCGAAAAGCTAGAGATCATCGTTTAGGGCGTGGACTACCGGGGTATCTAATCCCGTTCGAAACCCACGCTTTCGTGTTTCAGTGTCAGGTGAGCGCCAGCTGACTGCCTTCGCCTTCGGTGTTCCCCATGATATCAACGGATTTCACTCCTACACCATGAGTTCCATCAGCCTCTCGCCCCCTCTAGCTTAGCCGTTTCCCCCGCGATTCTTGGGTTAAGCCCAAGGCTTTAACGGGAGACTAACTATGCCACCTACACACCCTTTACGCCCAATAATTCCGGATAATGCTTGGACCACTCGTATTACCGCTGCTGCTGGCACGAGTTTAGCAGGTCCTTATTCATGAGGTACCGTCAATCCCGACTAGCGGGTTTCTTCCCTCATAAAAGATCTTTACGCCCCGAAGGGCTTCATCAATCACGCGGCGTCGCTCCATCAGGCTTTCGCCCATTGTGGAAGATTCTCGACTGCAGCCACCCGTAGGTGTATGGGCCGTATCTCAGTCCCATCGGTGGGGGTCAGGCTCTCACCTCCCCTAAGCGTCATTGCCTTGGTAAGCTTTTACCTTACCAACTAGCTGATACTACAAAGGCCGAGCCCAAAGCGTCTTGCGACTTTACTCCGGAGAGACTATCGAAAATTATTCCGTCTTTCGACGGATTATGTTCGACTTTGGGGTTCGTTCCTATGTCTTACTACCTCGTTCGCCATGGATGTACCTCACTACTCTCGTCGCTAAATTCAAAATGTAAAAATCAAAATGAAAAATTATTGCGTCCGCTTTGCGGACACCTAAATTTTAAATTTTGCACTTTTAATTTTACATTTGAGTGCGACAAACGCAGTGAGGTACACCCATTCGACTTGCATGCCTTATCCACGCCGCCAGCATTCATCCTGAGCTAAGATCAAACTCTAAATAAAAATCATCATCCTTACGGATTAGATTTAGAAATAAACGGAACAAAAGAAAATACAATAGCGTCTATGTTTTTTATTACCTTACTTTGGAACCTGTTTAAAATCTAACCGCCAGATAAAAATAAATTCTGGGCTTGTCTGCTAAGAGACCTAAATTTCGGCTACAAATCATTCAGGGCTTCGTCGTAATAGTCCACTATAACTCCTAACCCCTCATGATTTTCGCTCGAAATTTAGATCTCTTATCTAGACATCAGATTTTAAACAGATTCCGTGCTGTCAGTTGTCAAAGTCCAGTCAAGAAAATGCCTCTTACAGGCACCTAGGGATTATACCTGAACGGAAAAGGAAGTCAACCCGGTAGTGAATTTTGGCATGGTCCGCCTTGGGTGGACACTCTGCGAGTAATGCCAAAATCTACTACCGGGTCAACAATACGCGGAAATAGGCCGAAAAAGCCTTATTTAGAGACATTGGTGAATTTGGTTGCTCTAAATTCATAAATTTACGATTTGATTATAATTTCTAGTAATCACATAATGCCCCCGAAGCCTGTTTGGCAAATTGGTTTATCCTCCACCAATTTTATAACCTAATCTTACGACCGTTAGATTAGGTTATAATCACAATTACAAATGTTTTAAATCGGATCTAGAACATTTATTCGACATCCGATGTCGCTCAAATTGAACAAAACCACATAACTCAAATCCCCGGACGAGAAGCTTAAGCTTCTCGTCCGGGGATTTCTTCCGCGTAGGTCCGCGTTAATTCCGCGTAGGTCCGCGTCTAGTTGTCCATTTCTCCCAAGTCACCAATAAAGGTGAAGCGACAAAAATTGAGGAATATGTCCCAAAGAAAATTCCAAGCGCCATAATCAAGGCAAAATTACGAGTCGAATCTGCACCAAATAAATAAAGAGCAATTAAAGTTAAAATGATGGTCAAAGAAGTATTAATCGAACGAACAATAGACTGATCCAAACTAATCCCAACGGTTTCTTCAAAATTGTGACCAAGATGATTTTTAACATTCTCTCGGATTCGATCAAAAATAACAATTGTGTCATTAACTGATAAAGCCATAATCGTTAGTAAAGCGGTTAGAAATAGAGCATCAGCTTCAAAGCCTTGGGAGTAACCTAAATAGGCCACAATCCCACTGGGTAAAATAATATCATGTAAAAGAGCAATAATTGTCGCCACACCATATTTCCAAGAACTAATAATGTACGAGACATTATAAAAAGCAAAAGAAATAAATAAAATAACAATCAAAATAACCAAAGCGATAGCAACCACTCCTTTTTTCATCAATTCTCGACCGACAGCGGGACCAATCGAAGAAAATCGTTTTTCAATAAAGGTGCCTGATTTATTTAATTGATCGGTAATTAATTGTTTCTGATCTTGATCAATCGTTTTAGTCTTAAGCAATAAACCCTTATCACCAACAAATTGAACCGAAATTTGTCCGAAACCTAACTTTTCCAAATTTGGTCGAATGGTCGCCAAATCCGGTCGCGAGTTAGTAAATTCCACTTCATAAACTGTCCCCCCTTTAAAATCAGTCCCGGGATTAAAGCCAAAACTAAAAATAGAAATCAAAGCTGTAGCTACTAATAAAGCGGAAATGCTTAAGAAAATTTTTCGATGTTTAATAATGAACATATACCCTATTTAGTAATTATTTAGTAATCTTTAACAATTTTTAACTTACTATGCCATTAATTTATTTCCATTAAATAAAGTTTGTTTTACTTAATAGGGTAAATTATTTATTAGCCGGACCTTTGGCAATACTCAAACCACTACTAAAGAGAAAGCGAACCAATTTAGACTCACCTTTAAAGCCAAGAGCTAAAAGAAAAGTTCGGGTAACGGTAATAGCCGTAAACATACTAATAATCACCCCGATGGCCAAGTTGAGACCAAAACCCTTAATCAAACTGGAACCAAACCAAAAGAGAATAATGGAAGATAAAATTGTCGCCGTATTAGAATCCCGAATTGAAGTCCAAGCTCGAGAAAAACCATCATGAAGAGCTTCGGAAATTTTCTTACCATTATTGATCTCTTCTTTCAAGCGTTCGAAAATTAAAACGTTTGCATCGACAGCAATGCCAATCGAGAGAATAAAACCAGCAATCCCAGCGGCGGTTAAAGTGACAGGAATTAATTTAAAAATCGCCAGCATTATCGTTATATAAATAGATAATGACAAAACCGCAACCACTCCCGGTAAGCGATACCATAAAATCATAAAGATAGCGATAATCAAAAAACCAATCATGCCGGCCTTAATTCCCTTAGCTAGAGCTTCAGTGCCTAGTGTTGCCCCAATAGTCTGAGTTGAAACTAAACTAATCGGCACCGGTAAAGCCCCCAAGTTAAGATTTTTAACTAAATCTTTAGCTTCGGCTAAAGAAAATTGACCGGAAATTTCTCCTCGGCCGTCACGAATAGCATCACGAATAGTTGGCGCTGAAATTTGTTTACCATCTAAATAAATCGCCAAACTTTTACCAATATTTTGTTCTGTAATTTGAGCAAACAGTTTCGCTCCCTCACTAGTAAAAGTAATACCGATCGAAGGATTGATTGAATTTTGATTAAACTGAACACTGGCTCGTTCTAGATATTTTCCATCCAAGCCAGTGGAAACATAAAGGGCGTCTTCATTAATCAAAGTCCAGGTCTCGGCTCCAAAACGATCAGTAATCGTTTTTTCCAAATCAGCAATAGAGGCAATAGTGCCAGAGGCCACTTCAGTGGTTAAATAATTTTGGACTTCTTTTTGAACCGCTAAAATTCGATCTTTGACTGGTCCATCCGCTCGTTCCAATCGAAATTCTAAAGACGGAGTTTGACTAATCATTCCTTCCGCTTGTTTGAGATCACTCACTCCCGGCAATTCAACTACTAAACGATGGGTAGCGGAAGCCCCGATTCCGACTTGTTCCGATTGAATTATTGGCTCCCCCACTCCAAAAACGTTAACTCGTCGCTCGATCACTCCTTTCAAAGCATCCATGGCATCAGGAATATCACTCGGACTCAATTTAGAAACATCTGCTTGGTAAATTAATTGACTACCACCAGACAAATCCAAACCTAATTTGAATGGTCGATAAGCCCAAAAGCTAGGATCAGTCTCGGATAAAAAAACGCCATAAGCTAATAAAATACCACCAAGAAGTAGCAAAATAGCTGTTATTTTAATTTTAGTAGTCATACGGGACAATTATAGCCAAAAATAATGGAAAATCAACCACCAGTTAAATCCGTCTTCAATTTAAACAGTTGATAAGCCCAAAAGCTAGGATCAGTCTCGGATAAAAAAACGCCATAAGCTAATAAAATACCACCAAGAAGTAGCAAAATAGCTGTTATTTTAATTTTAGTAGTCATACGGGACAATTATAGCCAAAAAGAATGGAAAATCAACCCGGCAGTGAGTTTTGGCATAGTCCGCTTTGAGCGGGCGATCTGCGAGCAATGCCAAAACCTACTGCCGGGCAAACCCTTACTTTAGTCCGATTCTCAAATGATGAACCAAAAAAACTAACCAATAAGAAATCAAGGTCCCAAATAATAGACCAGCCACTACATCACTCGGCCAATGAACTCCAGCTATGACCCGAGCTAAACCAATTAATAGAGCAACCGAAAAAATACCAATACCAAATCGACGATTTAAAACTAAAAGACCACCGGCTAAAGCACCCAAAAAGACAGCGTGACCAGATGGAAAAGAATCCAAACCACCAGTCAAAAAAAGTGGTTGTAATTTAGACCAAAAAATAAAAGGTCGAGGACTAACTAAATTATATTTCAACAAACTAGCTAAAAACCAAGTAAAAACCGCCGAAATAAAAACAACATCAAACCATAACAGAGCCACTAAAGGTCGTTTAAATTTAAATAAACACCATAGTAAAATACCCCCAACTACAAAATAAGGAAAAACTTGAGCTAAAAATAATATTATCTGATCAAACCAAAAATTTTGACCACTCAAATGATATAAAAATAAAAAAATTATTTTATCCATTATTTAAAATTTTTAGATTTTCAAATAACTTTAGCACCATAATCGGACCAATTCCCCCTGGCACTGGAGTAAACAGAGAAGCTTTGTCAGCACAAGCAGGATCTAGATCACCTTTTAATTGACCAGCTTGTTCTGAAGTACCACAATCAATTAAAACTGCTCCCGCTTTGACCATGTCGGATTTAATTAATCCAGGCTTCCCGACTCCACTAATAATCACATCAGCCTGACGAGTTAACTCAATTAAATTAGTAGTTTTAACATCAGCTGTTTCTACTTCAAAACCAGCTTGAGCTAAATTAATAGCAATCGGTCGACCAACTAATTGCCCTTGGCCAACAACTAGAATTTTTTTACCAATTAAATCAATTCGCTGGCGATTTAAGATTTCCCAAATTGCCAATACTACTGGTGATTCAACGCTGGCATTTTCCGACAAAGCATCAACATCTTTCTGAGCGGGAATTAAATTCAACAAAGCTTTAGTGTTTAAATGAGTCGGTAGAGGTAGCTGAATTAAGATACCTTGAACAGAATTATCATTACTTAAAGTGTCTAAAACTTTAACTAAATCAGTTTCCAAAACCTCGATTGGAAACTCCCAAACTTTCATTTCTACTCCAAGTTCAGAAGCAATTTTTTGTTTTTGAGCCACAAACTTGACCATAACCGGATCAATCCCCACTAAAATTATCGCCAAACATAATTTTCGATCACTTAGATTTTTCTTGAGTTCAAGTTTAAGTTCGGTAGCAATTTTTTTACCGTCAATAATCATTATTTAATTATTTAAAATTAATTTATTTTCCTTTACTTAAAATTAAAATTTTAACAGTTTTTAAGGCAATAGCAATATCAAGCCATAAATTACGATTTTTAAGATAGAATAAATCATAAGATAATTTAGTTCGAGTTTCATCAAAATCTAAACCATGATGGGGATGATTTTCTTGGTAAACTTGAGCCCAGCCAGACAAACCTGGTTTAACCAAATGACGAACATTATAAAACGGAATTTCCGTGCTATATTTTTTCACTGGTTCAGCAAATTCTGGCCGAGGTCCGACCAAAGAAATATCTCCCCATAAAACGTTTAGTAATTGCGGTAATTCATCTAGACGAGTTTTTCGTAACCACACCCCCAATTTAGTCACTTTATTTTTATTGGCTTCATGCCAGACTCCTCCATCGTCAGCTTTGTCCATGGTGCGAAATTTAAATAAACGAATGGTTTGGTTTTTCTCACCTACTCGACGCTGAATACTAAATAAAGGTCCGCGATCAAAAATAAATTGTAAACCAAAAACCAAGAAATAGAAAAAGATACTTAGGAGAGCTAAAGGTAAGGCAATCAAAAAATCAATCATTCGCTTCAAAAAATCATAAACAAATTTTGGTCGCGAAGTGATATTTTGTAAAAACCAGCGTTCATCAATCAAAGATAAAGGGACTCGTTCAAAGATATCTTCATATAAACTATCAACTGACAAAAATCGGACATCTTTAAAAATTAATTGGTAAAAATCCTTCAAAGAAGAGTTAGTTTCATTATCGTAAGGATTGATGATCACTAAAGTCACTCGGCTTCGACTCAAATCCGTTACTGATTCAGTTTCAGCAATAATGGCGTTATATTGAGGATTATTTTTTATCTCCTCTTTCAATTCTTCTACTTCTGGTCCAGCACAAGCAAAATAAATCCGTTCTCGCCGACCGCGCAAAATATTGGGAACCAAAAAACGACGCCAAACAAAAATCAAAACAAAAGACCAAAACAAATCAATAAATAAAATTGTTTTGGGTGTAATCCCAAAATAAGGTAAGAAATAGAAAAAAATTACCGCCAAGCCACTATTGACCAACTGGGCATTAAAAATAGTCTGTGGTAAACGTCGCTGAAACAAGGAGGTTTGACGACCATAAAGATCAGCAATAAAAAAAACTAAAATCCAAATGGCAAAAATAATCGCAAAAGACGACAAGTGAATAGATAAAGTGGCCAAATCAGGAGTCGAAGCATTACGAACTAGAAGGGCCAGCCAAAGAGCCACCACAAACAAAAAAAGATCCCCGAATAATAAGATTAAATTTCCTTTACGGGTAACAACCTGCATATTCGGCAATTATACACCTAAAAAACGACTAAAGCCACTGTCCCTAAATCAGACCTTTTGAAATGGGCTTTCAATCGATTTAGGGACTTAAATTTAAATTATTTGGTTCAAAAATCGAAAAAATTAACTTTTCCCCAATTTTAATCAACATCGCAAATAAAACAAAAAAGTGTATGATAAGTAAAATCACTTAAAAATAACATTTTTGATAATATTTTAAATTAATGACCGAAAAACGAATCAAAATAATATACTTAATTACCAAGGGTTTTTGGGGTGGGGCTCAACGTTATGTTTACGAGCTAGCCACTAGTCTCCCGGAAAGTGATTATGAAGTTAAGGTTGTCTTTGGTGAAGGTGACGCTTTAGAAAAAAAATTACAAACCGCCAACATTCAGACTCAGCGAATTAAATCATTGGGCCGTGATCTAAATTTAAGTCGAGATTTAAAAACTTTTTGGTCTCTCTATAAATTATTTCGTCTAGAAAAACCAGATATTATTCATCTCAATAGCTCTAAAATAGGAGTGCTGGGAACTTTAGCTGGGCGCTTAGCCGGAGTTAAAAAAATTATTTTTACCGGTCACGGTTGGTCTTTTAATGAAGATCGATTTTGGTTGGTCAAAAAAATATTAATCCTCGGGCATTGGTTAACGATTATCCTCGCTCATCAAACGATTGCAGTTTCTAGACAAGTTTTTGATCAAGTTGCCACTTGGCCGAAAGTAAAAAATAAGATTACTTTAATTTATAATGGTATTGAAACTATTAATTTTCTCTCTGAACGAGACGCTCGGCTCTTACTTTTGCCCGACAAAATTGAAAAATTTTGGCTCGGGACTATTGCCGAATTACACCACAATAAAGGTTTGGATATCTTGATTGAAGCTTTCGCTCGGTTAATAAAAAGTCTACTTTCATCTCAACTTGGCTGGTCACTTTATCTAGTTATTATCGGTGAAGGGGAAGATCGCGGTCGACTCGAAAAATTAATTAGTGCTAAACGACTAGATGGCCGAATTATTCTCTTGGGCCAAGTAGAAGACGCTCGGAAATATCTAAAAGCTTTTGATATTTTTATTCTCCCTTCACGAACAGAAGCTTTTCCTTACGCTCTCCTTGAAGCCGGTTATGCTGGTCTACCAATTATTGCTTCTGAAGTTGGTGGCATTCCCGAAATTATTCCTGATGCTGAATATGGACTCTTGGTTCAAACAGGTAATATTGCCGAACTGGAAAAATCTCTCAAATATATGATCACCAAAGATCATTACCGGGCTCTAGTCGGACCGAATATCACCAAGAAAATTAAAGCTGATTTTTCTTTTAAACAGATGCTAGAAAAAACAATCGAATTGTATAGGTCAGTAAACTAAGACAATATTCCATTCCTCAATCAAACACTAAAATCTATTATCAATTTTATAACCTATTTCTACGACCGTTAGATTAGGTTATAATGGAAAAACATGTCAAAACAGAGTCTAAAGAAAACTTACCATCGTCTGCGTATTGACCCCGTCAAACGCAATTATCTGACTCAAGCAATAATGATTTCAGTCTATATTGCTGGAACCATGGCCATCATTGCTATCGCCCCGAAAGCTTTAGAACTAGTAAAACCGCTTAAGAGAATTTGGAAAAGGAGCCAAAATCAACAAAAATATTACATTTCTAAAAAAATCAAAGATTTGATTAAAAAAGATCTCTTAGTAATCGATAAAAATGGAAATGTTTCAATTACAGCGACCGGTGAAAATTTTTTAGCTAAGGAAACTAAAAAAGAAAATATTAATAACAAAGCTGATTGGGACGGCAAATGGCGAGTAATTATTTTTGACATCAAGGAAAGAGAGCGTCGAAAACGAGATTATTTTAGAATCGAATTGCAAGAATCTGGTTTTATAAAATTACAAAATAGTGTCTGGATCTCCCCTTTCCCTAATGATGATCTGATTGAATTACTTAAACAAGATTTAAGACTCCAGTCAGAAATTATTTACTTTGAAGCTACTAAAATACCCGAAGAATTAGAGAAGATATTAAGCCGAACTTTTTTCCACTAGGAAAACTGTGGTTAAAAAAACAACCTTTTTATATATTTAAACATTATAACCTAATCTAACGGTCGTTAGATTAGGTTATAAACAAGGATCATTATTGGTCTTTAGTTAGACTGAATATTGAAAAGAAAATTAAGATAAATTTTTTCTTTAAACAGATGCTAGAAGAAGCAGCGGAATTATATAGAACGACAAATCAGGTTGGGTAGTTTTAAGTATTTCCTCAGTTGACTCGATGACGTTATAACCTGCTATTAGGAAATTTAGACAAAAAAACGAATGGTCTTTTTTGCGAATCACTTTGGATTTTGTAAAAGATTCAGAGTCTGTAGACATTGATCCTTCTCCGAAGCGATTACAATCTTCTGACAGTATTTTTGGTCACGAGATCTTATTGATGCCACATTATAACAATTGGTTTTAGGGCTTTCTGGACCTGTAGAAGTCATGGCATCGCAAATAGAATAATTGGAAGTATCGAATTCAAACATAACCTCAAACATACAAGCATCTTTATTATAATCAGAATCATTCATCACTTGACAAATAGTATAATCCTTCTTCTGAATTGCTAATTTTCCATAACAAGATCTTTTTGCAGGACTATACTCGCAAATAGTGTAATCATTCTTCTGAATTGCTAACTGTTCATAACAAGATTGTTTTACAGGACTATACTCACAAATCTGAGCCCCTTTTATCACAGCCAAGTCAACATAGCATTTGTAACGAGCTTGCAAATCTCTGACATCATTACATTGTTGAATATTACTTTCTATTAAAGACGTGACGGAACCAGTATTTTGTTTTTCTTCTGTTTTACTGCTGTCAAAGTTATTAACTAGAATCTTGTCACTTATTTTGAAATTATTATTTTTGTTTTGTGAATAATAATAAGTTCCACCGACGATTATCAATAAAACGATTATCATGACGGTTAAGATTGTATATTTTTTCATAATTATTATTACTTAATTTTTACCTATTTAATTTCTAATATACCCATTCTACCCCCCCCTGACCACTCTTGGCAATATAAAGCAGATCCGCGTTTACCCTGTGTGGAGTATAGCAAGCTACTCCACAGGGTGAATCCGCGTTTTATCTGCGAAAGTCCGCGTCTAGTCCGCGAAAGTCCGCGTTGTTTATTGTGGCCCCACAAACTCATTATGAACATCTTCTCGATGAAAAACTAGCGAATACCGGCGCATCCCACTGACTATCCCCAAACCAATAAACTCTGTTAATAAATGGGATCCACCATAACTCATAAAAGGTAGCGGTAGACCGGTCACTGGCAAGAGTCCGATATTCATTCCGACGTGAATAATAAAGTGACTCATGATATAGATCGCTACTCCGACTGAAAATAAAGTTTCAAAATTACTAGCTGCCAAAAAAGCATTGGCAAATAAACGCCAAATAATTAGACCAAATAAAAGAATGACTAAAATCACACCGAAAAAACCCCACTCTTCAGCAAAAGCAGCAAAAATAAAATCAGTTTGATACTCTGGTAAAAATTTTAATCTTGACTGAGTGCCATAACCAACTCCTTTACCAAAAAATTGACCCGAACCAACTGCAATCGTTGATTGAAAAGCATTGTAACCAGCTCCTCGAACATCAGCTAACGGATGAATAAAGGTTTTAATTCGATCTTTTTGATAAGGTTGAAAAACAAATAACCAAGCTAAAGAAAAAGAGAGGACACCAATAGCGACCACAGCAAAAAGATGTTTTTTTGACACTCCTGAGACCATAATCAGACCAAGCCAAATAAAGAAAATAATAATGGCCGAACCAAAATCTGGTTGAAGTAAAATTAAGATAAAGGGCACGAGAGCATAAAGACCCGAAACAATAATATGTCGAATGTGTGCAATCTCCACGTGACGACGAGAAAAATATTTGGCCAACATGGCAATCATAACAATGCGCATAAAATCAGCTGGTTCTACTCCGGCTCCGCCAATCATAAACCAACTTTTAGCCCCCTTAGCGACCGTTCCTAAAACAAATAAACTAGATAAAACAACAATAAAAATTAAATAAAGACTGGCGATCATTCCACTCCGACGTAAAAAACGCCAATCAACAAAACTACATAGCAAAAAAACAGCTAAAGAAATAGCAATCCAAATTAACTGTCGATCAAAATGATATTGATCGGCCGTAAATGAACTCATGGTCACCAGACCAAAAGCTAAAAGTGGTAGAGTCGCTAAAAATAGCACCCAGTCCAGATCGAGGTATTTACGAAATATTTCAATCATAGATTTTAACTAAGGGTTGTGGCTAAAACCATTAAAACGCCAATAAGTATCAATACTAGCTGGATTACGACTAAGCGGAGTCGGCCAAGTAAAATACAAATCCCGAATCTCACCCTTAGCTAAAGACTCCACTAAAGTCTTACTCCCAGCGTAAGCATTTTGTTTATCGTCATTTAAAATAATAGCCACAGCTAAATCAGATAGAGGTTCTAAAGAATTATTAATTAAACGATAATGAAGTCGAGGAACAGCATCAGTCGTAAAATTAACTGGCTCAATCACTCGCTCTAAGACCACAGTGGCCGAAAGAGCAGGGGTTTTAAGCCAATCAGATTGACTCATAATTTCCAGGGTAGCAGAGCGCGCCAGTCGTTTATCAGTCACTAATCCAGGTTCAAAAATAACGAATTTTTCCCGAGGATTAACATACGTTAAACCAGTTTTAGATGTAATTAAAGCTCCTTGAGAGTCATAAATTCTCAAAAGATAAGTAATTTCTTTTAACCCCACGTCGGCATTAAAGTTTTCAATCATCGAAGCTACATCGTAACGACCATCACCAGATTCTAAAACTCTAGTCCAGATAACTTTTAAACTTAAAGTTTTATTTAGACAAGCCTTTTGGCATGAACCACCACAATCAACACCAGTTTCAGTGCCATTTTTTTGACCATCAAAACAAGTTGGTTGAGGATGCCAATACCAATAAGAGCCCAAAGCTAAAATTAAGATTATTATCAAAACAACACTTAAATATGAAAGTTGTCGTTTAGTGCGCCAATTAGACATTAAATAAAGCATAGCAAAAAAACCTTAGTTTTGCGAATAAGGTATTATTTCATCAAAATACCACAATAGAAATTAAATACTCTGTGCTGGCGATTACCTACTCTCCCCTTACGAGTACCATCGGTACTACGGTGCTTAACTTCTGGGTTCGGAATGGAGCCAGGTGTGACCACCGCGTTAAATCACCAACACAGAAAACTCAATTTTTAATTTCCCTATCGGGTAAACTTCTAAAATAAATATTTGGCGAGGATGACAGGAATCGAACCTATACATCTCTTCAAAAAGACAGAGTACTCTACCATTGAGCTACACCCTCGCCGAAAACAAAAGTAAAAAATAAATGGTTTACAAATTTCCTAATAGGAATGGACTAATTAGTACTCCACGGCTTAACTCATTACTGAGCTTACACCTAGAGCCTATCAACCTAATCATCTCTTAGGAGTCTCATAATGACAATTAATCTTAGGGTGGGTTTCCCTCTTAGATGCTTTCAGAGGTTATCCTTTCCCGACTTAGCTACAGAGCGGTGCCGTTGGCACGACAGCTCTCAGACCAGAGGTCAGTTCATTCCGGTCCTCTCGTCACTTAATCCCCTATTTCTAGGAGCGTAGACTATACCTTCTTCCTTAAATACTTAAGGAAGGCTGCATTTTACCTAAATAAATCTGTCAGCCAAATTGGCCAACTTTCCAATTTATCCAAGTCTATCCATCTTTCAGGATAAGTCGTTACGGGGTCAAACCTAAAATTGTTAGAAATTCTGATCGGCTTTTCTTTTTTTTAGTCACATAATTTTCAGACTGAATGACCAAAATTAGATCTACTAATCTTCTTAATTTCTTCTTACTTAACAATTTAAACTTTGTTTTAATTAGAATCTCACAAGCTTCTTGTAAAGCTTGAGCTTGAAGTTTTTTAAATCGAATATAAGGTAATAAACTAGTTAGAATATTCTCAACTTGTCTGAAACCGTTAATTCGTAGTTCGGTCATACCATCGTTCCGTTTGGATAGATAGCCAATCCCAAACACTTCTTTAATCCAACTCAAAGTTTTTCCATGTCGAGTATCTTGATAAAAACAGATCGTAGCCATAAATCGGAGACCGACTTGGCTATCTGTCCGCTTTTTGATTTGGAGCATTAAGCTCCCATCGCCATCAAGAAAACCGGCAATGTATGCTAATTCAATTTTAGATCGACTTCCCACGGTATTACCTTAAAGAGGATTCTGGTCCTCAAGCAAATTGTAACACAGAGACCGAAAGGGTTACAATTCTCAAACCAAAATCATATGAAGGCTTCACCGTTATGAGCAGCATTTTCAATCATGATTACTCATGAAAGTAGCAATTACTTACTAGGAACAAATCCCTTCAATTGTCAACGCCTGCAGTAGATAGGAGACCAACCTGTCTCACGCACCTTGTCACTTATTACTAAGTGGATTGGACTATAACTTCATCCTTAAAAATTAAGGATGGCTAACATTTAGTCTCTACGGGTGTTTATGAATTTTATAGAGAAGAGGAAGGAAATCTCCATTAGGGAAAAAGATCTGATATGTAGTCAGTGCGACGCGCGAGCGTCCCAAGTCTTTTTCAAGCCATGAGGCTTTCAAAATGGACGGTGTTGGGAGCCGCCTGCCGGCTAATCCCCAATTTCACCTTTCACCCTCCTCAACAAAATTCACAAACTTCCCTCGGTATTACCCTTATATTGTATAGTCGGGTTTTACCGATATTAGTCAGCTTCTTTACACATATTGCTATGTATAACCGCCGTAATATGGTTGTTTCTATCATTTATTTCATAAACGAAAATTTCGATGTGGGTTCAAACTGTTCATGCGCCGAATCTTCATTTGTATTATTTCATATGTAGATTCGTATCATTAATATCGCAATGCGCTTCAGCGCATCAACGGTTTGAACCCAGCTCGCGTATCTTTTTAATTGGCGAACAGCCAAACCCTTGGGACCTTCTCCAGCCCCAGGATAAGATGAGCCGACATCGAGGTGCCGAACTCCGCCGTCGCTAGGGACGCTTGGGCGGAACTAGCCTGTTATCCCCAGAGTAGCCTTTTATCCGTTAATCTTCGGCCGCGTCTAATACGAGCCGTCGGTTCACTATGCTCTGCTTTCGCACCTGCTTGGCATGCACGCCTTACAGTCAAGCTCTCTTTTGCCATTACACTATCGGCACGGTTTCCATTCGCGCCTAGAGAACCTTAATAGGCTCCTCCGTTACTTTTTAGGAGGATATCGCCCCAATAAAACTACCTACCAGATACTGTCTCACCACGTTTTTGCCGTGGTAATTAGAATATACATCGTTCAAGAATGGTATTTCACTGACGAGTCCAAGACAGCCGAAACCGTCTCTTCAATCTCTCCCATCTATGCTACGCAGGAAAAACGTATACTCAATATCAAGCTATAGTAAAGCTTCTGGGGTCTTTTCGTCTAACTGCAGGTAGAGGGCATCTTCACCCCCACTGTATTTTCACCGAGCAAATCCTCGAGACAGTTCCCCGGTCGTTACGCCATTCGTGCACGTCGGAACTTACCCGACAAGGAATTGCGCTCATTTTGTTGCTCCGCAACAAACGCAGATTAACGCAGACTTAACGCGGATCAACGCGGAAAGAATACACTATTCTCAATTTGCAACGGGGATGGACTATTTCTATCCATCTCTTTATGTCGCCATAAAGTTCGGACTATATCTTATCACCCATAAAATGGTGACTCTAGCGTATAGTCTCTGAGGATTTTAGAAATCGAGAAGCTTTCTTTCGATTCATTTTTTCCACTAATTTGGCGATTCTAATCGCTCCATTAGGAGATAAATGTTTTTGTTCAGACATCATTTTTACAATCTTAGCAAAAATAACAAAATCGTTATTTTTGAAAGTCTTTAAATGATGCTTCTGAAAGAAAGGGATAACTTTTTTATTTAATTCATCGATGGAACGAATACAATAACGATACAAATTCTCAGTATGATTATCATATCGTTTATTGATATAAATGTTTCCACTCTGAAAATATTTTTGAAAAATCTTCAGGGCAGGTAAGCTTTTTTCTCCTTGAGTTATTACAAACTCGGGAAAAATCTGCCAACCACTTTTAGCTGTTTTATTTTTAATAAAACAAACTGAGAAACATCCTTCACCATCAGTAAAACCAGTTATCCAAGACTCAATTTCTAATCTTTCCTGCTGATTGTCTGCACCGGTAGAATTTTTACTTGGTATCTTATTCATAAGGAATAATTATACCATAGTATCTTCGGTTCTTCAGGGTTTTACCCACAGATATTCCAGCATTTGGCTAGATTTTATTAAGGTAGCGCATTGTTTTCATCCTTGTCCACTCACTACAATCGTCCCAATTCTTTTCGATTTGTTCGGTTGGAACCAACCGAAAACCTTAGGACGATTATAGTTATCGCCGACATTCACCAGGGCTTACATAATCAGCTCCAGCCTTACGGCTTTCACCATTCATGTTTGACCTTCTGGCATTGGTCAGGCGTCACCCCCTATACTTCCTCTTGCGAGTTTGCAGGGAGCTGTGTTTTTGATAAACAGTCGCCAGGGATACTTTAGCTGCGTCCCGCCCTCTCTCCCCACGAATTAATAACGTGAAAAAATTGGACAGACAAAACTTTATTTTGCCTCCGCCTCCTTCCTGAGGAAAGAGGGCGGGAAGGCCTTATCGCGAACTTACGGCCGCTTTTTTGCCGAGTTCCTTGAGGATCTCTCACTCGTTCGCCTTACTCTTCTCGAGCTGACTACCTGTGTCGGTTTGTGGTACGGTTTCTATTTGCATAATTTTAGAAGTTTTTCTTGGAAGCTCGCTTTGTCAAATTTCCTTTGGTTTCCCGCCGGATTTTCACTTAACTTGGTTTCGTTATTAAAAACAGCTTGCCGGATTTACCTAACAAACAACCTGATTAAGCAAACATAAATCCAATAATACGCTTGACATACTGAACTCCGTCCCTCCATCAATCCAAATAAAAGTCACGGAATATTAACCGTGTGTCCATCAGCTTCGGCTTTCGCCATTGCCTAAGGACCGACTAACCCTTGGATGATCACCATGGCCAAGGAAACCTTAGTCTTTCGGCGTCAGAGGATCTCACTCTGATTGTGGTTACTTGTGCCAACATTCTTACTTCTGCGCGCTCCAACCCAAACCTCACGGTGGATCTTCACAGCGGCGCAAAACACTCTCCTACCACTCATAAACTTCAACGAAGTTTATAAATCCCAAGCTTCGGTACTACGCTTAGCCCCGATTATCTGCGGTGCAAAATCTCTTGATGAGTGAGCTGTTACGCTTTCTTTTAATGATGGCTGCTTCTAAGCCAACATCCTCATTGTCAGAGAAATTTAACCTCCTTAAGTGCACTTAGCGTAAATTTAGGGACCTTAGCTGTGGGTCTGGGCTGTTTCCCTTTAGACCAACGGACCTTAGCGCCCGTAGTCTTACTGCCTGATAATTACTTACGGTATTCGGAGTTTGATAGAATTGACGAGATTGCTCCCTATTCAACTCTTCCAGTGCTCTACCCCCGCAAGATACATCAAACGCTAGCCCTAAAGCTATTTCGGAGAGAACCAGCTATTACCAGATTCGATTAGCTTTTCACTCCTTACCACAAGTCATCCGAAAGTATTGCACGGCTAAACGGTTCGGGCCTCCTCCAACATTTCTGTTGGGTTCACCCTGCTCATGGCAAGCTCATCTGGCTTCGGGTCTTATGCGGACTACCTACCAAGCTTCTTAACTCCATCCTCAAAGCTACGAGGACGCAGTTAAAAAGCAAGGAGACGCACTATTAATACTCGGTTTCCCTGTGACTACCCGCCAGCGCGGATTAATCGAGCAGTACGCATAAACTCGTTGGCTCATTCTTCAATAGGCACACCGTCACCCCGCCCTCTTTCCCCACAAAATAATTTATTCAAACAAAAAGAATATTATTTTCTTAATGTCCTCCCAAATTTTTTATGAATAAAGAGGGCGGGGCTCCGATTCCTTGTAAGTAGATGGTTTCAGGATCTATTTCAACGCCCTCTCGGGTTACTTTTCACCTTTCCCTCACGGTACTAGTTCACTATCGATCTCTAAAAATATTTAGCCTTGGCGCTTAGTGGCGCCTGTTTCCCTCAAGGCTATCATTCCTCGAAGTACTCAAGATTAGTAACAAAAGAGACATTCCATTTTCGACTACAGGACCATTACCTTCTTTGGTATTGCTTCCCAGCAATTTCATCTAATGAAATATTTTATCACTCTTCTAGTAAACTACGTTACTATCTTACAACCCCCATACGCACCTCGCTAATCGCGAGTTTGCTCAAAATCAAAATGTAAAAATCAAAGATAAAAAATACTGAGTCCGCTTTGCGGACACCACAATTTTTCATTTTAAATTTTTAATTTTTAATTTATGCGACTCACGCCTAGTGAGGTGCATACGGGTTTGGGCTTCTTCCTTTTCGCTCGCCGCTACTAAGGAAATGCTGATTAGTTTATTTTCCTCCCGGTACTGAGATGTTTCACTTCCCGGGGTTTGCATCGGACGATTAATCGCCGACAATCTCGTATAACCAAGATTAGGTTTCCCCATTCGGAAATCTTCGGATCATAGGTTGCTAGGCACCTTCCCGAAGCGTATCGCTGCCATGCCGCGTCCTTCATCGCTTTTTAGAGTCTAGGCATCCACCATCTACTCTTAATTTCCTATTAGGAAATTTGTAAATCATTTTTCTACTTTTTATTCTCTATCCCCACACCTACTTTGGCATCACTTTATGTTTTAGCTCCAAAAATTAAAAGAAATTCACTAAGCATCATCTATCGAAATATTTTACAAAATCGAAAAACAAAGTAAAAACAATGCCAAAGTAGGTGTCGGGATCTCTACCTTTTTCCACCTCCATTAGCCCAAAAGACCCCAATAACAATTGGAATTGACTAATGTGATGGCATTCAATTGACAAAGGTCGGATCAGTCCTGAGTTCAAAAAAACCGCTATTGTAAGCGGTGGGATAGACAAAAGAAAATCAGTCGGTCTATCTTTTCCGCTTAAATTGGTCTTTTTTGATATACATACTGATGTCGGCCATTATATACCCACCATTTATTAGAGTCAAGTTAATAGGTAATTATTAGTTTAATTACAAAACCCGCCCCGAGACTCTCGTCTCGGGGCGGGTTTTAACTTAGCAATTTAAACCTTAATTTACTTAATTTCGTCTTCCAATTTATTAACCAAACGACCAGCCGCTTCTTTGCCACCAAGGCCAAAAGCCAAACCGGAGGCAATCGCTAAAGCCGCAACAACGCCAGTAAAGAGAATTTGGAAATAATTATCCTTAATTCCCAATTGACCAATCACGATAATAAAAGTGAAGATGATAATCGCCCACTTCGTGATGGCACCAAAAACATTAGCTTGAGAGATATCAGCTGCTTTAGCGGAAGCCACTACGATTTTCTGTAAAGCTTGAGCTAAAACCGCACCAACCACAAAGATCAAGATGGAAACTACTACATTCAAAAGGAATGAAAGGACCACCGTCTGGAGAAAGACATTAATCTGATTTAGACCAAGAACTTCCAAAGCCGCCATTAAGAAAGCGACGATCACAAACCATTTGACCAAGAAACCGACAAACTTACCAGAATCAAGTCGGTAACCAGCTCGTTCGGCTAAATCTTTAACACCAATACTTTCAAGAGCACGATCGACTTTTAAGGAGTGAACTAGTTTAGCCACCCAGTGACCAACTGTTTCGCCAAAAACCCAACCAATGATAAAAAGAACAATTGACACAAAAACGCCAGGAACAAATTTTACTACAGCCAACCAGAGGCCTTGAAATGAGGCCGTCAAAACTTGGCTCCAAGTCTGAAATAACATATTTTGATTAATTTATGAACAATAAAACTTATAAAACTCGGCTTTTAGTCGACCAAAAGCCTAATTGGCTATTAATTATTACCTAATTTAGATTATACCACTAAATTGAGACTTTTTTAAGGCGGCAAAGTCTTTAGTGTGGATATCCTCTAAACTCGCTTTTTACTTATTAAGGCCAATTTTATCAATTAAAAGTTCGTTTTCAGCCTCAAAAATATCACGAACAAAGCGATCACTAGAATGAAGACGGTAAAGAAAATCATTAGTATCAAAAACCGCGTAAGTTAACTCTCGACCAGTTTCAGCTTCAATATTTTTAATCACTTGATCAATCAGGGATTTTTTTAAATCATCACCAACAATCATTAAATCGGCTGGTGATTTTGGTTGATGTAAAAAAGCCCCAGATAAAACCAACAAGCGAATCCGGCCACAATTTTTAAAACGACTAGCAATCAAGCGTCGATTATTAAAAAAATCAGCATTGAATAAATCACGTAAATTAACAATATAGGGAAAATCGCTCAATAACTGGTACTGACGTCTTTGAGAGACTTTACCATTTTTAGTTAAAAGTTTTTTCTCTTTTAAAAAATGAGAATTACTTAAATGAGTTAACTCACGTTTTGCCTCCAATTTAGTCACCCGAGATTTTTTAGTCACTTCATCCACAGTGTAAGCCTGTTGAGGGTTAAACAGAAATAAACGAAGAATTTTAACCCGAGAGGCTGAACCAAAGATTTTACTGAGAATTTCCATAGTGGCCACATCATAGCAAGGGAGTGAGAGGGGGTCAAACCTATCAAAAATGCCAAGTAGGGTCTGACCCTACTTGGCATTTTTCTTAATTTCCAAGCTTAAAAACGCTTATTTAATTTCCACCTTACCTCCAGCATCTTCAACTGCCTTTTTCAAAGCTTCAGCTTCATCTTTCTTCATCCCCTCTTTCAGTATCGTCGGGACAGCATCAGTTAAATCTTTAGCATCTTTCAAACCAAGACCCAAAGCTTCTTTAAGGGCTTTGATCACTTGAACTTTTTGTTCACCAGCGGAAGTTAATTCCACATTAAAGGAATCTTTTTCTTCCACCGCTTCAGCGGGACTAGCTCCAGCACCAGAAACCATAACAGCTTGAGCAGAAACGCCAAATTTTTCTTCTAAGAATTTAACCAATTCGTGTAATTCTAAGACACTCATAGTTTCGATTTGTTCAACCAAAGCTTTAAACTTGGTTGGAATAGCCACAACTTTATTTTCTTCCATAATTTTAAGAATTATAATTTTATAATTTTGATTAATTTATCATTTCAACCCTAGGCTGATCCGCCTTGGGCGGATTTCTTAGCAATAGCATCAAGGGCTAAACCCACGAATTTTGCTTGTGGGTCGCCCGATCAAATTTGTTAAACGGTTTGTTCCCGCTTTTCACAAATTTGATTTAGGGCCATTACAAAACCAGCAATGGGCGAATTAATGACATTGACAAACTGACCGTACAAAACTTCACGACTAGGAATAGTAGCCAAAGCGGTGACATAAGCGGTATCGACAAAGCGACCATCAAATACCCCACCGACAATTTTCACAAAATCCGCATTTTTTTTCTGAAAAGCATACACTTCTCGAGCTGGTGCCAATTGATCACTGGCATAAGCCAAAGCAATCTCACCTGGTAAATCTGGCATAGAATCAGCGTACTTCTTTTCCGCTAAGACTCGTCGTAATAAGGTCTTTTTTGCGACCACATAACCAACCCCCTGTTCACGTAACAAACGACGAAGTTCAACTGTTTTGGCCACTGTTAAACCATGAAAATTAACGAAAACTAAAGATTTAGCTTCCTTAGCAATCTGATCTAATTTAGCGACCACTTCGATTTTTTTGTCTTTGGTAATTGCCATAAAATAAATAAAAAAACGACCAATAAAAGCCGTAGAAAGAGATCGACCCTCGGTAGGATTTATATTCTCTTTAAACGAGAATACCTACTGTCTCTGGCTCTGTAAATAGATTATTACATAATAAGAGAAAAACGCAAGCCCCCTATTTATAGACCTAAATAAGCTAAAAAATGAAGCCCGGGACGGCATCTTGATGTCGTCCCGGGCTTAAGCCTAGACCAAGCGGCAAAGTTTCAACTTGATAATTGGTCTTCTCCCCCGTCTTTTACTTATCATAACAAAGAGAGCAAAACTCAATTCCGCCATCGATAAGTTGTGGTTGAAACGCCAACACAAAGAAACGGCTTTGGCCAACTGACTATCATTGACTATTTCAAATTCGGCATAATCAGAGACTTTCAACAAAGACAAGAGATTCTCAAATTCTTTACTCTTATCCGCTAAGAAGAAGACGTCCTTCCAATCACTGCTAGAAAGTGGCACTTTCGTTGGACTTATCTCGTTGTAATAATTAGTTGGCATGGAATCAGCAAAAGAAATGGACACATTTAGGTATCCGGTAATATTTTCTGCGATTGCCTCTCTGATCTTTTTGAGAGAATTGACAACTTCCACCGTGGCCTCACTGGTTTCTTCCGCCAAGCTCAAGTTCATCACTGACCCCTTTCTTGTTTACTGATCAATGTTCATTACCCAAAATCTGATTAGGAGTATAAGCATAAAAAGCCGAAAAGTAAACAGAAGCTGGCTCGTGTAGCTAAACACGAGCCAGCTTTTTTACATAGGGTGGTCCTATGTAAATTAGAGGGCTAAATTAGTTTTGACAATCACGACGTAAAGAAAAACTAAGGCGGAAGAAACCAAAAAAATAAAGATTAAAATCATCAACCAAAAATCATGGTAACTGGATGTCTCGTTCATCTAAACATTCTAACGGCTTTTTGCCACCAAGACAATTGCGGAGTGAGGACAATTCGATTAGTGGAGTTATTAGCTTGAGGAGTTTGGGCTTCTAAATTAAGCGACGCGGTAGCTGGTTCGGGAGAAGAATTATTATTTTCTAGCAAAGCTCCCATTTCCGCCACTAAGCGTCGACGCCGAGCTAAAGTCAAAGGATCAAGAGTCTGCTGACTAAGATTAGTGGTACTGGCCGTAACTAAATCAGAATTAATTTGATTAAGAGAAACTTTAGTCGCTACTCGACCGTTAGGAGCGGATAAAATTAACTCCCCTACCCCAGCTAATTTAAGTAAGCTAAGAGAAAATTTAATTTTACTTTTTGGAGCAATAATTGTATCCAGCGGAAAAATAAAACTACTTCTTTGGTCTTGTAAAATCCAACCACCAAGATTTATTTCATAAGTGCTAGCATTAGTTAACTCCACAAACCCAGCCAACCAATCAATCTTACTGATCGCCAAATCTGGCTGAATAATTAACACTTTTGTCCGAGCGACAGTTTGACCTTCAGAGAAATAAGCATTCAAAACTACTTGATATTCACCCGGAAATTCATAACGATGGATTACTTTTTCACCTTCCATTTTAACCCCATCACCAAAGGACCACGAAAAATTACCACCAGCGTTGTTTTTTCGCCAAGCTTCAAAATTTAAATCCGCTCCGGCTACCCCTAAACGAACTCGCCCCGCTCCAACCTCCGGCGGATGAATGACGACATTTCCTAAATCACTTTGAGCGGAATGGGCGGAATAACTTACCGATCCACTACTATTAGAACTAGTGGTATTACTAGAAGTAGTATTAGTCGAAGATGCCTCAGTTTCAGTATTGGGATCACTTGTCGTAGAAATATCATTGGAAATAACGATGCTTTGATTGGCACTAAAAGATTTTTTAGTCTCTTGACCAGTGGCTGTAATTAATAACTCATATGAACCAAGACTAGAATCCCGATAGTAAAAAGTTCGATTAGCAGAATTTTTCCTCATGGTTTTAGAAACTGGGTTGCCAGCTTCATTTAAAAATTCTCCGGTACTAGAATTGGAGCTAAAAGTTAAATCAATCGTTTCAGGAGTTTTTTCTTCAACCCCATCAGCAGTTTGGGTTTGAACGGTTAAACCATCCGATAAGGTGCTAGGTTTAATCACCTGAGGATCAGTGGTAAAAACTAATTTACTAATTTCCGCCGAAACAAATACTGGCCAAATTAAAAAAATAATAACTAAACTAAATAATAATTTATTCATAAAATAATCGATAAAATTGAATAAGCATAATTAATAATTACCACAAAGCGACATAAGGATAAGTATTTTTCCGACCGGGCGTGCCATAAATCTCTTGACCATTTCGATCTAAACCATTTCGAACTTGATCTTCCCAATGTAATTGCCAAGAATTTCTAGTCGTGCCAGACTCATATCTTTCGATACTATTTCCAAGTCCAGTCGGATCTGGCCAACACAATTGGTAAGCTTGAATATTAGGTGATTGTCGTTCTTCACATTGTCGATCAAAAAATGGTGTTTCGTCTAAGACTTGTTCAGAATCATTTTCGGCCCGAATTAATTTTAAAGAAAAACCGGTGTTATTTAATAAATCAGCCTCGCCATCGTCAGTGATTGAAAAAGGAGTGACAAAATTAGCTGGCTGATCAGCAACCACTTCATCACTTTGGCGTTCAATTAAATAATAGGCGTTTCCATCATTTGGCGCCCGAGCGATAAAGTCAGTTGTCGGTAAATCAAATTCCACTAAATTATCAGTCGTTTTAATTTTCAAATTAGTTAGAGAGATAGGAAATGGTAAATAATTAGCTAATTCTATCCATTCATTACCTTGGCCAGTACTAGTTTCAGTGCTCGTTCCCGACCAGCCAATTTCATTAATCAAAATTGGACTCTGGTCTAAAAACCAAACATCTTTAGTGGTAGTAGCGATTAATTGATCAGCTTGATCATAAACTTCTAATAATAGACCGGCTAAATCGCCATATTCCGGAGGAGAAACAGAATAAGGTCCGTCAGTTTCAGTTAATAAAATTTTTGTTTCTTCACTGATTAAAGCAAATTTATAGTCCGACCAATAATCAGCAAATTTATATAATTTATAATGATAATCACCAGGTGGATCGACCGACCATGTAATATCAGTAGTGGTTTTATTTAAAATTAAACAATGTTCTTGATTAAAAATTGGATCGCAATCCAAACTACCTAAATTGACAGTTAAATTTGTCGTTGATTCAGTACTAGAAGAAATTGCAAAGGTAATAGTAGTAGCGCTAGAAGTAGCTAAATCATTTTGAGCGACAAAATTTAATGTTGTTGTCCCAGTTAAAGTAAAATCCACTGCTAAAGTCCAAGTTCCATCTACTCCAACGGTAGTAGTCGCTTCAGGAATTTCGATAATAAAAATCGCCGTCGCTGAAGCATTAGCAATACCGGAAAAAATTATAGTACTAGTAGCAAAAGGAATCGAAAAATCATTAGGCACTAAAATAGTTGGTGGATCAAGACTAGCTAAAGTGGTACTCGTGGCTTCTGTTATTAGAGGAAGTTCTAGTTCCAAATCTGTCTTTATTTCTGTTGGTAAACTAGCGACCAAACTATTAACTGAGTGAATTATTGATGAAATTTTTTGTTCAGGAATAGTTGGGTTGTCAGCTAGAGCAATTAAATTATTTTGAGCGGTAATAATTTCAGTCTCTAATTTTTGCCAATCTGGTGGGGCGGGTGGTAAGTTTGGACCTAAGATTTTTCCGCCAACAGTCGCTAAAATTGGTGAAATTTTAGGCGACTCGTTTCCTTGAGCCAATCGGACCGAAGCTAGAGCTTGA
>Ga0210057_1002136_pt1 | contig 28704 bp, 28 predicted proteins | sample CryGeyCG2114_010_2_FD_183968 | JGI IMG/M metagenome (GOLD analysis project Ga0210057, IMG submission 183968) | Groundwater microbial communities from aquifer - Crystal Geyser CG10_big_fil_rev_8/21/14_0.10 (SPAdes) (version 2) | ecosystem: Environmental > Aquatic > Deep subsurface > Groundwater ...
GGTTTTCGAACCCCTCAATTGTCCCTATGTTTCCAGCTTTTACAAGAAAAAAGGCTCTCTCGAGCCCGTTTGGGGTGGTGTACGGGAGTCGAACCCGCTAAATCGCCTCCACAGGGCGACGCCTAAACCGTTCGGCACACACCACCATGTTTCTAATTTAGGATTCCTCTGGTGCCCCTGGAGGGAGTCGAACCCCCAACCTACTGTTTAGAACACAGCCGCTCTATCCATTGAGCTACAGGGGCAAGCGTTGAGCGGGTGATGGGTCTCGCACCCACGACCTTCTCCTTGGAAGGGAGACGTTCTACTAACTGAACTACACCCGCTTGGTCGGGGAGGGCGGACTCGAACCGCCGGCCTCACCCCGCACCAATTTTAGTCGGAGAGCCGGGACTTGAACCCGGGACCTCGCGCTCCCAAAGCGCGCGCGCTAGCCAACTGCGCCACTCTCCGAAATGGTGCGGGGCTGTACTCTAAACCAACTGAGCTACTCCCCGGTGCCGGGAGTGGGACTCGAACCCACAAGGATTTATTCAACCCACAGGATTTTAAGTCCTGCGCGTATACCAATTCCGCCATCCCGGCTGGAGCGGGAGACGGGATTCGCACCCGCCTGCGCGGCCGTAGCCCGCTTCGGCGAGGCGAAGGCCCGCGACCTCCCCGCACCATATTTTTGAGCGGCAGACCGGACTCGAACCGGCGACCTTCTCCTTGGCAAGGAGACATTCTACCACTGAACTACTGCCGCATTGGTGCGGGACTATTCTACTTGCTGAACTACTCCCGCCTGGTGCCAGGACCCGGAATTGCACCGAGATCTCAGCTTTTTCAGAGCCGCGCCATGACTACCTAGGCTATCCTGGCATGTGTGACCGCTGGAGGCTTCGAACCCCCGACCTTTGCGATGTAAGCGCAACGCTCTTCCAACTGAGCTAAGCGGTCAATGGTGCGGACGAGAGGACTCGAACCTCCACGGTCTTGCGACCCAGGCTCCTCAAGCCTGTGCGTATACCAATTCCGCCACGTCCGCTTGGGTGCCGAGGGTGGGAGTCGAACCCACACCCAAAAAGGACACGGCTCTGAACCGTGCGCGTCTACCAATTCCGCCACCTCGGCTTCTGTCACGCTTATTATAACAAATTTCTGGAGTTAATCAAAGTTATTTTTTGGAGATTTCGTAAGTTGTTGGATAATAGAGGAAAATAACCGGAACCTCTTCAACCAAAAATCTTTGGAAATCAAAATAGATTTTCTTTCTTTCTTCTTTATTAATCGTTCTTCTGCCATCTTCAAGCAACTTGTCAATTCTTGGACTTTTAAAATGAGTTATATTTCCAACTTGGGTTGAGTGCCAAAGAGAGTATTGATCAGGATCTCTGGGGATTTCTTGGGCAGCCAGCAGGACGTCAAAATCTTCTCCTAGTTCACTAAAAGCACCAATTTCAACCATGATTCCTAATTTTTCCCAAGAATTTTTGATTTTTTCTGCCTCTGACAAAAGTGAAGGGACAGTCAAAAGTTTAAGGACAATTTCTTTTTTCTCTTTATCATTTTGCCTGGCTTGATTTAAGAGTTTTTTGGCATTTTCTAAATCAAAATTGTAGGCTTTAACATCTTCGCTGTAGGCCCAGGATAAGGGCGAAAGCGGGCCATAGGCTCTTTCTTTACTAGTTGTCTTCTCTGTAGCATAAGCCAAAGCCTGACGAAAACTTTTTTCAGAGAGGTACGAGTTTTGGGTATTTAAAAATATGCCCACAAATCGATCTTGACGCAATACTGGAGAAATTTTAACATTTTTCCAAATTGAGAATTCATCCACGTCTGATAAATCCTGAAGTTTTCGGACCTCACCTAATTTAAACCCAATTTTGGCAGCCTCCTCCGTTGGATAGAAATGGAATTTAAGGTTTGGTTTTTTGGAGTCTTGCGACACCAGAGAAATCGTTTCCACAAACTGACCAGAGCGTCCAATTTTTTTAACTTTATATAAACCAACGCCAATAAATCCCTTTTTAAAAACAGGTCGTGAGACCACTTCGGGAAAAGGCGAAAATGGCTCTTTGAGATGAAATCGGATTGTTCTTGAATCGGAAATTTCAATGGAGACATCCTGAAAATTGTAATTTATATCCGAGGCAGAAACTTTTGATCCGTCGTGCCAGTAAAGATTGTCTTTCAAAAAAAAGGTATAGATTTTACCATCCTCTTCAACTTTCCAATCATAGGCAATACTTGGAACCGGCGTTCCATCAGGCTCAAGTTTGGTTAGTCCAAAAGAAATTAAATTTTGAATTTCAAGAGGAATTTCTGAGACCCTGAAGCGTCCAACAAGGCCGATTGTTTCCGTCTGTTTTCTTTGGGGGAAGAAATAAGCAATTTTGGGAATAAAAAAGAAAAAGAAAATACCGAGTAAAAACCCAAGGGCAACTATAAATTTATAGCGGGTTAGAAGAGAGACAACCAGTCTTGCGGTAAAGCGGATTTTTTTCATTCAAATTATGGCTGAGGCAATCGAGATGATAAAAAAAAGAACCGCCAGAATTATTGTTAATCTGAAAAGAATTTTTTCAACTCCTCTTTTGGAGCGATAAAATTCTCCTCCACCCCCCCAAGCCCTCCCTAGCCCCGTTCCTTTTGCTTGAAGAAGAATAACGGCCATCAAGAAAGCCGAAATTATTATTTGTAAGATCAAAATTGCTTGCTTCATTTTACCTTACCAACCAAAACAAAAAACTAGAAACAAAACTTAAGATAAAAGAGGTTAAAACTAAAGCCCAAAATCCCGTTGTTGAAAAGGCGGGAATCGAAAAACCATTATAAAAAAATCCAGGAAATGAAAAGCCAGAAATTGAAAAATCTGAAACAATCAAAGTTACCAGATACAAAGTAGCCACATTAACCAGCCATCTCATTGCTCCCAGAGTCAAAAGATTTAATGGCAAAAGAAGAATATTAATTAGAGGCCTGATGAAAAGATTAACTAAACCCAAAACCGCCCCAGTCAAAAATAAAGTTTCATATCCCTTGGCAAAGGTAACTCCAGAAATTATTTGGCTTACTATCCATAACGAGGCAACATTGATTAAAAAAGACCTAATTAAAGATTTCATTCTTTGTTAATGGTAGCAAATGAAAAATTTCCTGTCAATTCAGGGGCAATTAGACGATTTTTCTTAATTTTAAATGATAGGAATGAGCAAAACGATGAGATTCATCACGAATTCTTTTTAAAAGATTTAAAGCCGGAGAGTCTTCTTTTAATTTTTCTATTCTCCATTCTCTATTCTCCATTCTCCAAACCACTTCCTCAATTCTTTTAGCTAGTCCCAAAACTGGAATTTTCAAACCTAGATTTTTTAATTCCTCAAGCACTCCGCTTACCTGCCCCTTCCCTCCATCAACTAAAATTAAATCAGGAAATTCCCACTCTTGATGTTTTAGTCTTCTAGAGACTGCCTCTTTCATCATCGCCACATCATCTGGTGTTTTTTTAGTTTCAATCTTAAAGCGACGGTATAAAGATTTCTCTGGCTCCCCATTTAGAAAAACAACCATTCCTCCTGTTCCTTTAGTCCCGAAAATATTCGAAATGTCAAACCCTTCTATTCGGACAAGAGGGGTACTTATTTTGAGAAGACTTTGGATTTCCTGAAGTTCTTTTTGGCGGATATTTTGAAGAAGATACGGATTTTCTAAATATTCGTCAGCTAGATGTCTTTTTTGGATAAGCCAATCAATTTGTTTAATCTTGTCTCTTTGCTCTTTAGCCTTTTCAAAATCTTCATTTTTAACCGCTTGCTCCATCTCTTTTTTTAAATCCTTGATGACAACTCTGCTTTTTCTGCTAAGAAGGCTTTTTAAACGAGAGATTGTTTTAAGGTAGGCTTTTTTGTCTTCTTCTGTTTGATTTAGGCAGACGCCAGGACAAAGTTTTAAATCAAAGTAAAGACAGGCTCTTTTGGGTAGTCTTCTGCAAGAACGATAAGGAAAAATTCTCCGAAGAAATTTTAAGACCAAACGGGCAGTTTTTGCTTGAGGATAAGGACCAAATCTTCCCTCGACTTTTCTTGCCGGAAAAACTCTGGGAAACGTCTCTTTGGTTATTTTTATGTAGAGCGGGCTTTTATCGTCTTTGAGTCTAGTGTTATACTTTGGTTGGTGTTTTTTGATTAAAGATGCCTCAAGAAGCAAAGCCTCAAACTCGGATTCTACCAAAATATGGTCAACAGATTGAAATTTTTGACCATAAGAACTAACTCGGCGGCGCAGATTTGTCGCCTTGCCTATATAAAGAATCCGACCTTTTTTGTCTTTGAAGATATAAACTCCTGATTTTTCTGGTAATGAAAGCCAAGGTTGTTGCACCAAGAAGACCTCCTAAGGCAGGCAAAACAAAACTTAAAACGAGTGATTTTACTTGAAGATTATACTCTATTTTTTGGTCATTTAGAAGAGCAGTAATCTTTCCTGGTCCTTGATAAAACAAATTAGTGGCATTGATTTTAATTGGAATTTCTCTTTTTGAAAATGGTGGCACAGTTTCAAAAGAGGTTTCTCCTTGTGACAAAATATTAATATTAGTCCCAGAAAAATCAACGTGTAAGTCATAAATTGCCTCTCCTCCTTCATTTTTAAGAACAATTGCTCCGAAAGTAGGTTTCTCCGCATAAATTTTTTCCGGGACCAAGAATTCAATTTTAGGAGATATAATGCTTACTTCCTTGGGTTTTCCGAACGAAATATTAACATCTTTTTGGCTTGAGCCTTGTTTTTTGTAGGCTCCGGCCGGTGGCGGAGAATCGCTCTCAAGGCCATGAATAACAAAGACAAAATGGTCAAGGTCTAGTTTGTCAAAGTAATTTATTCCTCCGGTGGTATCTTGCCAGGTTGGATCAATCTGAATCCAAGTTTTTTTCTCTTTATCGAAGTATTCTGGCCAGGAATGCAAAACATCCTGGGCAAGACTTAAGGGTCGGAGAAGAGGATTGGTGGTATAGGCGAATCCGTTGATTTCTCGGGCTGGAATGCCGGCGGCACGGGCTAAAGCGATAAAAAGATCAGTATATTCTGTACAGATTGCTCTCTCTGGATTTACCAGGGCAAGCTTGGCCCCAAATCTCTTGGCTCCAATTCTGGCTCGACTGAAGTCATAATCCAAAGTTTTAACAACATATTCATGAATTACTTTTGGGGTTTTCAGTCTTTTTCCTAAATCGGAAATTTCTGGATCATTGACTTCCCAATAATTTTTTTCTTCAAGAAAACTTTCGAGATTGCTTAAAGTTTCTTCAATTTTAAGAGTCGGGTTGGCAAAAATTTTCACCTGTCCCTCAACTTGAATTTCCAACTCCTCTTTCGGTCTTAATTTAAAAATTGCCAGCCAATTTCCATCGCTGTCTGTCTCCACATTTTCAGGCATGGGGGCAATTTCCCAATAACTTACTTTTTGATAGGCAGTATCTGGTGGCAGGGCGATTCGTTGCCTTACTTGCCCATTTTCAGGGTTCTCAAGATGATATTTCAGGGAAAAATCAAAGATTTGAAACTGACCAAAAGCGGCAATAACGCCTGAAGAAAAAAGCTGGTTTTTATTAAAGAAAAAAACTTGTTTTTCACTTTCTATTTTCTGGTCTAAGGGGTTAGGAGAGATATAGGCAGGGTTGCCGAAAGAAAGCGGAACCGAGACTTTTAGGCTATACTCATCAATATCTTCAGGATTTGCCAATTTTGGCACCATTAGTTCCCAAACTTGGCCAGTTTGTTTAAGAAGTTCTGGAGCATCGTAAGAAAGAGTGAACTTTAAGATTTTATCTTTGCCAACAACCTTCTCATTAAAATCAATTTTGATGGTTGTTTCCTCGTCTTTAGTCTCCAGTGTTGCCTTCATTGGTCCAAGACCATCTTCTGCCTTGACATTTTCTGGTATCCCCCGTTCAAGTTTCAAAGAATAGGAAGTAGCATAAATATCAGTTAATTTATTAGTTAAAGAAATATTTTGGGCAACGTGAAGCCTACCATTTAAATCCGCCTCATAAGAAACATCATAGGCAGTGAAAAATTCTTGAGAAGCATGGACAGGCTTAGTAAAAAGTAAAAAGTAAAAAGTAAAAAGTAAAAACAGGATTTTCAAGAAAAATCTCATAAATTCATCTTAGAATTTCTCTTAAGAATTGTCCAGTGTAGGAACTTTTGATTTTTGAAACATCTTTTGGTGTTCCTGAGGCAACGACATATCCTCCCCCGTCGCCTCCTTCAGGTCCAAGGTCAATAATCCAATCAGCATTTTTGATGACGTCAAGATTGTGTTCAATTATAACCACCGTATTGCCCATCTCAACCAGTCTTCTTAAAACATTCAAAAGTTTCTCAAGGTCGGCAAAGTGAAGTCCGGTAGTTGGCTCATCTAAAATATAAAATGTTCTTCCCGTGGCTCTTTTTCCAAGTTCAGTAGCAATTTTTACCCGTTGAGCCTCGCCTCCAGAAAGCGTTGGAGCTGGTTGACCAAGATGAATATATACCAAACCAACATTATAGAGAGTTTTTAGTTTATCAACCAACCCAGGAATATTTTGGAAAAACTGTAAGGCCTCCTCTACCGTCATTTCCAAAACTTCAGCAATATTTTTGCCCTTATAGGAGACTTCAAGAGTTTCGGAATTATATCTTTTTCCTCCACAAACTTCACAAGCAACATAAATATCTGGCAAAAACTGCATTTCTATTTTAATTTGGCCCTCTCCCTGGCAAGCCTCACATCTGCCACTTTTAACGTTGAAGGAAAATCTTCCAGGTTTATAACCCCTGATTTTTGCTTCCGGAAGCATTGAGAATAAATCGCGGATATAGGAAAAGACTCCGGTATAAGTGGCCGGATTCGATCTTGGGGTTCGGCCAATTGGAGACTGGTCAATTAAAATTACTTTATCAATAAATTCTTCTCCGGTAAGTGTAGAAAATTTCCCTGGTTTTTGGCGATGATATGGACTTATTTTTTGCATTAAAGCGTGATATAAAGTTTCATTTAAAAGAGTTGATTTTCCTGAACCCGAAACGCCAGTGATACAAATTAACTTTCCTAGAGGAAAAGAAACATTAATATTTTTTAAATTAAATTGTGAACATCCTGAAACTTTTAGTTGATTAGTTAATTGGTTGATTGGTTGATTAGGAGTCAGGAACTGAATCTTTTTCTTGCCAGAAAGATAATCTCCGGTTAAAGATTTTCTGTTTTTCTTAATTTGCTCAACTGTCCCCTCAAAGACTATTTCTCCTCCGTGATCACCAGCGCCTGGTCCAAAATCGATTATCCAATCCGCATTTTCCATCATTTCTCGGTCATGCTCAACCACAATCACCGTATTTCCCAAGTCTCGAAGTCTTTTGAGGGTCAAAATTAATTTCTTATTATCTTTTTGGTGTAAACCAATTGAGGGCTCATCTAAAACATACAAAACTCCAGATAAACCAGAACCAATTTGGGAAGCAAGTCTGATTCTTTGTCCCTCTCCTCCAGCCAATGTTGCCGAAGGTCGGTCCAAAGTTAAATATTCAAGTCCTACTGCTAAAAGAAATGAAAGTCTTTCTTTGATTTCCTTTGAAATTGTTGAAGAAATAACTTGCTCCCTGGCGGATAATTTATTTTGTGTTTCCAAATCTTTAATCCAATTTAAAACCTCTTCAATAGAAAGTCTGGAGATATCCACGATTGACTTTTTATCAATAGTTATTCCCAAAGCTTCCTTTTTAAGCCGGCTTCCCTGGCAACTCGGACAGACCTCCTGTCTCATATATCTTTCGATTTCGGTTCTAACATAATCAGATTCAGTTTCTGAATATTTTCTTTCAAGTTCAGGAATAATTCCTGGATAGATTTCATAAATTGAGGTCATTCTCCCGTAACGATTTTTTCCTTCAACCCGATGGACTTCATCGTCTGTTCCGTAGAGTAAAACTTTCTTTTGCTCCGCGGACATATTCAAAAGAGGTAAATCAACTCTTATGTCATATTTTTGACAAACAGTTTTAATAATCCTTGAGAACCAGGTGTCGTGGAAAAACATTCTGGCAAAGGGTAAAATTCCGCCTTCATTTATGGTCAGTCTGGGATTAAGTAAAAGTTGGGGGTCAACTTTCAAAAGCATTCCGATTCCCGAACAAGTCGGACAAGCCCCGTAGGGAGAATTAAAAGAAAATGTTCTCGGCTCAATTTCTGGTAAAGATAGATTACACTGGGGACAAGCAAATTTTTGGGAGAAAAGATGGTCTTCCATTTTTTTGGGTTTTTCGGGAAATTCAAAAGAGGCATCTTTAACTTGGGACAAAATTACCAAACCATCAGAAAGTTTTAAGGCTTGCTCAACCGCGTCAGTCAAACGAGTTTTAAGATTTGAAAAAGAAATAGAGTCTCTGATTTGACTTTTCTCAAGGGAAATTCTGTCTAAAACCACCTCAATGGTATGTTTATTTGTCTTAATTAAAACCAAATCCTCTGAAAGTCCAAAGACCTGATCGTCGATTCTGGCCCTGGTGTATCCTTTTACCTGGAGATTTAAGAAAAGTTGGCTAAATTCGCCTTTTCGGTCTCGAACTACCGGCGAAAGGACCATAAACTTTACCACTTTAGTCATTTGAAGTGCCACTTTAACTGCCTGAAGTGCCTGATCAACTATTTGTTGAGAGGATTGTTGGTTTATTTCTCTTCCGCAATTTGGACAATGAGGATGACCAATCCTAGCAAAAAGAAGTCGAAGATAATCATAAATTTCGGTCGTGGTTCCCACCGTTGACCTGGGATTGTGGGAAACGCCTTTTTGGTCAATTGAAATTGCCGGTGAAAGTCCTTCGATTAAATCCACATCTGGTTTGTCCATAATTCCCAAAAACTGCCTGGCGTAGGTCGAAAGACTTTCAACATACCTTCTCTGCCCTTCAGCGTAAATGGTGTCAAAAGCCAAAGATGATTTTCCGCTACCTGAAATTCCCGTAAAAACCACCAGTTTATTTTTGGGAATTTCAACGTTGATGTTTTTAAGATTGTGCTCTCTGGCGCCTCTAATTATAATTTTGTCAGACATGGCAAATCTTTTATTTTACTCGGATTTGCAAGTTTTATCAAGGGTCTAAAGAAAGAGTTTTTAACTTGACAATCATTATAGGATATGCTATAATTTTGCCATATTCAAGACGAAGTTAGCCTTGAATTGTGTTCTTTAAGGCGGAAAAATTCAATCTAATGGAGGTGCATTGTGCGGGGTAAGATTGTACTTCTTCTCTTTGCCAGTGCCTTGCTAATCGGAGTTAGTTTATCTTGTTCCGAAACTAGCCGATTAGCAGGACTTATTCCCTCCGGATATCTGCTTCTGAAGGGAATAAAGACCCCTTGGATTTTGGCTGGAGGACTAGGTTTCTTGGTCTTGCTACACTTAGTCAACAGCCATTTCCAAAACATACGAAAATCATGAGGTCCGCCAAATGGAGGAGGGTACGAGAGAAGAATTCATGCGCGAGCATGCAAAACTCTTGGCTTTACGGCCCTCCTCCAATTTCTTTTAAGAATCTTAAAAATATGTCTGAAGAAAGAATTCAACCAGGAACAATTTCAAGAAAAGAGTTTATTAAATTAACTGGTGAAACTGGAACAGCCTTTATTCTTTCTTATCTTGTAAGCAAAAAATTACTTGTTCTCGCAGAAGCAATCGAAGCGGTCGTTAATTCGAAAGACGAGGCTCCAGTCGAGCCTTTACAACCAAAACCAGCAGCCACGCCCACTCCAGCAGAAACCCCTAAATCTATTCCAGAAACTATAGTTTCTTCCGCCCCAGAATCACAACCAAGGATTTATGTTGTTCAAAAAGGAGAAAATCTTTTTCGAATTGGCTTAAAATACAACCTTACAATCAACGAAATGGTGGTGGCTAATAATATTTCTTCTCCATTTACGATTTATCCTGGACAAGAACTAATAATTCCTGAAAAAGGAGTTGCCTCAACTCAAGAATTTTCTCCTCTAAGAGTGATAATCGGTGAGCCAAAAGATTATGAGTTAACTCATAAAGACGAGAGATTTTTAAGTTGGTTTAACGAAAAAACTAAATTTTGGAAAGACTGGAATGGCAATGAACATCAATATTTTATTCCCAAAGATGTTTATAGAGGCGCCAAAACTGCCGAAAAGGTAAGTGGACTTCCTTGGTATGTGCTTGTGGCAATTGGTTTTACAGAGACAGGGTTTTATGAGAGCGCGAGATGGAATCCAGGGGTAACCAGTGAAAGCGGAGCGAGCGGCAGGTATCAGATAATGCCATTTAATTGGGTTTTTCAGCCTTATGAAGGTAGTCTTTATGATCCTAAACTAAATGCTTTAACGGCGACTAACTATATGCTTTATCTAGATTTAGGGGATATCGATAAAAATACTTGGATATGGAGATTTACCGGTGGAAACTATACTAGACCATGCTGGAATCTTCACTCAGGTCAGGCAGAAGTCACCTGGGAAATAATGCAATATCTTAAAGAAAATTATCTTTTTGCCATGGAGCATGTCAAATAACCTCAATCTCCTTAATTTTGTCGCGAATCTCCGCTGCCAATTCAAAATTTAAATCCGAGGCTGCTTCTTTCATTTCCCGCCTTAAATTCTTTATAAGTTTGTTTCTGTCCTCTGGTGTTAGCTGTTCAGGATCTAGTTTTTCAAGCTCCAAAAAAGCAGTCTGGTAACTTTTGACTCCGTAGATAAACGGACTAATTTTTTCTTCACGAGCAACTAACTTTTCTCTAATTGGTTTTTGGATACTTTTGGGAACAATCTTGTGTTTTTTATTATATTTAAGTTGAATATCCCTTCTTCTCCGAACCTCCTCAATCGCTCGTTGCATTGAACCAGTAAATTTGTCAGCGTACATTATCACTTGACCATTAATATGCCTGGCTGCCCTTCCCATCACTTGAATTAAAGAGGTCTTAGATCTTAAAAATCCTTCCTTATCCGCATCTAAAATTGCCACTAAGGAAACTTCGGGTAAATCAAGTCCTTCTCTTAGAAGATTTATGCCGACAACCACATCATATTTTCCTAGTCTTAAATCATCTAAAATATCTGAACGGTCCAAAGTTTGAATCTCTGAATGGAGATAATGGACTTTAATTTGCTTTTCTTGAAGGTATAAAGCCAAATCTTCTGCCATTCTTTTGGTTAAAGTTGTTACCAGAACCCTTTCATGGACTTTGACTCTTTTGTCTATTTCTGAAATCAAATCATCAATTTGCCCTTCGGTTTTTCTGATAGAAATCTCTGGGTCAGGAATACCAGTTGGTCGAATAAGTTGCTCTACCGGTCTATCAGTTTTTTTCAGTTCCCAGTCTGCTGGGGTGGCTGAAGTATAAATTGTTTGAGGCGCTCGATGCAAGAACTCTGCAAATTTCAAAGGTCGGTTATCTAAAGCCGCTGGTAACCTAAAACCGAATTTAACTAAGGTTTCCTTTCTTGAACGGTCGCCGTTGAACATTCCCTCGATTTGAGGAATAGTCATATGAGATTCATCAATAAAAAGGAGCCATTGTTCTTTGTACGCTTCTTTGTAGTAATCAAGTAAAGTATAAGGTGGTTCGCCAGGTTTTCGGCCATCAAAATAGCGCGAATAATTCTCAATTCCTGAAACATATCCAATCTCCCCAATCATTTCCAAATCATAATTAACCCTTCTTTCCAATCGGTATGCCTCGATTTCTTTTTTTCTTTTTTTAAAATATTTAATTCGCTCTTTTAAATCACTTCTTATTTCTGAAAAAACATCTGAATACCTCTTTGGATCAGTCATGTAGTGTTTGGTAGGATAGATAATTGTCGAGTTGATGACTGATGATTGATGATTGATGATTTTGCCATTTAAGGGGTCGATTTTTGCGATCTTCGTAATCCTGTTTCCCTCCATTCCAATCCTGACCGCCACGTCCTCGTAGGCGGGAAAAATATCAATGGTGTCGCCTCGGACCCTAAAGGTTCCTCGATGAAATCCATAGTCTGCTCGTTCATATTGGAGTCGGGTCAGTTTTCGCAAAATTTCCTCTCTCTCAATTTTTAGTTCTTTTTCAAGTTCCAAAACATAATTTCCATATTCTCGGGGAGAGCCAATGTTGTAGATGCATGAAACCGAGGCAATAATTATTGTATCAGACCTGGTTAAGAGATTGGTTGTTGCTTGAAGCCTTAATTTGTCAATTAATTCATTTATTTCCGTTTCTTTCTCAATATAAGTATCAGTTTGGGGAATATAGGCTTCGGGTTGATAATAATCATAATAGGAAACAAAAAAAGAGACGGCATTTTCCGGAAAAAAATCCCTGAATTCCTGGTAAAGTTGAGCAGCCAGGGTTTTATTATGAGAAATAACCAAGGTTGGCCGTTGAAGTTTCTCAATCATATTAGCCATGGTAAAAGTTTTTCCCGAACCAGTTACACCAAGCAAAACCTGATGTTTTTTACCAGATTTTACGTGAGAAACCAATTTTTCAATGGCTTCCGGTTGGTCTCCAGTAGGTTTAAAGGAAGACCTAAGTTTAAATTTCACTTTCTAAGATTGTATCATAAATTGCCTCTTGACAAAGTAAAATATCTTCGGGTAATATTTGGGTATATGCCAGTTACCTTATACCGTCGCCAAAAACAAATTTTAGATTTCCTAAGCCAATATATCCAAAAACACGGCTATTCTCCGACTTTACAGCAAATTGCTGACGCTTTAGGGGTTCGTTCTTTAGCCACAGTTCATGAACATCTAGCCGCCATGGCTAAAAAAGGCATCATTCGCCGTTTTGAGGGCGCGGTTCGGGGAATTGAAATTGTTGACAAAAAACTCGGTGAGTTGACTGCCGGAGTGGAATTGCCGATTTTAGGCTATATTGCCGCCGGTTCGCCAATTGAACCCTATACTGACCCAAATGCGACTGTCTCCGTTGCTCCCGGACTTTTATCCGGAAAAAAACCCGCCTTTGTTCTTCAGGTTAAAGGTGAATCAATGGTTGAAGATGGCATTCTTAGTGGTGATTTTGTCGTCGTTGAGCAGCAAGATGAGGCTAAAAACGGAGATATTGTCGTCGCTCTTTTGGAAAACGGACTAGTAACCCTAAAGCGTTTCTTCAGGGAAGCCTCGCGCATCCGTCTTGAACCAGCCAATTCAAAAATGTCGCCAATTTTTACCACCAAAGTCAAAATTCAAGGCAAGGTGGTTGGGGTTGTCAGAAGATATTGAATTTCTTCTTGCGATAAATAAAAGCAAGAGCCAAAATTACTCCCAAAGCAGCAATTAAAATATCAAATCGGCGAAAATATATTTCCAGACTTTGCCAATTTTGCCCTAAAAGAACTCCCAAATAAGCCAAAATTGAGGACCAAATTAAAGACCCCAAAAAAGTAAAAATTGAAAATCGCCAAACATTCATTTTGGAGATTCCGGCTGGTAGAGAAATATAAGTTCTGACTACTGGTGCCAAACGAGAAAAAAAGGCAATTTTTCCTCCGTGTCGCTGAAACCAAATTTCTGCCTTTTCAAACTCATTTTCAGAAACCAAAATCCATTTTCCATATTTTTTAATCACCTGTTTGACCACCGTTTCCTGACCGAAATATCCTAAACCATAAGCTATAAGCGAGCCTGCTAAATTGCCAACCGCTCCGACTAGAACCGCCAGAAAAAAATTTAGTTTGCCAAGGCTAACCAAAAAACCGGCAAAAGGCATGGTCACCTCTGAAGGAATGGGAATAAGAGCCGATTCAGCGGTCATGAGAATTAGAACCGCCAAATAGCCAGTAGTTGAAATTGAATTGGTAATCCAGAAGGTTATCTGTTCAATCATTTTTTTCTACCCTCAATGCAGAATCAGGGCAAAAAGTCTCACAAAGACCACAGAGCTCGCATTTTTGGGAATCTATTGTCGGAGCCGGGGTGCTATAAATTCCTTGATCTTTGCCAAAATAAAGTGCCCTTTTCGGGCATTTGACCAGGCAAAGACCGCATCCTTTGCAAAGTCCTAAAAAGATTGTCCAAGAACCTTTTTTTACTCTGGTTTTTTTAGGTTTAAAATTCATTCTAAAGCCTTGAAATTTATTTCTCGAAGTTCAGGATTTTTCTTGAATTTTTCTCCAAGCCTTTCTTCTAAAGCCTTCTTTAAGCTTTCTTTCTTGACAATTCCAGTTTCTTTAACAATCTCGCCTAAGATCAGAATATTCCAAACCTTAGCCGGTAGATTTCTATCATTAACCATTTCTCCTGTTACCGCCGGTCCCGCGATAATCTTTGTTCCAGGGGCAATGTAATTTTTAACTCTCTCTATTGCTCTATCACAAAATACTCCTAAAACGTCGGCTTTCTCAAATTTTGGATAACTTCCTTCTTCTATTTTCACAAAGGCTAAGGAAACTCCCCCACGCTGCTCGACTCCAAAATTGGGAATAAGACAAGCCTGTTTTCCTTCATTAAAAGCGGCCAGAGCCAAGATTTCTCCAGCTAACTGAACTCCTTGTCCACCCTCACCAGCCAAAAGAACTTTCATTTTAATTCTCCTTGGGGAAAATAATTTTCTAATTCTTTCATTTTCTCCAGGGTTTCTTTGGCATCAGTTTTCCAATTTAAAGGACAGAAAGATAAAACCTCGATAAAAGAAAAATTCCCTTGTTTTTGAGTCTCTAAGGCAGTTTTGAGATAACTTTTGAGCATTCCAGGATTTGAGGTTGAACCTCTGGCAATATAAGCCTTTTCCCAGGCGATTGTTTTTAAAAGTTCTGGTCCCTTGAAAGTCTTGCCAAAAATTTTTGGGTCTTTGCCAAAAGGGGTTGAATCAGTTATTTGACCATCTAAAGTAGTTGGAGCAAATTGTCCACCAGTCATGCCGTAATTTGTATTATTAACCAAAATAATGGTTATGGGATTGTTTCGCAAACAGGCATGGATTAAATTCTGAAGTCCAATGGCGTATCCGCCACCATCGCCAATTAAACACAAAACATTTTTTTGAGGATCAGCCATCTTAAATCCGACGGCTGTCGCCACCGTTCGACCATGATGGGTTTGGCAAGTTGGTAAATCAAAAAAATCCCAAGCCAGGAGATTGCAGCCAATATCAGTTAAAAGAACCGAATTTTTCTGAATTCCTTGCTCATCAATCACCAAACCCAGATTTTTTAAAATTATCCCGTATCCACATCCTGGACAAAATTTATGGGGCTTGGATTCAGATTTGAAACATTTAGGAAAATTAGGTTCCATATATTTTTAAGATTTCCTCAGGAGTAAAACCCAAAGCCGGTTTAGCAAAAATTTCAATTTCTAAATTAAGTCCGTAAAGTAGGTTTTTCACTAACCTGCCAAGTTGACCTAAAGATGACTCCAAAATAAGTAATTTTTTCACCGATTTTATTTTTTCCTTCAAATGTTTTTCAGGAAACGGCCAAACTGTTATTGGCCTAAAAAGAAAAACTCCCGCATCTTTGGCTGCTTGAGCCACCGAACCATAGGCAATGATGATTGTTTCCGATGGCTTGCCAGTGATTTCATACTCACAAATCTCATCTGCCATTTTTTGCCAATCAGAAAAATTCTTCATATTAAGTTCATAAACTTCCTCTTCTAAGTTGTAGCAATTTCTCATATTATTCGTCAAAATCGGTCTAAATAACTGATTGCTGTTTACTGTTTGCTGTTCACTGATTTCCACCGGACCTTTCATTTTGCCTAAATACCCGTCATAAAGAACAAAAGTTGGGAAGCGATATTTCCAAGCATTTGTAAAGGCTTTAAGGGTTAAATCATATAATTCTTGGAGAGACGATGGTGCGTAGACCAATCTTAACCCTTCCCCATTACCGCCAAAAATAGCCAAATTCAATTCTTGTTGAGAATAAATAACTTGCCCGGTTGAAGGACCGCCTCGCTGGCCAATGAAGACCACCATTGGTAATCTCATTGCCTCAGCCATGGAAAGTGGGTCTTGCATTAAGATTGTTCCTGGACCGGCCGTGGCCGTAAAAGCCGGTACTCCAGCCAAAACTGAACCGCAAACTCCAAAACCGGCGGCCATTTCATCCTCAGTTTGGAGATATTTTCTGTCAGATTTCTCTACTAGTCTTACCCAAGTTGCCAAAACTTCAGTCGTTGGCGTTATTGGATAGCCAAACATAATTTTGGCCCCAGCCTCAAAAGCCGCTTTAGCCAAAACCTCATTTCCCATCAAAAATTGCCTCATGGTATACTTATTGTATGGGTAAACTCTACATAGTGTCAACTCCAATCGGAAACTTAGAAGATATTACTCTTCGGGCAAAAAGAATTTTAGAAGAAGTTGATATTATTGCTTGCGAAGATACTCGAAAAACTGGAATGTTGCTCACCAAGCTCACCAAGGTTCCACCTTCGTCAAGGTGGAACCTTAACAAGAGACCACAGTTTCTTTCATACTATGAAGAAAATGAACTTCAGCGAATCCCAGAAATCATCCAACTTTTAAAAGAGGGTAAAAATGTGGCTTTAGTTTCAAACGCCGGGACCCCCACAATTTCTGATCCAGGTTTTAAACTTGTCCGAGAATGTCTAAACCAGGGAGTTCAGGTTGAGGCTATTCCAGGTTCATCTGCCATTTTAACTGCTTTAGTTTCCTCTGGTCTTCCGACCGACAAATTTTTATTTCTCGGCTATCTTCCAAAGAAACAAGGAAAACGCCAGGAACTTCTTAAAAACTGTAAACTGCTTACTGTTCATTGTACCCTGATTTTCTTTGAATCTCCTTATCGTCTACTTGAAACGCTAAAAGAATTACGAGAAATTTTTGGTGATATTGACATTGTTATTTGTCGCGAGCTAACCAAAATTCACGAGGAAATAAGAAGAGAAAAAATAAGTCAATCAATTTTGCATTTTGAGAAGAATCCAGCCAAAGGGGAAGTTACTCTCCTTTTTAATATTCCTCAAGGGTAGAGACATCGCCAGTCGGTAACCCAAGTTCTTTTGCTTTAAGAATCCTTCGGACGATTTTGCCCGAGCGAGTTTTAGGAAGTTTGTCAATAAACTCAATTTCTCGTGGATAAGCATGACCGGCTAAATGAGTTTTGACATGTTCTTGTAATTTTATTTTTAGGGCTTCTGAGGCTTTCCAGGAAGGCTTTAAGGCGATAAAGGCTTTAATTATCTCACCCCGAATTGGATCAGGCTTGCCGATTACCCCTGCCTCGGCCACGGCCGGATGTTCTAAGAGACTTGATTCAACCTCAAAAGGCCCAACCCGCTCACCTGAAGTTTTTATAACATCATCGGCCCTTCCCACAAACCAAAAATAAACATCCTTATCCTTATAGGCTAAATCCCCAGTGATATACCATCCGCCAACAAAATAACTTTTATACTTTGCCGGTCTTCGCCAAATTGTTTTCATCATTGATGGCCAGGGAGGTTTAATGGCTAAATTGCCAATCTTCTTTGTTCCTAACTCTTTACCTTTATCATTGACTATTGAAGCCGTAATCCCTGGGATCGGTTTTCCCATCGACCCAGGTTTTATATCCATACATGGATAGTTAGCGATTAAAATCCCGCCGGTTTCTGTTTGCCACCAGTTATCATGAAAAGGAAGACCAAAAGCCTCAAGTCCCCACCAGACTGCTTCTGGATTTAAAGGCTCGCCAACAGAACATAAATGGCGCAAAGATGATAAATCATATTTTTTGACCAAACCCGAGTCCGAAGCCGCCAGCATCCTTATAGCCGTTGGGGCAGTATACCAAACATTAACTTTATAATCCTGGATTAACTGATACCATTTTTCCGGACTAAATCTTCCTTCATAAATTAAGGACGAGGCGCCATTTGACCAGGAACCCAAAATCTCGTAGGCGATACCGGTTACCCAACCAGGGTCAGCCGTACACCAATAAACATCTTCATCTCGCAAATCTAAAACCCATTTGGCAGTCAGGTGTTCAACTAAAATTGCCTGATGGCTGTGGATTACTCCCTTTGGTTTGCCAGTTGTGCCTGAGGTATAAAGCATAAAGGCCGGCTCTAAAGGGTCCATTTTGGCAATTTCTAGACTTGATTTTTGCTTTTTCAAAAGACCTTCTAATTCTTCAACCAAGATTATTTTTTCAAGTTCCGGTAACTTTCTTCTAATTTTCTCCACCCTCTGCTTTAAAATTTTATTAGTAACCAGGATTTTTGCTTGAGAATTTGAGAGTCGGTCATATAAAGCCTCTGGTCCAAAAGCGGAAAATAAAGTTCCAGCGATTGCTCCAATCTTTAGAGTTCCCAAAAATCCAAAAAAAAGTTCAGGCACTCGGGGAAGAAAAAAGAAAACCCGGTCACCACGCTTGATTCCCAGGGTTTTCAGAAGATTACCGAATTGGCTTGACAAAGCAGAAAGTTCGCTAAAAGTAAACTTTTTCTTTTCTCCGGTTTCCCCTTCCCAATATAAAGCAATTTTATTTTTGCGAAAGTTTTTAGCATTAACGTCAATGGCGCAATAAGCGGCATTTAATTTTTTTCCAGGAAACCAAGAAAGTTGGCTTTCGGCTTTTTTCCAAGAAAAACTTTTGTAAGTTTTTTCATAATCTAAAAGATTTGGTTTAATCTTAAAATAAGAAGTAGGTTTTAAGATTTTTTTTGGCTTTCTCATATAAGTGGCCTTCCTGACATCTGGGAAGGAATGGGAAACTTAAAAAAGGAAAGAACAGTCGGAGCTACATCCGCCAAAATCCCTGATGGTAAAAATTCTGGTTTGCCCAAGAATTCTTTACCGACGACAATAAAAGGAACTGGGTTTTTTGAGTGTTCAGTGTCGACTTCCCCAGTCTCAAGATTAATCATCTCTTCAATATTTCCATGATCAGCCGTAATCAGGCTGACTCCACCAATGTTTTTGACCGTAGAAACGATTTTCCCCAGACAGGTATCAACTGCCTCACAGGCAGAAATTCCAGCCTGAAGGTTTCCAGTATGACCAACCATATCCGGATTGGCAAAATTAACTAAAATAAAATCATACGTTCTCGTTAAAAGTCTTTTAATCAAAGTATCGGTTATCTCAAACGCTGACATTTCAGGCTTTAAATCATATGTAGGAACATTTACAGAAGGAATAATAATTCTTTCTTCCTCTGAAAAGGGTTGCTCTTGTTGACCATTAAAATAATAGGTAATAAACCGCTCTTTTTCGGTTTCCGTAATTTTAAGTTGACGAACCCCTTTCCCTGATAAAATTCTTCCCAAAGGCAAATTTACAACTGTTGGTGGGAAGGCAACTTCTGCCGGTAGTCCTTTTTCATACTCAGTCATGGTCACAAAAAATAAATTTTCAATCTTGGGACCTCTCTTAAAAATTGAAGCAATTCGCTCCTCAACATAAGTTTTCTTGTAATATTTTTCTGTATAGGGATCAAAGGCGATTTTCTGACCAACTAGATTTTCAAAATCCGAAATGACAAAAGCCTTAGTTAACTGCCTTGGCCTATCAATCCGGAAATTGAAAAAGATAACCGCGTCACCTGCTTTTATTCTTGGGGTCTTATCAATAATTATTGGTTTTAAAAACTCATCAGTTTCGTTTTTGGCATAAGAGTCAGAAATTGCTTTTTTAAAGTCTTGAGTAAGGCTACCTTTTCTTTCAGTTAGGGCGCGGTAGGCTATCTCGGTTCTTTCCCAATGATTGTCTCGGTCCATGGCATAAAATCTACCTACTAGGGTGGCGATTTGTCCAAGGCCAATCTCTTTGATTTTTATCTCAACTTGGCTAAGAAAACTAGAAGCCGAGGTTGGCGGCGAGTCCCGTCCATCAGTAAAAAGATGAAGAAAGCAATTTGAAAGATTTTGTTCCTTGGTCAACCGAAGCAAAGCAAATAAATGCTCCATACTTGAGTGAACTCCACCTTGGCCGATAAGGCCGATTAAATGGAAATTTGAATTGTTTTTTTTGACATGCTCAACGGCTTTTAAGAAAGCCGGAATTTTAAAAAAACTTCCATCAGCCACTGCCATATTAATCCTAGGCAAATCCTGATAAACAATTCTGCCGGCGCCTAAATTTAAATGCCCGGTTTCCGAATTTCCTTTTTCACCATGAGGAAGACCAACTGTTTCTCCAGATGCCTGAAGTTGGGTATGAGGAAAACTATTCCAGTATGAAGAAAAATTGGGAATCTTGGCTAAACTTACGGCATTTCCCGGACCTTCTGGAGCCAACCCCCAGCCATCGAGGATGATTAAAACAATGGGTTTAATCATGTCATCAATTCGCTTTCTATTTCAAGCAACCTATTATATTTCGCCACTCTTTCCCCTCTGGCTGGGGCGCCAAATTTGGTAAAGTCTGCTCCCACCCCAACAGCAAAATCGGCAATAAAAGTATCATTGGTTTCGCCTGAGCGGTGAGAAACAATTATTTTCCAACCTGAAGCTCTGGCCGGTTTTATAACCTCCAAAGTTTCCGAGATTGTTCCTATTTGGTTTGGTTTAACCAAAATAGCAGTACAGGCTTTTTTCTCAACTCCCTTTTTGACCCTTTCTGAATTAGTGCATAAAAGGTCGTCTCCAATAATAATGGTTTTATCGCCTATTTCTTGGGTCAATTTTGTCCAACTGTTCCAATCGTCATCAAAAAGAGGGTCTTCTAAAAGATAAAGAGGGTATTGCTGACAAAGTTCTCGGTAATATTCGATAAGTTCATTTGCCTGAAGCGGTTGAGTTCGATCCCTGATTGAATAGGTTCCGTTTTTGTAAAAATGAGAGGCAGCTACATCAAGTCCCATAAAAACATCGCGCCGAAAATCATGCCCTGATTCTTTAATTGCCTGAACAATCACCTCTAAAGCATCCATGTTAGTGAAAAGATTAGGAGCAAAACCTCCTTCATCACCAACTGAATGGACTGCGCCGTGGCGAATTAAAACTTTTTTGACCGTCTGGTAAATTTCTTCGGCCATCTCCAGGCTCTCGTGGTATGGTTTGCCAACCACTGGAATTATATGAAACTCTTGAAATTCCAAATTTCCGGCTCCATGCTTGCCACCATTAATTAAATTAAAAGTCGGAGTGGGAATATGAAGACTTGAAACTGTTAATTGAAAACTGTTCACCGCCAATTGATTGATGTATTTCCAAAGTGGCAGGTGCAAACTGGCGGCCGCCGCCTCGCAAACTCCTTGAGAAACAGATAAAATAGCGTTTCCTCCAAGTTTTGATTTATCTTTTGTTCCGTCTAAAGAGATAAGTAATTTATCAATTTCTGCTTGCTTTGAAGGTTCAAGACCGATGACTTTTGGAGCAATTATCTGATTGACATTTTGAACTGCTTTTAAAACTCCCAGACCATTGTATCTTTTTGGGTCGCCATCCCTAAGTTCAATCGCCTCATAATGGCCAGTCGAAGCGCCCGAAGGAATTGAGGCCACTCCACGCCAACCATCATCCAAGATAACAGTCGCCTCAATCGTCGGATTTCCCCGACTGTCAAGAATCTCTGTTGCCTTAATTGAATGAATTTTAGACATTTTTTTCAGCCTGAAAAACTTCTTCTCGAACTTGGTCAATCACATCTGGGTTAACTGAAATTGAGGTTATTCCCCAGGAAACCAGCTTTTCCACTATTTCTGGATAGGTACTTGGCGCCTGACCGCAAATTGAACAGGTTACCTTATACTTATGGCAGGTTTTAATAATTTTTTCAAGAGCCCAAAGGACAGCCGGATCCTTTTCGTTAAAAATCTTAGCTACCTCACTGTTATCTCTATCAATTCCTAAAATCAACATGGTTAAATCATTTGAACCAATTGAGACTCCATCAATCCCTACTTTAAGAAAATCTTCAAGAAGAATAACGTTAGAGGGAACTTCAACCATCATCCAAAATTTAAAAGAAGAACTGCGCAAAAGACCAGCCGAAGCCACGACTTTTTTGACTTCTGAAAGTTCCCAAGGAAGGTGAACATAAGGAATCATTAGCCATAAATTATCAAATTCTTTTCTTACCTTCTTAATTGCCTCAAGTTCAAGTTCAAAAACAGAAGGATCAGAAATGTAGCGATAAGCGCCGCGAAAACCCATCATCGGATTTGGTTCTTCTGGTTCAAAAGCCTTTCCCCCAGTTAAATTTCGGTATTCATTGGTCTTAAAATCTGTAGCTCGATAAACCACCGGTCTTGGGTAAAAATGTTCACAAAAAGTATTCATTCCTTGGGAAAGTTTTGAAATGAACAATTTTTGTTTTCGTTCCTTGATTAACTTCTTCGGATGAACGCCTATTTGGGCAATCATAAATTCGGCCCGAAGAAGACCAACTCCGTCTATGTTTTTAGCGGCCACCTCCGCTGCTAATTCCGGTTCGGCCAAATTAACATAGATTTTGGTCGCAGTTTTAAGTTGTGGGGATGGAATGTGAGTCTCACCCACTACCCACTTCCCACTACTCACTGCCCCCTTATATACTTCCCCCCTTGCGCCATTTACCGTTATAAATTGTCCGTTCTTTAAGTCTTTGGTTGCTTTTTCGGTGCCGACAACGCAGGGAATTCCCAGCTCTCGAGAAACAATGGCCGCGTGAGAAGTTTGTCCGCCTTTGTCAGTGACAATGGCGACCACTTTTTTCATCGCCGGAACAAAGTCTGGGGTAGTCATTCCAGTCACTAAGATTTCTCCCTTTTTAACCTTGCCAATTTCCGAGGCTGAGCGAATTATTTTCACTGGACCAGTAGCAATTCCTGGCGAAGCCGGAATTCCGACTAGAATCGCCGCCCGGATCTTTGGAACAATTTTTTCTTCTCTTTTTTCTATATCTATATCTTTTTTTCTAATTGTGGTAACCGGTCTCGTTTGGACAATAAAAATTTTTCTTCTTTCAACCGCCCACTCAATATCTTGGGGGAAGAAATAGTGTTGGTGAATTTTTTTGCCTAAGCGGGCCAGTTCGACAATTTGTCTATTTGTTAGTTTTGGTTTGTCTCGCAATTTTTTAGGAACAGGTACCTCTTTGTTTAAACTACCTACTTTAGTTAATTGAAGTGGTTGCAAGAAGACATTTTTTTCTAAAATCTTCAAAGAATTTTTATCTACTAAATAACGGTCAGGGGAAACTTTTCCTTGAACAATTAACTCTCCTAGTCCATAAATGGCTTCAATCAAGATTCGATTTTTTTGGTTTGTCATCGGATCTACGGTAAACATTACCCCTGAAGTTTCTGATTGAATCATTTTTTGAATGGGAACAGCGATACCCACTTTGAAATGGTCAAATCCTTTTTCTTCCCGATAGAAAATGGCTCTTGGTTCAAATAAAGAAGCCCAACATTGTCGGACTTTTAAAACGACATTAGTTTCGCCAGAAATATTCAAAAAACTTGCCTGCTGTCCAGCAAAAGAAGCCGTTGGTAAGTCTTCAGCCGTCGCCGAAGAACGAACGGCGACTAAAATCTCTTTTAAGCCACCGCCAAGTTTTAAATAACTAGTCATTATCTCAAAAGCTAAGTCTTTAGGAATAGTGCCTTTAAGAATCAATTTTTTGATTTTATCCGAAGCAATTGTATAGGAATATGGATCATTTTTATCGGTTTTAAGAAGAATTTTTTGAATTTGGGGTTTTAAGTTATTTTTCTCCAAGAAATAAAAATAGGCAGCTGAAGTAACGACAAATCCTGGAGGAACAGGAATGCCAAAAGAAACCATTTCGCCAAGATTCGCTCCTTTTCCGCCAACCTCTGGAATATCATTTTTATCAATTTCCGAAAACCATTTAATAAACAAGTTTGTTGCTGGCGCAATAAATTTTTGGGCAGACATAAATTAGTTGATTAGGGATACTACCCCATATAAGTTCCAGATTGTCCCCTCTTTTTCCTTTCCTCTTCTGTTTCAGTTCCCCGAGAATAGTCATCTTCTAATCTAACCGTCTTTCCTTCCTCCTTGGTTGAGGCTTCTAAAATATCGCAATCAGTTATTCCTTTGGCTCGATGTTTTTGAAAGGGTTTGATGAAATAGCCTTTTTTGGACTCCATTTTAATTGTTTGTAAAACTTTATTTTCATCTTCTAAAATAATTTCTGCCTCCCCAGAAATAAGGGTTAAGGTTTCTTGTTTTTTATCATGATATTGAAGACTAAACCGGCATCCCTCATTTAAATGAAGAATTTTGCCAGTCACCGGAGACTCCGGTGGAGTTAAGAGCAATTCATATCCCCAGGGTTTTTCAATTTTTAACTGAGATGGTTTCATATTATCTCTTTTACTAATTCTATCCCATCTTCACCCAATTTTCTAGCCTCTTTTTCATCTTTTGCCTCAGCAAAGACCCGAAATTCTGGGGCATTTTGCGAAGCCCGAAATAAAATCCAAGTTGAGTTATTAAGCCAAATTTTTAGACCGTCAATCTCTTCTGTCTTTATTCCCTTATAGACCTTCTTCACCTTCTCTAATACCTTCTCGTCTTTCTCCCATGGACAATCTATTTTAGTCCGGTAAATGTAAAATTTCGGCAGTTCGGAAACTAATTGTCCCAGGCTTTTGCCAGTTTTTTTCATTAAGTTTAAAATTTTTATGGTCATTGACCCCCCATCCCGACTCATCATGATTTCCGAGGAAATTCCTCCTCCGTTGGCCTCAAAACCAAAAGAAACATCGTGCTTTTTCATCGCCTCAACCACGTAAGGAGAGCCTACTTTGGTTCTTAGAACCTTTTTTCCAACATATTCAACCACCTGGGAAGTATTAATTGGGGTCACTACCGCCTCACCGGGGCTTTCTTTAGCAATTAAGGCTCCAGAATAGTCTCCGGGAATAAAATTTCCTTTTTCATCAACAAAAATAACTCTGTCGCCGTCAGCATCAAAACCTAAACCAAAATCCGCTTTTTCTGACAAAACTTTTTTCTGAAGCTCCCCAAAAGCTCCTTCGGTTTCCGTATCTCGAGTTAAAATCGCTAAATTTAAATCAGAGTTTATTTTTACAGTTTCGATTTCCAGTTTTTGCAAAACCTCAAACATTACTTCAGTTTGGACCCCATTGCCAGTATCCAAAACCACTTTCCACAAAGGATATGGAAGATTGGCCAGTTTTGAAAGCATCTCTTGATAATCTATTTTGGCTTTTTCTTCAATCTCTATTTCAGAAACTTCCGAAGGCGCAGAGACTTTTTCTTTTAACTCTTGATAAATTTTTTCAATTTCCTTCTCGTGAACTTTTAAGATTTCTTCTTTTAAGACGAAAAATTTAATACCATTTAAATCTCTTTTAACATGGCTACCGGTTATCATGGCTGAACCAGAAAAAGGAGCAGAGACCAAAATCCAATTCATGGCCGGAATGGGAACAATTCCTTCATCAAAAACTTTTCTTTTTTCATAAATAAGTCCTGAACAGAAATATTCTTTTATTCTCTGACTTGACTGGCGAGGGTCCATGCCAACCGCCACCGGACCAGATTGCCCATGATTATCTAAAAATTTGGCAAAAGTTCGGCCAATATCAAAGCAAAACTGATTAGTGAAAAGAGTTTCTGGAGAACCGCGAATTCCGGATGTGCCAAAAAGTCTCATAACCCAATTTTAGATTTCCGCGGTTAAAAGGTCAAGGCGAGAGGAAAGGCTATATGGATCAGATGAGGTCTTTTGCTTGAAATCTATTTCCAGAAGTTTTCGGTAAATTTCTAAAAGTTGTTCCAGACTGAAATTTTCCGCTTGCTTTAAAAATTTCTTCTGTTGCCATAAGGAAAGATCTGATAAACCAGAATCGCCCAAATCTCTGGCCAAAATTAGGAAGCGAAACTGCCTGACGAGCATATAAAAAATCATTTCCGGTTCTTCACCTTTTTTAAGTTCTGATAAAAGTCTCAAGGATTCTTTTGAACTTCCAGGCCGAATAGATTCTAAAAAAGAAAAAATTAGGGGTGGAAGTTTGAAGATTTCTAGCTCTACCCCAGGAATAATTTCTCTTTTTATCTCTTTCTGTTCCCAAAGAATTAAATCGTTGTCAAATTTTCCCTTTTTTAAATAAGTAAGAATTTCTGGTTTTTCTTTCAGATTTTCAATTACCACTAGTCTGTTTTTTCCAAAAAGCGAACCTGACTCCAAAGCCGAGCGAACTTCAGTTATAGTAACTTTTGTCCCATCAAGATAAACTATTTCAGTTCCTTCCTTTCTGGCTTTCTCCAGAATCTCGGTCAGTCTCTTCCGACTTTGAACAATATTATCGCCATGAATGATTTTAATCATTTTCTGTGACCTAAAAGCGTTCCCGAGAAGTTCTTTGGTATATGTTTAAGTTCATGAATTAAAACCTTTTCTTTTTCCCCAGTCGACATTTTATCAAATCTTTCAGAAATTACCTCGATGCAATACCCTGGTTTTGTTTTTAAGGCTTTTTGCCAAATTCTCGGCAATGACCAAATTCTGGCAGTGGCGCGAGATTTTGAACCAAAACTCCGAAAACAAAAAATTCTTCCTGAAGAAATGTAATTTAAAGAAAGTTTTTTAACCAAAAGGCAAGTTTGCCTCTTGACATCTGGAGCAAATTCCCAATTCATGTACGCAATCCTTACGCACTAACCTTGTAGACTTCGTCCCCATCCTTAACTTCTTGCTCAATCTTCAGTCCAATATTCTGGCCTTTCTTTGCCTCTTGAATTCCCTCATGCTCAATCTGCATTGACTCAACTTTTTGGCTAAATTCTGTTCCGTGCCCGGAAATCCTTATCGTGTCTCCGACTGCCAGACTGCCGGTTAACTCAACCACGGCCACCCCGATTTTGTCATAGTAATGGGTTATTTTTCCTACCTTAAAATCCGCCATTTAGTTTTTTGTCACCTCCCTTCAGTACTTCAAGTCTATTTTACCATAAACTTTCTTCCAGTGGCAAATCCCAACTGCCAAAGCATCACAGACATCATCAAAATAAGTTTTCTTATGATTTGGCGAGCGAAAAGACAAAAGTTTCCGAACCTCTTTTTTAACCCTCTCTTTATCTGCTTTTCCTGAACCGCAAACTTCCATTTTAACCTGCATCGGCACATACTCGGCAATCGGCACTTTTCCTTTAGCCGCTGCCAGCTTGATGACTCCAGTTGCTTCAGAAACGCTCATCGCGGTCTTGACATTTGTGGCAAAAAATATTCTCTCCAGCGCCAAAACATCTGGTTTATGGTTTTTGATTAAAGCCAAGGTTTCTCGGTGAATTACCACTAACCTATCTTGAGGAGAATCCTTCTTATCAGTTTTTATCCAACCAAAATCTAAAAGGGTAAGTTTGCTCCTTTTGGCGGATAAAACTCCGTATCCAGTGGTGGCCGTCCCAGGGTCTATTCCCAAAATCTTCATTTAAAAAAATTATACCACAGCCAGATAGTCAAAAACCTATCATCTTAACAATGACGTTTTTCCACCTCGGGGGTGGAACAGGTTCGCCACCTCTGGTTTTTTCGGAACTTAAAATCCTGTCAAATCCTCTCTACGCTCGTATATCATATATCGATATATGATATAACCCAATCCAGACAAACTAAAACTTCATTCTCAAATTCTTCCTTCGGTAGACTCAGGATAAATAACAATTCCAGAGTAATATACCAAGACATACAGGGAGAAATTTGTTGTATAATTGGAATATGGAAACTTTAGATAAACTGGAGGAGGGCCAGGAGAAAGTGGATAGAGCCACCTCTCTTATAGACTGGTTGCGTTCACTTATAGACTGGTTCAAAGGCCTCTTTGGCAAAGAATGAAACCCCTAGAATAAGTCAACCGCTGATATTTTTCAAAAGCCTTATCTCCCCTACTTTACCGGCAGGGGAGAGATCAATGCAGACTGCGTCCAGTCTTAAAGACTCCGGGCTTTGAGGATGAAGCAATTTATAATATTGGCAAGCTTGAGTCATGCGCTTAATCTTCCAAGGAGTAATCGCCTCTTCCGGTAATCCAAATTTTTCACTCCAGCGGGTTTTAACTTCAACAAAAACTAAAGTATCTTTATCTTGAGCAACAATATCAATTTCTCCAAATTTTGAACGAAAATTTCTCTCAAGAATTTTATAACCATTCTTTTGGAGGGATTTTACGGCTAAATCTTCACCAAGGATTCCTAAATCACGGGTAGTAGACATTACTTTTTAGTTTGCTTTCGAAGATAGTAAAGCTTGGCTCGTCTGACGTCTCCCTCTTTCTTGACTTCTATCTTAGTTAAAAGTGGCGAAGATAGAGGAAAAATTCTTTCAATTCCAATTCTGCCTGTTCCAACTCGCCTAACCGTAAAAGTTTTGTTTTCGCCTTCCCCCCGGATAGCAATCACCGTTCCCTGAAACGGATTCTCTGGACCGAAATGAACCTTAATATTGTCTCCAACAGAAAAAGTAGTCTCTCCTAATTCTCCCTGATTTGCCATATGAGGAGATTTTAACAGGGAGAAGGCGAAGTTTCAAGAAGAAAGAACTTTGGACGGGAACCAGAAAAGGGGAGAAACCGATCCCCGTCCAGGATAAACCTCTGTGAATAGGCTTTGAGACTACTCGCTTGGTCCTTCCATTCCCTCTAGGAGTTGTTTCAGATACCAGATCTGTTCGTCGGTGGCTACCTGACCCTTCTCCAGATAAGGGGTGCCATCTTGATAGTTGAGGGGGCCTACAAAGAGCCTAATTTCGCCGGAAGCCAATCCTGCGATAAACTCCTCCACTTTGGCCCTTTCTGCTTCAGGC
>Ga0210057_1002138_pt1 | contig 28692 bp, 21 predicted proteins | sample CryGeyCG2114_010_2_FD_183968 | JGI IMG/M metagenome (GOLD analysis project Ga0210057, IMG submission 183968) | Groundwater microbial communities from aquifer - Crystal Geyser CG10_big_fil_rev_8/21/14_0.10 (SPAdes) (version 2) | ecosystem: Environmental > Aquatic > Deep subsurface > Groundwater ...
GCTACGCAAGCTTGCAATCAGCTATGATATAATCGACGGTAGGGTGGAGATCATTACCATTCACCCCGTTTCTGAAAAAGATTTCAAAAGCAAAATTAGAAGCAAAAGATGGCAAAAAAAATAAAACAAGAAATTTATTACGACGAAAAAAGCGATGCGCTTTGGTTGAAGATCGGAGGGGGAACTGAAGTGGAATCAAAGGAGACGATACCGGGAATCAATCTTGAAATTGGAAAAAACAACAAACTATTAGGAATTGAGATCTTGAATGCCTCCAAAATCTTGGGGAACAAACTAAGGCCTGACAAAACTAAACAGACCTTTCCGGTTGTTACCACCTGAAATGGGCGAAGGCTCGGTTGGCTTCGGCTATGCGCTCCATTTCCTGCTTCTTTTTGACCGCGCCGCCTTCTTCTCGCGAAGCATCCATAATCTCGGCCGCAAGCTTCTGGGCAAACGTATGATATTCGGAGTTGTTTCTCGACCGCGCCGCCATTATCATCCAGCGAATGGCCAGGGCCTCGCGCCTGGGTCCCCGCACCGGCAAGGGCACTTGGTACGCCGCCCCCCCCACCCTCCTCGGCCGCACTTCCATCAAAGGCTTTATGTTCTCAATGGCACGCACAAAGAGGCCAAGAGGATCCTCTTTTGACTCCTTTTTGACCAGTTCAAATGCGCCATAAACCTGCCTTTGAGCGACGGATTTTTTTCCGCTCTTCATTGACCTGTTTATGAGCTTTGTCACCAAAGTATTTGGGTAAACAGGGTCTTTCTGAATTTTTCTTGCTTTTACTGGTCCTTTTCTAGGCATTTTGACTGATCGAATCCTGTTCGGTTGGCTGTACCCGAGTGTTTGATCTTTTGGCCCCGTAACGGCTCCTTGCGGTTTTTCTCCCGACCACCCCGCCGGTGTCGTACTTTCCTCTGACCACTTGATAGCGCACTCCGGCAAGGTCTTTTACTCGTCCCGAGCGCACAAGCACGATTGAATGTTCCTGCAAGCCGTGCCCTTCTCCCGGAATGTAGGCTGTTACTTCCTGTTTGTTGGAAAGCCGGACCCGGGCCACTTTTCTCAAAGCTGAGTTTGGTTTTCTTGGCGTCATCGTCCTCACTGCCACCACGACGCCGCGCTTAAAGGGCGAGGCGTGCTCCCCAAACTTCCTGTCTTTGGCGCTAAACCACCTCTTGAGCGCAGTGGCTTTTTTCTTTCTGACAGGACTCTTTCGCGCTTTTCTTACCAGTTGTGATGCTGTCGGCATATTTTTATTGACCAATCATTGCCCTCTCCTTGTCAACCGGAATCAGGCGACCTATGATAACATTTTCCTTCAGACCGTAAAGAAGATCTCTTTTACCCATGAGGGCCGCTTCAGACAAGACGTCCGTCGTCTGTTGGAATGACGCGGAAGAAAGCCAACTCTCCGCTCTCACCGCGCGCCGGGTAATACCAAGTATCATTTGAACCGCGGTTGCGGGCTCCCCGCCCGCGGCTACCGTTGCGTCGTTTTGCTCCTCAAACGTTGCCTTGTCCACCTGTTCTCCCGGAAGAAACTTCGTGTCCCCCGAGCTTGTCACCCTCACTTTGTCGCTCATCTTCCTCACGATTATTTCAAAATGCTTATCGTCTATGGGTATTCCCTGAGATTCATACACCGCCTGAAGCTCATCAACGAGATACTGCTGTGCGAACCTCAGACCCTTAATCTGCAGAAGATCCTTTACATCTACAAAACCTTCCGCAAGCTGGGTTCCCGCATCCACCAACTGCCCGTCGGAGACCGTGAGTTTACTGGTTTCCGAGATATTATACTCCTTTGTCTCGCCGGCGCCGTTGGCCGCCGTCACAATGACTACTCTGCCCCCTTCCTCCTCTTTCACGGAGACCTTGCCGGGGATATCGCTGACGGGAGATAAGATCTTTGGCACGCGGGACTCAAAGAGTTCTTCCACTCGAGGCAGTCCCTGAGTCACGTCAATCCCGACCACCCCCCCCGTGTGCTTCGTCCTCATTGTTAGCTGTGTGCCCGGCTCTCCAATTGACTGGGCGGCTATCACCCCGGCAGGGACTCCGATATCCGCCACTTTCTTTATGCCAAGATCCCATCCATAACAAGTCTGACAAATGCCGTAGCGCGTCTTGCAAGTGAGAGGAGAGCGCACGACAACCCCACTTACCCCCGCATTTTTAATCTCCTCTGCCTTGTCCTCGGTTATCACATCACCCTTTTTAACAAGTACCGCGCCCGAGGAGTTTTTAATGTCTTCAAACACGACCCTGCCCATCATCCGCTTTACAAACGCTTTTGGCCTCTCACTGGCTCTTATCTCGACCCCCTCATTGGTCTCGCAGTCTTGGGCTCTTATGATAACGTCATGGGCTACGTCCACCAGCCTCCTTGTGAGGTACCCCGCGTCCGCCGTCCTGAGAGCGGTGTCCGTCAAGCCTTTTCTCGAGCCCCTTGAAGAGGTCACATATTCAAACACGGACAGTCCTTCCTTGAAGTTTGATTTAATGGGAAGCTCAACGATTTTACCCATCGGGTCCACTACAAGCCCCCTCATACCGGAGAGCTGTTTTATTTGCTCTCTCGACGTCCTACCCACTTTCGCGTCAATAACCACGCGAATTGGGTTACTGGGTTTGAGCTTCTCCCACGTTTTGTCAGCTATTTCCTCTGTGGTTTCAATCCAAACGTCTTCCACGAGTCTGCGCCTCTCCTCGGCAGTTATAAGGCCCTGCTCAAAGCTCTGCTCACGCTCGATAACTCTTTTGTTCGCCTCTTCTATGAGTTTTTCTTTGTCGGAATAAACAATAGCATCCATTATGCCGAAAGAAATCCCGGATACAGTTCCCCCCATAAAGCCCAGCATCTTTATCTCATCGATCATTTTAACCACTTCTTCACGGCCAATTCCGGCAATTGCCTCGATGAGTATTCGCTTTATGATGCTTGAGCTAACGTTCTCGTTCACATAACCCAGCTCGCTTGGCAGTGCTTCGTTAAAGATGAGTCTCCCCACCGTTGTTTCGACTATTTCAAGACCAACGCGCACCGAAATTTTCTGCCTCAGCCTTATTTTGCCAATCTGATAAGCAAATATCGCCTCCGCGGGGTCGGAAAAGACGCTTGGCGCCGACTTAAGCTCTTCGTCAAGGCTCGTCAAGTAATAAACCCCCAAGGCTATTTCTTTTGTAGCCGGGGAGGCAATCGGGTCCCCGTCTGAGGCCCGAAGCAGATTTTTGTCGCTCAGCATGAGCTCGCGGGCTTCATCAATGGCCTTTCCGGACAAGGGCAAATGCACCGCCATTTGGTCCCCGTCAAAGTCGGCGTTAAACCCTTTGCAAACCGCAGGATGAATTCTTATTGCGCTCCCCTCAATAAGCACAGGGTAAAACGCCTGTATTCCCAGCTTGTGGAGGGTGGGGGCGCGATTCAGGAGAACGGGGTGGTCACGCGTTATCTCCTCCAGAATATCGTACACCTCGGGTGGAGCTTTTTCGAGCATATTCTTGGCACTTTTAACATTCGGCGCAATCCCCCGCGCTATCATCTCGCGAAGCACGAAAGGTTTTGCCATCTCAAGCGCCATGTCTTTTGGAATTCCGCACTGCGTGAGCGCAAGCTCCGGCCCCACGACAATCACCGAGCGCCCTGAATAGTCCACCCGCTTTCCAAGGAGATTTTGTCTAAACCGTCCCTGTTTTCCCTTGAGCATGTCACTTAGCGATCGAAGCGGCTGTCTGCCTCTCCCTCTTCTGGTTGCCTTTCTTTGACTGGTGTCAATTAGAGAGTCCACGGACTCTTGGAGCATTCTCTTCTCATTTCTCAGAATTATCTCCGGCGCGCCCAAGACCATCAGATGCTTGAGGCGATTGTTGCGATTTATTACCCTCCTGTAGAGATCGTTCAAATCGCTTGTTGCAAAGCGTCCGCCGGAAAGCTGGACCATGGGTCGAAGATCCGGAGGCAGGACAGGAATAACGGAGAGAACCATGGAGCCGGGCTCGACGCCGGAGGCTCTTAATCCATCAACTAGCTTGAGCCTTTTTGTGAGCTTTACATATCTTGGCCCGCCCTTGCCGCGCGCTTCCTCCACTTCTTTTCGAAGCGAGCTTGATAGCTTGTTAAGGTCGAGGCTGTTGACTGCTTTCAGTATGGCCTCCGCGCCCATTTCAACTTCCACAAAGTCGGCGGTTTCAAATTCCGAAAGTTTGTCATATTCCTCTTCAGAGAAAAATCCAAAGGGTTTTATGTCACGGACAAGTTTTGTAAGCTTTGCAAAAATTTCTTCGGTTCTTGCAAGATCCCCTTTTTCTTCTTCAACGACCGCCGTTTCCCTCTTTCTTGCTTCAAGCTCAATTTCGGAAAGAGTAAGGCTCAACTGTTCCTTGTCTTTTATTCTGCCGCTTGTTCTTTCTTTTTTCTCCACGGCATCTTTCTTGATAAGCTCTATCTTTTGGGCGTTAATCGTCTTAATCTCCGACACCTCCTCGGCGTGAGCCGCCTGAAGAGTTTTGAGAGCCTCTTTTCTCCCCTTTTCATCAACACTCATTACCAAATAACGGGCAAAATAAACGACCTGCTCTATTGCCTTGGGGGGCAGGTCCAAAAGCAGTGACATCCTGGACGGCGCGCCCTTGAAATACCAAGCGTGGGCCACGGGGGCGGCAAGGCTGATATGCCCCATGCGTTCCCGCCTCACCCTGCTTTCCGTCACCTCAACTCCACACTTATCACAAACCACTCCCTTATAGCGAATTCTCTTGTACTTGCCGCAATAGCATTCCCAGTCTTTTGTCGGGCCAAAAATACGCTCGTCAAAAAGGCCATCTTTCTCCGGTTTCAGGGTCCTGTAATTAATGGTCTCTGGCTTTACTATTTCCCCCTTTGACCAAGCACGAACTTCGTCACTTGAAGCAAGCCTTATCTTCAAAGAAGAGATATCTTTTAGATCCCTCACCTTTGTTAGGGTGTCCCTCGTTCCCTCGCCATCACTCTCCGGGGCCCCCGCTCCCTCTATATCTATTGACAGACTCAAAGAATTAAGCTCGCGAACGAGGACGCGGAAGCTCTCGGGAATTTTTGCCTCGGGAATAGGCTCCCCTTTTACTATTGCCCCAAAGGCTTGCGCCCTCCCCACTATGTCGTCGGACTTTATGGTGAGCATTTCTTGCAGAGTATAGGCGGCCCGATGCGCCTCCAACGCCCAGACTTCCATCTCTCCGAGCCTCTGTCCTCCCATCTGTGCTTTGCCTCCAAGAGGTTGCTGAGTAACCAGTGAGTAGGGGCCCGTAGAGCGCGCGTGTATTTTATCCTCTATCATGTGATTTAATTTCATCACATATCCGATACCAACGACCGTCGGTTCTCCATACTCCTCCCCCGTTCTTGCATCAATAAGCCTTGCTTTCCCGTCAACGGGGAGCCCCGCTTCCCTTAAGTTTTTTTCTATGAAATCCGGCCCAACTGGATCGAAAACGGGCAAATTTCCCTTCTCTCCTTTCTTTGACAGAGCCCATCCAAGGTGGGTCTCGAATAACTGGCCTAAATTCATTCTTGCAAGCACCGACAGGGGAGAAATTATCAAGTCGACCGGCGTACCGTCTTTGAGATACGGCATGTCCGAGGCAGGCATCACTTTGGCCACCACCCCTTTGTTTCCGTGTCTGCCCGCCACCTTGTCACCAACCGTCACTTTCCTGAGTTGTGCCACCTTCACTATCACGCTTCGCTGTACCCCCGGCCCCAGCTCGTCCCCTTCTTCGCGGTCAAGTATCTGGACACCCACAACTATACCGGCCTCCCCATGGGGGACTCGAAGCGATGTATCCCGGACTTCGCGGGCTTTTTCTCCGAAGATGGCGCGAAGCAGTCTTTCTTCACTGGTTAATTCCGTCTCTCCTTTCGGGGCAATTTTCCCGACCAAAATGTCGTTCGTGCTCACTTCCGCCCCGACCACCACAATCCCGTCCTCTGCAAGATTTGAGAGCTCGGTTTCGGCTACATTTGGAATGTCCCGGGTGAGCTCTTCGGGGCCAAGCTTCGTCTCGACAACATCGGACTGATACTCTTTTATATGCACGGAGGTCAAAAGATCTTCCTTGACCAGCCTGTCACTTATCAATATCGCGTCCTCGAAACCATAACCCTCAAAGTTCGCGTAAGCAACGACCAAGTTCTGACCAAGCGCCAGTCTTCCGTTTTCCGCCGACGGGCCGTCAATTAAAATGTCTCCTTCCTTAACTTTCTGGCCGGGGATTGCAAGCACTTTTTGATTGTATGAAGTTGACTGAGAGGTGCGCTTAAATTTGGTTGCGCGGTAAACGGCCTTTTTGCCTCCACCGACTATTTCATATCCCGGCCCGACCTCGTCATCCGCCGCCCTGCCGGCAAGCTCTATCTCAACCCTCTCCGCATCGGCGTAAACCACGGTCCCGTTATGCCTTGAATACACCACTCTCCCCATTGCTCCGGCAACCGCCTCTTCCATTCCCGTCCCCACAACGGGGGAGCTTGGCTGAACTAGAGGCACGGCTTGGCATTGCATATTGCTTCCCATCAAAGCCCGAATCCCGTCATCGTTGGGCAAAAATGGTATAAGAGAAGCCGAGGCTCCAAACACTTGGCGGGGAGTAAGGTCCATGTATCCCACACTGTCCGCAGGGCCTTCCGTAAAAATCCCGTTATATCTCACCGGAACCCGGGCATCAAGCAGTCGTCCGTCTGCCCCCATGCGCACTCCGCCGTGTGTTATATACTCCGAGGTTTCATCGTCCGCCGTCAGATATACCACCTCATCGGTGACTTTGCCGTTTCTTACTCTGCGATAGGGGGTCTCGATAAACCCAAACTCATTGATGCGGGCATACAAAGACAGGTACGTGACGAGGCCGATGTTGTGGCCTTCGGGAGATCTGACGGGGTCTATGCGCCCGTATTGACTTGTGTTTATATCGCGGATTGAAAAGCTGGCTCGCTCACGGTTTATACCCCCCTGGCCAAGAACCGAAACTCTTCTCAGATTATCAATTTCGCTAAGAGGATTTGTGTCATCTAAAATTGCCGAGAGCTGATTACTTCTAAAAAACTCATTAAGAGAGGCGATGAGAGGCCGCGCATTAATAAGGTTCTGGGGCTGGGGACTGTCATCCGGGGAAATAAGACTCATCTTTTCCCTCACCGAGCGTTCAAGTTTGAGAAGCCCTGTTCTAAAAGCATGGGTCGCCACAAGCTCGCCCACACGCCTGAGTCTTCTGTTTGAGAGGTGATCTATTTCATCCACTCGGCCCTGTCCATTTTGGATACCGATAAGATATCGGAGTGTTGCCACAATATCATCCCGAGTTATCACCCAATTCTCTTTTTCATTGGGAAGCGAAAGCCCTAGGCGTTTATTTATCTTGTACCGGCCAACCTTGCCCAAGTTATATCTCCTGTTGTCAAAAAACAATGAATGGAAAAGGTTTTGCGCGTTCTCAAGTACGGCGGGCTCGCCGGGCCTTAGTTTTCTATAAATCTCAAGGAGAGCCTCTTCCCGACTTGCCGTGTTGTCCTTCTCCAGGGTGGAGGTTATGTATTGGTGGTTTTTGTCATTGTCAACGTCAGAGAACAAGCTAAAAATTTCTTCGTCGCCTTCATGCCCCATGGCCCGAAGAAGGGCAGTTGCCGGAAGCTTTCGCCTCTTGTCAATACGCGCGGAGACAACGTCATTTCTCCCAACTTCAAACTCCAGCCACGAGCCATGCAAGGGCCGCGCTTCGGCCGTGTGTAGAAGCCTCCCCGAGGATCTGTCGATATCGCCCTGAAAATATATGCCGGGCGAGCGCACAAGCTGATTGATAACCACGCGCTCTATACCACTCACTATAAAAGTTCCCGCCTCGGTCATCTGAGGCAAATTACCGAGAAAAACCTCTTGGCTCACCCTTTTATCATCTCTTTTGTTAATTAATGTGGCCTTTACCTTAAACGGAATGGAGTAAGTGAGGCTTTTGTCAATTGCCTGCTGGGGGGTTGCCTTGGGCTTTCCCAAGGCTGGTTCCTCAAGCGTGAGCTGCCAGTTTTTTCCCGTAAAGTCGTCGATTGGGGTAATTTGCTCGATTTCCTCGGCGACTCCCCGCTCCAAAAACCATTCCCAAGATTCTCTCTGTACCAAAGAAAGGTCCAAGGGCGGCAGATTTTTTTCAGCTTTACCAAAATTTATTATTTTCTGGGTCATGAGGTTTTTTCAGACGCAAAACTCCCGCCTATGCGGCGGGACAAGCCTACACCCAAGTACGCCTAAAGGGAATTATATACATTAAACCCCGTTTGTCAATAGTTCGCTTATGCGTAGCATTGCATTTGAATTGCCCGCACGGCCGGAAAATACCCGAGTGTACCGCACAAAGTATAACACTATGTAGTGTTATACTTTGGAGCCGAAAGTTCACAAACCGCCGCCGCGCCATGCAGAGAGCATATTCGACTGGATTCAAAGCCCGAGTCCGGCGAATGGGACCTACCTTCACATCTTGCCTGCCTCTATCAACGAATCGTATACAGCACGATTCCAATCGTGTGTATTAAGGTACACTCCGCGAGAGCCAGGTCCCCTATGTGCCGCACTTATGGCATTACCGACAATCTCTTCAAATTCTTCCAAGTTTCCAGAAGTAGCATGATATGCATCAACTACAGCAGTCACGGTTGCTTGACCTGCAATTTCTCCTCCCTCATCGTATGAGGTAAGAGAACTTCTCATATCAATAACGTCCTCAATGTTTTCTTTGGCCACCCCAGCTTTGACAAGCCGCCAAATGGTATCGGTTCTTACTTTATGTTCTCTCGCCAGGATCCCTACCTCATCATTTGTTGGAGGTTTCTCGCTTCTTTCAGTGACACTCATTTTGTGGAGATTATACCTTTGATAACCCCATCTGGCAAGTCAATGTCAATGGTGAAGCTTGTAAGTATTTGATTATATCAATGCGATCGCATCAAAATAATAAAAAGCTAGCTACACTTAAATAATATATATCATTTAAGTTTCGGCGGGTGTGAACCTATCACACCCGCCGGGTGTGGTTAAAATTTGCCCAGATACTTTGCTACGTTGGCGTTGTGCTCGGAGAGGGTTTCGGCAAAATGAATTTGGCCGCTTGAGTCGTGTATATAGTAGAAGAAGTCCGTGTCTGCGGGACCAGCCGCCGCCTCGAGAGAGGAGAGCCCGGGATTGGCAATGGGCGCGGGCGGGATGCCGGCGTTTTGATAAGTATTGAAAGCTGACCTAGTCTGCAGGTCCTCACGGGTTAAGCCTTTTGGCCACCAGTTACACTGGATATCAGATACCCCGCATCGGGCGTTTGCGACGGCGTATTGGACAGTCGCGTCTGCCTGAAGAGGCATGCCCGCGGCAAGGCGATTCATAAAAACACCCGCCACAACGGGCCTCTCCTCGTCCGTAATCGCCTCGCGCTCGATTATAGAAGCCAAGGCAACCACTTCCGCAAGCTCAAACTCGCCGCCTTGGAGACTAAAGCGCTTGTCAAAGGTATTTCTCATTAAACTGACGGCTTGGGTCCCTGTGACGTCTCTCGGGATAAGATAAGTATCCGGGAATAAAAAACCCTCAAGGCCCTGCGACTCCGCTAAAAACTCCAAGCGAAAGTTCTGGGCCTTCTCCGTTTGGAGCTCAAGTGCATCTATAAAGCGCCCGGGAATTTGCTCACGCCTCAGGCCCTCGGGGACGGTAACCCAAAGCTGAGCCGGACCCTCCAATATTTTGTCAATCACGCCGGCAAGGCTTAAGTTCATAGGAATTATAAACTCGCCGGTGGGGAGGGTTTTGGCCTTTCCCGTAATCCGGGTGTAGACTCTAAAGGCAAGGGCGTTTTTTACGACCCCGGCCTCTTTCAGTGTACTGGCCACCTGAGACGCACTCGCGCCGCGGGTTATAACAACTCGTCTCTCCTCGCTATTCGCGCTTGGCGCCCCGCGGGCACCATTCCACCAGACAAGGGCTGGCACAACTAAAACCAAAAACAAAAGGACTGGCGCTAAGAAAAGTTTTTTCATAGAAGCCTTCTACACCTCATCCAGAAGCGCTCTTCTGTGCTTTCCGGTTTTGGTGTTTTTGATAAAGATCCTCCCGCATTCACAGGTGACTTTCATCCCCTTTGCGTGCTTTGAGCGCTTGCCTCGATCAAGCGTGCGCCCGCAACCAACACATCTTCCCTGAGACAGAAGCCACATTTGAATAGGGGCGATTGCATTTTTGACTACTTTTTTCGCCATCGTGTTTATTATACATTAAGGGCTAACCGTCAAGATAGCTCTGCAGTATCAAGGCCGCGGAGTAGGCATCTTCCATCTTTTTTCTTTTCAGGCGGCCAATGCCGGCTTCTATTGCCGCCCTCTTGGCGTCATATGTCGTAAGCGTCTCATCTTGGAGCTCAACCGGAAGGGAAGTGCGCTTTGCTATCTCGCTTGCAAAATTTTTCTGTTCAAAAGAAAGCTGTCCTTCGGACAACCCAATAATTACTTTCTGGGCTTCATGAAACTCAATTTCCGCTACGGACTTATCCAAAATTTCCTGAAAATTCCTCCCTCTTATTACCTTGACCGGCCTTGCCATGGGTCCATCGGCCACGGCCATTCCAACTTTTTTTCTGCCGTAATCAAATGCTACCAGAATCATGAGGAACTAATTTTGCCTTAACCACCAAACGTCTAGGCCTTAACGGGTGGCCGGGAGGGGTGCACGTCACCAATTGAACAGTCGGACCGGAGGCATCCTGATCAAGAATATAGGTGTCTTCCGGCTTCACTTCAAACATGTCTTCCACAACATATTTATATGCCACGCCGTCATATTTAACCAATATCTCATCCCCGTCGCTTAGTTGGTGAAGGGTGGAGAAGACAGCCAATGGATCTGTTGGATCGTAAAAACGGGGCAGAATGGAGTGCCCAAAAACCGTGAACTTTCCGTTTCCTCCGGGAAGGACCTCCCCCGCATACTGCACGAGAGACTCCGAGAGGTCCTCCCCCCCAATGGCCACCGCCATGTCTGCTATTCCAAGCTTCTCAATAGTAACAGTATAAAAACCCACCTTTGGGTACCCAAAATCAGTTGGGGAGGCAGCAAACCAATTGCTTGCCCGGGTATAGTCTATTGCCCCTCCCTGATAGTTGTCCGCTTCCCGTGAACCCTCGGGGACGGGCGACACATGTTGATAAAATTCCGTCCTAGCCTGAATCTCATAGTTGACAAAGGGAAACATATAGTACCCTAAAATAAACACACCAAAGGCCATGCTTAGCATCCCGACTAATTTTGCTATTTTTCTCGCCATCACCTCTCTGCCACTATCTCCACGGTTATATTTTTCTTGTTTCTGGGCACATTTTCAAAAAACGAAGGAAGTGGGGGGCGCAGCCGAATCTGCACATTGTCATTGCCCGGGATATTGCTCAATATACGCTCAGCATCTTTAATGCTTTTGCCTTTTATGGCGGAGGCTATCTCTGAGGAGTCAACGGAGGGGAGCAAATTCACACTATAGTGCAAATCAAATTCCCAGACACCGCCATCCTCGTCAATTAGATCAAATCGAAGCTCGGGCGGGCTCGAAGAAAGGACAAAACCTTCCGGGACGCTGCTCTTTACTTTCTCACGAATAAACTCCTCAATCTGGCTCCTCTCAACGGCAAGCGCGGCAATTTCAATGTCCATGGCAAGCTCCAAGCTTGAGGCCTCATCGCCCACCTCGGCGCTAAAGTTAGCCTCCAAGACTTCGAAGTTTTCGGTTTCTTCTATTAAAAGAGAATTCTCTTGCGCCTGTTTCTCGAGATCTTTTTTTGCCTTGACCAAAAGCTCACCCCGAAGCTCGCCGTCTAGCCCGTCAATGTCACTTTGAGAAACGGCCACTATTTGCTTGCTTGAGCCTCCTGTAAAGTCACTTTGAGCTATTGCATCAAGCTCGCTTCTGGGAAAATTTGAAACCGTAAAGACTTCCCCCTCCGCAAGATTGTATTCCGCCCCTATGGCTTCCGCCTGAACCTGCATGGATACCGTCCCCGGCTCAGCAGGAGACACGGCCGCCGAGACAGATGCCTCCTCTGTGGTTTCAAAGCTCAAGCCGTTTGTGCCGACAATTTTCATCCCCTGCTCCAGCCTTACCCCCGAGCTTGTGCCGTTTCTGACGGTAACGGTCCCGCTTGCGCGCTCTCCCACTTTTTTCGAGCCCGTTGTCGAAATTGTCTTTTCTCCGGAAACGGCTGTTTCAGTCTTTTTTCCCGCCAAGACGCCCTCCCCCGGCTTGGGACTCGAGAGCCCCTCCTCAATTGTTATGGCCTCATCTCCTTCAAGCACCTTTGGCGAGACAAAAACAGCAACATCCGCCTTGGGCACAAACCAGAGAAACGCAAAAAGCACGGAAAAGATAGCAATTAAAGAAACCGCAAATAACATAAGAGGTTTTGGCCCCGCTGTCGGAATCGGAAGAGAAATGGGAAATATTCTGCGCACTCCCCGAAATTTTATCCTTCCCAATTTTCTTTTCAACCCCGCGATTTTACCGTCTTTTTGGCCGCCAACGCTAAAGCCAAGAGACTCGGGGGTTACCTCGGGCCCGGCCTCGGATACGTTTTCTGTCTCCGACGGGAGTTCCTTTTTTACCCCCTCAACTTCCCCAATCTCGGAAGCCCCGGCCAGTGAGACGGCGAGCATTTTTTTTTCAGGCGGGACGATCTCCACTTTTGGAGTATGAAGAAAATTAATTTCCCAATCCGCCGCAAGAAGAGTCTGCTCAGCCTCGTCAAGCTCAACCCTTTTGCCGTCATAAATAATTATCCTTGACGGAAGAGCCTCATCGTCGCCGAATCTTGTTACCCCCTCAACCACATCATCAACCAAAGAAACACTTCTCCCGACGTTCACGGTCCCTACCAAGTTTCCAAGTCTGAAAAGAGATATGTCAAGCTCTTTGTTTGAAATACCGACAACAATCCCTGAAAGAGGCGCGCCGCCGGAAACTTTTTCCTCGTGCGCTATGGCCTCGGGAAGGACAACAAATCCGGTGGGCACAAGTTTCAGCTTTGAGCAAATCTCTTTTATGTCGGCAAGATACTCTTTTTTTATCTGCCCGTCGCCAACCCAAGACGGAGGAACTCCAAAGACGACTTTCTCCGGCTCCTTCTGGTCTTCGGGAAAACCGTGTATTGCCGTGGTTAGAGCGTTGTCGCTCGCGCCGACCATGTCCGACTTGTCCTCCCATCCTGCGGGAGAGCCAACGGCGACAAGACGCGCCGACTTGCCCTCAATCGTCCAAATGGCCGCCTGAACCACATTGGGCTCAAGCACAATTGACCAGAAGTATTCTTTATTCATTGGCAGTTTTTTGAATGACGGCATAGACCCTGCGGATACCCGCGCCGGCTCGGCCCTGCTTTGTTATTTTAACATGCCCTTTTATCTCGGATAAACTTTTGACATGAGGGCCTCCACACGCCTCGCAACTGAACTCGCCAATACTATAAACCTTCACCTTCTCGTCATATTTGTCAGCAAAAAAGGCCAACGCTCCGGCCTTTTTGGCTTTCTCCAAGGTCATTATTTCAACTTTTACCGGAAGACCTTTGTCAATCTGCTCATTTATCACGGTCTCAATTTTCTCAATTTCCCGGTCGCTTAGTTTCTCATTGTGGGTAAAGTCAAACCTGAGCCGCGCGGAGGTGATGTTACTTCCTTTTTGCCGGACGTGCTCTCCCAAGACTCTTCTTAAGCTTTCGTGAAGAAGGTGTGTGGCTGTGTGGAGTTTCGTGGTCTCCGCTGAGCTGTCGGCAAGCCCTCCCTTAAAGCGCACAGCCGAGGCCGCGCGGGATTTTTCACGGTGCAATTTTAGGTCATCCTCAAACTGTTTTTTGTTAAAGTAAAGACCGCGCTCGCCGTAAAGCTCCTGTATCACCTCAACCGGAAAGCCATAGCTCTGAAACAAGTTAAACGGGCTTATTTTGCCAACCAGCTTCACCGCGCGCTCCAGTGTTTTCCCGAATTGGAAGACCTCCCTTTCAATCACGCCATTGCTGTCAAAAAAGCCGAGATCGCCTTCACCAAGCCCTCCTTTGAGGGAGCGCATTTTGACGGCTGAGCGCCTAATCAGGCGACGTAGAATGTAGCCTTGCTGTTTGTTGCCCGGCCGCACTCCCTCCTTGATGATTGCCTGCGCTCCCCGCATGTGGTCTGCGATAATTTGGAAGTCCCGCTCTCTCCCCTCGTAGCTTTTGCCGGAAACTCTCTCTATGTCTGCGATCCACGGGGCAAAAACATCGGTCTTAAAAAGATCGGGCTTGTCGGCCACCGCGGCGACAAGTCTCTCAAGCCCTCCGCCAAAATCCACATTTTTTTGCGGAAGCTCGTCAAACCCGCCGGCTTCGTTTTTCGTATATTCAATAAAAACCGAGTTGCCTATTTCAAAAAATCTCCCGCAGTCGCAGTTCGGGTGACACTTTTCCCCATGGCGCCTGTCACGCTTAACCCCGGTAAACTCAAAAAACACCTCGCTGTCCGGTCCTCCTATCTCGCCGACAGGCATATTGTCCGGCAGACCGGACCGCGACCACCAGTTTTTTTCAACCCCATAGAAGTAAATTCTATCCTCGGGCACTCCCAGCTTTCTCCAGATTTCAAAACTTTCATCATCACGAGGAATGTTTGAGCTGCCCTCAAACACGCTCACCCAAAGTCTTTCGGCCGGCAGGCCAAGCTCACCCGTCAAAAACTCCCAAAACCAGCTCAACTGCTCCTTTTTAAAGTAACTTCCAAGAGACCAATTGCCAAGCATTTCAAAATAAGTGGTATGGCGGCCGTCTCCCACCTCTTCTATGTCCTGTGTTCTAATTGAGGGCTGGGAATTGACCAGACGCCTCCCCGCGGGGTGGGACTCGCCTTTCAGGTAAGGCACGAGCTGTTGCATGCCGCTTGAATTAAAAAGCGTCGTGGGGTCATTTTCAAGGACCAGAGGGGCGGGGGAAATCTCCTTGTGATTTCTGGGGCTTGACTTAAAAAAGTTTATGTATTTGCTTCGTAGCTCATCCGTGGTCATGAACGCAATTGTACCTCAATTCTCACTCAATCACATCCTCTCCGGCGCCATGAGATTTTATTTTCTTTCCTTTCTTGACCATTTCAAGGAGTCCCGTGAGCTTGTCCGGGCGAATAAGGCCGCCTCCGAGGATTGAGTCTTCAAGAATTGAGTTGAGCCTCCTTACCGCGCGACGGAGATCGAGGATTATGAGCACAACCTGAATACCCACAATGATAAGCAGCACCGTAAGCACTATCACGACAACAAATAAAAGTGTCTGGACGTCTCCCATTACTCTTCCGATTTTAACAGCACGGTTCTGGTTTCGCGAGTTTCCAGTCCGGAGCGAGACTTGGCAATAAAGACCAGCTCGTTTACGCCGGGACTAAGGTTAATCACCGTCTCAAAGCCTCCGTCATCTCCAATTTCCGCCGGTTGGCCGTTAACGGTGACCGTTGCTCCCTTTCCCACACTGCCTTCCACAACAAGCTCCCGTTCCTCCGTCACCAGCTGGCTGGCAGGCGATATAACGGCGAGATCCGGAGGACTTCTAAACTCAAAAAACTGATAGCCAAGATACCCCAAAACGGTTAGCGCCACAAGCGCAAGAGCCGAGACAAAAGTGGCCCTCGGTCCCCATTTTAAGCCCAAGGAAATGTCAGGCTTTGGGTTAACCTCCTCCTTTTTGGCAGGATAGTCACGCCTAAAAAGAGCCATCGCCTTTGGCTGGTCTATACCGTAGTGACCCGCAAGATTTTTGACAAACCCCATGACGACGGGCTTTGGAGGAAGCTCTCTCCACTTTCCCTTTTCAATTGAGACAATAAACTCCTTTTTTATTTTTGTGGCCATTTCGACATCCTCCAACGTCTGCTTGGCCGCAAGCCTGTTTTTCCTGAAGATATCGCCAATGCCCTTCATGCTTACTCCTCCTCGGCTTGGCCAAATATCTCCTCCGCGCTTTTTATGAGGACGTCTCTGGGCTTTGATCCATCCGCCGGGCTTACCACGCCCGCCGCTTCAAGTTCGTCAAGTATGCGGGCGGCGCGGGCGTATCCCACTTTGAGACGCCTTTGGATGAGAGAGGCGCTCGCGCGGTCAAATTGGACAACAAGCTCGACCGCATTGCGGAAGAACTCGTCAGTATCGCCCTCCACTCCCGGGACTTGGGTTGTTCCCGGCTTTGCCATATTGGTCACCTCTTCGGTGTATTGGGGCTTGACTCCCTGCTCCCTGATAAAGCCAACCAAAGCGTTTATCTCCCTGTCCGAAACATATGACCCTTGAATTCTCACGGGTTTTGCCTGCTCCGGTGAAAGGTAAAGCATGTCTCCTCTTCCCAAAAGCTTCTCCGCCCCCTGAGCATCAAGAACAACCCTTGAATCCACCTGAGAGCTTACGGCAAAGGCGATGCGCGCGGGTATGTTGGCTTTTATGAGCCCTGTTATCACGTCAACGGACGGCCTCTGCGTTGCCAGAATCATGTGGATTCCCGTGGCCCGGCTCATTTGTGCGAGGCGGGTTACCGCATTCTCCACCTCGACGGGAGAAAAGAGCATTATATCCGCAAGCTCGTCAATTATAAGCATAATATAGGGGAGTGCCTGAAATCCGCTCATCTCATTGTAGCCTTCGATATTTCTTGCTCCCGCTTGGGCAAATAGCTTATATCGCCTGTCCATCTCGCTCAAGAGCCACCTGAGGGCGGAAAGCACTTTTTCGGGCTCCACTATCACCGGAGTCAAAAGGTGTGGAATGCCGTTATATCCCGTAAGCTCCACACGTTTTGGGTCAACAAGAATTATCTTCAGCTCGCTTGGGGAAGCGCGAAAAAGCAGTGAGCCAAGAAAAGAGTTAATGGCAACGGACTTTCCCGACCCCGTCTGGCCCGCTATCAGCACATGGGGCATGGCGGAAATCGTGGCAACCACCGGCTTTCCGGAGACATCAAGGCCCAAAGAGACCGTTGTTTTGGACCTTTCCTCGCTCATCGTCTCGCTCTCCAGCATCTGTTTGAGAGAAACGAACTCAGGGGATCGGTTGGGGAGCTCAATGCCCACGAGGCTTCTTCCGGGCATTGGCGCCTCTATTCTTATGGTACCGGTGGGCGCGGCAAGAGCAAGAGCGAGATCGCGCTCAAGGGCCGTGATTTTGCTGAGCTTTGTTCCCAATGCCACCTCCAGAGCGTATTGGGTGACGGCCGGGCCCGAGTTTACTTCAACCACACGAGCTGTAACTCCAAAACTCTCAAGAGTCTTCTCAATGAGCGCGGCGTTTCCTTTAATGTCCCCCCTATCTGCCTTTCCCGAGTTTGCATCGCTCAAAAGATCAAGGGGAGGATAATTCCAGACGGACTCGTCTCCCGGGGTGTTACTCACAAGTCGTTCCGCAAGATCCTCTTTCTTTTCTTCTTTGGGGTGCGTCTCCACTCTTTTAGTAGGCTCAGGCAGGCCGACTATTTTGAGTTCCTTCTTTTCTGCAAAGCGTCCTTTGGCCGGAGCATCGGATGCTATGAAATTTCTTATTTTTGTCAACGCTCCCGCTATAAAAAATAAAAATTGATCAATCGAGGTATTAAAGAGTATTACCATGCCAACTATTGAAGTGCCTGCCAAAACCAGGAACGCTCCCGCTCCGGTTACGAGCGCGGCAATGCCCTCCCAGGAAGCGCGGCCCGCCGTGCCTGCCTTGGTAAGGCTTGTTATTGAAAGAAAAAAAAGAAGTGCTCCAATAAAGACATTTGGCTGTCCCAGTGGCGTTTTTATCCTGGACAATAAAAAACCAAGCACAAGAAGTAAAAAGGGGGTAAATATCGCGGTCCATGAAAAATTATCTACCAAAACATCGTTGATTTGAGCCAAGGCTCCTTGACGGGAAAAGGAGATCAATACTAGCCCCGCCGCTCCCCAAATACTAATTTGGATTATGGAAAGCAAAGCCTCGCGCTTTATCAGTACAAGTTTTCTCTTGGTTTTGGGGCCCGGCCTCCTGCCCCGGCGTCTTTTCCTTGCCATACAAACTCATTATACACGCGAATTATATGTTTAAAAAAACAAAGCCGGCTAACTTGATTTTCTCTCGAAAATCAAACCAACCGGCGAGAAAACTGTCAGGGGCAACGGGCGTTCGTTTCAAATCGCACAAGCTCCTGGGCTCCGTCATCGCTCTCGATGACCAAGAGATCGCCCCTAAAGGAAAACCCTAACGTTCCAGACTCGACGTCGTTCCCAAGTTCCTGAACTAGAAAAAGATCTCCGGTAGACTCCGCAATCACTCTAATCCTCCGGGGGGTCGCCTCAATTTCGGATCCATCAATGGAATATACCATTTCTACTAAGGCAATGTACCCTGGAGTTTCTGTTGGTAGCGACATCAACATTATACCGTCGGGGCAAAAGGTTATCGTGATAGAGGGCTCAGAGGACTCATCCGCATACCGCCAGCTGCCCGTCAACACATCCGAACTCACTGATCCGGTTGTTCGAGCATCGGACAACTCGGGGCAATATATCCCCAAGGTATCTTGCAACCTGACAAGGGTGTCCGTGCCCCCATCGTCCCTCTCGAGTATCGCTACATGACCTTCTTCTTCAAATCGAAGACCGGAAGTTGTGCTGTTCTCTCCACCGGGAACGAAACCAGCTGTCCCTTGCACGTCTGAGGTGAGGTTGACATCGTCAACCCTCACTGTCAATCGATCTTCGTCCAAAACATACTCTCCGCCAATCACAATGGGGAAGCCCTGAATCATGATTTTCAGGTCTCCATTTGGACAAAAGACAACGGTAAACTGGTTTGATTCCTCATCAAAAGTCTCCCACGCCCCTACCAGCTCACCGGCTGTGCTACTGGGCTGAATTTCAGTGGGGGGCTCAAATGGAGGGTCCGTTTCGGGCAGATGAGGATTAACTTCATTGGTAGAGTCCAACACCGCGCCTCCGCCGATAATCCCTCTGCCTGCAAAGAGCACTTCGCTTCTCAACTCATCGGGCAGGAGAAACTCCTGCTCACAATCACTTATACCGTCACAATCCGTATCCTGTGGAACTCCAAACACGTACACCCCTTGGCGCAAAATGTTTTGCCTTTGGGAGCTTGCGTCCACATCAATGTAGGAAAAGTCGGCATAAAGTTCCGGCTCTCCTTCCCCCCAGTGTTGTCTCGTCAATATGCCGTCGTAGTTGTAGATTATTCCACAACCGGGATCTGTGCAGTACGGATACACTTTGTATCCGTCTATTTCTTGCCCGATCCAAGAAGCGGGGTTCCCGCCAAGTCCGCGGATTTTGTTACCCGCGATGTCCGTGGCGTTGATACACAGTCGGCCGGAACTACACGTATCGCCGTCCCTGAGCTCGACGTGAAGGTGAACCGGCCACTCTCTCCTTCCACTTGCGCCTGTCCCTCCGGACCTTCCAAGGCGAGTGCCTTGATCCACCCAGAACAGGCCCTGAAAGTAACGTTCTGTTAAGCGAACATCAAAGTCGTAGAGGTGACCGTATATCAGGTAATTGTCCGCTCCTTGCAACTTGACAGCAACCATATTACCCAATGGCCCAAGACCAGCGAAAGAAACCCAGCCGGGAGCCATAGACAAGACGTCGAAACCGCAATTACCGCCACATCCAAGCGGATCTACTGGGGCAAAATCAAGCCCGGAGGCTCCGCTACTCGGGACTTGGGCAAGTGTGTCCGTGTCCCCATATGGGTGAGGCCCGCTTGAAATACTCGCCTCCCTTCTCCTGAAAGGCATTGCCATGACGGGCAGATCAAAAGACGCTATTTCAAATGACAGCACGTCCCCGGCCAATATCACCGAGGCGCACCCCAACAGAAGAGCTAAAACGCTCTTTCCCATCATTTCTTCCTCCTTTTCGTATGTAAAGGTTCTACTTACTTAAGGGTAAATGTCGATAAAACCATTTCCCTGCCCATATTGTAGTACTCAATGGGCAATTTATGATAGTCCTCTCTGTAGTTAAATTCGATAGTGTAGAGAATGTTGTCGTGTATAAAAAATGAACCATCAAGAAGCGGGCTAATAATGTAGGGTTGAGGACTGCCCAGCACGTGGACTGCATCCTGCCCGGCTATCTTCAAAAATTCAAATTGCGGCGGCTTGCCCTTCTTTGGCAGAGCCTCATAAGTGGCCATTTCCTTTTCGGCAATATCAAAGATATCTTTATATTTGATATCTTTAAGCTCGAGGACAACGGACCCCAATCTTTTCCCTCCCGCATTGGGGTAAAACTTTTCTGAGAAGTTGACAAATTCAAGAATGCCTTGTGCGTCAAAACTGTATGGGAAACCGCCGTCCGCATGGAAAGAAATAGGGTACCCTCTCGGATACCTGAAAGTAAACTTTCCTATGGCACTCTCGTATTTTTTTGATCTTAGGCACTCTATGGGCGATACGGGCAAACATGCCAGATACTTTTCTTGGTAAAGATACGCCATGCCACCCGCAACGGGTAATAACAGTAACAGCAGAAACAGCCATTTGCGCTTAAGCTTTCGAAAGGTCATTTAGGTACTAACCACCACCAAAACCAGCAGTTTGGATTATTGCCATACAAACTCATTATACACGCGAATTATATGTTTAAAAAAACAAAGCCGGCTAACTTGATTTTCTCTCGAAAATCAAACCAACCGGCAAACACACTGATTAGCTTGGCTCTAGCAATGGCTCAACCCAGTAGAAGTCGAAAGCGCCTTCTGCAATCCACCCTTCCCTTCCAGTTTGCGCGACTTCATACCAAAGGTAGCCATTGTTACATATTGGACCATTCAGAACTGCAAATTCTTCTCCGTGATTGAACTGGCCGCTAACATGTGCGCTCGTGGTGGGCAGCTCGCGGATCCGAACAGCTGTATTTAAGTCCAGTACCACGCGTCCGCTGTCGCCAATCCCGAGTTGCGGGACCGGCGCCTGCGCGCACTCAATATGTCTTTCGCCGTTAATCGGGACCAGCGTGGTGGAGCCGCGTGTTGCTTCCACAGCCCACCCTTCTTGTCCACTAGGAGCCAGTACATGCCACCAGATATAGGTGTTCGCGTATCGCGGCTCTCCAACTATCTGCACAATCTCGCCTGCAATCAGTTCCTCTAAAACCGGAGCGTTTAGGCCCGGGTCAACACGCAAGTTCAGGCGAAAAATATCCCTGCCGCTGACGCGCGCTTGACTGCCGACACTGAGCAGTCGGGACAGATCCGGGACGTGAGCAATGCTACTCACCGTTTCAAAAACCGTCTCTACGACAGAGTCTGCGGTTTCTGCTCTGAACAATCTGCCGGAGCTGCCATCCGCCATTGCCTGAAAGCTTTCGCGAGTGGCTTGTTCGGCGCCGATAAATATCGGATATATGCTGGCCGGGTCAATATCAAACGCGGCCTGCAGGACAATATCGCGGGTAAGTCCGGTGAAAGGCTCCGGATCGTGCGGCGGGGCATCGCCCATCAATATGATGGCTTTTCTTGCCCCAACGCGCCATGGGAAATTGACAGCTTCCATCAAACCCGAAAAAACGGATTCCCGCTCGTCGCCTCCACCATCAACACGAATAGCGTTGACTGCGGAGACAATCGCCGAACTGTCCGAAGAGAAGCTCAACTCGGTGCGTGAGACATAGTCCCCTGGATCACCATATGGACCAACTGGGTGGTCTCTGTACGTGACTAGGCCAATTTGCCAGTCAGCTCCTCGGGAAGCCACGTCATTTATAATGGCTATGGCATCCTCCTTGACCGCATCAATATCGTCACGCATGCTGCCTGTTGTGTCAATCACAAAAACGATGTCCAGCAAGTCCGCCACAGGGATCCTGCCCGCACTTCCACCGGTAGATGATGGCTCGGTGTAGCTGCCAACCCTTACGTTAGTGGACTCAAAGGCGCCCGCGATTGCGCGGCCGCTTTGGTAGTCACGCTCCAGGGCAAACCAGCCATTGCCCGCAAATTCAACCCCATCAGGGCTGAAAGGCGGGCGGCCATCGATTCTCGGGAGAGAGTTCGCGGTCTCGCAGTAGCCAGCTTCTGGACACCTTATTCCAAAAGGCAACCGAGTGGTGGCTATTCTATCGGCGACAATCTCACCGCTTCGGTTTCTGTCTGCATAGAAAAAGCCGCTGTAGGGGACGGGGTCTAACGGATGAAAGGCCCTGTCTATGGCTATTCCGTCATAGTTATAGACAAGGTCGGGGTTGGCAGGAACTCTGTACCCAAAGATCTGCCAACTGGGAATAAGTCTCCCATCCCAGCTCAGGGGATTCCCGCCGACGCCGCCGGGTTGAATACAAAACTTCCCTGAAACGGTGCATTCTCCGCCGTCCCTGAGATCAATGTGAAGGTGGACATTGTCTGCACCTTTACCCGTGTCTCCGGCAACTCCAATCACCTGACCTCTTTCTACTCTCTCGCCCTCCTCGTAGTCATCACTGAAAGAGGCAAGGTGCCCGTAAACTAACACGGAGCCGTCAACGTGACGAACCGCGACTTGATTACCAAGGCCGCCCTCATCTTTGAAAGTTACCGTCCCGGACTCCATGGCAAGAACCGTAAATGACCTGTGCTCTCCCTTGCCAGCAAAATCAAGGCCGGAAGCCATGTCCACAGGACAACTCGACTCGGGGACAGGATCTCCATGACAATGTAGTCCACCAGTCCAGTGAATAACACCATTGAGGGATCTGTCGAATGAAAAGTCGAACGACACTGTTTCTCTTTCCTGGGCTTCGGCCGCGCCAAAGGGCACCGCCACAACAATCAAACAGAACGCAATAGCTGCGTGTTTCACTGAAACACCTCCGCTTCGTCAATCGAATGAAAATGTCAAAATGCTGACGAGACTTGTTATACTACAAAAAGTGAAAATGCTCAAGTTGACTTTTTATCTCATCCCCCTTGCCGTGGCCATCTTGGTCATATCTTCGTTGTTTGACCGGAATCAAAAGATATCCGTCAAACAAAAAAGTGGAAGATTGTTGGCTCCGAGCGCACTGGAAGTCGATGGTAATCTGGCCAGATCCACTGATCCAACATTTTCAGTAAGGGTGCCTGCGGGTTTCAGTCCAGACATAGATGGCGGGGGTATTGATAGAAAGGGTAATTTATACCATTCGATTTCTGCACTAGACCTTGGCAATAACGCTGAAGCTTTGTTTACCATATTCATTCACCGGACATACGGTGACGATATAAGTACTCTTGCGGAAAGGGCTACTAGTTATGTGTCCCTCGTTGAAAACGGACTTACTGAGTATGAAACAGATTCCTTGAAAGGTTACAAGATCACTTATAGACCCAGTTTTGACAGCAAATCAGCAAGAAACGTGTATGTCTTGTCAAAATGGGAAGATTACTATCTCCAAATATTTTTCTGGAATTTTGAGAACATCCCAATAGACGAGGATGCAATAGTACACTCAATTATCTAACCACCACCAAAATCACAGGAGAATTGCCATTTTTGGTGGAGAAGTGCTTTTTGGCGGTTTGGACCATTTTTTTTGTCAGCTCTGAGCGCGTGAGGCCGCCCGCCTCAATTTCGCCGAGCTTCTTTCTCAAAGCGGAAGAGCGCCTCTCCTCAAGAGGACCGGAAAGACCGCTTTGGGCAAAGCCAATATTTACAAGCCTTCCGCCGCCCAGACCCGCTGAAATGGCAAGGACCCCCGAGGCGGAAAGCTGCTTCCTTCGCTCTATTGTTTCCCCCGAAATCACGGTCTCCCCGTCCCCGGAGAGAAGAGCGCTTTTCGGACGATAAACCTGTCTCCTTACCGCCCTCTGGGTGCTAAGCTCAGCGGCCATTCCGGGCAAAAGCCTGAGAACCCGCTTTTTGCCTATCTGTCCATGTTTCGTCACAAGATCCTCGTACGCTTTCATGTGTCTTATTGTTCCTCCGATGGGAATGGCCCAGCGCGGCTTTACAAGCCCAAGAAGCATTTTTATGTCCTCCTGCGAGCCGTGACCGGAAACGTGCAAGTCCTCCTGAATATCGTAGTAGTAAACGCCGACGCCTGCTTGGAAAAGCTTATCAATTAATGCGTCCACCTTTTCCTTCGAGCCCGGAGGGGCCGGGTCCGCCGAAAAAATAACAGTGTCGGATTGCTTGAACGAAAGCGTTGAATGCTCTCCATTCACCACCCTGAAAAGGGAACTCCTTGCCTGACCGTAGGAGCCGGAAATTATGTAGCAGAGCTCACTGTCGCGATAATTTCTTGCCTGATTTTGACTTATGACCTGGCTCTTTTTGACCACAAGCTGATTAAGCGAGCGCGCTATTTCGGTCTTGTTTTCAATTGAGCGCCCTACAAAGACGACTTTCCGCCCATGACGTTCGGCCACCTCAATAGCCTGTTGCATGCGCGAGATATTGGAGGAAATAGTCGTAAAAAATATCCTCCCGTGAGAACCGTCAAAAATGGAGTTAATTCGCGCCTTTACGCTCTGTTCGCTTTGCGTATATCCCGGGCTTGTGGATCCCAAACAATCGGAAGTCATCGCAAGCACGCCGCGGGACGAGAGGGCGGAGAGCTTTTTGGTGTCAAAAGTTTTTCCGTCCACCGGTGTCCAGTCAAATTTAAAATCGCTAACATGCACCAAGTTCCCCTCAGGCGTCTCAATAAAATAACCAACCGAGTCGGGAACGGAATGAGTGACCCGAAAAGGGGTTATCTTAAAAGAGCCTAGTGTTAAGCTCGCGTTATCCGGATTGAAAGCCTTAAGCACCCCGCTGTCCAGGCCATGCTCTTTAAACTTTTCCCGCACAAAACCAATGGTTAGCGGGCTTGCGTACACATCGGGTTTACTCTTGAGCTCTTTTAGTAAATAAGGAACCGCTCCAATATGATCCTCATGTCCGTGAGTAAGAAGAATTCCGCGAAGACGCTTTTTGAGCGTTGCAACGTAGGAAAAGTCAGGTAGCATCAAATCCGCCCCATAGGCTTCATTTTCCGAAAAACCGATACCGCAATCCACAACCAACATTTCGTCCCCGTATTCATAGACGTAGAAGTTCTCGGTCACGCTTGTCGTGCCCGAAACGGCAACAAAACGAAGCCCCCCGGGGCTAGTATGTCGTTGTCTCCGGGATAAACTCTTTAACATTTTCGCGTGTTATAGAAAACTTTTCTCCTTTTCCTTCCACTTTCAATTTTGCGACTTTCCTCACAAGCCCCTTCACTGTGCGCTCAAGTGTTCTTATCCCCGCGTCAAATCCCAGCGGGCGGACGAGCGTGCTCCAGACCTCGGGCGCAATCTCTATGCTCTCAGGGCTCATCGACGCGTCTTGGAGCGCGCGCGGCAATATAAAGTCGCGGGCGATGGTAATTTTTTCCTCGTCGTTATAGCTTGGCATCCTCACGGGCTCAAGGCGATCCAGCACGGCAGTTGCTATTCCCGTCGTGTTATTGGCAGTCGCCACAAAAAGAACTTCGGACAAATCAAACGGATAATCAAGATAGTGGTCAACAAAAGCCTTATTCTGCTCGGGGTCGAGAAGCTCCACTAAAACCCCCATTATTGACGCGCGGCCGGCGTCGGTTACTCTGTCTATTTCATCAAGCAGGATGACGGGATTTTTGACTTTGACCTGCGCGAGGGCTTTGATTATCTTTCCGGGTTCCGCGTCCGAATGAACCCGAGACTGGCCTCTGATATCCAGAGGGTCGCCCATGCCGCCAAATGGAATCCTTGCAAAAGGTCTTCCCAGCGCTTCCGCAATGGAGCTTGCCATTGTTGTTTTTCCTGTCCCCACGAGGCCCACAAACATAAGGATCGGGGCTTTCGAGAGATTCTCCCGACTCTCGATATTGAGCTTCATCACGCTCATATATTCCAAAATTCTCTCTTTAAGAGGGGAGAGACCATAGTGATTTTTGTTGAGCGTCGCGCGCGCCTCGTCAAGGTTTAGCCTGTCTTTCGAGCGTCCGGCCCAGGGAAGGGAAACAATCCACGTAATATAACGATTTATGCGGTCAAGCTCAGGGAGAAAGGTGGGAGAGTCTTTCAGTCCTTCAAGCTGGTCCAGTCTCGTCAGAACGTTTTCCTGCAAGTCCCGAGGGGCCTCTGAGGACTCTACCTGCTCTTGTAGCTTGGCTATTTGTTCCGTCATCTCCGCCCCCGGTGTCCGCTGACCAGCCTGCTGGTTGGGAAGTGCGGCCCGGACGAACCTCTGTGCTCCGCCTGCCTGCCATACGGCCGCGTCGGAGGTCGCATACCGCGCCTCGGGCGATCCTCCCGCCTCGCGCTTGGCTTCTCATCACTCGGGTCAAGAATCATGGAAAGATTCACGCGTCCCATGCCGTCTATCTCCTTTAACCTCACGCTTACCTTATCACCCACCGAAACCTTCTCGGAAGGGTCAGACACATAATCCGTACTCATATCGGAAACGTGTACAAGCCCCTCGCGCCCGGGCAAGTACTCAACAAACGCGCCGAAGTTCATCAGGCGCTTCACTTCTCCTTCAAAAATTTCACCCGGGTGAACTTCGCGGGTCAGCGCATCCACTTCTTTGTACGCCGCCTCCACCGCGTCACCACTGATGGCGGAAATATGGACTGTCCCGTCGTCCTTCACCTCAACATCTGCCCCGGTCTCCGCAATTATCCTCTTTATGATTTTTCCACCCGGCCCTATTATGTCTCCTATCTTTGTGGGATTTATAAGAAATGATTTTATCTTGGGGGCATAGACCGAGAGATTTTTTCTGGGCTCCGGCATCACGCTCAGCATGAAATTTAAAATGTGCTCCCTGCCCTCTTTGGCCTGAGCCATTGCCTCCTTTAGGATGGCCAGTGTCAGGTTTAGCGTCTTTACATCCAACTGCAGGGCGGTAATCCCCTTTGAGGTTCCGGCGACTTTGAAATCCATGTCCCCGTTAAAATCCTCGACCCCTGCTATGTCGCTCAAAACGGCGTAGCGCTTGTCACTTTCGATAACAAGGCCCATGGCAATTCCGGAAACGGGAGAGGAAATGGGGACACCGGCATCCATCAGGGCCATGGTCGAGCCGCAGGCTGATGCCATTGACGTTGACCCGTTCGAACTCAAAACCTCTGAGACCACTCTTATCGTATAGGGAAATTTCTCGGAGGAAGGAATGACCGGCTCAAGGGCCCGCTCGGCGAGAGCCCCGTGGCCAATTTCACGGCGGGAGGGAAATCCAACCCTCCCGGTTTCGCCGACCGAATACGGAGGCATTGAGTAGTGGTGTATATATCGCTTTTCCTCTTCCCCCTCGGCTGACTCAATTAACTGGCCCAAAGAAGGAGGACCAAGTGTCACGGCCGAAAACGTCTGCGTCAAGCCTCTCTGGAAGATGGCGGATCCGTGAATACGCGGAAACATTCCGACTTGCGAGGAAAGCTCTCTTACCTCCGTGTGGCCTCTTCCGTCCGGCCTTTTGCCGTCCAAAATCATCGAACGAATTTCCTCTTTCAAGAGCTTATCCGCAATGAGCTTTGCATCCTGTCCTTCATCGGTTTCGAGCTTCGCCGCAATCGCCTCTTTCACTTCCTCAAAATATTCAAACCCTCCTTTTTTGTTGAGGCCCGAAATGATAGTAGGGAGCTTCCCCGAGAGAGCCTTTTCCACAAGACTTGAAAGCTTGGCGTCCGGCTTTGCCTCCTCGACCACTTCCTTTTGGGCCTTTACCTCTGAGGAGAGCTCGTTGATAAACCCAATCATTTTAGAAATTTCTTTTTGAGAGTGCTCTATTGCCTCAAGCATCTCTTCCTCGGGGACCTCGCGAGCCCCTGCCTCTATCATGACAATGGCGTCGTCGGTTCCGCTCACTATCAGATCAAGGCCGTTGTCGTCCGAGCCCGCTCTCACGACTCCCACGGGTCCCTTCCATGGAATGGAAGAGGCAGAAAGCGCGGCCGAGACTACATTTGCCGCCAAGACCGCCGGATCGTTCTCAAGATCAACCGCCAAAACAGTCACAATGACCTGCACTTCTCTCTTGTAATTCTCAGGAAAAAGCGGTCTTATGGAGCGGTCAATAAGTCGTGCATTGAGAATTTCATCGTCTGTGGGCCGTCCCTCGCGCTTCACCCAGCGGCTTCCTTTTATTTTCCCTCCCGCGTAAAGCCTTTCCTGGTATTCCACAAACAAAGGAAAATATCCTCTGTCTTCTTTGAGAGGGGAGGAAACGACGCTTGCCAACACAACCGTTTCTCCGTGTGTTCCAAGAACGGCCGAAGTTGCCTGTGGAGCAAGCTCTCCGGTCTGGAATGTAAGTTTTCTTCCTCCTATTTCAATGCTTTTTTCTATTTTTTTCATTTTTACTTTAACTCAACTTCTTTTTCCAACGCCTTGGCTCGCTCACCGTCGCGCTTGTAAAGATATCCGAGAAGTCTTCGCCTTTTTGCCACCATCGCAAGAAGACCGCGTCGCGAGTGCACATCCTTCGGATGCTCTTTGAGATGCCCGGAAAGTTTACTTATCTGCCCCGTCAAAAGAGCTATTTGCACCTCAGGGGACCCCGTGTCTCCTTTTTCGCGAGCGAATTTTTTGATTACCTTCCTTTTTTCTTCAGTTGACAGCGCCATAATAAATAGTTATGTCAAGCCAAGTACCTCGGGCGCAGTGAAATTTTCGAGACACCTAGCAAAACACCA
>Ga0210057_1002140_pt1 | contig 28677 bp, 25 predicted proteins | sample CryGeyCG2114_010_2_FD_183968 | JGI IMG/M metagenome (GOLD analysis project Ga0210057, IMG submission 183968) | Groundwater microbial communities from aquifer - Crystal Geyser CG10_big_fil_rev_8/21/14_0.10 (SPAdes) (version 2) | ecosystem: Environmental > Aquatic > Deep subsurface > Groundwater ...
GAGCGAATGTGGAGCATAAGTGGCTTGTCGAGACGGTTGGCGAGCTCGATTTGCTCTATGAACGCCGCCTCCTGACGCGCGCGCGAGTGCTCATCGAGCCGGTAGTAGTCGAGTCCGCACTCACCTATCGCTATCACCTTCGCCGAGCGCGCTAGCTCTTCATAGGCAAGCGGGTCGAACTCCTCGCCACGGGACGTGAATGCTTTCGCCCCGCCGACTCCCAACTCCTGCTCGTCGTGATACGAGCGACTTGTATGAATGGGGTGCAGCCCGACCGTCGCATAGACGCCATCATGGCGCTCGGCGAGCGCGAGGGCGGCGCGCGACGTCTCAAGCTGCGTCCCGACGATATTCATGCCCGTGCCGCACCCACGAGCGCGCGCAATTACCGCATCCGCGTCCTCACTGAACGCGGCGAAGTTCACGTGCGTATGCGCATCAAAGTAACGCATGTCCATACAGAGCTATTCCTTTCTCGGGAAAAGCGTTTCGGGTTTTTTGTTCGATAGCACTGCTTCCTCAATTTTCGCGCTCGTACCAGGCATGAGTGGATTCAACATACGCCCTATCGCGTAGAGTTCGACGGCAAGCTCGGCGATGAGCGCCCTCCCCTTTTCCACATCCGCTTTCACGAGCTTGAACGGCTCTGTCTCCGTGATCTTCTGGTCGAGTGCCTGCACGCGCCCCCATACGTAATCCGCCGCGCGATTGAATTCGAATGAATCGAGTGCGGCCCCGTATTCAGGAGGAAAATCGGCCGGTTCCGGTTGCACTCCTTCGGAGAGGTGTGCCGCCGCAAGCGCCATGATGCGTGCGGTGAGGTTGCCAATGCCGTTGACGAGGTTTGCCGTATACGCCTCATGGAAACGTTCCATTGTAAAATCGCCGTCTTCAAACGGATGGATGTGCCGCGCAAGAAAGTAGCGCAGGGCGTCCGCACTGTACGCACCTACGATGGCGAGCGGATCTATCACGTTGCCGAGGGACTTCGACATTTTCTTGCCCCCGCTGGTGACAAAACCATGGTAGACAACCCTCTTCGTTGTCGGCAACCCCGCCGACATGAGCATCGCCTGCCACATGATGGATTGAAAGCGCACTTGGTCCTTTCCCGCCAACTGGAGCGTCTCTCCATCGACCCAAAACGTGTCGAATAAGTTCTGGCCGGGTTTACCCTGAGCGGAGTCGAAGGGCCAGCCCAACGTGGAAATATAATTCGTAAGCGCGTCGAACCATACGTACATTGTCTGCGTATCGTCGTCCGGAACAGGCACGCCCCACGGCATCTTTTCCTTTACGCGGGATATGCTGAAATCTTCCAACCCCCGTTCGACGAACGCGAGTGCTTCGGCGCGCCGCCACTCGGGAATGACGGCACTGTCGCGAGAGAGATACTCGCGCACCCTGTCGCCGTACGCGCTAAGCCGGAAAAAGTAATTTTCCTCCTCTATCTCGATCGGTTCCATCGACGGATGGTTCGGACACTTGCCGTCGACGAGCTCACTTTCTTTTATGAACGCCTCGTCGCCGACGCAGTAGAGACCTTTGTACTTTTTCTTGTAGATGTCGCCACTGCCGCGGCAGCGCCGCCATATTTCTTGCGCCGCCGCCGTATGGCGCGGATCGGTCGTGCGGATGAAGTGAAGTCCCGGGTAAAGCCCGAGGGTATCTTTCAGCGCGCGAAACTTTGCGGCATACTCGTCAACGTATGCCTGCGGATCTTTACCCTCCTCGAGGGCCTTTCGATATATCTTGAGGCCGTGTTCATCCGTGCCCGTATTGAAAAACACATCGTCGCCCTGGAGCGTCCTGTAGCGCGCGTACATGTCGGCCTGCACCAATTCCAGCGCGAAGCCCACGTGCGGCTCCGCATTAACGTACGGAAGCGTCGTGGTAATGTACACGTTTTTTGAGTGCATACGCTCGCCTCAGGCAGTCTCGTGCGGCGGAGGGGGCGGTGCCGCACCAAGCGGAACGCGCCGCTCAGTCACATCGCGCACCAACTCCTGCAGAGTAGCCGCGACAGGCACGGAAAGCAAAATGCCTAGAAATCCCGCGAGCTTCGCTCCAATTATGAGCGCAAGAATGACCAATAAAGGGGGCACGCCGACCACTTTCGTTACCACAAGGGGATAGATGAGGTGGTTCTCGAACTGCTGAATGATGATGTAGAGCGCGACGACGAGAAAGCCGATAGTCGGTCCACCGTCCACGAACCCGATAATTATCGCGGGGATGGCGGCAAGCGTCGGGCCGAAGACGGGAATAAGCTCGAAGACCGAAGCGACGACCGCAAGAAGCAGTGCGTGCTTCACGCCGAGAACAGTCAGGCCCAGGTACACGAGCGTGCCGATAATGGCCGCGAGTATGAGCTGCCCCTGCATCCACAAGCCTATCTTGCGCTGCGAGCGCCGCCACAGATCAAGCACATACTCCACATATCGCGACGGGACAATAATGCGGAGGAAGTCGTCGACGCCGGTCGCGATAACGGCGAAGTAAAAAGAAAATACGACGATAAGGACGAACGAGAGCACGCCGCCGAATACGTTGGTGGCGACGCTGAATCCCTGCCCGAAGAAGCCGCCCACATCGGTTCGGAACGCGGCCATTAATTCATCGGCCGATTCGGTGGTTACCGGCGCGAAGCCGAACAGCGAAGTGTACTCATCGACAACACCGATGCGGTTCAAAAGCTCAAGATATGCGGGGAGGGACGCGAGAAACGCCAAGATGTCTTCCATGATGGAAGGCAGGAAAAAGTAGAAGAGCCCGATGAAAAACGCGAAGAGCAGCACATAGATGAGAAGGACGGCCAAGAGGCGCGGCACCTTTCTGCGCGCAAGCCCGTTGACCGCCGGCTCTATCGCGGACGCTATCACGACGGCCGTAAGCACGATGAGCACGATGTCGCGCAGCGCGTATATAAGCCACGCCGCGGCGAGAATGAGGACCGCTTTAAGTATCGTGCCGGTCGTAATGGAGATGGTCGTCCCCTGCATGCCGCTATGGTACCACGGCGCCGGCGCCTGTTAGCGAAAGAGGTCCGGAAGCTCCGAAACTGCAACGCGCTCTTGCGCTCCGGCGTCGCGGTCGCGCACTGTTACTGAATCGTCCTCGAGCGTCTGGAAATCGATCGTGATGCAGCGCGGCGTGCCAATCTCATCCTGCCGACGGTAGCGCTTGCCGATATTGCCGTTGTCATCCCACTGAATGGCATGTGGCCCGTAGCCGGTTGCCTGTAGCAACGAGTCGTGCACGCCTCGGGCTTTTGCAACGAGCTCAGGTTTGTTCTTAAGAAGCGGAAACACGGCGGCTTTGACCGGTGCGATATCGCCATTGAGTTTGAGGTAAGCGCGCATTTCTCCGCCGAGCTCGTCTTCAGTGTACGCTGAAACAAGGAGCGCAAGAACGGTTCTGTCGACCCCAAAAGACGGTTCGATGACATGCGGTATGAATCGCTCACCTGTTGCCTCATCGGGATACGAGAGATCGACGCCCGAGGCGGCCGCATGCGCCGAGAGATCGAAATCGGTGCGATACGCGAGACCGGATAGTTCTTTGCGGCCGAAAGGAAAATCAAACTCGAAGTCGATCGTACGCTTCGAGTAATGCGCGAGCTCATCTTTCGGCACGTCCAGCTCATGCACCGCGCGCGTGGAGATGCCGACGGCGTTGAAGAATTCGTGGGAACGGCGGCGCCACTCTTCGAATGCGCTCTCCCATTCCGACGGTCGGATAAAATATTCCACTTCCATTTGCTCCATTTCCCGCACGCGAAAAATAAAGTCGCGTGGCGCGATCTCATTCCGGAACGCCTTGCCTATCTGCGCGATGCCGAACGGCAGTTTAGGATGGAACGCATCAACCGTGTTCTTAAAGTTGACGAAAATACCGCCCGCCGTTTCCGGCCGCAAATATGTCTGCACTGCGTCCTCCCCGGCTCCGACGGACGTCTTGAACATCGTGTTGAACATTTTTCCGCTCTCCAGTGGATCGGCGAACCCGGCGACGTGGCCGCTTGCCTCCCACGCCTTTGGATTCATAAGTATGGCCGCATCGACGCCATACACATCCCTCTGCTCGCTCACGAACATTCTCCACCACAGCTGTTTGATGTTGTTCTTGAGCATGAGGCCGAGGTGGCCGTAATCCCACGTTCCCGCGAGTCCGCCGTATATTTCAGAACCCTGAAATATGAAGCCCCGCCGCTTGCACAGCGATACGATCTTCTCCATCAATCCGTCGTCGGCCATATGAGGATGAGTATAGATAAAAGCGGCTGCATCGGCTACTGCGCGGGCTCGGGCGCCGGTGCCGGCGCTTCCTCCCGCACGACGGTCGCATTCGCAGCAGAGAAACCCGGGTCTCCGACTATATTGGTCGTCACATCCGGCACAGTGCGCGTCACGATGAGACCTCCTCCCTCGTCCACGCCGGTAAATGAGATAGCACGTATCAGCGGCGGCTGCTGCCCTATCTGGCTTGTCGACGGATTGAAGCCGATAGCGATAGCCGCCTGCCGCGGCAGGGTGCCATTGAGGCCGACGCCCGGCTCGATGGTCCCCACTCGCCATGTAACGGTGCTGTCATTCTGATTAAATATGAGCTCCTCGGAAGACGGGCTGTAGATGCCTATCCAGCGCACATAAGGGGGGAGCGTGGCCTGCACGACGCCGTTCGTCACCCTGTTCGTCGTGTTGGTAAGGGAGAATACGATAGCGTACGTCGTTTCGCGGCCGGCTGTCGGCGGCATGGGGCCGGTCGAACCGAAGGGGTTCGCGTAGTACAGCCCCTGCGCGATAAGCTGCAGGTCGCTCGCGACCCGGATCGTATGCCGCGCCGTAGACTGCAGGGACTCCGGCACGCCTGACTGAGACACGCGACGGCCGGCCGCATGCACCGTTATCTCAAGGCGCGGGTCGCGAAACGCCTTCATCACCTCGCTCGGCGGCATTTGAAATGAAAAGTTTACGCTTCCGGCAGCTCCCGGCGCGAGCATCTCCAACTCGCCGTTCGTCGTCGTTTTATCCCACAGCATGGCATTATCCGATGAGCGGTAAAAGCCATCCGTGGTGCGGACGCTCGAGCCGTCAATATCAATACCGGAGAGGCGCGCGACGATGACCGCGTCCGCCACCGGCGTTGTAAGATTGTTCCTATAGGTGACTGCGACGTTCACCGTTTCGCCGGGACCGACGGTAACACCAGTGCCGCTATCGCGATTGACGAGTATCCCAAGGTCAAGGAACGGCCGCGAAACAGCGACGGGGTGCGCGTAATCGGCAAGCGTCGTCGTTATCGATTGCTCCGTCGCGTCGCGTCGCGTTCCCGCGCTGAAGCGGAATACCCGCTCATCGCCGGACTCGCCAGAGAGCGTGCCCTGCAGCGTAACCGAGCGTTGGCCTCCCGGCGCGAGATCGCCAAGGTGCCATGTGTTTCCGCCGGAAGAGGCGGCGGGCGTGGCGTTTGTCAAGGTGAAGCCGAAAGGAAAATCAGCGGTGAGCAGGATGTCCCGTATCGGCGCGGCCGCAGCGGACGAAACGGTGACCGTAAACTCGAGCGGCTGGCCCGAGATGGTTTCTCGGTTGGCTTCGACGGAAATGGTAAGCGGCGAAGATGCAAAGACAAATTCGTATTGCGACGACGCGACGAAAATGGCCGACGAGCCGCCGAGCCGATATTCGAGCTCTATCACAATGGTCGCATGCGTGCCCTCAACGCCCGAAAATACGGCCGAGACGGTCCCTTGCCGCCTGCCGCCCGGCTCTATCTCCCCGAGCGGAATGCGCTGTACCGGCAGGTCGGTAACGAGGTCGGTCGGAGAGCGCGTACCCGGCGGATACCGCACAACAAGATCGGCAAGCTCGAGCGCGCCGCGGTTCCTGTTCACCACCGCTATTTGCAACTCTGCCGGCTCGCCGCTGGTCACCTGCAGCGGCCCCGCGACCGATATGTCGATGTGCCCGGGAGAAACCGAGCCGCCTCCCCCGCCTAAGGTAAAGTAGTAGAGGAAAAAACCTCCCGCGCCGATGAAAAAAACTATAGAGAGACCGAGTATCCACTTGAGTGCGCTTCGCATGAGGCCGATACCGAACGGTGCGACCGTCGCGACCGCCATTTCCGGTTCTGGGCGCTGCCAATCTTCACCCACGACAGCGCGGTCCAGTTCAAGGACGCGCCGCGGCTTGTCCTTTATGTTGGGGGCGATCGAGCGCGAGTACATTGCGCGCTTCAGCCGCTCTATCTTCTCGACTTCATTCTCTTCGGGAGAATGCTCCATGCACTGATTCTACCACGCTCTTCGTTCTCACAGGTGCGTTTCCGCCATCGCGCCGTTCACTGTCGCGAGCAGCTGTTTGCGCAGCGCGCGCGCCTCCACTATGTTTTCGGATGCAAAGCCGGTGTGGGTGAACAGAAGGGAGCCGAGCGCCTCGGGAGAGAGGTAGCCGAGGCCATACAAAATCCGCGCCACGCACAAAAGCTCGATGACCGCATGATCCTCGCCGTACGTGGCAAAAAGCGACGTGCGCGCCTCCGCAAGCGTCCGGTATATGTACTCATTTCGCTCTTCGCCGCGCACCAGGCGCTCCACCAGAAGCGCGATGCGCGTAAAGGCCGCGAGCCCGAGCGCATGTTCGGCGGGAGCCGTCGAGAGCGCGAGCGCGCCCGCGGCGCGCCAGCCCCGCTTGCCGCGGACCAGCGACACGTGCGCGTGGGAAAAAAGCTGGAGCGCTGCACGCATGCGCGAGCGCTCCAGCCGCACGGCCGCGGCGCGCGCGCGCACGAGCCCGAAATCTGCGGTGTAGAGCGTGCACTCCTTATCCGCCTCCCCCCGCTCCCGCGTGGCAAGGACGAGTGCATCGGTATGGTACTTCGCGTACATGCGTCAGGAGCGGTCTTTCCGCGCGCGGAACTCGATAGTGGTCATCGTCACCTTCTCTATGTAATTCTTGTGCTTTTCAATGAGGGGGCGCTCGCTCTCCGCCGGCTCTGCCGGGTATGCGGCTTTTTCTCCCGGTTTCAGATTTTGCGCTTTCCGGAACGCCTGTACCTCGCGGATAAACTCCCGCACCATGCCCTCTTCTTTCAGCTCCGGCGTCAGCTCGGTATCAAGCTCCACAGTGTCCGTGGGCATATCCGCGCTTACAAGCACCTCTTTTACATTTACCTCGTCCCGTATCAATGCAGACAACGCCTCCATGTCACGCCCGGACCACGCGGCGCCGCCCACGGAAAGACGTGCCAAGGGCTGCCGAACCTTGATGCCCGCTTTGTCGCGCGCTTCGAGTGCGCGAGACACGATGGCACGCACGCGCGCCATGTCGGCAAGCAATCGGGATTCCTCGTCGCGGCCGATGAGCTTCCCGAGCACGCGCGCGATAGACGCTTTGTGTTCCGGCCATGCCTCAAGATGCACGCTCTGCGCATGGCCGAGCCCGCGGTAGATGCTCTCTGCAATGAACGGCACGATGGGGGCCGCGAGCTTCGCGATGCACAAGAGCGCCTCGTGCTGATTCGCAAGCGCAAGGCGCTTGTCCGCCTCATCTTCGCCTTTCACGCGCTCGCGCGAGCGCCGCAGGTACCACGTCGAGTAATCATCGACGAGCGCACGGAGTTCGCGGCATGCGCGCGGCGTGTCGTACGCATCGAGCGCGGCAGTTACGTCGCGGACCGCCTTGTTCGTGCGTGCGCGCATCCACCTATCGAGGATGTGCCCACTTGCCGCGGCGCGCGCCGCCGGATCATACGCGTCCTTGTAGAGCTCGTAGAATTTGTAGCTGTTCCACAGCATTCCCACCATTTTATTCGCCGCATCGCGCACGTCCTCGTCGCGAAAATTCAGGTCCTCCGCCTGCATGACGACGCTCCCCATGAGATAGAAACGGAGCGCATCCGCCCCATAGCGCTGCATTATGTGGAGCGGGTCCGTATAGTTCCCTTTTGACTTCGACATTTTGGAGCCGTCCGCGGCAAGAATCGTGCCTGTCGTGACGACGCTCTTGAACGCGAGCCGCCCGAAAAGCAGCACGGACATCGCGTGCATGTAGTAGAACCACGTCCGCGTCTGCGCGATATATTCAGCGATGAAGTCCGCCGGCGCGCGCGCCTCGAATTCTTCCTTCCCATTGAATGGGTAGTGGTATTCCGCGAACGGCATAGAGCCGGACTCCACCCAGCAGTCCACCACCTCCGGCACCCGCTCGTACTCGCGCCCCTCATCATCGAGCAGTACCAGTGCATCCGTGTAGGGGCGATGCAGGTCGAGCTCGAAGTCGGCATTGACCGGCAGCGGCACGAACGGAAGCTCGCGCGCCTCTCCGGGTTTGAGATACTCGTCGTGCAGCCGTATCGTCTCGTCTTTCGACGCGCCATAGGCAGCCGCCTGCAGCATCCAGAGGGGCGTGCCATGCGAGATGATAAGAATGTTCTTGCCTTGCTCCTTCTGCTCGAGGTCGTAGAGAAACTGGCCGAGCCGCCGCTTGACGTCCGTGTACGTCTCGCCGCCTTCCGGGCCGCGGCTGAAGTGTTCGATCCTCTCGGGGAATTTCTCCCGGTACTCGTCGAGTGGCGTGCCTTCGTATTCGCCGAATTTGCACTCCCCGATCCCCGCATCGTAGTAAATCGAATCGCGCGCTATGCCGAGTTCGTCCGCGGCGAGTTCGGCGGTTTCTTTTGTGCGCATGAACGGAGAGGCGTACACGGCGTCTATAGTGCGCCCGCGCGCCAGCGCCCGTACCGAGTCGCGCACCTGCTCCCTTCCTTTCTCCGTGAGGTGGTACGCCGCGCCTTCATCGGAGCTGACGATGCCGCGCACATTCGTTTCGGCCTCGCCATGGCGCATGAGAAAGTAACGATTGCCCGATTTTTTTACGCGCCGCTTCAGCTCGTCGAGAGAGCCGACGACCATAACGCCCCTGCCTCCCCTCTCTTTCCAAATGGGGAGCGGCGAAGCCCAAAAGCGATTGCGCGATATTGTCCAGTCGGGCGCCGACTCGACGATGTTCCTGAACCGTCCATGCTTGAGGTGCGCCGGGACCCAATTAACCTTCTCGTTCTCTGTGAGCATCTTTTCCTTCACCGCCTGGATACGAATGAACCACGACGCGACGGCGTTGTAGATGAGCGGCGTCCCGCAACGGTAACAGTGCGGGTAGGAGTGCGTGTGACTCTCGCGCGCAAAGAGAAGGCCTCGCTCGCCAATATCTCCCTTAATGTCCTTTTCTGCCGTCTTGATGTACTTCCCGCGCAAGAATTGCGGGGCTTTCTCATTATACGAGCCGTCCGGCTCAAGGAGCTGCACCATCGGAAGCCCGAATTTCTGCCCGAGCGCGAAGTCGTCCTCACCGTACATAACCGCCGTGTGCACGATGCCGGTGCCTTCCTCCGTCGTGACGAAATCAGCCACGTACACTTTGTAAGAAGCCTCCGAGCGAAGCGCGGGAATATCATAGAGCGGCTCATAGGACAGTCCTTCAAGCTCGCGCGGCTCGACGGCTCGCACCCTCGCCCATCCCTTCGGGCTGAAGCGCTCCGCGGCAATGACGTGCTCACCCTCCCTCTCATACAGCGCGTACACGCTGCCGCCGCCTACCGCGAGCGCGACATTGCCGGGGAGCGTCCATGGCGTCGTTGTCCAAGCAAGGAGAGATACCCCCTCGGGCAAGCCGCGGCTCTGCGCCTCCTTTACCTTAAACTTCACCGTGACGGCCTCCTCCGTCACGTCCTTATACGTGTTGTCCATCGCGATCTCCGCCTTCGCGAGCGGCGTCTCGCAGTGCGGGCAGTACATGAGCACCTTGCGCCCCTCGTAGAGCAGGTCCTTTTCGTGCAGCTCTTTGAGCGCCCACCACACGCTCTCGATGTAGGAGTTGTCCATCGTCTTGTAAGAGTTCTCGAAGTCGACCCAGCGGCCGATGCGCTCGACATACCTCTCCCACTCGCGCTCGAATTCCAACACGGACGCGCGCGCCGCTTCGTTGAACTTCTCGACGCCGACGCGCTCGATGTCTTTTTTGGTTTTCAATCCGAGGCGCTTCTCCACCAAACTCTCGATGGGGAGCCCGTGGCAATCCCATCCCCAGCGGCGGCGCACGCGGTACCCGCGCATCGTCTTGTAACGCGGGACGACGTCCTTAATGATGGAAGAGAGCAGGTTGCCGATGTGGGGAAGCCCTGTGGCAAAAGGCGGACCGTCGTAGAAAACGAACTCCCCTTTGGGCGCGGGCTTCTGGAGCGAGAGTTCGAATACCCTGTTCCTGCGCCAAAAATCGAGGACTTCCTCCTCTCTCTTCGAAGCATCGGGCTTCTCCGCCTCTTTAGACATGAAGCGCATCGTAGCAGAAAGCGAGGACGGATGCGACGAGTTTCGTTTGGGGGAATTTCCGGAATTCTTTTATTTGCCGTGCTTTTTTCGCTTTGTCCAGTAGTCCTCGATAAGCCCTAAGTGGCCGAGTCGCGCATTGATGGCCGAGGGCTTTCTGCCGAAGTGAGCCGCTATTTCCTTGTGCGGCACGTTGTCAGTGAACATGTTTTTCAAAAGCTCATCGTCGACTTTGCTCCATGCTTTGCCGAGGTTGGGGTATTTCTCCCGGAGTTGTTCGATGCCCGATCTCGATACGGCTTTGACTTTAGCGACGACCTCGGGCTCCTTGGCGCCGATCGCTCTCAGAAAATTCCGATGCAGCTTCCCTTTCTCCTCGGCAGGGAGCGTGGAGAACTTATTGCGCGCAGCGTCGGAGTACGCACGGAAGTACTTGTCGGCCGCCGCGACTTTCGGATGCAGCTGGAGCGCTCGCTCGTTGAATCCTTCGAGGAAGAGTCCGCCGAGCGTGCGCACGCGTGAGATGGCGACGTACCCTTGCCCGTACTCGAACGCTTGCGCCAAGTCGATGATGGCGGCGTCGAGCGATATGCCTTGCGACTTGTGCACGGTAATCGCCCACGCGAGCCGCAATGGCACCTGCGTGATACGTGCGAGAATTTTGCTGCCGTCCTGCACCGCCCACTCGGCCGGCTCGGCCTCGATGAGCCGTCCTACGCGGGTGCGCACGAGCGGGTAACCCGCATCGGAGAAATCTTCCACGGTGCCGAGCGTGCCGTTTACATACCCCACCTCGAAATTGTTGCGCGTAAACATGACCGCTGCGCCGACTTTCAGCTCGAGCGTCTCGGGCGAGAGGCAGTTGCTCTTGAGCGCCTCGACAAGCGCGCGGGCGCCGCGCGACTGCATTTCATACACCCTGGCGGGCTTTGATATTTTGCCGAGCGAGTCGCTGTTGATGCGGTCGACGTCGGCGTTGTGCGTATAGAGCCGCGTCGCCACTTCTTTTTTCGGCAGTATGCCCATGCGGCTTCGCAGGCGCGTCACGTGCGCCTTGGTGAATGCATTCGCACGCAGCGCGCCGAGAAGCTCCAAGAAGTCGGCGTCCTCCTGCCGGTGCTGTTCGGAGAGGTAGCATGCGATGGGGTTCGCCTCGCGCCACGCGGGAGACTCAAATGCAAATTGCGACTGCTCTCCTCTTGAAACGGGCGGCAGCTGGAAAAAATCGCCGACGAATATCACCTGCAACCCGCCAAACGGCTCTTCCTGCCGCAGCACTTTGCGCCGGAGCGCACGCAAAACCCGATCGACGCTCGCGAGCGTACGGCCGTCGAGCATCGAGACCTCGTCGATGATAAGCACCCGGGCATCCACGAGGCGACGCGCCGTCTTTTCCCTGCCATGTATCATCTCGATATCCCAGTCGGAGACGTCGCGCTTTACTCCAATGCCGCTCCACGAGTGGATAGTCATACCGCCCACGTGCGTCGCCGCGATGCCCGTCGATGCCGTCACCGAGGGCTCCACGCCGCGCTCTCGCAGCCAATCCACGTACCTATTGATGGTGTGCGTCTTGCCGCTCCCCGGCTCACCGGTGAGAAATACGTTCACGCCCGTCTTCAAAATCTCCAGTGCCTCATCCTGCTTCATGCAGGCAGTGTAACAAAAACTACATCTTCGCCGGTGCGGGCCCCCACACTAATGTGATAATTGTGCTTATCTGCGAAGCGTACACGGTACTGCACGAAGCGAGACTCGAAGGAACATGGGCTTCTGATTTGCCTATACTGCACGAAACACGTTTGCCATTGTCACATTAGTGTGGGGGCGGGAATGCCGAGGAGATAGAGGCCGTTTTTGAGGGTTTGGCGGACGGCGTCGGTGAGTGCAACTTTATGTGGTGAGCTTGTCGAACCATCGAGTATGTGCACCTGCGCGTAGTAGCTGTTGAACGCTCCGGCAAGTTGCACAAGGTAGGTGGTCACGATATGCGGCTCGCGCATTTGGGCGGCGCGCTCGACGATGTCGGGGAAACGCGAGACAAGGCGCGCCACATCATTTGGCTCTGCAGCAGCGTCGGCTTTGGGCGTGACACCCTGCTCGGCCGCTTTTTCGAGAATGGCAGAGGTGCGCGCGTGTGAATACTGCAAATACGGCCCCGAATCACCCTCGAGCGAGAGCGCGCGCTCGCGGTCAAAAATGATGTCTTTGCCCGCCGCTTGCTTGAGTATCTGGTATTTGATGGCAGCCACCGCCACTTGCTGTGCGAGCGCGTCGGTGTCATCCGCCCTGCTCTCTTTTGCCCGCTCTTTTGCCGCCTCGCCGAGGTCGGCCAAAATCGACTCACCCGTGATTACATTGCCCGCGCGCGACGACATCTTCCCGGTGGTCGGCGTGAGGAACCCTGTCGCCACGTGCGCGACAATCTTCTGCTGTGCCTCCGGAAAGAGCATCCGTATCGCTGCGATAACGACTTTGAAATACTCTTTCTGTTCGGCCCCTGTCACGACAAAATACTGCGTCCATGACTTGTACCGTCCCGTCTTGAGCTTGAAATTGCCGATGTCTTTCGCTTCGTAAGTCGGCCAACCAGCAGAGTTGAGAAAAACTCGTGTGTGCAACCCGTGTTTCTCACCGGGAAACACGACCGCTCCCTGACTCTCCTCAAACACCTCGCCGATTTTGTTGCGCACGATTTCCGCGCCGACTTTCCCCGCCTCGCTTTCGAACAGCTCAAAGTCAAAAGACGTGCCGAGCTGCTTACAGATCGCATTAAGGTGTGCGAGCGATGTTTTGACCCCTGCCTCACGCACTGCATTTAATTCTGCGTCCCCCTCATATATGCGGCGATTTAGATCGTCTATCTCTTTTTTTGCGTCTCCACCTTCTTCGTACGCCTGATTGCCCGCTCTGTATGCTTCGCCGAGCGCATGAATATCCGACGGGTCGGCTCCTGTTTTCTGAATGCCCCACACCCCCTTGGCCACAGTGAGGCCGATATCGGATGGATAGTTGATGCGCGTAACCTGCGCGGCGGAAAAATCGAACAATCGTGCGAGTGATTCACCCACAATGTTGCCGACCAGGTTGCCCACGTGGAGCGGTTTGAAGAGGTTGGGGCTGGTGTATTCGAGCAGCACGTGTTCTCCTTCGTACAGTTTCGAGCGCCCCCATTGCTCATCCCGCGCCGCCTGGAGCGTCTCGGCAAGCGCGGCGGAGGAGAGATGGAAATTAATGAAACCGGGACCGGCGATTTCTGTCTTGGCAACGCCCTCCACCGTGCCGAGTGCGGCGACTATTTTTTCAGCCAATTCTCGCGGCGCAAGCCCCGTCTGTTTTGCATATTGAAGCGCCGCCCCGGTCGCGTAGTCTCCATGCGAGAGCTCGGCAGGATGCTCAAGCAAGATGGCATCGCCTCGCGCAATGCCGAGTGTACCAAGCGCGTCCGCAAGCGCCTTCTTGATGTGCTCTCTCGCGTGCATGCGTAGATTGTAGTATCAGCGCGGCTTATGCGCGAATGATACTTGTTACAAGGGTGAGTATTGCCCGATGCACGTCCTCGGGCGAGCCGGACGCGTCCACGCGGTATGTCTTGGAGTCCTCTGCCTTGAATGCGCGGAAGCCGGCAGCTACCCGCGCTCGGTGTGCGTGCGACGTTTTCTCGAAGCGGTCCAGCTCGCGCGCCTTGTCTTTCGCGCTACTGCGGCGCTCCAGTGCAAGGCGCGGCGCAATGTCGAGAATAATATATGCATCCGGCGTTGCGTCTTTCAAAGCGTCTCGCCGCGCGGCGCGGAAAAGAGGCAGCAGATGTTTTTGATTTTCGCCGCAGAGCTGATACGCGAATGTCGAGGAGTCGAATCTGTCCGATATAACATGCGTGCCTTTTTTAAGCGCAGGGGCTATCACTCCCTCCGTGTGCGCGGCGCGTGCCGCCCAAAAGAGAAAAAAGTCAGAGAGCGGCGTATGCGCCGCGCTTTTGTCCCGTATCACGTCGGCGATTGCTTTGCCCGCGCCCTCGCACGGCGGGTCGTGGGTGAAAAGCACCCGCTTACCTCGCAGCGCTTTTTGCAAGAGCCGCGCTTGGAGCCCCTTACCTGAGCCGTCGATGCCGTCTATAACGATGAACTTGCCGCGCCGCATTACACGAATCGTGCCACGAAGCAGGGGTGTCCGCCAGCGAGCTTTACGCGACGTCTATCCCCATCGAGCGAGCGGTGCCCGCAAGGATTTTCTTCGCCTGCTCTATGTCGTTCGCATTGAGGTCTTCCATTTTTTCCTTCGCGAGCTCCTCGAGCTGCTGCTGCGTTATTTTGCCCACCTTGGAAGAATGCGGTTTGCCGCTTCCCTTTTCCTGTCCGATTGCCTTAAGAAGCAAACGCGATGCCGGCGGCTTTTTGAGGATAAAGTCGAAACTGCGGTCGCTGTAGACGTTGAGGACGACCGGCAAGATGCTACCGGCCATTTCGCGCGTCTGCGCATTGAACTGGTTGACGAACTCACCAATGTTGACGCCCGCGGGCCCGAGCGCGGTGCCGACGGGAGGAGCCGGCGTCGCCTGTCCCGCCGGTATCTGTAGCTTGATCACCTTTACTATTTGTTTTTTTGCCATGTTTTCCTTAAACACTAATTTCTAATTTCTAATATCTAAATCCAAAACAAATTCAAAGTTCCAATCTCGAAACTCTGTGTGGTTTTATCATCTCTTGTGGTTTGCATTTTGGTCATTGTGATTTGTTTAGGAATTAGGACTTCGTGCTTCGAGCTTACACCCTTTGTACTTGATCCGCTTCCAACTCAACTGGCGTCTCTCGGCCAAACATCGGAACCAACACCTTAACCTTTCCGCGCTCTTCGTCAATCTCGCCGACCTTCCCTTCCAGGTCTTTGAACGGCCCGTCGGTGATGATGACCGCGTCGCCCTCGGCGAGATCTATCGCGTGGCGCACCGTGTCGCCTGCAACGCGCTTCAGTATCTGCTCGACTTCTTGCGGAGAGAGCGGCACTGCCTGATTCGCCGTGCCGACGAACCCGGTGACCTGCGGGGTGTTGCGAACGACGCTCCACGCGTCGTCAGACGCTATCATGTCGACGAGCACATAGCCGGGAAAGGTTTTTTCCTTCACCTCCGTCTTGCGGCCGCCCTTTATCTTTATCTTTTTTTCTGTCGGAACGACGACGTCAAAAATTTTGTCCTTCATGCCGAACGACTCCACGCGCTGCTTCAAATTGCGCGCCACCGCATCCTCGTAGCCGGAGTACGTGTGGATCGCATACCACTGCCGCTCGGAACCATACGTTTGCTTTGCCATAAGGGGTAGTTATTACTCTATAGTCGTACGTCTTTAAAAAACTACTGGATTTCTACATCTACGGCACTTTCCGGGACCGCTTCGGTGCCGGTTTCGCTTCCGGTATCGCCGTCCACGGGGAACAGTCCGCCCTCAGGAATGGTGCTTTCGCTGCCTAGCATCTCCAGAAGCTCTCCCACGCCCGTTGTGAAAACGTAGTCGAAAAGCCCCAGGTACAGCGCGACAAGCGCCGAAATCGCAATAACAAGCACTGTGAACACCGTGGTCTGGAAACTCGTCGGCCATGCAACGTGCTTCAGCTCGCCGCGGGTATCTCGAAGATATTGGAAGAAACTCATAGGTAAAGTGTAGGAATAGGTTGTAGGTGATAGTAGAGAAGGCGTCGGAACAAGTGCTTTTTCTTCTCTCTTATCCGTACGGTTGGGCATTTTTAAAACCCCTCGCGGGGCTTGAAAGCATGCTACCAGAGCACGCAAAGAAGTCAAGCTGGTATACGTGTACGGGTCCAGCACACTCAGAATCCACATCTGACTCTTTCGGACTCCCGGCAACCCGGTGGGGGAGCTTGTCACACATACTCAACGAAACTGCATCCCCAAGACGTACATGTTATGTTCGTACGAACATAATGTGTACGGCGTGGACAGATTGCGGCTGTCCGCCCAGACTGCACACCATCGACGCCACGCCGGAGTCGAGCGCGGCGTCTGGCGTTCACCCACCACTTACCTGATCTCGTACGTCACGCTCACGTTGGACACTATCTTGTTCTCCCCCACCGGCAACTCCGGTGCTTTCATCGCCGCCTCGCTCCGTACCATCATGTCGCCGCCCATGCCGTAGGCATAGGGCATCGGAGGGTAGCCGTAGTCGCTTTCATGGAAGCCGACGATGCGCACAAGCCGAACGTTTAACGAATTTGCGAGCTCCGCCGCCTTGCCCCGCGCATCTTCGATCGCAAGCGCGCGGGCCTCCGCCCGCAGCGCGTCGTCGTCGTCCGTGGTGAACGTCAGGCCGCTCACATCGGAAGCGCCCCGCGAACCGACGCCCGAGAGAAGGTCGCCCGCTCGTTCGGTGTCGCGAACTTTTACGGAAATCGTCTGGTGAACCTCAAAGCCCGTCATGACCGACTTGCCCGGCGGGCAAATGCGCGAATCTGCGGGACACGGAGCTTGCTGCCACTCGTACCGCGGATACACGTTATACGAAACCGTCTTGATGTCTTTCTCCTCCACTCCTTGCTGCTGCAGGTACGCTATGATCGTGTTCATTTTATCCGCTGCTGTTTCCTGCGCGTCCGCCACCTCAAGCGCTTCCTCGCGGACAGAAACCGAGAACGTTGCCAGATCGGGAACCGCAAACACTTCGCCCATTCCCGTCACGGTGATGGTGTTCGTCGCCGGTACGCCCGTACCGATGTAGCGGAACGCCCGCAGCTCTGAAAGCGCGGCGATAAAAAGAAACAGCGCAAGCATTCCGAGCGCGATAGTCGCGGCCTTTACCACCATATCCGGCGGCATGATGTGCAACTCTCTCTTCTGCATGTCTCCTTCCATATGTGACTTGATCCAGTGGCAATCACTGGTGTTCTAAAATGTAATGTGGCAAGTATACCATTTCTTTTTCATGGCTAAAAAAGCAAACGGTCCTTATACTGCTAGCACCTTGAAATCGAGTGCTATCCAGTGCGTCCGCTTGCCTCCGTGTTTCCGGTGGACGTCTCGATACCCCTGTGAGGCCCACGAAGTCCTCGCCTTTCTTCATGGGCGACTGGTGGGACTTGAACCCACGACCGCCTGGACCACAACCAGGAGCTCTACCAACTGAGCTACAGCCGCCACTCGACTCTCGATTTATAGCAAATTGCGACCCGCGTGGCGAGGAATCAGAGGACTTTTTCCTGCACCGGCACAGGTGATTGCGCCTCCACAATGCGGAACGATACGCGGCCGATGATGGCCCCGCGCGCGGTTTTTACGTTCACGCGCCATTTCCCCGCTGTGGCGTTGCTCTTGAGCGAGTAGCCGCGATAGCCCTCGTCGCGGCCGCCGTGTATGGGAAATGCGACCGTGTTCGTGGTCATCCACCGCTCGGAAGCTTCATCGTATAGCTGCCACTCGTGCACGATATTCGCCGTCAGCCCCGCCGGCGCGAAAATCGCGGTCCACACATATACCGCCTCGCCTGGCGCGCGGTTGTAGACAGGAGTTTGCAGGTAGCGCCTGTGCCACGGCTTTTCTTCATACGTGACGCGATACTCGCTCCCTATGCGCACGACGTCGTGGTATACGCCCGCATCTCTCAGGGAGAGCGGAATAGGCGGCATGATATTGGTGAAATAGAGCACGTTCATTCCAATAAATATCCCCGCTATGGAGACGAGAGTTATCGTCCTGCTTGCGCCGTATCGCAGCGGTGCAAGGTGCGAGAGGATGTACAAAAAGGCAAGCGCCACGCCAAGGCTTGCGAGACCGCTCGCGAGGAACACCGCGGTCCCCATGTCGCGGATAAGCAGAGGCAATACGAACACGGCATAGAGAAAGAGCGCTATGTAGAAGATGCTTGTTTGGAACGCCATGCGCACGTAGCGCTGACGGAAAAACTCGTTGCCGATGAGCAGGCCGATCAAGAGGAGGAGCAGCGGCCAGCTTGCCGCGAGAGACCCGCTGCGGGAATAAAAGATGAAGAATCCACTGAAGAGCCCGCCAAAGGAAAATTGCACGATCGGCGGTAGGATGGGGCGGGTTTTTTGATAGAGCCATCCGCTCCATCCCTGCCTCTCCTGCATATTGATAAGCACGATGCCGAGCGCGACGATCGCGATGTGCCCCGTGAGCGCGAGCGCGGCGGTCTCGACTTGTATCCGCGAGAACATGATGTTGTCGAGGATGAAGCCGGTCACCAGAGAAATTGATGAGATGCGGCGCTCGTAGCGCAGGAAGAGTTCGCGTGCGCGGCGATATCGCGCCCGTAGCCGCTCCATGAATGTGAGTGGTCGGTCGGTGTGCTCGTGCATGCGCCCTTCTCCATCTTGCATGCGCGTGAGAATAGCACGCGACTCCGCGCATGAAAACGAAACAGTGTTGTGCCCTTCTCCGTATACTCCTCCCATGTCCGGCCGGACATGGGAGGAGTATAGGATAGGTACGAAGAGTTGGTTTGCTATGAACCCTGATACGCAGGCGGGTTTTCGGATACTCCCGCGCGCGCATTCGCCAGCCGGCCAAGCGCATACAGAAGCGACGATAGCCGATTCGCATACGCTCGGCTGTGCTCTCCCACCTCGCGCTCGCCCGATTCATGGAGCGTCACCAGCCGCCGTTCGACGCGGCGCGAGATTGCGCGCGCAATGTCGAGGCGCGCGGCAAGCTCCGAGCCGCCGGGCACGAGAAACGATTTTATTTTCGGTAACTCTTTTTCGATCGCGTTTATGTGCTTACTCATCGCTTCCACGCTCTCGGCTTGTACGCTCTTCGACGCGCCCGCAACCTCTGCCTGGATCGTAAAGATGTGGTCCTGCACCTCATGCAGCACGGCGGCGAACTCTCGCCCGTCTGCTGCGAGCATGTCTTTAGGCGCGCCTACCTTGCACCACCCGATGATGCAGTTGAGCTCGTCAAGCATGCCGAGCGCCTCAAAAATAGGAGAGGATTTTGAAACACGTACTCCGGGCGGGCAGTCAAACAGCTTTGTCGTTCCCCTGTCGCCCTTACCCGTGAAGAGTGCCATGAAGTGATTATAGCAGCCGCCTGCGGGGCCGCTAAAAGACTCGGTCGCGGCATGCATGCATGCCGCTCCTTGATTTTGTGCGCGGGAGAGGACTTGGCTAAGAACATTTTTGCTCGCCGCCGCTCGCAAAAATTTCTCAGCCCTGCTCGCGCGACCCGCTCTGCTGAGCGGGTACCCCGCGCTCGCCTTCAAGCCCTCCCCGCCGCTGCAAAATGCATAGTCGCGGCATGCATGCATGCCGCTCCTTGATTTTGTGCGCGGGAGAGGACTTGAACCTCCACGCCCTTGCGGGCACATCCACCTCAAGGATGCCAGTCTACCAATTTCTGCACCCGCGCATTACAACCTCTCGCCTACTATAGCTAACATTTTACGCACCTTCAAATGTTTGCGGGAAAGACAGGTGACTTCCTGCCCAGACTTCTCCCGCATATACATTCTCCGCAAAATCTGAAGGCCTTCACGTTTAGCGTATTTTAACTGATAGCAATGTCCTCCCTTCTTCGTAAAAGTCATGTGACCATTTACCCCTAAATGGGTATTAATAGACATTCTGAGCCAGTCTAAAAAAAGACGACTGGACGATGAGAAGCACACATAATACATGAAGCTCGACCTCCATCGTAGATCCCAGTATGAATGTGAATAACCATCTCCATCAAATACGCCACGCAGAAAATCAAAAAAGTATTCTTGCGGAACACTCACATCGCCCAAGGTTGTTGATTTCGCTTGTGACAAACCGATTGATGTAAGAAAATTGTGGAAGAGGACACTTTTAAACTGCACTCGCCAGTATTGCTTTTGTGAAAAACCTGAACTCTTCTTACCATGTTTCAGTTTCAGCCCGATACACTTCGAAAAATTGGTGAGTTGTTCCGGGTCCTTTGAAGTGAGATCGATCAAATGTCCATGCGACGGAGAAGAAAGATAGCCATCCGTAGCTATTGGGCCGACAGCATACGCGAGATCGGGCGACCACTGCGTGGATATGATGCGGGGTTTAGGACCACGCTTCCCTATCAACACATATATATTACCTACTCAAGCCAGCAGCGTCTACCAGTTGTGGACAAATAAAATATTAACTCTTCTGCTCCTCTGTCGCCGTGGCGGTTTCCTCAACCGATTCTTCGGACACATCCGCCTCCGCAGAAACTTCTCTTTCCGCAGATGCCGCCTCCCCCTCTCCCGCCTTCACTATTCGCGTGCGGCGAAGCTGCCTGCGCGCTTCACGCGCGACCTTGTCGCGGATGTAGTAGAGCTTGGCGCGGCGCACGCGCGCGCGCTTTACGACTTCCACCCTGTCTATCATTGGCGAGTAGAGGGGGAAGATCTTCTCGACGCCGACGCCGCTCGTCACCCTCCGCACGGTAAACGTGCCGCCCGCCTCGGTGCCATGTTTGCGCGCCAACACCAATCCCTCGAATGCCTGTAGGCGGGTCTTCCCTTTCTCCTCGATTTTCTGCCACACGCGCACCGTGTCGCCCGCGCGTATATCAAGCTGCCGCCGAGCCGCAACGTCAACGGGAGATATTTTTACCGCATGCATGACCATAGTGGCGGCACTGTAACACGAAAAAGCCGCCGGGCAAATCGCGTCCTACTTTCCCATCCTGCGTTCCCGGCGAGCAAACTCGCCCAGAATGATGTCCAGGTCTTTCTCTTCAAAATCAGGCCAGTACTTTTTTAAGAAAAAAAGCTCGCTGTACGCTACTTGCCACAGTAGGAAATTCGATAATCGCTGCTCGCCTCCGGTACGGATGACGAGGTCGGGATCGGGCATTCCCCCACTCCAGAAATGCCGCCGAAGCGAATCCTCCGTAATTTTTTCTCCCGCAGCCGCAGCCGCCTCCGCCGCGGCGGTTATTTCCGCTCGGCCGCCGTAGGAGAGGCATACCCACGCCGTAAGTTCCGGGTTTACCGGAGCGCGCGCCTCCACCTCCCGAATGCCCTCCTGCACGTCCGCAGGCAGCATATCAAGCTTTCCGACGAAGCGGACACGCGTCCCTTCTTTCGGGAGCTTCTCGGCCCATATCGAAACCATTTCGCGGAAAATATCCATGAGGTACGAAACCTCCTGCTCACTGCGTTTCCAATTCTCCAGTGAAAAAGCATACACAACGACATGTGGTATCTTTCTCTTCCGCGCCCATCGCATTCCCTCCTCAAGCTTCTTGAACCCGCGACGGTGTCCCTCAAGCTGCGGCAGTTTGTTTTCTCTGGCCCAACGGCGGTTGCCGTCCATGATGATCCCTACACAAGAAGGAGCAGATGAATCCATGAAGACGCACTATACCATCAAAGCACTATCGTGAAATCGGCGTAAGTCTTCACGGGTTGGCGACGCTCGACATCAACACGCTCAACCCTGGCAAGAAGAGGCCCCCTCCTCAAATGCGCCACCAGCTTCTCCAGATCTTCGCGCGGTCCCTGCGCGACCACTTCCACCGAGCCGTCGTCCATGTTGCGCACATATCCGCGCAGCCCGAGCGAGCGCGCTTTTCGCTTTGTAAAATCGCGGAACATTACCAGCTGCACCCGCCCGTACACGCGGCAATACACTTCTTCCATGTGCACCCTGAGGGATTCGAACCCCCGACCTACCCGGTGTAAACGGGTCGCTCTAGCCAACTGAGCTAAGGGTGCACGTGTCCCTATTGTACTCGGTTAGAACCTATTTTGCCAAAGATGTCGACTGACTTTCCGCCAGAGGCGGACAGGCGCACGCTCCGCGTGCGTGGTGGCTTGAAACTTTTTCGTACGCTCCGCTCGCGTGGTGATGCAAACCAAACAAACGCCGCCCCGCGCCTCCCGCTGGTCGGCGCGTCCGCCCTCGCCCCGTTCCGCCTTTCCATGCTTTTTCTTTTTCGCGGGGGGATTCTTTTTGAAATTGAATGGGCGGAAACGGGGCTCGGTCGGGCCTTGCCTTTGAGGGGCAAGGCGTGCGGCTCCAAATGCGGAATGCAAAATACAAATGCAGTATGGTGCCTCGTGTTTATTTCCTCGCTAGTGGTCGTTCAGGGCACGGGGTGTCACCCTCGGCATCCGCCTCGGGCATTTCCGCTAGGGCTACTCGCGCCTAGATGCCTATGTGCGGTGCTTTTCCTCGCAAGTGCGCCGTGCTCGGCGCTTGCTCGGGCACCGCTCCATTTGGGGGGAGGAAGGGTTCCTCCCCCCAGCGTCGGGCTCCTCCTCGCAGTGGTTTGCGAGAGTATTCAGTGCTTTAGTGTGGATAGTGGTTTGCGTACGTCTTTGCCTTCGTTGTGCGTGCCTTCGGAGTCCGCCCTCGCACAACCCCCCTCCTCGTTTTCAAGAGTGCGTGTGTGGTGTCGCTTCCGCTACTGGAGTTCTGTATTGCAATAGAACGGCGGCGCTCATCCGTAGCCCTGACGCCCTAGCGGAAATGCCCGAGGCGCTGCCGAACTGCGCTTGCCCCAGCGCGTGTGCGTACACACGCGCTCCCCACCCATGCGCGCGCAAACCCGCGCCGTCTCAAATGCATTGGATGAGACGGCGCGTGGCTCCCAATATAAAAATCCCCACGGGGCCACAAGCCGGAACGCTAGAAATTATACAGGCCAAGACATAGTGTTTAAGAGGAGAGAGATTTTTCACTTCTTCTTGCCGGCATTTTGCGCCGCCAGTCTGAAATGATCTAACTCACACTGTATCCTGATCCGATTCCATCGCTCGACTTGTAGCCCTGTGAGGACTTTCTTCTATTTTACTCTGTTTCGCTCTTTCGAGCTCGTCAGTCCCGACATGCATCGGAAGACAGAGAGGAGTTTTATACCAGGGGTAACTCCTCAAACCCTTTTAACCTCCTACGCTAGATGAGATGCCGCTCGATGACTTCGGCCACCTGCTCGACCGAGAGCGTCGATGAGACGCCCTGCGGAGAGCCGATGATCGTCGGCGAGCCGCCCCAGCCCTGTTCGAGTTTCGTCAGCTCGGCGAGTGCCGCGCGGAGATCCACGTGACCAGATTCATACTGGCACAGCGTGAACTTCCGATGCGGTTCGCCGCCCTGAAATCGGAGTTCCGGGTTGAGCGCGACCACAACGGGGGCCTGCGAGTAGCCAATCATGAGAGCCCCGCGATGCGAGGACTCTACGACAGCCACCCTGCCGTCGGCGCGGATGCTTGTCGCAATCCGTCCTTCGGCAATGGCCTGCACCAAGTCCAGCCGCTCGGCTTCCACCCGTGCCCGGTACTCGGCGGGTTCGACACCCGATTCGAGCCAGCGGCGCATGATGGAAACGCGTTCGGCAGGAGCGACCTTGTGGTCGAACACCGCAGCCGCGATGGCTGCGAGCTCGCTGCCACCTTCCGGCCACGGGTTCTCCGGAGTCGGAAGCGGCTGGACACCCGGCCACCCGCCGCGCGAGAAGGTGTCGCTTTTGGCGATCTTCCCCACGCGTTCGAGCATGTCACTCGACACCTTGCCCCCTTCGGCACGCATGGCGAGAATTGCCATCGAACCGAATGAGTCGAGATCGGGACGGACTGTCGCGAGCACCGTGCCTTGCGGCGGGAGCTCGACCACCACGGAATCCTCGATCGCCGCACGGGAGGCGTTACCGCCAGTGTGCTGCGGGTCAATGTTTCCGAGGACGCACTGCGCTGCAAGCGCAGGAACCGTTACCTCGATCCCCAAAACGGGGCCGAGGCCGAAGATGCGCTCGTTCGCCGCTTTCGCGGGATCAATCGGGCGCGGATCGAGAATTGCGAATTGATACATGGTTCCTCCAAGTTTGAGTTTGGGTTTGGAACCGCGCCGTCGCGATTCTCTTGAGAGAGACTCCCCTACAGTCTCCCCTAAGAGAATCACGACGCAATTCGCGTCAAAGAACTTTTCTGTTTTCGCCGTTTCCGGCTCATCAGTCCCGATACACATCGGGAGAACAGGGGAGCTTTTAACCATAGGAGCTCCCGAACCTATAAGCGTTTCAATGGATAACGCATAACCTAACCAATGTGCTACTCCTTCGGCATGACCGCCGCGTTGGTGATGAGCTTCATCGGCCCGCGTGCCGTAGTGATTTCGATGATCTCCCATGCGACGAGCTTCTGGCTCGTGCTGGGCGAGATGACCGACTCACGTCCGAGCGCCGCAGTGACGTCTCCGTTTTCCTGCTCGTGCCAATTGGGGCGACGATAGTAGACGAAGATTCGGTCGGGCAGCCCCGCGCAGATTGCCTTTCGCAATTGCTCCTCCGTGCCGCCATCGCTGACGACGAAACCGAGGGAGCGCATGCTGGAGACCAGCTGACGCGATGCCATCCAGACTTCTTGAAGCGCACGATAGGAGACGTAGTTCTCCTTACACCACGCACCGAGGCCCTTGTCGCCCCGCTTTTCCGCTGCCCGTACCACCTGAACCGCAGTCCAGGCATCACAGGTGCGCGAAGAACGGAACTTGGCCTGCGCCGCCGACTGCGCCGCCGACTGCTCATCGTAGTTCTTAGGCCTGATGAGCAAACGGGAGTCCCTGCCCGCAATGGCGGTTGCCGCTTCCTGTACGCAGCCGAGGTCGGCCGCGGCAAGGAGCATCGCCGCATCGCGGGGGTCGCATCCCAGCTCCACGGCCTTGCGGCCGAGAGCAGTGATGTTCGCTTCTGCGGTTTCGTCCACCAGCTTCAGCATCTGGAGTTGGCGCTTGGCCTCCTTCCAGTTTGCCTTCGCGGGATAGTCGATGAGCCGCAGCGACTTGCCGACCCGGGACAACCCGAGCGCCTTGATGGTCAAGACCACCTCGCGCAGGGGCTTACGCAGAATCTCCGGTTGCGTCTTAACGGGACGCTTCGCCTTATCCTCTTGCGAGAACAGACTCACGCACTCGCCCTCACGCACCCGGCCAGCACGGCCGCGACGCTGGGTAAGCCGATCTTGCGCCACCTTCACCAGCCGCAGAGCGGAGGTGTCGGAGACGGGATCGTAACTCACTTCGCGTGCAAGCCCGGAATCCACGACCCAGCCGATGTTGGGAAGCGTTGCCCCCGTCTCCACGATGTCCGTGGCGATGGTGACAGTTGCTCCTTCACGCTCGGCGAAAGGCGCGTGGCGGTCTTCGCGGTCGAGGTCGCCGTGAAGCGGCAGGACAGTGAGTCCTTCGATCTTGAGCTTCCGGATGGCGTCAACCGCTTGCGCGATCTCGGCCTTGCCAGGCATGAACACCAAGCCATTGGCCTTGCGGCCGTGCTTGATGACCATGTCTTGGACAGCTCCGGCAGCCGTCTCGAAGAGCCCGTTGTTCCACGATGTCTCCCGATACGTTTCCGTAATCGGATAGACAGTCGTGAGACCCGTTCCGTCCACCATGCCGCAGTTGAAGTGTGCGGCAAGCGCAGCGGCATCGGCGGTCGCGCTCATAAGAAGAAACGCGACTTTCGACCCTTCGTCCTGCGCCCGTTCACAGAGAGCGATGTTGAAGTCGCTCATCAGCGAACGCTGATGGAACTCGTCGAAGAGAATCACGGAGATGCCCTCCAGCTTCGGGTTGCCGCGGATTTTGGCCCGCAACATGCCCTCGGTCATGAAGAGAATCTTCGTCTCTCGCGACGACTCGCGTTCTCCGCGAATCTCGTACCCCACGAGCGAACCGAGCTCGACACTCATCTCATCAGCCACTCGCGCAGCCAACTCGACGGCGAGCACGCGCTTCGGAACGGACACGTATATCCGCCCCTCGCTCGTGAAGCCCGCGTCGTGCAATGCCTGCGGGGTCTGGGTTGTCTTGCCCGTACCCGTCGGCATCACCACGATGCCGCGACCGGCGCGGGCCAAAGCCACGACGTCAGCCGCATTCTTCCAGAACGGAAGCCCGAGGGCCTTTCCGTTCACCACTCGCTTGTTCATTGTCAGTCCTCCTTCTTGCTTGCGAATGTTTCTGTTTCGTCCTTTCGGACTCATCAGGGTAAGCAACACACTTACCGACAGAGAGGAGTTTTGGCCAGACTCCTCGGAACTGGTAACCATTAACCTTCGACGAGGCCGCGCTCGACGCAACGTCGTGCGACCTCTGCCCGCACTTCTTCCTTGAGCTTCTTGTACTCCGGCTTGTTATGCCGGAGCTCGACCTTCTTGCGGCGAAAGGTCGAGAGCTCGTCCGGGGTAAGCACGCTCTGATAGAAGCGAGCCCAGCCGACGTATTTCGGATTGCGGATGCAACCCTCGACGTCGAGCGGGAGTGTGAGCTTCGGATGCGTGAGCACCCCCTCGACCATCACGCCGACCGACATGCCCGTAGGCCAGTCGTTGACCGTGATGGTCTTGCGGTATTTGAGGCCAGTGACGGCCTCGACGTGCTCGCGGAGTCCTGCCCGCTCCGGGTCATCGACGAGGAAACGAACGTCCACGTCAATGTACTTTGTCTCCTCATCGAGGATGAAGAGACCGGAGACGAGCGATCCGCCGAGCACGACTCTCACATTCTCACCGAGAGCCTTCTGCCACTCGGCGACGAGCGCTTCGATTGCGCTCAACATTTGGCCGTTCATGGGGCCCTCCTTTGTTTGGGTGAGCTGACTTTTTCGTCCTTTCGGACTCATCAGGCAGAGCACACACTCTGCGAAAGTGAGGAGTTTTTTACCGCGGGTAACTCCTCAAACCGCTTAACCTGAAAGGTCTGCTCCTTTCGTGGCTCCAGTGTGTTGGCCTTTAGAGCGCCATGCCCTGGATACTTTCTCTTACCCGTGCTTTTACAATCCTGGGTTTCGGATTAACTTCGAGCGCCACTCGAAGATTTTGGATGACCGACTGGCTTAGTCGATCAGGTCGCCGACCGCGAAGTCCGGGTCGTGGCTGACCGCCACGACGTACTTGCCGAGCTTCGGGTCGAAGGCGGCGACCGCGCCGTAGATGTGCGCGACCTCGTGCGCGATGGCGATTGCCACCGGCAGCGAAGCCGGCCCGTTGAACTTGACGACCTTGCCCCCCTCCAAACCGAGGGCCTTCACGGCCGCGACGGCGTCGCGGACGATCTGGTCGTTCTGCGCCGGAGCGCCGAACGAGAGCTTCAGGACGTTGTTGTCTTCACGGGTAACGTTGTACGTGGTCGTGGTCATTGTCTTCACTCCTTCAGAAGCCAGCTTCACCTTCAGCTGGCGGTGGGTTTGGGAATACCTTATCAGCGGTGACCTGAAAGGTTTTACACGACAACTTTGCTTCTGTAGTCTCGCTCCGCCTTATGTGTTCAGCGGAAGCGCGGCGTGTCCCCTAGAGAGCGATCAGATGCTCGGCGAGAGCACGGATCATGGGACGGCTTGCGACCGGCTCGCCTCTTTCGAGGTGGTGAACCGATCCGCGAAGGATGCCGTCGGAGCTTGCGCCCTCTACCTTATCCTCCGTGCCGTGGTAGTCGGAGTGAATCTCCGCCACCACAGTCAGACCGACCTTGTCCGCGAACTCACGCCACTCGGCAACCCGACTCATATCACCCGCGAGGATGACCATGTGGGTCGCCGAGGCGCAGATCGCCTCGTTCTCGACAGAGGTGATTCCCCCGATGTCGATCAGGGCAAAGTCGAGGGTGCATTTCTGCACGCTCTCGGCGATGCGCTTCACGAATTCCGGGGTGAACTTCGACTTGTAGTCGGCCTTGAGCCGCGCTGCCAAGTCGGGATCTGCGTTCACAGTTTCCTGGAACCATGACCCTTCTCCGTCTGGGCACGCCGTGATCACATATGGGTACGGCGCACCGGGGATTGCGCGCATGGCTTGCTTCAGCCCCTCGCGCATGCATGATTTGCCAGACCGAGGCGGCCCGGCGAGGACGATCTTTTTCACGTCGTTCTCCTTTCCGCATCGCCATCGGCCGGCGATTTGCCAGGAATCGCGTTTTGCGACCCCTCCTTCCGGCACTAAACTTTCATCTACTGCCGGAGAAGAGGAATAACATTGCAGTCGCTTCCGAAGAAGCAGTTGTTCTGCGTCATCCTGTTCTACCTATTCAGTTGTCAATGAACTTCCTCTCTCCGTCTACTTGGGGTATCCAGCCCCTTTCGCAGCGAGGACATTCTTGCCGACGAGAGGTGGTTAATCCCTCCTCGGCAAACGATGTCCTAACTTGGTCATCGGGTGATGAGCTTGGCTTCTCGCCCTAACTCCGGAATCGCTAGTGGCCAGTTGCGGGGCGCTATGCGACAGAGTGGCTCATCTGCAAAACAGATGGACTCACGACTGTATCTCTCCCCACTCTCTCCTCTCTCAACACTTGCCGGCTGTTGGCACCGCTCGCTACCTTTCGGCAACAAGTCAGAGGTGGGGCACACTCTTGAATCAATCTCCTGTAAAGAACTAGTGGATCGGGAC
>Ga0210057_1002141_pt1 | contig 28673 bp, 32 predicted proteins | sample CryGeyCG2114_010_2_FD_183968 | JGI IMG/M metagenome (GOLD analysis project Ga0210057, IMG submission 183968) | Groundwater microbial communities from aquifer - Crystal Geyser CG10_big_fil_rev_8/21/14_0.10 (SPAdes) (version 2) | ecosystem: Environmental > Aquatic > Deep subsurface > Groundwater ...
AAAGGTTAATATCCAGACAATATGGCAAACAAATACAAAAAGAAGATGCAAATAAAATTCCTTACAAAAACATCGTCCAAAGAATTGCTACATTAGATAAAAATTACTTAATTCTGTCCCACAGCCGATTATTTGTGACAGTATAATATTGGAATATATCTCATAATTGTTGATTATAAAATATTCTATTAAGAAAACATTTATAAACAATTCTTTTATCTGAATGTTCATGGTAAGAATTGCAATAATCGATAGGGAAAGATGTGTTAATGGAAAAACCTGTCCATTAGTATGTGGTAAATATTGTCCAGTTAATAGGGGTGGGGGGGAATGTGTTACCATAAATGAAATCGATAATAAGGCTTTGATAGATGAGAAACTATGTACTGGGTGTGGAATATGTCCAAAAAAGTGTCCAACTCAATGTATTGATATTGTAAATTTGCCTGAAAAATTAAAAGAAGATCCTATTCATAGGTTTGGACAAAATATGTTTGAACTTTTTAGGTTACCAATACCTAAAAAAGGTTATGTTGTAGGTGTATTGGGAAGGAATGGTATTGGGAAAAGTACTGCTTTGAATATCTTAGCTGGAACTTTAATGCCTAACTTAGGAAATTATTCTGAGCCTCCATCTGAGGACAAAATTTTGGATAAATATTCTACATATTATCTTGGAGAGTATTTTAGAAAATCTTTTGAAAATAAAATTAAAATATCTTATAAGCCTCAAAGAATTGAACTTTTGCCAAAAATATTTAAAGGGACTGTTGGTGAGCTTATTGAAAAAGCTGATGAAGTTGGTAAAGCAAAAGAGTATATGGAATTGTTGGAAATTGATCATCTTCAAGATAGGGAACTTTCACAATTGTCTGGTGGAGAACTTCAAAAAGTTGCAATAATTGCTACTGCAATAAAAAAAGCTGATGTTTATTATTTTGATGAGCCTGCATCTTTCTGTGATATTACTACAAGAGTTAAAGTTGCTAAGTTGATTCGTTCATTGATTAATAAGAAATGTTCAGTTATTGTTATTGAACATGATTTGGCTACGTTAGATTATATTTCTGATGAGATACAAATTATTTATGGTAAGCAAGGAGCGTATGGTGTTGTTTCTCAGTCTAAAGGTGTTAGCAGAGGTGTGAATGAGTATTTGGAAGGGTATTTGCCTGATGATAATGTAAGGTTTAGAGATTATCCAATTAAGTATCATGATGCTACTGAAATAACTAATATGGAAAAAGGTGTTTTAGTTAAAGTTCCTCAATTAGAAAAAAGTTTTGAAAAGTTTAGTATGAAAGTTAAGCCTGCTGAATTGAATAAAGGGGAAGTTTTGGCCGTGATGGGTGCTAATGGATTAGGTAAGACTACATTCTTGAAATTGTTGGCTGGAGAAATTAAACCAGATAATGGTAAAATGAAGAAGTTGAAGATTGCTTATAAAGTTCAGTATCCTTCTTCTGAAGTTGATGGGACAGTTAGGGAATGGTTGATGAAAATAGCTAAAGATAAGTTTGAATCTGGTTGGTATAAACAAATTATTCTTGAAAAATTAGGTTTAATTAATGTTATTGATAATGAAGTTAGGAATCTTTCAGGAGGGGAATTGCAAAAGTTATTTATTGCAGTAACTTTGTCTCAAGATTGTGATATTTATGCTTTTGATGAACCATCTGCTTTTATTGATGTAGAAGATAGATTAAAGGTGGCTGAAATTATTAGGGAGTTTGTTGTTAAGAATGAAGTTAGTGCTATTGTTGTTGATCATGATGTACAGTTTATAGATTATATTGCTGATTCTATGTTAGTATTTGAAGGAAATCCTGGTATTAAAGGTCATGTGTATGGGCCTGTTACAAAAAGAGAAGGGATGAATAAAGTTCTTGAAATGCTTGACATAACGTATAGGAGAGATGCTAATTCATTAAGACCTAGGATTAATAAGGCTGGATCTCAGCTCGATACCCAACAAAGGGCAAAGGGTGAATTCTATTATACCTAACTTGATATATATTATTTAGTTTGATTTTATTTATATATGTTGAGAGTATATTTTTTAGTTAGGGAAAAAGAGGTGTTGAATAATCAACAAAGCAAGATTTTTTAAACAGAATTGTATATTGTTTTATGCTCCATTTTCGGAAAGTAGTGAAATGATAATGGATAACATAAAAGAGGTAATGGTGAAAGATAATTTTGCCAATGAAGTTAGAGTAATAGATATAACTTCTACACATGGAAAAAATGTTGCAACAAGATATGATATTCCAGAAGTGCCTTGTTTGATTATTGGGGGAAATTATTATTTTAGAGATGATATTTTATTTAAAGAAAATTTAAGTGTTGTGTTTAAGAAAAATGGCTAAAGTTAAAGTTTTGCAAATGCATGTAGATTTACCTTTACCTAAATATCAAACTATGTTGAGTGCTGGGATGGATGTTTATTCTGCTATTGATGTTTTATTAAAAAAAGGAGAAATTGAACTTGTGCCAACTGGATTAAAAATAGCGTTGCCTGAAGGTTTTGAATTGCATATAAGGCCAAGAAGTGGTTTGGCTTTGAAGTATGGGATTAGTTTGCCTAATACTCCTGCTACAATTGATGCTGATTTTCGTGGCGAATTGAAAGTAATTATGATTAATCATGGAAAAGAAGATTTTGTTATAAAAAGGGGTGATAGGATTGCACAAATTGTTTTAAATAAGTTTGAACAAATAGAATGGGAAATTGTTGAAGAATTGGATAAAACTACTAGGGGAGAGGGTTCCTTTGGTAGTACAGGTGTTTGATTTGTAAGAATTTTTTGTAAAATGATGATATTTTTTTAAAAAAGACTATATCCAGGTTTAGAAATATTTAAAAAGGGGATAATTAATTCTCATTGTGTTATGGAAAAGATTGTAGTTGGTTTGGTTGAAAGAGTAAAAGTGCAAGGTACGGAAGTTTTGGCGCGGATTGATACCGGTGCGCAAAACAATTCTATATCAAAAACTCTAGCACAAGAACTAAAATTGGGTCCAGTGGTTAAAACTATAGTGGTTAAATCATCTAATGGAAGAGAAATTAGGCCAATAGTTGAAGCTGAAGTTGAGATGGGTGGGAAGAAAATAAACACTACATTAAATATTACTGATAGGTCGCATATGAAATATCAAATGTTGATAGGGCAAAAAATATTGAAACAAGGATTTTTGATTGATCCTTGTAAGGAAGAATGAGATTTGCATTAATTAGTTTGAGAGGGACAAGTAGCCAGTGGTTGCTTGAAAAGGCAAAATTGTATTTTGATACTGTGGATGATATTGATATAAGGCAAGTTTATATTCAGACAACTTCTGGTAAGCAAGAAATATATTATAATGGGAAACCTTTACCTAAATATGATTGTGTTTATGTTAAAGGATCTTTTAGATATCAGTTGTTGCAAACTGCAATTTCTATAGTGGTAAAAGGTGAGTCTTATATTCCACTAAGTCCTGAATCTTTTAATTATTGCCATAATAAGTTTTCAACTTTATTGGCTTTACATAAAAAAGATATTCCAATTCCTACAACTCATTATGCTCCTAATGTAGATGTTGCTAAAAAAATTCTTGAAGAAGTAAATTACCCTATAATAATTAAAATTCCTGAAGGTACACAAGGTAAAGGAGTTATGTTTGCAGATTCTTTAACTTCAGCTAAGTCTTTGTTGGATACTATGTCTATATTCAAACAGCCTTATATAATACAAGAGTACATAGATACTGGTGCAACTGATGTGAGAGCTATTGTTGTTGGAGATAAAGTTGTTGCATGTATGAGAAGAAGGGCTGCTTCGAATGAAATTAGAGCTAACATACATATGGGTGGAACTGGAGAACTTTACGAATTAGATTATGCTACTGAACAAATTGCAATAAAAACAGCAAGAGCTGTTGGTGCAGAAATCTGTGGTGTTGATATTTTAGAAGGAAGAAAAATAGCTGTGCTTGAAGTTAATACTGCTCCTTCATTAAAAGGAATAACAAAAGCTACAAATAAAGATATTGCTGGAATAATTGCTAAGTATCTTTATGATAAAACTATGGAATTTACTTCAGGGCAAAAAGATTCAAATTTTTCAAATATAATGGGCTCATTAACTCAAGAAATAAATCAGCCTAAAGAAATTTATACTAATCTAGATGTTAAATCTGGGATGATTAGATTACAACCTATTTTTTCTAAGATTGCAGGTTTTAATAATACACAAGAAGTTGCAATAACAGTTGAAAAAGGAAAAATAGAAATTAAAGTAGGAGGGAAAGATAAAAATGCCTAAATGTCCATACGCGGATAGGGAATGTACTGCAGAATGTAGAGCATATGATGAGTCAAAATCTGAAAAGTGTTTGGTTCTTCATAGAATGGATAGGACTAATATGCTGCTGAACTTCATTGAGAAGAAAGTTGGCGGAAGAATGTAAGTTCAATCTAAATTTGGGGTTATTTTGAGGATTTGGATTATCCCCTGTGATTTTTGTTTTTCGAAACAAAAATCCTAAATCCTATTATAATTATCTTTAAATATCCCTCATGGTCTTTCATCATAAATTCTCTTTCCATAGATTTGATTAAGAATAAAAATAATATAAATATTGTGTATTTATTTAGGGACTCCCCATTTTTTTACAACAAATTCTAGTTCTTTGTGTTTTTTTGCGTATTTTTCTAATGGGATATTTTTTAAGCTTGCATATAGAGCTTGTCTAACTGACATTGCTCCTGCTTTTGTACCATATTTGTTTGCATGTACTCCACCACCAAACATCATTGCTATGTCTTTACCCATACGTTTTAGAAGTAATGGTATTCCTCCAGGGTGTAAGCCACCGGATGCAACTGCTAAAGTTGGTTTTACTCTGTACCATTTTTGACCTAAAACATGATGATTATTGTTTTGTAAAATTAAATCGTCTTCAATTTCTTGTTCAATCTTTAAGACTTCGTCAGGTGCCCCTTCCATTTTTCCTACGTTTGCTGTACCAATGTGAAGACTATCTACTCCAATCATTCTTGCTAGTTTAGCAATTAATAACATAGACATTCCGTGTCTTGGAGTTCTAGTTAAAGCTGCGTGACCTGCTCTATGGCAATGAATTGCTAAACCTTGACTTTTATTTCTTAATGTGTGAGTTCCAGCCCAACCTACAGTTAATAAATCAACCATAACTGCTTTTCCTCCTCTTTCTCTTACATAATCCATTCTTCTAAGCATTTCAAATGTTTCTGCACTTATGTTAGGAAAATAAATTTTTCTTTCGCCAGTTTCTTTTTCAGCTTTTTCTAAAAGTTTAAGAACCAATTCTATTCTTTTTTTGAAATTGTTGAATGTCATTGATGTTAAATTTTCATCATCTTTAACTATGTCTAATCCACCGCTCCAAGCTTGATAAGCTACGTCAGCCCATTGTTTTGGGTTTAAGCCAAGTTTGGGTTTTACAATTGTTCCAACAAATGGTCTTTTATTAACATTCATTAATTTTCTTAATCCAATAATACCCATCCTTGGTCCTGGGAAAGATGTAACTATTTTTTTGGGAAAATGGATGTCTTGTAATCTTAAATGATTGATTGCTTTCATTCCGTAAACATTTCCAGCAATAGAAGATAAAATTTGACATATATTGCCCTTTTCAAATAATTCTGATGGATAAGCAATTCTTATTGTTTTAGTATTATGATTAATATAAAATACGTGTGGTGCTAATCTTTTAATTACTGAATCACTTAATGTTTTAATATCAGACCAAGTATCTATTGAACTTTCTCCTGCAATATGAGTAGCAGCCTTGTTTAATTTTATTTTATTAGGTTCAACGTAGAATTCAGCAATTACATCACTACGTGAAGGTTTATAATCTAAATCTATGTATTCATGCATAACCAAACATAGACAAAACTAATATATAAATTATACTATTAATAATTAATTATGGGATATATTGAAGAAATAAAAATTGAAATTGATAAGCTTAAAGATTCAAATAAATTAATTATTGTAGAAGGAAAAAAAGATATTAAGGCTTTAAAAAATTTAGGATTAACTAATGTTATAGAAATATCAGGGGCTTTATTTGAGACAATTGAGAAAGTTAATGAAAATGAAGTAGTATTATTAATGGATATGGATACTGAAGGAAAAAAGTTATATAGTAAGTTAAAAAAACAGTTTTTAGGAAGAGGGGTTAAAATTGATAATAAATTGAGGCATTTATTGATAAGGGTTAAATTAAGTCATATTGAAGGGTTGGATACTTATATAAAAAATGAAAATATCAAACGGAATAGAAATTAAGGATCTTTGTTTGGTAATTGGGAAAACCTTGGTAATACCTGATGTGCATATTGGTTATGAAGAAGCAATGAATAAACAAGGAATTTTATTGCCTAGAGAACAGTTTGATAAAACCATGAAAAGGTTGGAGAAGATATTGGATGGTTTGAAATTGGATACTATTGTTTTGCTGGGAGATATTAAACATGAGTTTGGAGTTATCTCTGAAACAGAGTGGAGACAAACTTTGCATCTTTTAGATTTTTTAGGTGAGTATTGTAAGAAGTTGGTGTTAATTAAAGGTAATCATGATACTAATTTAGGTCCGATTGCTAAGAAGAGAAATTTGGATATTGAAGATTATTATGTTGTTGGTGATGTGTATCTTTGTCATGGGCATGAAGTTCCTGAAGATATGGATTTTGCTTTGGCTAAAAAGGTTGTTATTGGACATGAACATGCTGCTATTGGTTTGACAAAGGGGTTGAGGGTGGAGAAGTTTAAGTGTTTTATCAAAGGAAAGTTTTGTAAGAAAGAACTGATTGTTATGCCTTCTTTCAATTTAGTTACTGAAGGGACTGATTTGTTGAGAGATGAAACGTTGAGTCCATTTTTAAAACAGGATTTGGATGAGTTTAGGGTTTATGTGGTTGGTGATGATGAGGTTTTAGATTTTGGAAAAATAAAAGATGTTAAAAATCTTGACGAATAAGGCTAATTTTAGCCAAAAATTACTTGGAAGTTTTAAGTAGATTTTTGTTTTGCTAAGAATTCATCTATTGTCATAATAGTTGATTTATCTTCAACTCTGTCTAAATAAACTAAGCCTTGAAGATGATCATATTCGTGTTGAATAATTCTTGCAATAAATCCATCAAAAGTTTCTTGTAAAATACTATTGCCGTTTCTAGACATATATTCTAAAGTTACTGAAGAATACCTTGGAACTTTGCCAATTTTATTTGGAATGCTTAAACAACTTTCTCCACCTTGTATAATTTCATCAGAATGAGAAACCATTCTTGGATTTATAATTGGTAATAGTCTTTCAGGCATATCTAGAAGATTATCTGCTTTATATGAGTTTAATATGAAAATTTGATATGGTGAATTAACCTGTGGGGCAGCTATGCCTAAACCTTTTTGGTCTTTAACTGTAGTAATCATATTATCAATTAATTCTTGCACATTGTCAAAATTATTTACATATAATGCTTTTTGCCTTAAGATAGGGTTACCTAATTCTACTATATCTAAAATATTGCCTTTTATTGTTGTCATTGTTAATTTTTTTGTATTAATTATTGATTTAAATAGTTTTTGTTTAATTATTGCCAAAACATTTAAAAAGGATAACTTGAATTATTGCTTAAGTATGGAATTGCCTAAAAAATATGATTCAAAGGAAGCTGAAGCTAAATGGCAGAAGTTCTGGTTAGATAATAAATTCTATAAATTTGATAAAAAAAGTAAAAAACAAATATATTCTATAGATACTCCACCACCATATGCTAGTGCTGATCATTTGCATGTTGGGCACGGGATGCATTTTTCACAGTTTGAGTTTGTTGCTAGATATCAAAGGATGAAGGGTAAGAATGTTTTTTTTCCTATGGGTTATGATGATAATGGTTTACCTACTGAAAGATTTGTGGAAAAAAAGCATAATATTAACAAATCCAAAATATCTAGGGCCGATTTTATTAAATTGTGTCTAGAAGAAACTGAAAAGACTGGTAAAACTTATTATGAATTGTTTAATTCTTTAGGATTCTCAATTGATTGGGATTTATTATATCATACTATTGGTGAAAGGGCTATGAGGGCTTCACAGAAGTCTTTTATTACATTGTTCAATAAAGGTAGGTTAGAAAGGGTAGATAATCCTACAATGTGGTGTACTCGTTGTCAAACTACAATTGCTCAAGCTGACCTTGAAAATATTGATTTGAGTTCTTATTTTAATGATATTGTTTTTAAGTCTGGAAAAGATGATTTAGTTATTGCTACAACTAGGCCCGAACTTATTCCAGCATGTATTGGGTTGTTTTTTAATCCTAAAGATAAAAGGTATAAACATCTAAAAGGAAAAAAGGCAAAAGTTCCACTTTTTGATTATGAAGTTCCTATAATGACTGATGAAAGTGTAAATTTAGAAAAAGGAACTGGATTAATGATGGTTTGTACTTTTGGTGATAAAGAAGATATTGAAAAATGGCATAAGTATAAACTTCCAATAAGAATTGTTTTTGATGAAGCTGGTAGGATGAATGAGTTGGCTGATAAATATAAAGGGATGAAAATTAAAGAAGCTAGAAAAACTATAATTGATGATCTTAAAGAAAATAATCTTTTAATTAATCAAAAAAAAATTAGTCATCCTGTTAATGTTCATGAAAGGTGTGGTACGGAAGTTGAATATCTTAAAAAATCTCAATGGGAAATAAAAGTTCTTGATAAAAAAGATGAGTTAATTAAAATTGCTCAAAAAATCAATTGGTATCCTAAACATATGAAAGTTAGGTATGAACATTGGGTTAAGAATTTACAATGGGATTGGGGGATTTCAAGGCAAAGGTATTATGGTGTTCCGTTCCCAGTTTGGTATTGTAAAGATTGTGGTGAAGTTCTATTACCTGATGAGAAAAATTTGCCTGTTGATCCAAGAGAGCAAAATTTTAAAGGTAAATGTAAATGTGGTTCATCTAATATTGAGCCTGAAATGGATGTTATGGATACTTGGATGACGTCATCTTGTACACCCGAAATTAATATCCATTGGGGTACTAAAAATGAAAGAAATGATATGATACCTATGTCTTTAAGGCCACAAGGACATGATATAATTAGGACTTGGGCATTTTATACAATTGTAAAATCTTATTATCATAGGGGAGATATCCCTTGGAATGATATCATGATTTCAGGTCATGGTCAAGATCCTCATGGACAAAAAATGTCTAAGAGTAAAGATAATTTTGTTATTGCACAGGATGTTATAAAAAATTATAGTGCTGATGGTTTTAGGTATTGGTCAGCTTCTGCTAAATTAGGAGATGATTTGCCTTATCAAGAAAAAGATGTTTTAACAGGACAAAAATTCATAAATAAGTTATGGAATGCTTCTAAATTTACATTGATGCATTTGGAAGATTATAAAAATTCTAAACCTAAAAATATTGAAGCTTTTGATAAGTGGTTATTATGTAAATTACAAAAAGTAATTAAATTAAGTACAGAAAATTTTGATAATTATGAGTATTCAAAAAGTAAACATGAAACTGAGATATTTTTCTGGCAGATATTCTGTGATAATTATTTAGAAATAGTTAAAGATAGAATATATAATCCTGATATTAGGGGTAAGGAAGCTAGAAAGTCTGCACAGTTTGGATTGTATAATGCCTTATTATCTGTACTTAAAATGATGGCACCAATAACACCTCATATTACTGAAGAAATATATCAATTATTTTTTAATGAAAAAGAAGGAGAAAAATCTATCCATGTTTCATCTTGGCCTGAAGTTGATAAAAGTTTAGTTGATGAAAAAATGGAAGAAATTGGGGATAAGTTAGTAGAAGTTATTGCAAAAGTAAGAAAAGCTAAATCTGAAAATAATGTATCATTAAAAGTACCAGTTAAAGTTTTAACTCTAGATGTTTCTGAAAAAGAAGCTAAACCTTTCATAGATGATTTAAAGGCTACTATAAATGCTGAAAAGGTTAAATTTGGGGATAAATTTGATATAAAACTGTGACATACAAAGATTTAAATATCTATTTTAATTGACTAATTAAGGTATAAAATGGCATTAGACATGAAACAAAGGCATAAATTGAAGAATTTTATAAGAGCTTTGGAAAAAGTTAGAGGCAGGCATACAGAATTAGTTAGTGTATACGTTCCTAAAGGTTATGATATGAATAAAATAATTAATCATCTAATGCAAGAACAGGGTACGGCAGAGAATATTAAAGATAAAACTACTAGGACTCATGTTATTGATTCTTTAGAAAGGATGATTAGACATCTTAGATTGTATAAAAAAACGCCTGAAAATGGATTGGCTGCCTTTGCTGGAGATGCTTCTGGAAAGGAAGGTAAACCTGATATTCAAGTTTGGAGTTTAGAACCTTCAGAACCTATTAATACAAGATTGTATAGATGTGATCAAACTTTTGTTATAGATATTTTAAAAGATATGATGGAAATTAAGGAAATTTTCGGGTTGATTGTTGTGGATAGAAGGGAAGGAAATGTTGGTTATCTTAAAGGAACAATGGTTCAAGAAGCTGTAAAGTTAACTTCTGGAGTTCCAGGAAAGACTAGAGCTGGTGGTCAGTGTTTGCATCTAAGTACTATTGTTAGTATGGCTGATGGGCAATATTTAAGTATTGTTGAAATTCAGAAAGGGGATGAAGTTTTAAGTTATGATTTTGACAATAAAAAATTTATTTCTTCAAAAGTTAAAAAAGTTTGGAGAACTATTAAAGATAAAGTGTATAAAATTTTTGTAGGGGAAGAACATTTGATTTGTTCTGCTGATCATTTAGTATTTTTGGATGATGGTTCAACTTTACCAGCTGAAAATTTAGAAGCTGGAATGATGATTATGAATGGTAGAGGTTTATCAAAACCAATAACTAAAATTGAGAGTGAAGAAAAACAAATTGAACTTATTGATATTGAAGTTGAAAACAAAAATTTTGTTGCAGAAGGAATTGTTGTGCATAATAGTGCTCAAAGGTTTGCGAGGTTGAGGGAGGAAGCAGCAAAAGAATTTTTTAAGAGAGTTGCTGATGCTGCTCAAAAAGAATTTTTAGGTAAAAAAAATTTAAAAGGTATTTTGTTAGGTGGTCCTGGACCTACTAAAGAGATTTTTTTAGAGAGTGGTTATTTGAATAATGAATTAAAATTAAAAGTTATTACTGTACAGGATTTAAGTTATACTGGTGAATTTGGTTTGAGGGAATTGGTTGAAAAAAGTAGAGATGTATTATTAAAAGAAGCAATTACTGAAGAGAGGGAAATTGTAGAAAAGTTTTTCAAAGAACTTTCCAAAGATTCAAAACTGGTTGCTTATGGAAAAAAGGAAGTTGAAAAAGCTTTAGAAATGAGTGCTATTGATACTATATTAATCTCTGAGTCTTTAGACCCAGAGTATAGTGAGGATATAGAAGAAAAGGCAGAAGCAGCTGGTTCGGAAGTTAAGATAATTTCAATGGATACTGCTGAAGGGGCACAATTAAAAGATTTAGGTGGTATTGCTGCATTCTTGAGATATCCACTTGAGTAAATCATAAGGTTTAAAAATCTAAATATAAGTTATAATCTTAGAAAATGGATGAGATAAAAAATAAAGTGGAAGCAGTACTTTTTACAACTGGTAGATTTATGAATGTAGATGAGATTTCAAGGTTGTGTGGTGTTGGTTCTATTGGTTTAGTAAGGGATGCATTAAAAGGGTTAGTTCAAGATTATTCTAAAAGAATATCTTCTTTAGAAATATTTGAAGAAAAGGGGAGATATAAATTGAATATTAGGAAAAAATATTCTTATTTGACAACTAATTTGTTAAATGATTCTGAATTGGATGTACCTACACAAGAAACTTTAGCAATTGTTGCTTACAAACAACCAATTTTACAAAGTGATATTATTAAAATTAGAGGGTCTTCAGCTTATGATCATATTAAAATTTTGAGAGAAGAAGAATTTGTAACTTCGGAAAAATATGGGAGAACTAGGCTTTTAAAATTAGCTCCTAAGTTCTTTGATTATTTTGATGTTGTTGAAGATGGTCTTAAATCACAATTTAAAGAAATTGAAAATAAAATAGGTACTTCTGAAGAGATTCAGGAAAAATTACAACAAAATAAAGATGATGAAGAAAAACAGGTAGATTCTAAAGAAAGTTCTTCTGAAGTTAGTGATAAGGAGTCTGATAAAAGTAGTGAGGATAAATCTTCTGAGGATGATGTTGAAGAAGTTTCAGATGATCCAATAGATGAAGAAGAGGAGGAACAAAAATTGAAAAAGAAAAAAAAGCAAGAAGTTAAGGTTGATCTTGAAAAAGAGATTATGGAATTGATTGGTGATAATCAAGATGATTCACAAGATCAGAATCCTGATGGGGGAAGTGTACCTGAAGGTTCAATCTCTTTTGATTAAATCTATAGGTGTTGGACAATGGAAAGATATCATAAAATACTAATTATTATATTTTTAATAACTTTAGGATTTAGGTTATTCTTTGTTTTCCAAACACCCCATTTCAGTACAGATGATGCTTATTTTGAATTAAGGCATACTAATGAAATTAATCAAAATTTTAAACCTTTATTTAATGATGAGTTAAGTTATGGTGGAAGATTTTCTTTAGTTTCTCCATTGTATCATTATTTTTTAGCTGGATTTAATTTATTTTTGCCTAAAGATTTAGCGTTTAAGTTAATTCCTGAAATATTATTAGCTGCATTAGTGTTTATTATATTTTTTATTGCACAAACTATTACTAAAAATACTACTGCTGCCTTGTTAAGTGCTTTAATGGGGGGATTTATCCCAATATTAATAACTGAAACCTTGAATAGCATTTCAATTTACTCTGTCGTTTTGGTTTTATTATTTTATGTTATTTACTGCCTCTTAAATCTTAATGCACATATTAATAAATTTATAATCTTGGCATTTGTATTACCTCTGTTTCATCCTTTTGGTTTTGTTTTGAGTTTTGCTTTATTGATATATATTCTTCTTTTAAGTATTGAATCTATAAAAATAAATCAATTAACTAAAGAAGCAGTGATTTTTTTTGTTTTTGTTGGGATTTTAATTAATTTAATTATTTATAAAAAAGCATTTCTATCTTTTGGATTATTGGCTGTTTGGCAGAATTTGCCTAATGAAATATTAATGAATTTTTTTAAGAATGTAAATATCTTAGACTTGATTTATGGAGTTGGTGTATTACCTTTAATTTTAGGTATTATGGGGTTCTTTTTTGGTTTATTTAAAGAAAAGAAAAATACAATATATCTTTTAGGAGCATTAATTTTAACAATGTTTATATTGTTATTCTTAAGATTAATTACTTTTTCAGTAGGTGTGATGTTTTTAGGATTATTGTTGACAATTATGTCAGCTTTGGCTTTAGATAAAATTACATCTTATATTAAGTTAACAAAATTTAATAAATATAAAAAACAAATTTTTGCTTTATTTTTGATACTTATTATTTTCTCATTAATGTTGCCTTCTTTCTTTAATGCAAAAGTTGTGCTGGAGAATACGATATCTGAGGAAGAGGTTAATACATTAAAATGGATTGGGTATAATACTCCTAAAGATAAAACTGTTTTATCATCTGTTGAAGAAGGAAATTATATAACTGCAATTGCAAATAGGAAAAATGTGGCTGATACAAACTTTTTATTAGCACCAGATAGATATTCTGATGTGGTTACAATTTATACTACAGAATCGTTAGTTATAGGTTCACAATTATTGAATAAGTATGATGTAGATTATATTTATTTATCAAAAAGGGCTTTAGATTTGTATAATACAAATGATATAAAGTATATTGAAGATGAAAATTGTTTCAAAAAATTATATGGCACAGAAAAAACCAGAGTATATAAGTTTATTTGTTAATATTGGCTTATTGCTTTTGTGTGTATTGATGTTAGTAATTATACCTATGTTAAGATATGATATTAATCTTCATGTTGGAGAGGAATCATATTTGAATTTAAGAATTAGTGAACATCTTAGAATATATGATAATTTTAGTTTTGGTGGGAGAAGTTCTGTCTATGCGTTAGGTTTACCTTTTATTTTAAGTTATTTGCCTATATTTTTGGTAAATATGCTTCCATTAATATTTGGAGTATTTAGTTTTTTGCTATTTTGGAGATTATTAAATTATTATAATATTAATGGTCGAAAATGGATAATGCTTCTTTTAGCAATATCTCCTCCATTTATATATTTATTTTCTAGTTTGAATAATTGTTTTGTTGCAATATTTTTGGCTTTGTTTGGATTGTATATGGTTGAACAGAAAAATAAGTTAGCTATGTCTTTAGGGATATTTGCATTTACAGTTATGCCTTTATTTAATTTTGTTATTAGTTTAATTGTTGCTATATTACTAATTTTGTTTGCTTTTTTTAAGACTAAACATAAAGGTCATATATTTTTGACTTTAGGTTTGATGGGTGGTGTTGCAGCAATTTATTATGGTTATTTAGGTTATCTTTCTGGGAACTCCATGAATATTGGTTTTTCATTTGAGAAATTAGGGATTAATGCTAAATTGATGTATTTATTTTCAGATTTGGGTGGTAAGTTCGGAATAGCAATATTCAGTTTAGTATTGTTTATTTTTGGTTTAATTAAAGTTTGGAAAAATAAGTATAAAGATTTGTTTGTATTCTTTTCAGTTGTAATACTCTTAATATTGGTATTCTTTAGGAGTGAAACTATCTTTTTGTTGAACCTGTTTATTGTCATATTTTCAGTTCAAGGTTTTTATTATCTTTATAATAAAGATTGGGCTAATAATCTTTTAAAAAAATTTACAATTTTTATTTTAATTTGTGGTTTGTTGTTTTCAACATTGGCTTTTTTAAAAATATCTGTTGATGAACAACCTACTGCAGAAATAATGGATGCTTTAAAGTCTTTAGAGATTCAAAGAAATGGTGTTGTGTTTACTCATCCTTCCAGAGGCATTTTAATGAATTATGTTGGAAAAGGAAATGTTATGGATAATAATTATTATTTTGCTCCAGATGTATATGGTAGGTGGGATGATATGCAAAATTTATATTATACTAGAGATATAAATGAAGCTTTAGATATTATTAATAAATATAATATTAAGTATATTTGGGTTGATGATTCTTTTGAAAAAGAGATATGGGGACATGATGAAGATGGTTTGTTATTTTTACTTAAATATAGTCCTTATTTTAAAACTATATATAATCAAGGTGGTATTAGGATTTGGAGTGTTATTGGGTCAGGGTCTAATTAAGATTTTGTCAAGTTCTTCTTTAGAAATAAATTCAGAATATGTTTTTTCGTTTATAACTACTGCTGATTTACTTTTTATATTGTAATGAAGTTTTAATGTGTTTATTAATGGTTCATCAAAATAATCTGTATCAAAAGATAAAATTACTATATTTTCTTTATATTTTTCATTAGCCCAAGTTAAAACATATCCTTGATCTCTGCTTTGGGCTTCATCTTTTGTATAGAAAAATAATATTGGGATATAACTATCATCACAATTTTCATTTAAATCATTAAGTAACATTAGGAATTGTACTTCTGAAATAGTATATTTTCTTTTTAGATAATCTAAATCTGCATTTTTAGAAATTGAACTTTCTTCACTTGATGGAAGTTCGGATCCAATTCTAACCAATCTATATCTTAAATTATCAATTCTGCTATTAAGAATTTCACAAACATCTTTGCCTGATTCTTTTATGAATCTTTCTTCTAGGAAATAACTTTGTGTATCTAATTCATTGAATTTTAAATCTGTAAGGACTTCATTTTCCCTTAAATTATCAAGACTTATACCTAAAAGGATTCCAGTAAAAAATACTAGGATAGTTATTACTGCACTTTTTAAAAGTAATTTCCTTCTATATCTTACCATCTTTTATCCTTCCTTAATATTTCTTTATATGTTGCTGTGACCCAGTGAGCTGTCCTTAATGGCGGGTATAGTGTAAAGTAAACTAATAGTGCCAGTGGGTGTCTCCACTTCTCATTTTGGGTTTTATGTGCTAAGTAATATAAATAGATTACTACTAAAAGTGATATAGTTATTGGAAAAAATACTTTTATATTAATATGTAATAAAAGGGATTTTAACGATGGAATTTTGATTAAATCTAGGATACCTGTACCTAAAATGGATAATTTGTTTGTAATGTTATATGCTCCTTTACTTCCTTCATATACAAAAAGAATAAATGTAAACATGATTGCAATAAATGAAATGATGTTTATAGGGTATTGAAATACTCCCATCATGCCAAATTTTTTGTTTGCAAACATATTTTTGTATTTAATTGATGTTGTGATAAATCCACGGAACCACCTAACCCTTTGATCCCACATATCTTTGAATGTTTCTGGTACATTAGTATAACTTATGCTGTCAGGTTGAATTTTGATTCTGTATCCCTTATAACGTAATCTTACTGCAATCTCATAATCTTCAGTTATGTTTTTTTCATCAAATTTTCCAATTTTGTTTAGTATTTCTGTATTATAAACACTTAATGCTCCTGGTGTGACATGTAATGTATCAATTTTTGACATAAGTTTTCTAACAAAAGTTGCTAAAATGTATTCAATTCTTTGAATCTTTCCAAATATTGTTACAGGATTAGCAACCTTAATTGCACTAATTACTGCACCAACATTTTCTTCATCAAATTCTTCAAAGATTTTTTTAAGTGAATCTGGTTCTATAGTTGAATCTGAATCTAAACAAGCAACGTATTCTCCTGTAACTTGTTTTAACCCTGTATTTAATGCAGGAGCTTTTGTGAATTGGCCTGGAGTTCTTGTTCTATTAATAAGAAGTATATTTTTTCCATGATTTTCAATTATTAAGTCAGTTGCAATTTCTGCAGTTTTATCTATTGATCCATCATTTATAATTATTATTTGAATTTTTTCTTTAGGGTAATCTACGTTTAGAATTGATTCAATAGTCTTCCTTAATGTTTTTTCTTCGTTCCAGGCTGGTACTAAAAATGATACTGTTGGTTCTTTTTGTTCTTTCCATTTTCTTTCTTCTGGAGCATATACTACTTGAGTCCAGAATATACCTATGAATAGCCCTAAGAGAGATATTCCCCAAATAAAATATGTCATCATATTCTTAAATCTAAATAAAACAAGTTTATTTTTAACTTTATCGGTATTCTTGGGAAAATATGAAATATCTGCAATTTCCGCGTGTTTCTTCAAGTTTTACTTCAAATAAAGTTTTTGATAAGGTAATTAGTTCTTCTTGTTTTTGTTTACATTTTTCATCTGTAGGTGGGCAGATTGTACCACCTTCACATGTATCAAAAAATATGTAATCTATTTCTTTATAATTTTCATTAATATAGTTTAACCAATAATCTGCTAATTCAGAATTAAAGACCATATAATACATAGGTAATGATTTAACATCTTTGTTTATGCCTATATATGGGTGTGAAACTATTATTGTATTATTGATTTCTTTATCATTTAGATAATTAAAGAAATTTTCTCTACCTTGATATTGGTCAGGGAAAACATTTATGTTTAATATTAATATGACTAGTGAAATTCCTAAAACAATCCAATAAACCCATTTCTTTTTGAAAATAGAATTAATTCCTATTGCTGCAAAAATTGCTAAATATGGTAAGAATAGGATTATGAATCTAGGTTCTTTGTGAGCTAATCTTGTAAAATATATAAATATTAATGTAAAAATTATTGGGATGTATTTATGTTTATATTTTAATGTTAATATAATTCCTATTACTGCAAAAATGTATAGGATGTTTTGGTTTAATATCTCGCTGAAATAATACCACCATGGTTTTATGAATATCCAGACTCCCGCATTTTTGATAATGTAGTTTCCATCAATTAATGGTTGGAATATAGAATTATATTTTAAATAATTAAATATTAAATATGGTAAAATCGAAATTAAAAATATAGTTCCAAATTTAATTGTATCTTTAATTTTTTTAAATGAAAATAATCCTAATGTTAATAAAACTAATCCTTGTGGGAATTTTGTTAAAAATGCAAGTGCACAGAAAATTGCTGAAAGTGATAAATTTTTTTTCATAAATAAATAAATAGCTAATAATGCAAAAAAGGTTGAAGGTATTTCTGTGTAAAGCCTGAAACTAAAGTCAAAGAATATTGGGGTAAAACAAAGTAATGTTGCTGCAATAAGGCCTACAAACTCATTTTTGTATGTTTTTCCAATTAAATAAACTAAATATACTGAACCTAAGCTAAAAAATATTTCAAGAATTCTTCCAAATAATATAGGGTTTAAATTTAGTTTCCAAAATGTTCCTAATATTAAGGGGAAAACTAATGGTCTTAATGGTTCCCAAAGACCTATTTGTCCTAGGGAAAATAAATATTTGCCCATTCCTAAATAAACAGCTCCGTCCCACCATATTGGATTATGTTTAAATAAATATGCTAATCTAATGATTAGACCTAAAATTATTATTAACCAAATTTTCTTTTTCATAATATCACTGGATTAATATCGTCAAAGCTGGTTTGGATGTTAAACTCTCTTGCTAGTTTATATCCATAAGGATAAGCTTCGGAATGAAATAGAATTGCTTTATGGTTTAAATCTTTTTCTAGCCAATTTTTTACGTTTTCATAATCATCCTTATTAAAAACTCTGACTCCAATGATATTAGAATTAATGGATTCTGCTTTTTCAATAACTTTTTCCATTTGATTAAAATCAGTTAAATTGATTATGTGTAGATTTAAGTCTATACCTGATCTTTTTTCTAATTCTTTAAAATAGAATGTAGACGTTTCATAATACCATAATGCGTAAACATCTGAATTTACATCACTAGTTACAATAGGTTCATCAATATTAATTTTTAATGGTCTGTTGCCTATTATTATAGTATTGCCTTTTCTTTCATATGGGGCAGACCCAAATACGTTAGAATTACTACCCAATAATAAAGGGACATATTTGTCAGTGTTACAAATTACTTTTATTCCTCTATCATTAAGATATTTTGCAGCTTTAATCTTTTCTGGATTATCACAACAGCCTATTACAATACTGGCATTGTTGTCAATTGCTTGTTTTACAATTGTGTTTATGCCATGGGTATCAACCATCATTGCAATATGGTCATTAAATGGTCTTAATGTAGGGTAAGATACTTTGTCAATTGGAACTTCAAACATAAAAATGTCATTTTCATTAGGAGCATACCATTTTCCATCTTTTTTTACAATTATTGTTCCTGTTGCTATTTTATGTTCTAATCCAGTAATGCTTTTGATTTCTTTAATTCTTGCGCCTTCATGCCATCCTATTTCAGGCATAAGTTCTTCTTTAGGATAACTTAAAGCTTCTGAAAATAAACTTAGTAGGGTGTTTGAATTAGGTTTTTGAAGTTGATATGATAACCAATCCCTTGTAACTCTGTCTGTTTGTGAGACTAAAATGTCTTTTTCAGTTATGGTTAAGTTGGAGTTTCCAATTTCGATTATTTTGGGGTTCGGGTTTGAAATAATAAAATTATTAGGTAATTCTATAGTTTGGAATGTTAAATTAGGTTCTTTACCTAATGCTAAATCTTTATTAAGTTTGTATCTAAATTCATTATTTAACTTTTTCCATTTCCAAGCAGCTCTAGCATGAAAATATTTGCTTCCTAAAAGACTAGCTTGAGTTTCATAAAGTAAAGCTTTTTCTTCTCCAGTTGTAGTTTCTAAATATTTATCAAAATAATCACTTGCAACATCCTTTAATGAAACTTCATTTAGGATTCTTCCTGCTATAAGGTAATTTTCAGCTTTTATGTAATAATCTTTTGATTCTTTAAAATTATTTAAAAGGTTTAAAGTTAATTTTTCTTTATTTATGTCTGAGGCTTTTACAACAAGTTCAAAATCATAATATTTAGCATAAGGGTCAATAGTTGTAGGGATACAAGCATTAATTGATAACAGAATTATTCCTATAATTATGATTGATATTATTTTCCTCATTATTTTTAATTTAGAATGTTTTTTAATATAAATCCTTTGTGTTTTTAGATTACTTGTTCTAAAAATTTATATATATGGTAATTATTCTTTATGTTGGTGATATCAAAATGCCACAATGTGAAATGTGCGGAAAAGATTCGAATCTTATTGATGCTATAGTTGAAGGAATTATGTTATCAGTTTGTTCAGGTTGTTCTAAGTTTGGGCATGTTATTCCTGTTAGGAAACCAATAGAAATTGATAGACCTAGGAGCCTTCATGTAGAAAGGCAAGTTTATAGACAAAAAGAAGTTCAATCAATTGTTTCTGATTATTCTTTATTAATAAAGAAGGCTAGAGAAAGGAAGGATTTGAAACAAGAGACTTTGGCTAGAGCTATAGCTGAGAAAGAGTCAGTTATACATAAGCTTGAATCTGGAAGTTTAGAACCTACTTTTGATTTAGCAAAGAAATTGGAACAATATCTAGGGATTAAAATTATTATATTGTCAAAAGAAACTTATGAAAAACAAGAATTAGATGTAAATGATGGTGGTTTAACAATTGGTGATTTGATGAAATTTAAAAAAATTAGTTAAGAATAATTACGTTAGATCTTCCTTTTTTAATTCTTTTTACAACTTTTTTATGTTCCAGTTCTGTAATCATTAAACTTACTTTTGCTTCTGAGAGACCTAATCTTCCTCTTAATTCTTTTTGTGTTGTCCTTCCACCTTCCTTTTTTATTATATTAATTACTTTTTCTAAGTCATTATCAAATTTTTCTTTTGAATTGGTTGTATCAGTTATTTTCTCTTCATTATATTTTCTTGCTTTGAAAAATCTAAAGCCCAGATATGTTATACTTAATGAAATTAGGAATATGGAAACAATTAATAACCAATTTAATAAATTTTCATTTTGTTCTACCTCTTCAGGATTTACTTCTTCTAAATCTTCTAATAAGGATGTTTCATCTTCTAAATATTGAAATAAAATTAAATCAAGAATATAATCTCCATTGTCAATAATTGAGATTTTTTCTTCTGCTGTTGCAAAAATTGTTTCGTATTGAAATTGTTCTGATGTTATTGTATAATCTCCTTTTGGAACATTGAAGGAATATTTGCCGTCTTTTGCAATAATAACTTGTTGTGGTGTTGTATCAATATTAACTTTAACATCTTTTACTATATTTAATCCAAAATCATATACTGTTCCATGGATTGTTGCAGCTGATGCTAGGGATGATAATAAAATTAACATTAAAATTAAATATTTCAACATATGTTGATTAAATAATGAAATAATTATAAAAAGCTATCTTTTTTTAAAAAAGAGCTTAAATTGGGCTCTATAAAGTTTCACAAGGTTTTATGAAGCTTTAAATTATTGATTTTGAAAGTATCTTTATAAACAAAATGGCCTGTTTTTATTTATATGAATAATCATGGAGGTCGAAAGACATGAAAAAATTAATGGCAATATTGGTGTTGGCTCTATTTGTTGTAAGTCTAGTACCTGCTGTTTTTGCTCAAGGGGGACAGAATGATGCTCCTAATCCTGTATTAATGGAAGCAAAAGAACAAGCTAGGGATGGTGCTCTTGCACAAAATGCTTTAGCTCTAAAAGCAAAAGGTGAAGATCTAAAAGATAGAGGTCAATTACTTAGAGAAGGCGCAAAAAGGTTCATGGAACAAAAAGAAAAAAGAGAAAATGAACTTAAAGAATTTAAAGCAAAGTTTTTTGAGAAAAGAAACATTGCTAAAAATAAATTAGAACAAGCTAGGAATAGATATCAAGAAGCTAAAGAAAAATATGACTTGGCTAAGAATAGATTAAATAAAGCAAGAAATAGATTTGAAGAAACTAAAGGATTGTATCAGGCTTGTAAAGATGATGCTAAAAGTGAAGATTGTTTAGCTGCTAAAGAAGAAATCAAAGAGTCTTGGAGAGAAAAACTTCTTGGGCATACAGACATTTTAATTGAGCATTTTGAAAAGTTAAAATCTAAAATTGAATCTAATGAAAATATGGCTGAAGATGAAGCTGTGGAAGTAATTGCATGGTTAGATGGAAAGATTGCTGAAGCAAATGAAATTAAGGTTAAAATTGAAGCTGGTGAAACTAAAGATGAATTAGTTGCTGCAGCTAAAGAATTAGACCAACTTTGGAAAAAATCTAAAAATAGAGTTAGGGCTCAAGCTGGAAAAGTTGTTACAGATAAATTTGCTGGAATAATTGTTCAAGCAAAGCAACTTGAAGTTAAATTGAATAATATCCTTGAAAGAATGGAATCTAATGGTTATGATGTTTCTGTTGTTGAAGATGAAGTTGAAGCTTTCCATACTCATATAGTGGATGCACAAACTGCATTTGAAGAAGCAAAAGATCTTTATAATCAAATGGCTGATTCGGATGATGCAAAAGATTTGAGAGAACAAGCAGCTGATAAAGTTAAGGAAGCTAAATATCAATTAACTGAAGCTAGAGATTCTTTGAGAGAAATTCTTAAGAAGATAAAAGAAGTTAATAGTTCAGCAGATTTAGAAGATTCAGAAGAGGAAGAAGAATAAAAATTCTTTTTTATTTTTTTTATTTTTTCGAAATGTTTAAATAAATAATTTGATTGTATAATATCTATAAAATGGAGGATTACTTATGAAAAAATTAATTTTTATCATATTATTGGCAATGTTGATTATTGCAGGATGTACTCAAAAAACTGTTGAGGAAAAGGATGTTGTAAAAGATTCTGTTCAAGAAGAAACTATTCAAGTACAAGGTGACGCGCAATCACAAGATCAGGTACAACTTGATTCTAACGTTATCGAAATCAATGAACTTGATGCTGATTTGTCTACTGATGATTTAGATGCAGAGTTTGAAACTTTTAATCCGGATGAACTAGAAGGGATGGATATTTAATTTTTTTTAAAATGAATAAAAAAGAGCTAGCTGTAATTCTTTCTAGAATTAAAATTTTTAAATATGCTAGTATTAAGTTGGAACAATATCCTACAGAATCTGAAATTGCTGCTGATGTTCTTTGGAAAGCTAATATGGATGGTGATGTTGAAGGAAAAACTATTGTTGATTTGGGTGCTGGTCATGGTGTGTTGGGAATAGGTTCTTTATTAATGGGTGCAAAAAAAGTATCTTTTATTGATATTGATAAAGAAGCTTTGAAAATTGCTAAAGAGAATCTTAAAGAAGTTTCTAAAAATGTGAATAAAAAATTTCATTCTTCATTTTTAAATAAAAATGTTAAAGATGTTAGAGTTAAGGCTGATGTGGTAATTCAAAATCCTCCTTTTGGTGTAAAGAATACTCATGCTGATAAAATGTTCTTGTTGAAAGCTATGTCAATTGCTCCTGTCGTTTATAGTTTTCATAAAATGGCTACTCAAAATTTTGTTGAAAAGGTTGCTGTTGATCATGGTTTTAAAGCAAATCTTGTTGCAAAATATAGATTTCCATTGAAACGTACAATGTGGTATCATATGAAAAAAGTATACTATGTGGATGTAGGGGTTTGGAGAATAGTTAAGAATTTATCTTCTAAAAGTAATAAAAAATAGAAAGTTTTATAAATGAAACTCGTTCTTCTGGTATAAACATGAAAATTAAAGTTATTGAACAAACCAAGAATAGGCTAAAATTCGAGCTTGAAGGTAAAACACATACTTTATGTAATGCTTTGAGTTCAGAGTTGTGGAATGATAATGATATAGCTGTCGCAGGTTATACTTTAGAACATCCATTGATAGCTAGTTCAGTTCTGATTGTAGAAACTAATAAAGGCGATCCAAATAAAGCTCTTTTGAAAGCTATGGATAGATTAAAGAAAAAAAATAAAGAGTTTGAAGCTTCTATTAATAAAATTGCAAAATGAATTTAACTTTGGAGCAAGGTAAAAAATTAGTTAAGCTTGCTCGTTCTGCTATTTTTTCTGATGTTGTTGAAATAGATGGATTTGAAGAAAAGAGAGGAGTTTTTGTAACATTGAATAGTTATCCTTCTGGTGAATTACGTGGTTGTATAGGATTTACTGAACCCATCTATAAATTAAAAGATGGAGTTGTAAATGCTGCAAGACATGCTGCATTAAGGGATACAAGATTTATGCCTGTGAATAGTGATGAAAAAGTTATAATTGAAGTTTCTGTTTTAACTGAACCTGAATTGATTAAGGTGGATGATACTGAAGAGTATTTTGATAATATTGAAATTGGGAAGGATGGGTTGATTGTTGAGTTTGAAGGTAAAAAGGGTTTATTGTTGCCTCAAGTATTTCTTGAATGGAAAGCTGATGTTAAAAAAGCTTTACAAATGACTTGTCAAAAAGCAGAATTGGTTTCTGATACTTGGAAAAATAAGGATTGTAAGGTGTATAAATTTCAATCACAAATTTTTACTGAAAAAAAACCTAAAGGGGACATTTACGAAAAGGTTAAATAATCTTTAGTTTATATAATTCACAGATGAAGATAAAAAAAGAAAAACCTAAAAAATTTTTAAATTGGCTTTGGTGGTTTATATGGGAAGATGATAGTTGGCTTTCTTGGGTTGTTAATGTAATTCTTGCATTTATTATTGTTAAATTTTTAGTATATCCAGGATTAGGATATATGCTTGGAACTTCTTTACCTATTGTAGCTGTTGTGTCTGGTAGTATGGAACATAATGGTTTGGGATTTGATAAATGGTGGGATGTAAATCAGAATTGGTATTTGGCTAATGGGGTAACTAAGGATGAAATGGGGAGTTATAGATTTAAAAATGGGTTTAATAAAGGTGATATAATAATTTTAATTGGGACTAAGGCTGAAAATACTAAAATGGGTGATATAATTGTATATTCAACCACAAAATATAAATACCCCATCATACATCGTGTAGTAAATTCTTGGAATGATGAAGGATATTATTTTGAAACCAAGGGTGATAATAATGGTCAAAAAGACTCAGAACCTGTATATTATAGTAATGTTCTGGGAAAAGCTTGGTTTAAAATCCCATATTTGGGATGGATTAAGTTAATATTTACAGAGATTATAGGAGGAAATTAAAAATGTTATTTTGTCCAGATTGTGGTAGTTTGATGATGCCTAAAGAAGATGGGAAAAAAACCACTTTATCTTGTGCTTGTGGTTATTCTAATGTAGAAAAAGAAGAAATTTTATTGCAGGAAAGTATTAAAAAATTCAATAAAATTGAAGTTTTAGAAGAAAAAGAAATGGAAACATTGCCTAAAACTAATGAGGAATGTCCTAAATGTGAGAATAAAGAGGCTTTCTTTTGGTCAGTTCAAACAAGGGCTGGAGATGAGGCTGAAACTAGATTTTTTCAATGTACTAAATGTAAGCATAGATGGAGAGATTATATCTAATTCTTCTTATTTTTTATTATTTAGTAAACTATATAAATTAGGGCTTAATTTACTAGGTTTATGGAAAATTATATTGAAATTGGGTATGAGGGGTTTGGTAGAAATGTATCTCCAGTAATGGTTAAAACAACTTCTGTAATTGAGGATAAGTCTTTAGTATTTCCAAGAATTAAGGATATCTTTAAAGTATTTGAAAGAGATATTAATCCTAAAAAAAGAGACAAAATATTAGAAAAAATAATTGATAATACATTTCTTTTGAATGGTAATGATTTGGAAACTCAAAGATTATTAAATTATAGGGGTGGTGTGTATTCTGGCCTTAATGGTAAGATATATTTAGATTTTAATAAAATAAAAACTCCTTCATTAGTTGAACATGAAACAATCCATTTTCTTGGGAATATTAGATGTTGGGGGTTAAATTATCCTAAAAGGATTATTAATCATCATTCAATTGCAGCAAATATTGTAATTACTTTATTAGATAAAGAAGATTATTTAGGACGTCATAAGTTGGGAGAAGCATCAATAAAAGAATTTAAGAAATTAAAATGGTATAAATTGTTGCCGATAGAATTCCAAGAAGGAATTAAAGATTTTTCTAATACTTGCTTTAAAATAGGTAATTATGCGCGAGAAAGTGGTGAGGGTTATAATCTACTTTATAAATTATCCAAATAGTTAAATATAACAGCTCCGAAACCTTTATAAACTATTTATTACCTTAATAATAGTAACAGCTTGTTAACACTCAAGAGTTAAGACTAAAATGAGTGCATTATGGGGGTAATGCTAATATGAGACGAAATCCTAGGCTATTTACACAGGAAGAATATATGTTTTTGCATAAGATTTATTTAAAAGATACTGATGAGACTAAAATATTTAAAAAAATAAAATCTAAGAAAGGTGTTGGATTGGATTTGACTGAAATTAATCACGTTAAAAAAAGATTTACTAGGTGGGTAGAAGATCAAGATAATGGTGTTTTCTTACCAATGGGAATAGGTGATGATAGAGGATTTTAATTTCCTTTACTTTTTTTATTTTCTACAATTATTAAAACTACCCAAATTATGGTCATTAAAGAAATTATAGTGTAAATCATTGTGATTGTTGTGCTAAACTGATTTGCTCGTTTTTCTTCTAAATTATAATCAAATTGATCAATTTTTGCACTACTGTTTACCATTACAAATGCATGGGTTTCTACATCATTTACTGTGAAGCAAAATGCTTGACTGTAATCTGAATGTTTATAATAATGATAAAATTCATGTGAGATTAAACCAACAGAAAATATACCTGGGATTACTAAAATTAATACCATTAATAAAAGTGTTATTACTTGTCCTAAATATTTTTTGTCCATTTGGAAAAAAGGGCATTAAAAATGCCCTTAATCACCTCTTTTTCCTTTGCATAAAGGATTATAATTTTGCCCAAGAATATTTTTTTCTAACTTCTTGAATAAATGTTTCTGGTTCTAATATTCCTAAATCAGAAACTATTGCTGTAATATTATTAAAATTAATTTTTTCAAATGCATAATTCATTACTCTCACATTTCTTGGTGCTTTGTCCCAAACTTCTTTTGAACTTCTTTCTTCGATAAGCTCTTCTATACCATAAGTTGTATCTGCATTGAATTTCCATGATGATGCACAAATGTAAACAGGGATGTCATATTTGTTTGCAATTTCTGCTAAAAGTTCGCTTCCAATTTTATTAATTACTTTTGTAGTTGTAATACTATCTGCTCCAATCATTACTATGTCAGCTTTTTTTAGTGCAAGTCTCATTGCTGAGTCTACAAAGTGATAAACTGGGATATTAGCTTTTGATAATTCTTTAGCAGTCATCCTTCCTTGAAATAGAGGACGGGTTTCTGTGTTGTGTACAATAAACTTATTTTTTGTGTGTGCATTAATCAAAATTTGTGTCACACTAGAAGAATGGCAGTGGGTAAAAATTATTTGATTTTTTTTAACAAGCCTTGAACCATAATTTATTAGTTTTTCAAAAGATTGTTCTCTTAATTTTAATGCTTCATTACATGCTTTTTTTGTTTCAATTTTTAATTTTTTTATATCTTCTGTTTTTGATGATTTTAGTTTTGTGTAAACATAATTTAATAAATTTCTCATTTCAGGTTCTGTAGGCCTTGATTCAAATAGTTTTACTTTTGCCCTATTAAGTTCTCTGAAAAATTGTTCTTTGTTTTTGGATTTAAGTGTTGTAGAATGTGAAGAAAATGTTTGAAGTGCTGCTTTAGATATATTTGTTGCACCTTGTATTTCTAATGATTTAATTTTGTTTATGGTTGTATTTAAATCCATAAAAGATTATTATCATTTTATGTATTTAACTTTATCGGCTTTGAAGAAATTTTTGTCTTGCATGTTTTAATGACATTTTGTCAACAATTTTATCAATAATCACTCCTAAAATTGCTAATAAAGTTGTTGCAGAAATTATATACATCCATTCCATTAATGTTAAAGGAACTACTTTGAAATATATACTTAAAGGCGTATAAATAATTATTGATTGTAATATTATTGATAATATTACTGTTCCAATTAAATATTTGTTAGATAAAATTTTGTCGGTGTAATGTCCTCTAACTACATATACTACAACCATCTCTAATAATACTAATGTAGTGAATGCTATTGTTTGTGCTTTCATAACACCCATTGGTAAAAATAGTTTAAATAAAAATAATGTAATTACTGTAACTAAAATACTTAATGAAATCATTCTTATTGCAAATGGTTTGTTGATAATATTCTCTTTTGGATCTCTAGGATTTTGTTGCATAATGTTTGAATCTATTGGATCTAACCCCAATGCTATTGCTGGAGGACCATCTGTAACTAAATTTATCCAAAGTATTTGAATTGCAATTAAAGGTAAAGGCCAACCAAATAGTGATGCGAAGAAGATTATTAGAACTTCTCCTATGTTACATGATAATAAAAATCCTACGAATTTCCTTAAATTATTAAAGACTCCTCTTCCTTCTTCAATTGAATTTACTATTGTTGCAAAATTGTCATCAACTAAAATCATGTCTGATGCTTCTTTTGATACATCAGTCCCTGTAATGCTCATTGCAATGCCTATGTCGGCTTTTTTTAGTGCGGGGGCATCATTTACTCCATCACCGGTCATTGCTACAATATGGCCTT
>Ga0210057_1002143_pt1 | contig 28660 bp, 28 predicted proteins | sample CryGeyCG2114_010_2_FD_183968 | JGI IMG/M metagenome (GOLD analysis project Ga0210057, IMG submission 183968) | Groundwater microbial communities from aquifer - Crystal Geyser CG10_big_fil_rev_8/21/14_0.10 (SPAdes) (version 2) | ecosystem: Environmental > Aquatic > Deep subsurface > Groundwater ...
GATATCTTAAAGCACTTTCGTAGACCTTGATAAATCCCCTAAGTCCTCGATATTTAGACTGTATTCGCATAAAAAACACTCCCCGGTCAGTTCACCAGAGAGTGCAATATGTATGTGAGCTTAGGCAGCTAGCCTTTTTTAATATAGGCGCTTAAAAATTCCCGCGTGCCGACAATTTTTTTGCCCGGATTAAAAATATTTTGGGGATCAAAAATTTCTTTGGTTTTGCTAAACAACTCCAGCATTTCCTTTCCCCATGTTTGTTCCAAAAAAGGCCCGCGTACAAACCCGTCCCCATGCTCGGCGGAAATTGAACCCTTTAATTTAAAAACCAATTCATAAACTTCCTCTGCCAACTTAAACATTTTGTTTCTTTGAGCAAAGTCGCCTAAATTAACCAAAGGAATTACATGAAAATTAGAGTCGCCCAAATGTCCCGCCAGGCTGTATTCCAAGCCGTATTTTTTTAATATTTTTTCCAGCTTTGGCAAAAATTCGGGAAGCTGGGCTTTGTGCACAATAAGGTCGTCAATAATCGCCGCCGCGGTTCTGTTCTTGCCGGCATAAGAAGAAACCATTTTAAAACTTTCCCTGCGAATAAGCTTATACTTTTCGTTTTCCTCTCCGCTTTCCGACAAAAAAATATCAGCGTCAAAAACCTCCAAAAACTCTTCGCTCAAATGGTGCAAAGTAATGTCCAAATCCTCCAAATTTTCCCCGGCAAATTCCGCCACCGCCACAAAAGAATTAGGCTTTCTAAAAATACTGCCGAAAATTTCAGGCAAAAACAATTTTAAAGAACCCAAAAACCCTCCCCCAATTTTTTTCCCCAGTTCAGGCAAGAACCGGGCGGCCAAAGAAGCGGTTTTTGAGTCAAACACTTCAAGACTCTCGGGATTATATTTTAAAATATAAGGAGCGGATTCCGACAGCTGTTTTATATTCTTTATGTAAATTACCGCCAGTCTGGAATGACGAAAAGGCCTTATAAGTTTAAACTTTATTTTAGCCACCAATCCGAGCGTTCCCTGGCCGCCCGCAAATAGCTTGGCCAAATTGAATTTGCGCTCATTCCACACTTCCCACAAAGGGTACCCCGAGGAATTTTTAGAAACCGTGGGCCGCGCTTTATGGATAATTTTACAGTTAGCCTTAACAAGTTCATACATTTTCCTATACAACTCCCCCTCAAAACTTGTTAAACGCATCTTACTCTCTAACTCCCCTTCATTAAGCTCTCTAAATACATACTCATTGCCGTCGGCCAAAACCGCGCTTACTTCCTCTATATACTTTATGGTCTGTCCGTATTTTAAACTTTTCTCCCCTCCGCTATTGTTGCCCACCATTCCGCCAAGCGTGTCCTTCTCCTTGGTTTCAGTAAAAGACGGTAATAATAAATTGTTCTGTAAAAGCGCGGTTTCAAAATCTTTATAGAGCATTCCGGCCTCTGCCTCGGCCCAGCTGCCGCCTATTCTTATAAGCCGGTTGATGTTTTTAAAATCCAAAATAAAAGACTCGCCAATAGCGCCGCCTGTCATATCGGTCCCGCTGCCGCGCGCGGTTATGGACAAAGAAGAATCTTTTTCCTTATTCTCCGAAACCCATTTTACAAGCTGCTTTATGTCCTCGACATTTTTTGGCAACACCACGGCCTGTGGGCGCAGTTCAAAAATGCTCTCATCTCGCGAGTACTTTTTAAGAGTTTCTTCATCGGTTTTTATCTCGCCTTGTATTTTTATTTCACCGCTGTTCATCTTAAGTCAATTATAACACAATGGGCATCATTGCGCCGCGCAATGATGCCCATTGTTACGCGCCTAAATCATAAATCTGAAATCATCAATCCCATACGCCACGTCTTTCCGCTCTACCACAATTTCCCATTTTTTCCGTTTCGCGATTTCCGCTAATTGCCTGTTTGGATTAAACGCAATCGACCTTCCCACTCTACCCAAAATAGATACGTCGGTTTCGGTGTCCCCAACAGCTACCGACTTTTCCCAATCTACAGCCATATTCCGCTGTTTAAGATAATTAAACAAAACCTTGTCCTTTTTAAATGCCGAATCCAAATTCAGCACTTTACCCGTAAATTTACCACCCTTTACCTCTATTTCCGTACCGAACCAAACATTAAACCCCACGGCCTTGGCGTACTCCTCTACTATATATATAGGAGAGCCGGAAATAGCCACTAAAAAATATCCCTGTTTTTTAAGCTGTTTGATTAAATCACGGGTATAGCGGTAAGTCCGGTCTTTTTGGTATTTAACCACTTCTTTGGCAACACGGTAAACATTACGCGATGATTTTCCGGCAATGTATTTAATGTAAATCTTTACCACTTTGTTTATGTAATCGCCATAACTGCCTTTCCTGTCCAGCCATGCCAAATATTCCTTTTGCGCTTCTTTGTCCGCCGCCTTTGGAAAGATTCGATGCTTTACAAGACTCCGCATAAGTTCAATCACAAGGCTGGAACGGAAGATGGTTCCGTCTATATCAAAAATAGCAAACTTAACTTTCCCTCTCCTTAGGCGGGAGAGGGCGGGGGTGAGGGTGGAATTCTGTTTACGATGTTTATCCATTACCTTATTTATTATACCACTCTTAAACCATGCTTTTTTCAAGAATGTTTATTATCAGTATATCCGTATGTGCTATCCGTAATCCTTAGCCCAATTTAAATTCTTGTATTACCCTATACTCCGCTCCCCCGGGCAAAAGCTTTGACTCATACAAAACAAAGTTAAGAACCTCCATTTGCCAGCTGACTTCCTGCGGCAAAGGAGCTTTCTTCAGCGTTCCAAAGCCGTAGCGTGCCGATTTATTGGCCTCCCGGCCGTACCGGCTGTTCAATCTCGCAAGCGTGCAATGCAGCCTATATTTTTGTTTACTTAAATGACGGCCGTCAATGATATTAACAAGGTTAAGATGATTTTCTATTGTTTGTTTTAAATTGATAATTTCCTGCGAATCCTCCCCCGTAGCCCAAATCATTCTTGGCTGATGTTTGTTCGGGCCTAATTCAATTCTAGTAAATCTAATGTTAAACGGCTCTATGTCATCCCGAGCGCCGGCGAGGGATCTGCAAATCGACTGAACTTGGTTTTCGTCCGCCTCCCACGGCGGCGCCAAGGTAATGTGCAAATTTTCCGGTTTAATGAATTTTATTTTGGAATTTGGAAATTGAACATTGTTTAAAAATTTAGAATTTAAAATTGAAAATTCAGCCAAAAATTGGCTTACCTCTTTTTGCAATTTTTGGCTGATAGGTATTCCTACAAATATCCTCATATCCTAATTATACCTTATACATAATGCTTGATCCCCCCTCCTCCCGCTTTATTCGCCTAAAAACAAGCATTTGACAACTAAATGTTCTAATTGCGGCAATTAGGGTTACATTCCGGTGAAGAAATTTGTAGACTGGTAGTATATGACTACCAAAGATACAAAACACAACTTAATGTTAGTAAAAAAGAATATTTTAGACCGGTATATTAAGAGAATACCTTTCCATAGCCCCTATTCAATCGGGATGAATGAGGGTATTTAAATTTTGACCGGACAATCCGCCATAGCTTCTTGTCCTCCAAAGCTTTATGCGAAGGGTGGATAGCGACGGCGGATAATAACTTAATTACGCGCTTGATGGTTCCCATTGTGTTTTCAATATTAACATTTCGCACTAACACAATGGGAACCATCTTAAGCCAAACGCGTAAATCCTGTTATTAACAAAATTATTTAATGTAAAAAGAACATTTTATCTGACGCAAAACGCGGGAGCCGAATAGGCGCGCGCCTTTTAGGGCGAAGCGTTTTGCCGCGAAAATTATCCGCAATTTTTTAGTGCCGGAATTGCCCTTCCCCCCAATTCCTGTTATAATCAAAATATGAAGACTAAAGTTCTCAACTATAATGTTGTATTTACGCCTGAACCGGAAGGCGGATTTACGGTTACCGTGCCTGCTTTGCGCGGCTGCGTCACTTACGGCAAAACCTTAATAGAAGCCAAGGCCATGGCCCAGGAAGCCATCGAACTGATGATTGAGACGCTGGAAGACCACGGCGAGCCTATACCGACCGACAACAGTCTGATTGCTCCAATGGCTGTTTTAAAAAAAATTCCGCCCAAGTCTCGGACCAAACATAGTATTTATGCCTAAGCTCCCTGCTGTCACGCCCAAAAAGTTAATTAAGGTTCTTCACCAGCTGGGCTTTGTCTTCCATCGTTCCAAGGGTAGCCATCTCTCTTTTGTTAATCCCGCTAACCGGCGATATGTGGTCGTCCCTTTCCACAACCGCGAACTGCCCAAAGGCACGCTTTTGAACATTCTTGACCAAGCCAATATTTCCAAAGAAGAATTAACCAGTTTATTATAGATGCCATTTCGCATTGAAATTTATTCCAAAGTCCTCGACGCCCGCAGTGTATCCAAATGCGGGTTTTTTAATTCCCTAGGGCTTTCGGGGAAAGTCAGGAATGTGGTGATTGCGGATGCGTATAGCGTTGACAGGAAGATGGGAAAAGATGACATCGTCAAAGCCGCGCTGCTTCTTACAAACTCACTCATAGAACAGTACTCAGTAAACAGTAGACAGAATACGATAAAAAATTTCGATTACGCAATAGAAATCAGCTTCTTGCCCGGAGTCACTGATAATATCGGAAACACAGCCAAAGAGACAATTGAAGACGGCCTGAAGATTAAATTTAAAAACGGCGAGGGGGCGTACTCCTCGCAAGTTTTGTTTTTAACCGGAAAAATTTCAGAAACGGATATAAAAAAAATCGCGGAATCGCTCCATAATCCCCTTATCCAAAAAGCGCTAATCAAAACATCAAAAGAATACAAAAAAGACAAAGGCTTCGCTCCCAACATTGCCAAAGTAGAACTTACCCGGAACCAAAAAGTTACATATGTGGATTTATTTGTGGATGATGAAGAACTGGAAAAGATTGGAAAATTAGGGATTCCGGAAAAAGGAGTTGATAAATCAGCGCGCTACAAGGATAATATAGCAAGCCCATTTACGGGCAAAATACAACGCCGCGGTCCTTTAGCGCTTTCCATAGAACAGTTAAAAGTTATTCGAGACTATTTTCATAAGCAAGGAAGAAAACCCACAGACGTTGAACTGGAAGCCCTGGCGCAAACCTGGAGCGAACACTGCAAACACACAATTTTTGCAGACCCTCTGGACGAAATTCAAGACGGTATTTACCGCCACTACATTAAACGTGCTACCAACACTATCCGTAAAAATTTAGGGGAAAAGGATTTCTGCGTGTCAGTCTTTTCGGATAATTCGGGAGGAATAGTTTTTGACAAAGATTATCTTATTACCCACAAAGTGGAAACCCACAACACGCCTTCCTCTCTTGACCCATTCGGCGGCGCCATTACCGGCATTGTCGGCGTAAACCGCGACTGCTTGGGTTTTGGGCTTGGCGCCAAGCCAATTATAAATACTTACGGCTTTTGCGTTGCCCCGCCTACCGACAAGACAGAACTTTACCGTGATGAAAAAAAGCAAAATAAAATGCTATCCGCCAAAAGAATTTTTGAAGGCGTAGTCGCGGGCGTAAACGCCGGGGGAAACCAAAGCGGCATTCCCACTAACGACGGCTTTGTTTATTTTGACAAGCGCTACCGCGGTAAACCTTTGGTGTTTGCCGGAACCGTCGGGCTTATTCCGAGAAAGATTGGCAAGCATGACAGCCATATTAAATACCCCAAAAAAGACGATTTGATAGTAATGCTCGGCGGCAGAGTGGGACTAGACGGCATCCACGGCGCCACCTTTTCTTCGGAAGGCCTTTCACAGCACAGCCCGGAGGCAGCCGTTCAAATTGGCGACCCCATAACCCAAAAAAAATTCAGTGATGCGCTTATCCGTGAGGCTAGAAACGCGCAGCTATTTAGTTCTATAACCGACTGCGGCGCGGGAGGGCTTTCTTCCGCCGTGGGCGAAATGGCAAAACTTACCAATGGCTGTATTGTAAATTTGCACAAAGTTCACGTAAAATACCCCGGGCTCTCTCCTTGGCAAATTTGGATAAGCGAATCGCAGGAAAGAATGGTTTTGGCTGTTCCTCCCGCCAAGTGGAAAAACTTACAAAAATTGATGCAAAAACACGGCGTAGAAGCAACGGTAATCGGAAAATTCACGAACAATGGTAATTGCACGGTCAAATACAAAAATCAGGTTGTAATGGATATTGACTTGGATTTTTTTCACGACGGTCGTCCAGTACAATACCAATTATCCAAGAAACAAGAACCAAGTACCAAACAATCTCCAAAGTCCAAATTTCAAATCTTACATCTTAAATCTTACATCTTAAACCTGCTGCGACAGCCTAACATTACTTCTTACTCTTTTATCAGCAACCAATACGACCATGAAGTACAAGGCTCTTCCGTAACCAAGCCTTTGCAGGGAAAAGGCAGAGTTAACAGTGAAGCAACAGTGGCCCGGCCCGTTTTGCATTCCCAAAAAGGCGTAGTGCTTTCGCATGGTCTATGCCCGGGATATTCTGATATTGATACTTACCATATGTCGGCCTGTGCCATAGATAGCGCGGTACGCGCCAATGTCTGCGCCGGAGGCAACTTAAAGCACATGGCGATACTTGATAACTTCTGTTGGTACAGCGGCAGCAACCCCGAAAGTTTATATAAGCTAAAACACGCGGCACGGGCCTGCTTTGATATTGCCACAAACTACAACACTCCCTTTATTTCCGGCAAAGACAGTATGTATAACGACTTTAAAGGCTTTGACGGTAAAGGAAACCCCGTAAAAATTTCTATTCCCCCTACCCTGCTCATTTCCGCAATTTCTGTTATGGCTGATATAAACAAAGCCGTTACTATAGATGCAAAGTTACCCGGCGACTACATTTATATTTTAGGAGAGACTAACAACGAGCTTGGCGGTTCAGAGTTTGAGAAAATAATTTCCAATTTCCCCTCCCCAAGACTTGGGGAAGGCGCTCCGAAGGAGCGGGATAGATTGATGATTTACGGCAACGTCCCCAAAGTTGACACGAAAAAAAACTTAAAAATATATCAAGCTCTGCAACAAGCAATAAAAGATGAGCTTATTGCCTCCGCAGTTTCCCTGTCCCGCGGCGGACTTGCCGCCGCTCTTTTAAAGATGGTTATTGCGGGGCGGCTGGGAGCCAATATTAATTTAAACAAACTTCCGGGGAGCTCAAAAAATGAGGAGCAAGCCTTGTTTAGCGAATCGCAAGGTAGAATTTTGGTTACGGCAAATCCAAAAAATGCCGGTAAATTCCAAAAACTTACACGTGGGATAAAATCGGCAAGGCTTGGACAAATTGCCGATGATGACAAAATAGTTATAAAAAACGGCAAAAAGGAACTAGCCGAGCTAAATTTAACTGAAGCGACTAAAGCTTATCATTCAACATTTAGGGGCTACTAGTATAAAGTATTATGTATCAAGTATGAGGGACAAAACCTCTTACTACTTACTACTATGACTAATTAATTTATCAGGCCGCTCAAATAACCCATCACAATGAAAAACACAAAACCAAAAATACTAGTGCTATCCGGCTACGGCCTTAACTGCGAAGACGAAACTGCGCACGCTTTTGAACTTGGCGGCGGTGTATGCGACATAGTGCATATAAATGATTTGATTAATGATAAAAAACGATTACCCCGCTATCAAATCCTCGCCATACCCGGCGGCTTTTCTTTCGGCGACGACACCGGCAGCGGCAAGGCTTACGCGAATAAACTCAAAAATCATTTTAAAGAGCAGCTTTTGGACTTCGCGGAGAAAGATAAGTTGATAATAGGAATTTGCAACGGCTTCCAAATTCTAACCCAAACGGGACTGCTTCCCGGCGCACTTACCTATAATGATACGCCAAGATACAACACAAGGTGGGTTGATTTACGAATGCCAAAGGTTCTCTTTGCCAAGCCCGGCCAAAGAGCACCTTTGGCATCAAACCCTTGGCTCGTAGGCATCGAAGCCCTCTCTCTCCCCATAGCCCACGGCGAAGGAAAATTTTATGCAGATAAAAAGACGCTGAATCGCCTTCAAAAAAACAAACAAATTGCCTATACCTATGTAAAAGGCGAAATATCAACGTCTCAAAAACTTGCCCACAACCCCAATGGCAGCGCCTTAGACATAGCGGGAATTCTTGGCTATAATGGAAGGGTATTGGGCACTATGCCCCACCCCGAAAGAGCCGTGTATTTTACTCAACACCCCCTTTGGACTTTAAAGAAAGAAATACTAAAAAGAGAAACCAAGCCCTTGCCCAAATTCGGGCCGTCATTGCAAATTTTTAAAAACGCAATTAACTATTTTAAGTAATGCCGTATAATTGGAACAAAATAGAACAGGACGCTCACCTCAGCCACGAAGAACAGCTGGGCTATGAGGCCGGGGCGGAAGGCCTTGGAAAAGATCAAAATCCTCACCAAAAACAAAGTTCTCTTGAATACATGGCATGGTGTATTGGCTGGCAAAAAGCTCAAAATAAAAAAAATAAACAAACAGAAGATTCAGGGGAGTTGGGAGAAAAATGCGGGGTGTTTGGAGTTTACGGCAAAAACTTAGATGTAGCCAGGCTTACCTTTTTCGGGCTTTATTCCCTTCAGCATCGCGGACAGGAGTCAAGCGGCATTGCCGTAGGAAACGGCTATAATATTGACTGTTATAAAAATACAGGGCTGGTGGCGCAAGTATTTAAGGAAGAAACCATTCAAAACTTAAAAGGATTTGTTTCCATAGGCCATAACCGCTATTCCACTTCCCACGGCACGGGGCTAAAGCACGCCCAGCCGGTAATTGTCAGAGACGGAGCTCTAGCCCTCGCCCACAACGGCAACTTGCCGTCCATTTCCGCCTTAAAAGAATTTTTGGAAGGCAAGGATATTTCCACTCACGGCTGTAACGACTCCGAACTTATGGCTAAAGCAATCGGCTATTATTTGGAGCATAAGCATTCTTTGGCCGACGCGATCAAAAAGGCTTACCCTCTATTTACGGGAGCTTTCTCTTTGCTGGTTATGACCAAAAATGAAATTGCCGCCGTGCGCGACAGTTACGGCATTAGGCCGCTCTGCATGGGTAAGCTAAATGGGGGTTATGTTATTGCCTCCGAATCTTGCGCGCTTAAAACAGTCGGTTCAAATATTTCCTGCGAAATTCAGCCCGGAGAATTGGTAACCATAAATGAAAAAGGGATAAGCCACTACCAAATTACCCCATCAAAACCCAAGGTAGATATTTTTGAATTTGTTTATTTTGCCAGGCCGGACAGCGAAATTTCCGGCCAGTCGGTCTACCAAGTAAGAAAACGGTGCGGCATGGAACTTGCCAAGGAATTTAAAATGGAAGCGGACATGATAGTCCCCGTTCCCGAAACGGCATATCCTGTAGCCTTTGGCTATTCCCAGTCAACGGGCATTCCGGTTGAGCAAGGGCTCATAAAAAACCGCTACATTCACAGGACTTTCATTGAGCCTGAGCAGCATGCGCGGGAAAAAAACGCCAACATGAAGCTTAACGCCATGAGGCATGTACTGCTCGGCAAGCGCGTTATTTTAATAGACGACTCCATCGTAAGAGGAACAACCAGCAAAAATTTAATTGGCGCGATTTTTAAAGCCGGTGCCGAAGAAGTGCACTTTTTGGTAAGTTCCCCGCCCGTTATGTATCCGGATTTCTATGGCATAGACACGCCCCGGCAAAAAGATTTAATCGGCGCCAACAAATCGGTAAAAGAAATAAAACAATTTTTGGGAGCGACTTCCCTTTATTACTTATCGCTGGAAGGCTTAATAAAAGCAACCGGGATTCCGAAAAACAACCTCTGTACTTCCTGCTTTACCGGAGAGTACCCCATAGACATTAAAGAAAAAGCGGAAGAAATTAAAAAAGTTGAATTTGAAAAGGCCGCAGCATGAAGATAGCCATTTTAATCTCCAACGCCGGCGCCGGCACAAATTTAAAAGCAATCATCGAAGCGGTAAATGACCGGCAAATAAGAGCCGAAATTTGCGCGGTAATTTGCGACAAGCCAGACGCCGCCGGTCTTGCCCACGCAAAAAACGCCAAACTGCCAATAGAAATTTGCCAAAAAAAAGAAAGCCTCTTGCCACTTTTAAAAAAGCTCGGGGCCGATTTTATTTGTTTGGCCGGCTGGAAGCAAATTATTCTGGATGAAGTCATAACGGCTTTTCCTAATAAAATATTGAACCTCCATCCCGGGCTTATACCAAACACAATTAATGATTTTGCCGCCAACCCCGACGGCACAGCCGGGCTCTGGAACAAAGGCATGCTCACCGAAAAAGCAATAAAAAACTTCTTAGACCAAAAAAGTACATACGCGGGGTCTTCCATACATTTTTTGACTTTGGAATTTGACTTCGGTCCCGTGCTAGGCAGATGCTTTGAACAGATTAATGACGATGATACAGTGGAAAGCTTATACGCACGGTTGAAAGCAAAAGAAAACCAGTTGTATGTGGACGTCTTGGCAAAACTAACCTCTACGAAACACGAAAATGACGAAATACGAAACAATTCGTACCCTGTCAAAAATGAAGACCTTCTCTATAGAGACGAATGTTTTAAAATAATGGGCATTTTATTCAAAGTTTATAAAACACAGGGCGGTTCATTTCTGGAAAAGCATTACCAAAAATTTATAGCCGAACTTTTTAAAGAAGAAAATATTGAATTCCGGGAACAGGTACCTGTAAAATTAAAATTTAACGACAAATCTTTGGGTATTTTTTATATCGATTTTATCGTAACGATTGGCAATGCAAAAATAATTCTGGAAATAAAGAAACACGAAAATTTTGGACCAAAAAATATTGACCAGGTTCGCAGCTATTTGAAAGCAGCAAATTTAAAATTAGGGATTTTAGCGAACTTTACTCATTCCGGTGTTAAATTTAAAAGAATAGTTAATTTGTATTAATTTTCATTGCTCTTTTCGTATTTCCATTATTTCGTATTTCGTAGAAAACTCATATGAACAACAATGTCTTAATTATCGGGAGCGGCGGGCGAGAACACGCTTTGGCTTGGAAATTAAAACAGTCCTCCAAAGTAGAAAAAATTTTTATTGCACCCGGCAATCCGGGCACTGCCGGGTTTGGCATTAATATTGATATTAAACCAACCGACTTTAATGCCTTAATTGAGTTTGCCAAAAAAGAAAACATTGCCCTTACTGTAGTGGGGCCGGATGATCCTTTGGCTTTGGGTATTGTTAATGCTTTTCAAGATCAAAACCTTAAAATTTGGGGCCCCACCAGAAAAGCCGCGCAAATAGAAGCTAGTAAAGCTTTTTCGAAAGAACTAATGAAAAAAAATAGAGTGCCTACTGCAAACTTTGAAACCTTTCATGAATATAAAAAAGCTTTAGAATATCTAGACAAAAAAGGAACCCCGATAGTTATAAAAGCTTCCGGCCTTGCTTTAGGAAAAGGCGTAACAGTTTGCCAAAATCTTAACGATGCAAAAGATGCTTTAAAGAAAGCTATGGTAGATAAAGTATTCGGGGATGCCGGCAGTGTAGTGGTAATAGAAGAATTTTTAGAGGGCGTGGAATTTTCTACTCACGCTTTTTGCGACGGCAGCAGCTTCTCCCTTTTGCCGGCATCGCAAGACCATAAGCCCGTATTTAATGACGACAAAGGTCCAAACACCGGCGGTATGGGAACCATAGCTCCCCTGCCGTGGGTAGACCAAAATTTAATGAATGAAGTGGCTGAGAGAATAGTAAGACCAATGCTTGATGGAATGAAAAAAGACGGGATGACATTTGAAGGGCTTTTATATCCCGGATTAATGGCTGTCAAAGGTGCTCTTTGGCAGGATAGCCAAAGAGCACCTTTGACACTAAAAGTTATAGAATTCAACGCGCGCTTTGGCGACCCGGAAACTCAAAGTTATATGCGCCTTTTAAAAACCGACCTTTTTGATATTTTAACGGCAAGCGTAAATGGCGACCTTGAATCAATAAACATTGAATGGGAAAATAAATACGCCTGCTGCATAGTTCTGGCAAGCGGCGGTTACCCCGGCAGTTATAAAAAAAGTTTGCCTATAACAGGCATTGAAAAAGCAGAAGAGATGGATAATGTTGTAGTTTTCCACGCCGGAACCGCTATCAAAGATAAAAACCTAGTGACGAACGGCGGTCGGGTACTGGGAGTAACGGCAATTGATGATAATTTACAAGGCGCGCTGGACAAAGCCTACAAAGCTGTAAAGCTTATTCACTTTGAAGGCATGCACTTTCGCACAGACATTGGCGCCAAATCTGTTGCGCTAACTAAAAATTAAATTTGTGCCTAAGCCTGCCGAAGGCCATATTTTGACTTTTCGACTTCGCTCAGGAATCAAAATTCTATGATTAAATTAGTCGCTTTTGACTGGAACGGAACTCTTCTGGCAGATACTCAAATAAATGTTGTTTGCAGTAATATAATCCTAAAAACTTATAAACTTAAACCAATAAATATACAAAAATTTAGGCAAACTTTTCATATTCCAATATCTTATTTCTGGAAAGCTAATGGAGGAAACCCTAAAGATTTAAAAAACCAAGCTAAAATTTTTCACCCACTTTACGAAGAAAAAATAAAAAAAACTAGAACCCGCGCTGGTAGTAAAGAATTATTAAAATGGTTAAAACAGCAAAGTGTAAAAAGAATGATTTATTCTAACCATATAGCCCCGGACATAATCACGCAACTTAAAAGACTAAACATTTTTAAATACTTTGACGAAGTTCTGGCTCGCTCTAATAACGAAGGACATACGCATGTGCACCACAGAAGTAAAGACCAAAAACTTTATGACTATGTCACAAAGAATAAGCTTAAACCCAAAGAAGTTTTAACCATTGGCGACACTGAAGAAGAAATTGAAATCGGGAAAAAAGCAGGTTACTACACTGTTGGCATTACAGGTGGCTACAACACAGAAAGTCGTCTAAAAAAACACAAGCCAGACTTCATAATTCATAATATGAAAGATTTGATTCCAATAGTTAAAAAACTAAATACTTTGTAGCGTCCTATTAGTCTTATTCATCTTATGGTAAAATAATTTTATGAAAGAAAAGTCGTACCTCAAGAATCCTAACGAAATTAATGCGAATATGGAAAAAAAAGGCCAAATTTCCGGAATCCTTCAAGATTTTGAAAATTACCACAACTCCATAATAAATCCTGAAAACAAAAAGGGAACGGAAAAAAGGATAGAACACCCAACCAGAATAATGTTTACGCGAATAGCGAATCGAATAAATATATTACTAAAGTTAGAAATCCTAACAAATACGGCCGATATAAAAAAGGCAAAAGACTTTATAGATATTGTCAAAAAAAAATACCCATCAACGCTGGAGGCGCCTTCTAACGAAATATTTTAAAAGCTAAATACGGCAACCTCAGAGAACGGGACGCAAAACTTATGGAAGAAACTTTAACTTATTTTATTAATATTTTAAATGAACAAAAATTATGAAGCCACAAGTAGCAATTTTAATGGGCAGCGACAGCGACCTTAAAGTAATGTCCAAGGCAGCGGAAGTCTTGGAAAACTTTAAAGTACCATACGAAATTACCGTTCTCTCCGCCCACCGCACCCACAAAGCCACCCACGACTTTGCATCCACTGCTTCCAAAAAAGGCTTTAAGGCAATTATTGCCGGCGCCGGCGGTGCCGCGCATTTGGCCGGCGTTATGGCGGCAAACACCACTCTCCCTGTAATCGGGGTGCCGATAGATTCTTCTCCGTTTGACGGCCTGGATTCCCTGCTCGCTACAGTGCAAATGCCCTCTGGAATTCCCGTCGCCACTGTGGGAGTAGACAGCGCCAAAAACGCCGGTCTGCTAGCAGTGGAAATTTTAGCAACCGGCGATAAAAAGCTCGCAAAAAAAATGATTGCTTACAAAAAAAATATGGCAAAGAAAAATTTAGCCAAGGGAACAAAGCTAAAAAAACTGGGTTACCGAAGGTATCTGGAAAATAATAAAAAATGACATCTAATTTATAAACTGTCATCCTGAACTTGCCTGCCCGCCGAAGCTTCAGCGAAGGCTGAAATTCAGGATCCAAATAATATATTCCCACTTTCGCGGGAATGGCTATGGAAAGTAAACAATGAGCGAATCATCAAGCAAAAAAATTTACTCTCAGGATGGAGTAGATGTTGAAGAAGAAGCTTTGTTTAGCAGCTTCGCTGGTTCAATTTGCAGAAAAAGTTATAAGAACTCCTCTTTTGTTGAAGTAAATGACCTCTCGGGAGGCAGCTTTCGCGGTCCCAGACCGTTTACTTTAAAAAACTTACCCGCAGGATACTTTATAGAAGCAACAACGGACGGTATAGGTACTAAGGGGCCTATTATTGACGCTGCCAAAGCGCACGGAACGGCTGCCTACGACTTAATGGCCATGGTAGCAAGCGACGTCACCCGCTACGGCGGAATTCCCCTGGTAATGATTAACACACTTGATGTTGTAGCCGTGGGCAACGAAGGCGATGAGGCAAACAAAACTTACAAAAAAGCCGTCGAGGGTTTAGGAGAAGTTGCCAAGCAAGAAAGGATTGTTCTTTTAAAAGGTGAAACCGCGCAAATGGGGGTTTGCCTCGGCTCGGACGACGTAGATTCTAAAACTAAAATAAACTGGTCCGGAACTATGATAGGAGCGTACCATAAGGACAAAATGATAGCGGGGGAAACCCTCTCTCCGGGACAGATAATTATCGCGCTTAAGGAAAACAGCTTCCGATGCAATGGCATGAGTGCGGCAAGGGCCAGCCTTAAAACCAAATATGGCAGCTGGTGGCAAAACCCGGAAGCCATAGAAGATGTAAAAGCGGCGGCTACCCCTTCCGTGCTTTACGACATGTTCCTAAATACCCTGCACGGCTGGTTTAATAAAGACTTAAAGCCGGAGATAACAATGCATGCAATTGTTCATCTTTCAGGAGGAGCTATAAAAGAGAAGTTAGCAAAAGATATTTTATTTTCGCGAGGTCTTTCCGCAGAAATTAACGACTTATGGGAGCCCGCGGAAATTATGAGAAAATGTGCCGAATGGAGAAACATAACCGACGAAGAATTTTACGAAATTTGGAACGGCGGCCAGGGAATGCTGGTAATAATAGATGAAAAAGACGGGGAACAGTTCATTAAACGCGCCAAAGATTTTAATATTAAGGCCAAAGCTGCGGGAAAAATAACAAAGGAAAGCAAGCCCCAAGTCAAAATTATTTCCAAACTCACAAAAGGCAAAGAAATTATTTATAAAAATTAACTCTCCTTTGTCATTCCGGCAACCACGATAGGGCTGGCCGGAATCCAAAACCAAAATAATAAAATAGATCCTGAATCAAGTTCAGGATGGCAAACAAGAAAAACCATGAACAAATCAACCATTGAACAAAACATCAATCGCGTTTTAAAAAGCACGGGCTTAAAAAACTTAGGCGAAAAAAAGGTCGGCAAAGTGCGCGACATTTATATTCAAAAAGATAAATTGATACTGGTTTCTACCGACCGTCATTCATCTTTTGACAGAATAATCGCCCACATTCCTTTTAAAGGACAAATACTAACTCAAATTAGCCGCTGGTGGTTTAAGCAAACGGAAGATATTATACAAAACCATGTGCTTGATATGCCCGACCCCAATGTTATCGTCGGCAAAAAATGTAAAGTCATTCCTTTAGAAATGGTCGTGCGCGGCTATATTTCCGGCGTGACCGGCACCAGCCTTTGGATGAACTATCAAAAAGGCCAAAGGGATTTTGGCGGTTTTACTTTGCCCGACGGCATGAAAAAAAACCAAAAATTAGACGAACCCGTACTAACCCCGACAACAAAGTCAGACGAACACGACAGACCGGTTACCCCAAAAGAAATAATTAATGAAAAAATGGTAGAACCGGAGCTTTGGGAAAAGCTCTCAAAAATCGCCATTGCCTTATTTAAGCGCGGCCAGGAAATAGCGGCTAAAAAAGGTTTAATTCTTGTAGATACAAAATATGAATTTGGGCTAGATGATGGCGGAAATTTAACCTTGATTGATGAAATCCATACCCCGGACTCTTCCAGATATTGGAAATTAGATAGTTACCAAGCGCGTTTTGACGATGACAAAGAGCCCGAATATTTTGACAAAGAATTTCTGCGCCTGTGGTTTAAGGAAAATTGCGACCCCTACAACGACCCTACTTTGCCCGAGGCCCCGGCGGATATGGTGGCGGAGCTTTCTAGCCGCTACATTCAAATTTACGAACAAATTACAGGGCAAAAATTTGAGACGGATTTAGAAACCCCGATAGAAGAGAGAATTACGAAAAACTTAAAAAATAATAAAGTATAATTTCTAATGCAAGAAAATGGCCTTGAACAATTTGGGGCGGAATCCGAAAAAAAAACGCTTAGAACTGAAATCGTTGATCTTTTTTTGTCTTTCAATAAAAAAAATATAAAAAATAGCCAAGGACTAAATATTCCTTTAAAAGCAGAGAAAAAACCTAAACCACAACTGAACATTGAGTTGAGTGATGAAAAAGAAGATACCGAAGCTTGGACTGTAGAATTTTTGGGCTACCCTGGTGAAAAGCCTGCAGAAGCTATGGATGAGTCTGGAAACTATGTTTCATTTCTAGTTGATTACGATAATAAAATAATAGACTTGCAGTATGCCCGATTAGAGCATGAAGACCTAAAAGGCAAAAATGTTTATCCTCAAATTATACAATCACTAGGTGAGCGATTTCCTCAAGATTTCAGGCTAGAGGCCACGATCCGCCACGAAAAAACTAGGGAAAAAGCAATAAATTTGCTTGAACAATTCAGGACAAAGCAAATTACGGAAGACGAGCTAAGTCATGCATGTTATAGATTAGGGATGCTTCGGCTTATGCTTTTAGCGGGTTTTAATGAATTTACCGTCAGAAAAGATGAATACAATGAAATTATAGTGACCTCAAAAAAAATACCTAAAAATGGCACTATTAAAATAACATTTTAAACTAAATAATATCCTAAATCTTACATCTTATATGCTTACCTCCATCTCTCCCATTGACGGCCGTTACAACAAAACAACAAGCCCTCTTGCCAAGTATTTCAGCGAACAAGCGCTAATGCGCTACCGCGTAATTGTTGAGGGTGAATACCTGATAGCGCTGTCCGACGCACGCGTAATGCGACAATTATCATCCCGCGAAAAAAATATAATCAGAAAACTTTATAACTTATCATCCCGCGAAGCGCAAATTATTTCTGCCATAGAAACTAAAGGATATAAAAATATTAAAGCCACAGACCACGATGTTAAAGCTGTAGAATACTTTCTAAAAGACAAGCTAGAAAAAGCTGGCCTAAAAAACGTCCTTGAATGGGTACACTTTGGGCTTACCAGTGAAGACACAAACAACCTTTCCTATGCGCTAATGCTAAAAGCCGGCATATCCGATATTATAATTCCAAACATTTCTTTAATACTACGTAGCATTGAAATTTCGTCTCAAAAATATAAAAATCTACCGATACTTGCAAGGACCCACGGGCAACCTGCTTCCCCCACTACTTTCGGCAAAGAATTCAAAATATTTTATGCGCGAATAAATCGGCAGCTTGAGGCGCTAAAGAAGATGAAAATTTTGGCCAAACTCAACGGCGCTACCGGCAACTATAACGCACACGTCGCCGCGTTCTCCAAAGTAAATTGGATAAAATTTAGCGAAAAATTCATAAAGATTTTAAATTTCTCCTCTTACGAAGGGATGTCTGGAAGGGCTAAAAATCTTAAATCTTCAATCTTAAATCTTAAATGTAATTTATTCACCACCCAAATAGAACCACACGACAGCTATATAGAAATTTTTGATTGCGTGCGCAGAATAAATACCATCCTAATAGATTTTAACCAGGACATTTGGCGCTACATTAGCGACGAATGGATAGTACAAACTCCAAAAGCAGGTACCATAGGCAGTTCCACTATGCCGCATAAAATTAACCCCATTAAATTTGAAAACAGCGAGGGTAATTTAGGAATAGCCAATGCCATATTTGAATTTTTCGCCCGCAAACTCCCTATTTCACGCCTGCAAAGGGATTTAAGCGATTCCACCGTACAAAGAAACATTGGCAGCGCCTTTGCGTACAGCCTTATAGCTTACGAATATTTACTCAAAGGTCTGTCCGGAATTAGCATTAACAAACAAAAAGTTACAGATGTCTTAAACAGCCATCCCGAAGTTATTGCCGAAGCGGTGCAGACAATTTTGCGAAAAGAAGGAGCGCGAATGCCTTACGAACAGCTAAAGGAACTTACCCGCGGCAAACAAATTACTTTAAATGATATCCATCATTTTACTGACGGATTAAATGTTAAGCCTGAAATAAAAAAAGAACTTAAGAGGTTAACACCAACTAATTACACCGGTCTAGCCGACAAGCTGGCGAAAATGTAGAAAGACAAATACCCCCTCCCCACCCTTTAGGGGGGGGTTGTGGCGACCTTTTGATGTTTATCTAAAAGACTAAAATCCCTTCTCCTGGCTTGATTCATTTCGCGCTCCAACAGGCTTAGATGTTTATCGGGTAATTTAGCAACAACCTTCGCGCTGGGTTTTCTCTAAAATAATAAAAGGCTCAACCCGTGTTGAGCCTTTTATTATTAAATGATTCTCTACACCCCGCAGCCGTTGCCACCTTGGGACTGAACCGGTTGAACCTTACTCAAAATTTGTTTGTAGCCCTGGCCACTTGAGTATTGCGCGGAGAGTAAAATTTGAGGATCAGTAGTCTTATAATCTTGTCCTTGAGTTTCTAAATATTTTCCAATGGTTAAATAGGTATCTGGAAACCAATAAGAATTCACCGCCAAAGCATATTTGTACATATCTTGTTCACTTACCCCTTGCGAAGCTATGAGCTGTAAAAGCCCAAGCATTGCCATCCCGTGATTGCAGTCCGGAAAATGCACGCTATTACCGCAACAGGGTCGGTAGATATTCTGCGAGACTTTATCAACCAGTATCTGTTGGCCGGCTGTAAGTTTTATCAGTTTATGAGCAGAATAATGATCCATAACATCACCGTCTGCCAAAGTCCACCCGCCGGTAGAAGCAAAACGCGAAGCGTCGCCCCCGTATTTGGGATCAACCATTTCTCCGCTCTCCAAAATGGGATTCTCATTCGCCAGGCCTAAAGCCCAAAATAAGTTCAACAAAAATCCGTTGTTTTCAGGCGTAATCGTAATCTGCCCGTTTTCCTCCCCATAAAGCAAACTTTCCATTTCGGCGGTTAAACCGCCTCTTTGGGCTGCCAGCGCTTTAAATTTGACGTCGTCAATGGTTCCTGAATTAACCAGCTGCTTACCCAAGTCTCCCCAGGCAACCGGCAAAACCACCCCGTCTTCCGGCAGGACAACCGCCTGAAGCCCTCGAGCTGAACTATTAATATCAACCACGTTCGTCTCGCTCAAAAATTTTGTCTGATTCTGCGAGCCTACAAGCTTGTTTAGTATTGGCTTTCTGCCAATGCTAATTTTAAAACTAAACAGGCTATTAAGCGCCAAAACCGCTATTACAATAAAACTAAAAACTTCCAGCTTCGTAAACCTGGGTAGCCTTGCCGCCAATTTTTTAATCATTAGATCAATATAGTTTTGTTTGTTTTCCATAATTAATTTATTAATATTCTTTTAAATAATTATTCGTCACAGCAATCCACTAATTTGCTCACAATATCTTCTTTTGTCCAGGGCTTTTCGCCCCCGTCATGCTTGTTTAGTTGGCTGTCGCCTATCTTTTTTAAATCTCTGGCATTAATAAGCTTGAGCCTTAAAGCCCAGAAAAAATTGTAAAGTTTATAAGCCTTGTCAAACATTTCTTTGGCTTGCTGTTCTTTTTTGTCTTTTAAAAGCTTAGTACCGACTTCCATAAGACGCATGGTGGCCGCTAAAAGATGCTTGCTTATACACCAAGTCTCGCCTTCATTTTGCGGCATCATTCTTGCCAAAAGTTCCTTTCTTATTTCCCGAGTTTGGTTCAATAGTTCAAAATATTCGCCCTTACCCGTTTTTTCCCCGGTAAAAAAGAAATGCTCTTCCAGGCTTACCAAATTCATCACCGCAAGGCTTAAGTCTTCTTCCGTGGAAAGGTCTACCCCACCTTCTTTTTTCAGCTTATTAATTTTTTTTATGAGTTTTTCCTGATTCATTGCCGCCTCCTAACAATGGGCATCGTTGTATATTGTATGGCAATGATGCCCATTGTAATAATTAAAACATTAATATAATAAAACTTAAAATTATCATGGCTATTCCGGAAATAAGCCGCAGTGAACCGATGTTATGTTTCTTCCAGGCTTGAAATTTGTCCAAAACTACCTGCTGGCTTGCCAAAAACAGCACGGCTACCAAAGGCAGGACAAATAAAATATTGTACCAAACTAAATACCCCAAACCTTTAAGCTTGGTTTGCGAGTCGTGCAATAGCCCCAAAACCAGCAAATAGGGTCCACCCGTGCAGGGAAATTCACACAAGCCCACCAAAGCACCGAGCAGAAATACCGTCGGGATAGACGCTTTGTTCATAAGGTCGGCTATTTTACTGTGAGCCGCGTTTGGAATTTTAAGCTTAATGGGAAAACTTGGAAAAAAATGATTAATTAGGCTAATTAGCCCGAACAAAAATAGAAGCACGGCTCCGACTTTACTCATAAAGTGCGGCGTGTTAAACAAATGCAGAGCGCTTAACAGTCCGAGTCCAATCCCTATGTAGGCAATAAAGATGCCAAAAATATAGGCAAGGCCAATGGAAAGAATTTTGCCCCGCGAAAGCGTGCCCAAAGAAAATAAAAACGCGATGGTGAGAAGAAGAATAGAAAATGCGCAGGGATTAATGCTGTCTATAAGCGCGGCAATGGAGACCAAAGGAAAAAGAAGCTCTCCCCCTTTACTGATTTGCCAGACAAAACTGCTGCCCGCGCCGCTGGACTTTAAAACCAATATTGCGGCAATAACCAAAGCTACCAGAACAAAAAATATAAAAAAACGCTTGGTTTGATTTGCCCCGTTTGACTGTTCTTGGTTGTGATTATCCATAATGATGATTAATAATTGGTTATTTCTACTGTTAAACTTATGCTAATTATAAGTCTAACGGGATTTATAACTTACGGGGTAACATTAGCCTTAAAGCTTAAAGTTAATTTTTTCCCATCCGTTGTTTCCACATAAACCTCGCGGCTTATAGGCCCAATGCCGGCCGGTCCGTGTGCCGCCGGGTCAAATACCACTTCCACCTCCGCCTGCTGGCCACCTTCCAAGCTGGCATCTATTCTCGGAATAATTCCGTGCCCGGCCATGCCGTACGGGCCAAACTCGCGCTCCGGCGTTTTTAATTTTGCCTTAGTGCACATACAGGAAGTATAAAGTTTGGCAATAGTCACCGGACTTTCCGAACTATTGCTAATGGGAAAGGCTTTGCTGACATCGCCGTCTTTCATGGAAATCGTGCCAAAGTCATAAAAGCTGGCTTCGGCCGAGAGCGCGCCGGAAACTGCCTGGTTTTGGCTGTTTGTTGCCGGGGATGGGGATGAAGAAAACATCAATCCGGCGCCAATAAGCAGAACAAAAACCGTAAGCGCGATAATTATCCAAAGCCCGTTTGAAGATTGTTTTTGCATAAATTTATTCCGTCTTAATTTTTTTAATGATGCCTGAACTTAATAAAATCGACAGAGGAGCCAGCAATGCCATTTGCAAAACCGGACTTAAGCCCACTCTGGCAAGCAACAAGGGCATGGACGGTGCGTATTGCCACAAATTCAAAGCCAAAGCCGCCGCTTCATTCACAATTGCCAACAGTACCCCCAAAAAACCCATTAAAATCAACCTTTTAAAATTAAGCTTAAAAATCCATGCTTTGTCGCTAAGCAACAAGGCGACAATGAAATACAGCGCCAGCACATAAACAACGTCAATTACCGTGCCAAACCATAAATAAAACCAGGGCATAGAACCTCCTGAAACGAAATAAAGCTTTGAATGCAAAATCTCCCAAATCAAGTTTAGGATAAACGCGGTCAGCGCCATTATCGGCAAAATATTTTTTAGGTTACGCATTTATTTTCTTTCTTTTTAAAAGCAAAGCGTTTACAGCCACAATTACCGTAGAAAGCGACATAAACACCGCGGCCAAAGCCGGCTGAAGCACAATTCCTTTAAAGGCCAAAACGCCGGCGGCCAATGGAATGGCAACCACGTTATAACCCGTGGCCCAAAACAAGTTCTGGATCATCTTAGTGTATGTAAGTTTGGAAAGCCTAATAATTTTTACAATGTCCCGCGGGTCGTTTTTAACTAAAATAATGCCCGCCGACTCAATAGCCACGTTGGTTCCCGCGCCAATGGCAATTGCCAAATCCGCTTGCGTTAACGCCGGCGCGTCGTTAATGCCGTCGCCAACCATGGCAACTTTTGCGCCCTCTGATTGAAGTAATTTTACTTTTTCTGATTTTTGATCCGGCAAAACTTTGGCAAAATATTCGTCTAACCCAAGCTCTTCTGCCACCCATTTGGCTACGTCCTCACTGTCGCCGGTTATCATGGCAGATTTTATTCCCATCTCTTTCAACTGTTTAATCGCTTCTTTTGATTCCTCTCTAATAATATCGCCAAGCGCAATACTCCCAACCAGCTTGTTGTCAGCAATCACATGTATGACTGTTTTCCCTTGTTTTGATAATTTTTCAACTTGTGGTTCTAAATTGGGCCCCATTGAAATTTTTAAATCTTCGGCCAAAGACGGACTGCCTACATAAACGGCCCGATTTTCTACTTTGCCTTTCGCGCCTTTTCCGGCAATTCTTTCAAAATTGTTCACCGGTTTCAACTCCAGCCCTTTGTCTTTGGCTGTCTTTACTATTGCTTTGGCAATTGGATGTTCGGAGTGAGAATTGACCGACGCAGCCAGCCGCAGTACCGTATCTTGTTTTTCATTGGCTGATGGAATAATGGTGTCAACTCCAAACTCTCCCCTTGTAAGCGTGCCGGTTTTGTCAAACAAAACAGTGTTTACTTTGCGCGCGGCTTCCAAAGCCATTCTTTGTTTGACTAAAAATCCGTTATTGGCAGCTTTAGTGGTGGAAATGGAAGCCACCAAAGGAATAGCAAGGCCGAGTGCGTGCGGGCAAGCTATAACTAAAACCGCGACCATACGCTCCACGGCAAAGTTTGCCCCGCTGCCCGAGGCCAGCCAGGCCGCCAGCGTCGTAGCGCCGGTAATTACGGCAATGATTGTTAAATAATACGCCGCGCGGTCGGAAAGAAGCTGCAGGCGCGACTTTGAAGCCTGCGCCTCCGCTACCAAACGCATCACTCCCGCCAAAAAAGTCTCATCCCCAATTTTAGTTACCCTGATTTTTAAAGACCCGTCGCCGTTAATAGTGCCGGCAATAACTTCGCTGCCTTTATTCTTTTCAACCGGCTTAGACTCGCCAGTTGCCAAGGACTCGTCAACGTCGCTGTCGCCTTCCTCCACCAACCCATCTGCAGGAATTTTCCCGCCAGGCTTAACTAAAACAATGTCACTGGCTTTTACCTCTTCCAAAGAAACAACCACAGTCTTGCCGCCACGGATAACTTCAGCCTTGTCAGGCAATAATTTTGAAAGTTCTTTTAGCGCGCCCTGCGCGCTGGAAACCGCCCGCATTTCCATCCAATGCCCCAAAAGCATTACCGTGATTAGAGTCGCCAGTTCCCAAAAGAGGGTTTTATCGCCTCCGGCAAACACCACAAAAACACTGTAGACATAAGCGGTGATAATCGCCAAAGCAATTAGGGTCATCATTCCGGGCATTTTGGCTTTAAGCTCGCGGTACGCGCTTGCTATAAATACCCAGCCGCCATAGAAAAATATAATTGAGCTTAAAATTAAAGGCACGAATTTTGAACCCGGAAATACCGGAGCCTGCCAGGAAAGCAAAGTCCGGACAATGTCCGAATATAAAACTACGGGCACGCTTAAAATTAAACTCACCCAAAATTTGGTCTTAAAAATATTAGTGCTATGCCCCGCGTGTTTATTGAACTCTTGATGATGGGAATGCCCGTTACTTTTGTTTTGGTTCTTGGAACTTGGTTCTTGGCTCTTAATCAAATTCATCCCGCACTCCTGGCACATCCCCGGCCTGTCCTGCTTTATTTCCGGATGCATCGGGCAAGTGTATTCAATTTTATAATTATGAGTATGAGCGTCTTGCATGGTCAAGCTCTATTTATTGGCTAAATTATAAATTTTAATAAGTTCTTTAATAGCTTTTGCCTCGTGTCCGTGAAGGAACTGGTGTGCCACATGCTCCGAAAGATGATTTTCCAAAAGCGCGCTGTTAAAACTCTCCAACGAGTTGTCCACAGCCAAAGACTGAACTAAAATATCTGGGCAGTATTTGCCTGCCTCCACCATCTTTTTAAGCCCCCTAATTTGCCCTTCTATCCTGTTTAAATGGTTAATAAGCTTCTTTTCGTATTTGTGCTGCATTTGTTATTAACTATGAATTATTAATTATCAATTTTATGGTATACCCCCTAAGGGTATTTGTCAATTATTAAATATTTGCTAAAGTAAACTTATGTTAAAAAAAGGTTTAATTTTTACTATAATCTTTATTTTTAATTTAAATACGGCATCTGCCCAGCTTGCTATGCCCGTGTTTAGTTCGGCCGATGTAGAAGCAAAAATCAGGCAGGTTTTTCCGGGGGCGAATGTTATGATTGATATTGCGCGCTGCGAGTCCGGCCTTAAACAATACAAGGAAAATTTTAATGTAGTTCGCGGAGGGCTGGGAGGAAATTACATTGGCATTTTCCAGCTGGCAGAATCGCACGCGGAAAACGCGCGAAATTTAGGGTTGGATATTTATAGTGTGGACGGAAACATTGGTTACGCCAAAGTTCTTTACGACGCGCAGGGCACGCAGCCCTGGGTAGCCTGTACCAAAGTTTCCCCCTCTGTTGCCGAACAGGCTGTTTCCGTAAGCGCCAGCAATCCGCTTACAATGAATTTACAAATTGGCGCCGTAAACGAACAAGTAAGAACTCTCCAAAAATTGCTTAACGCTTCTGGCTTTCCTTTAGCCGCAAACGGCCCCGGAAGCCCGGGCAATGAAACCAGCATATTCGGTTCCGTAACACGCGCCGCGGTGCAAAAATTCCAATGCGCCCAAAATATTGTATGCCTGGGAAGCGAAAGCACCACCGGCTACGGGCGCTTTGGCCCAAAAACCCGATCCGCGCTCTTGCAATACCCTAACTAAAAAAACTTCCCAATTTATCGGGAAGTTTTTTTAAACTAACATCAGGGCTATAAATATTAAAAGATTCAGGATAGTTCCTGTCTTGGCGTCCTGCCACCATACTACAATTAAGCTCTGCGAAATTATAACCGCCGCCAAAATTTCCCACCACCACCAATAATAATTAAGCAACAAGGCCATAGAGCCAGCAATAAATAAAATAAGCGCCAAAAGCCAAAACTGAGCCAAAGGCTTGCGCCATTTTTTGGAAAACCCAAAACTTAATTTGCCGGTTAAGCTCCCTACTCTGGCCCTGTCCAAATTAACCACCCACCCAATAAGATGCATGGCTCCATGCAAAACCATAAACGGAATTAAAAACCATTTGAAAACCATAAATTTTAGAAATTATTTGGCATTTGCGCTTCAAATATTTACGGAGCACTCTGTCTGGCAAGGTATTCTCCCGCGCCCGCGGCAAAAAGAATAAAGACAACGACAACTCCAATAATAAAAAAAGACTGATTCGGCCAATTAATGACATGACTGATATTATGGTGAAAATAGCCGATGGTTAACGCCCCCCACCAACCCAGTTGAGAAATACTTGAGGCAAGGCCGATGCGGAACTTGTGCTGGTTGGTTATTTGTTCATCGCCTGATAAACTCTCAAAAGATTTTTTTATTCTGTGCAAAAATACGCCGTTAATCCCGACCATAAGCACCAAAAACAATTTAATCCACATTAAGTTGTCTATGTGCCCTTTCCAAAAAAGCATTATAGATCCCGAAGCAACCAGCCCCACCCAGCCCAGCCAAATTAATTTTTGGGTGACATTGGCCACGTCCATAACAAAAGCAAACTTTGTCTTCTTTAAAAGCCAAAGCAGGCCGAAACTGTCTATTACAATTACCGCGCCAAAACCGATAATAAAAGAAACAATATGAACAAAAAGGGCGATGTTAATGTAAAAGGGTATATTCATAAAGTAATAATACCATAATTTTTAAACAATAAAAAAGCACTACTTTCAGGTAGCGCTTTTTAATTCCTGTTTTATCTATCTTTTTGACAAAGTTTTGGCCGGTCAGAACAGAATAAAACCGGTACCTAGGCCAAATTAGGCGCCTACCACAGCCTGTACGTAATATACACCCGGTCCAAAACATCCCGTAAGCGCAACGACAAACACGAACCCGCCGGCTGTGCCTGACTCTAGCTTAGATTTGGGCTAGGCATTTATATTTTCTCCCACATTCAAAATATTTATAATTTTTCCGAATGCCACAACATACAATATAATATTGCCTTTCAAAAAAATTTATAAACTTTCCTAAATTCTAATTTCTACTGAAAATGAAAGTATTTTTCCGGCTATAATCCCTTCTTTTTTACGTACATCTTTTTTTATAGGCAAAATATAAGCCCCTCTTCTTTTATCAGAAAAAATAGATGTTTGCCAGCCGGTTTTACCGACTGTTAAAATAACCGAAATAGAGCCAAATCCCCGTCCACTTACCCCAAATAGCCTCCCAAATAGCCTCTTTATTTCTTTTGAAGCTTTTTTGCTTACACTTACAAAGTGCCAAGAGGCCATTCCAGAGTAAAACCATACTTTTTCTTTTATTTTATATATTGATTTATGCATAACTTTAGTGGAGCTTAAATTATACCACAGCCAAAAATTATTGACCTGCCGCTAAAAATTTAGTATAATTTCAATATAAATTAACCCCAAGTGCGGGGTGATTTTTTATCTCTCTAAGCAATATGTCAACTGAAAATACAATCTTAAGGTTCTCAGAAGTCAGCTTTGAATACAGCCACGGCAAACCTCTTTTGGAAGAGACCTGTTTTAGCGTTCGCTCTGGCAGCCGCATAACCCTTATGGGGCAAAACGGCGCGGGCAAGTCTACCCTTTTTAAGCTTATAACCGGAGAGGTTAAGCCCCAAGAAGGACAAGTAAGCCTAGCTCCCCAAAGCGCCAGTATTGCCATTGCCAGACAAGTTATGCCCAAAGGCCTAGCCGAACTTTCCGTGCGGGACTATTTTGCCTCGGCTTTTGCGGAAAAAAAATATAATTTGGACAAGCTCATTAAAGACATTTTTGAAGTGGTTAACGTTAGCTTACCTTTGGACAAACAGGTAAAAAAATTTTCTGGCGGCCAGCAAGCAAGACTGCTTCTTGCGCATGCGCTTATTCAAAATCCCGATATTTTGCTTTTGGACGAACCCACTAACAATTTAGACCAAGCGGGCATTGAACACTTAACAGGGTTTTTAATGATGTACGAAAAAACTGTGTTGGTTATTTCCCACGATGCCGATTTTTTAAATGCCTTTTCCGATGGCGTGCTTTATCTGGATATGTTTACCAAAAAAGTAGAACAATATAGCGGCAACTATTACGACGTGGTAGAAGAAATAAAAAACCGTATTGAACGCGAAAACGCGCAAAATGCCAGAATGCAAGCTCAAATTAAAGAAAAACTTTCTCAAGCTGAGGTTTTTGCCCATAAAGGCGGAAAACTTAGAGGCGTTGCCAAAAGAATGCGCGAGTCAGCAGAAAAGGCCGAAGAAAATATTGTATCTGTTCGCAAGGACGACAAAACTATCCGTGAATTTAATATTCCCACGCAAGATTACGGAGATTTCTTTGACGGAAAAGTTATAGAATTTTCGTCTGTCTCCGCCGTGCTCCCCCACGGCATAGTCAGTAAAAAAGTAGAGATGGTATTCCGAAAAAATACCCACATACTAATTGCCGGCCCTAACGGCATTGGTAAATCTACAATGCTAGAAAAAATAACTTCCGGCAAAGAAGATTATTCTACCATAGCCAAAAATATTAAAATTGGATACTACAAACAAGACTTTACTAATTTTAACTTTGAGCAAAAAGCCTTTGGCGCGCTAAAAGAAGTTATGGAAAAATTCGACGAACACATTTTGCGTTCCTCTGCCGCAGGGTTTCTTTTAGACGGAAAACTCCTTGACCAACCCGTAGCCTCGCTTTCCGAAGGGCAAAAAGGACTTTTGGCTTTTTCTCGGCTTATGCTTATGAAACCGGGACTTTTAATTTTGGATGAACCCACCAACCATATAAATTTCCGCCACTTGCCGATTATCGCAAAAGCCTTGGACGCCTACGAAGGAACCAGCTTAATGGTTTCGCACCTTCCTGACTTTGTTTCCCGAATAAGAATTGACCAAACTATAGACCTAAGTGCTTTATAAAACTTGAAGGCATAAAGGCGCCGCCCTTTGGGCGGCGCCTTTATGCGATGTTCTAATA
>Ga0210057_1002144_pt1 | contig 28659 bp, 38 predicted proteins | sample CryGeyCG2114_010_2_FD_183968 | JGI IMG/M metagenome (GOLD analysis project Ga0210057, IMG submission 183968) | Groundwater microbial communities from aquifer - Crystal Geyser CG10_big_fil_rev_8/21/14_0.10 (SPAdes) (version 2) | ecosystem: Environmental > Aquatic > Deep subsurface > Groundwater ...
CCGCATAGAAGTCTAAACTTTGAAATGCTTGAGACACCAAAACAAGCATTTATAAGAAAAAGGAGGATAAACTAAATATGGTAAGGAAGATTAATTTATCGATAGGAAATATTAATCGGATACCACAGTTTTGGTGTATCTACTTAGCTTTATGAAGTAGTTATTTTCGATAAGCAAGAAAATTAGTAAAAATGGGCTTATTTTTATCGTCGGAGCTTCAGAAAGCTAAGCTATTATGTTTTGGTTTGTTGGACTTTAGTATATCAATATTTATTAAGGAGAGTTTTTAATTTGAAATATGGCCAAGATTTATAGAGGAAAATATGAAGGAGATAATTTAAGAATTTTAACAAGTGATGGAAAAACTCTCGCTTTACTTGATTCGGGACAGTATGAAAGGAAAGGGATTGTTCCTATTTTATATGGAGTGCGTGGAAAACTTGGAAGACCAAGATTTGTTAAAAGAAAAGAGAAAGATATTTATGATGATGCTATGAGAAGAGGCGCCGATGTGTTAGTCGAATTTAATGGAAGAAGAATTTATACTGCAGGACTTGCTAGAATTACCCTGAGCATGACAGGAAGGGGACGATTAGGGTTGCCCCAGAGAATGTGAATTAGGTTTGCCCTCGAGAGGGGAGAGGTATTAGTTAGACTTGAGTAAATAAATGTTTATTAAGCTTGATTGATGAGGATTTTTATGACACATCCATTTTTGCGAGTTGTTGATGATGCTCGAGCTTATACTAAGAGGTTTAAGGTTTCAAATGGTATCGGGGGTTCTGTTAGTCCTTTTTTGACTCAGGAGTATATTATTAGAAGAGATATTGATCCAAAATCCGATTATGTTTTTGTTCTGTATAGGGATCGATATCTTTCTCTTTAGTCGATGGGCATTTTTTTTTGCCTTCTAATAAGGATTACGATAGGGTGGAGAAGAGTGTTAGAAAGAGGCTTGTTTCTAAAGGAGTAGAAAAAGGCTATAATTTTGAATTGCCACCGGTAATAGGTATTTCTATCGGAGGCTCAAGAAAAAGTTTGGCTGATTTGATTGATGAAGTAAAAGCAAGGTGTAATGAAGTCCCCATTGAGGAGAAATTTATAGTAAGATAATTTTTTGGCCTTAGGTTATTCTAATCCAAGATTTTTGAGAATGGTTGATTTTGTGAAGGGAGTTAGGTCTGAGTATTTCTGCCCTGTTCCTAGGAAGTAGATTGGTTTGTTTGTTACATGAGAGACGGAGAGAATTGTTCCTGCTTTTTCATCAATGTCTGCTTTGCTTAGGATTATTCCGTCAATTCCGAAATTTTCGTTAAATGCTTTTGCTTGCTCTGTCGCGTCATTTCCAGTTATTGATTCTCCGATGAAGAGTTTTAAGTTTGGTTTGCTGACACGGACTATCTTTCCCATTTCTTTCATTAGATTTGACGAGGTGTACATTCTTCCTGCAGTGTCTATTAAAACACATTGGATTTTATTCTTTTTTGCATAGGAGATTGCATCAAAGGCTACAGATGCAGGATCTGAGCCGTATGGGGATTTTATTAAAGGTACTGAAAGTTTAGATGCGTGTTCTTGGAGTTGTTCAATACTTGCTGCACGGAATGTGTCAGCTGCTGCTAAAACACAAGAGATTCCCGATTTCTTTAATCTATGAGCGAGTTTTGCTACACTTGTTGTTTTTCCTGAGCCGTTGATGCCGAAGAATAGAATTACATAAGGTTCGAGGGATTTTTTTATTTCTGTTTCTAAGTCTGGGGGTTCTATTAATACAGAAGAGATGGCCGACTTTAATGAGTTTAAGATTAATGAGTTGAGGTTTTTGAATTCAGACCTTTTAATTGAAATTCCAACAAAGTCTTTGGAAAGTTGGGAGCGAATTTTATCTACTACTGATAAAGAGACATTGTTTTCTAATAATGTAATTTCTAAATCTGAGAAAATAAGGTCAAATTCAGATTGTTTTAGAATGGAAGAAGTAAGAGATTTTTTAAGTCTTGAGAAGAATCCAGATTCTTCTATTTCTTCTTCAAGATTATCTTTTGTTTTTTCTTCAGCTTCTGGGAGGACTTCAATTTGTTCTTCTATTGATTGTTCGGATTTTAAAGATTCAAATTGTTTTACTGCATCTGGTTCGAGATGGATTTCTTGTGCTTTTGGAATCTTTTCGGCTTCTTCTTTTAATATTCGATCTACGTTTTTTGATTTCTTTTCTTTTTTAATTGGTTTTGATTTTTTGTCTGTTTTTTGTGGCTTTTCTTTTGCATTGCTAGGTTTTTTGATTTCTTCTTCTGGTTTGAAAAATCCTGAGAGTTTTTTCTTTAGTGCTTCGAACATAGAAATGTAGAGAAAAAGGAGTTTAAAAGTCTGATTGTTAGCATTGTAAAGGAGTTGATTGAGTGGAGAAAGTTTAAATAGATTAAAGGGTTTTAGAGAGCATGGAGAGGAGAGGTTCAAAATGAAAGGCGTATTTGTTATTCTTGATGGAGTTGCTGACGAGCCTTGTAAAATTTTAGGCGGGAAGACACCATTGGAAGTCGCTAAAACTCCCAATCTAGATGCTCTTTGTGAAAAGGGAAAGTTAGATTATTGTTATCCTATAAAGGAAGGTGTTGCGCCTGAAAGCAGTAGCGCAGTTATTAGTTTGTTTGGACAGGATTATAGATATGCTCCGAGAGGAATTTTGGAAGCACAGGGTTTAGGAATTCCTTTGAAGAATGGAGATTTAGCTTTTAGGTGTAATTTCGCTACGATTGATAGTTTGGAAAAGGGAAATGTTCTTGATAGGAGATGTGGAAGGACATTAAGTACTAAAGAATCTGCTATTTTGGCTAAGGAGGTAAATGAAAAAGTTAATTTACCTTTCGAATTTCAATTTTATCCGAGTGTCCAACATAGAGGAGCTTTAGTTTTCAGAGGAGGGTTCTCGGATAATATTTCTGGAGCTGATGCTGCTTATTCTGAAGGAAAAGTAAAAACCGGAGAAGGAAAATTGATTTTTTCACAGCCATTAGATGACGAAGAGGATAGTAAGTTGAGTTCTGATTTAGTTAATGCTTTTATGAGGAAGAGTTATGAAGTTTTGAAGGAAAGCAATGTCAATGTGATTAGAAAAAGAAAAGGATTGTTTCCAGCAAACATGATTATTTCTAGAGGGCCTGGAAGTTCATTGATTAAATATAAGAAATTAAAAGGAAAATGGATGGCTTTAGGATATATGCCTCTTGAAAAAGGGATTGCTAAAAGTTTTGGAATGGATATTTACAGATTTAGATATCCTAAAATGAAGGATATCGACGTTTATAAGAATCTTGAACTTGGATTGAAAAAGGCACTAAAATATTCTGTTAAGATGTTGAAGAGATATAAGAAAAGATATGATTATTTCTATGTCCATATTAAAGAGACAGATACGCCCGGACATGATAATATGCCTTTGGATAAAGTTAGGATGATTGAGTTAATTGACGAAAGGTTTTTTGGATTTTTAAGAAAATATATCGGGAAAGAGAAATTGATAATTACTGCAGACCATACTACGTCTTGTAGGAAGAAAGCACATAGTGCAGAGCCTGTACCAGTTTTATTGTATAATCTTTCTGAGAAGAAAGGGAATGCGAAAAGATTTACAGAGAAGGAAGCTTTAGGGGGTAAGAAGTGGATGGGAAAGAAACTCTTAGAGGGAACACTGTTTAGTTAATTGTAGTGCAGGTATTTTTATATATTGAGTGTTAGAGGTATTATTGAGGTTATGAAAATGGAAGAAAAAACAATGGACTACAATGGAATATATGAAGCTTTAAGGAAAGAGAAATACGATGAGAAACTGCAAAGTATGCCTAAGAATTTTCTTGTTGATTTTTCAGAGTATTTGAAGGATATGAAGTCTGTCAATTCAGAGGAAGGTGATTTGTTTTCGAATTCTGTTGCTTTGGGGAAAAAGCAATTGGAAAATGCAATTTCTTTGTTTAAGGAATTGATGTTGAGAAGGAAAAGAAAGTTATTGAATCTGGTTTTTGTTGCTGCTGAAACTGGGATTATGAAGAGAGATTATGAGAATCTGCTTGATTTTGAGAGAGAGGTTTTTGATAAATTTTTGAAAGCTTTTGAAGATGGAGATAAGGAAGTTACGAAGATTTTGGCTGGGAGACAGGGTAAGAAAGAGAAGCATAGAATGGTTTTATTTAATCAAGAGGTTGAGGAATTTGTGGATTTCGATGGGAAGATAATTGGGCCTTATAATTCTGGAAGTTTAGTTAATTTGGATGCAAAAGTTGCGCAAGTTTTAGTTGAGGGTGGAAAGGGAAGTTATGTTGATGAAGATTGAAAAGCCTCCAGAGGGATTTGAACCCCCGACCCCCTGTTTATTTGGAACATCATTTATTCGTACAAAACAGGTGCTCTACCACTGAGCTATAGAGGCGTGTTGCGTTCCTTGGAAATAGGATTATAATAAGTATTTTAAAGCTTTTGATATTGGGATTATAGACCTATAGTCAAGTATTAAAATATAAATAGAAAGCTTTATTAGGTTTAAGAATCTCTTTGACTAATGAATAGACAACGGAGGGTTAAGTTAAACAAAGGTAAACAGAGAGGATTAATATTAATGGCTTCTGAAAAATTTGGGTCTTTAAGGAAACTTTCTCAGGAGTTAGAAATCCCCTATTCTACTGCTAAGAATTATGCTTCAGAGATTATCTTTCTTCCTGAAGGATTGTTTGAAAAGATTTTGAATTTAGTTGGAATAGTTAAAGAAGATTTGAACCCCATATATTTGCCTTTTAATTGGGGGATGAGTTTAGGGGCTAGGAGGGGAATGGCCACTTTGCAGAAAAAGTATCCTGAGAAGCTTTTGGAATGGAGGAGAAAGGGTTCAAGGAATTCTTCTATTGTTAATACGAAGAGAATCAAAACTCCAAGGTTAAGTGAGAAATTGGCCGAATTTATAGGGGTGTATTTAGGGGATGGCACTTTAAATGAATATCAGATAAGAATTACTGGAGATTATCGATATGATCTTTTTTATTTCAAACATTTGTCTAATTTAGTTTCTGAGCTTTTTGGGTTATCTTCTTCTATTAAAAAGGAATCTAAACATAATACTGTTAATTTAACAATCTCTTCAAAGAGTCTCTGCTCTTATTTAAATAAAGAGTTTCGTTTAAAGTTTGGTAATAAGATACTGAACAAAACGGTGATTCCTAAGAAAATAATCGCGGATAAAAAACTGGCTATAGCATGTCTTAGGGGCCTTATAGATACTGATGGATCTGTGTCTAGACGAGGAAGAGCTGGAAGTCAATTTTGTTTACAGTTTACTTCACATAATAAGGAGTTACTAAGACAGGTTGATGGACTCGGAAGAGATTTAGGAATCTTTACTTTTAGTGGCATTACGGGGGCTGGTACGAATAAGTGGGAGAACATTATTAAATATTTTCGTGTTGTGGGAAGTTCTAATTTAAGACATATTGTAAGATTTTATGAAAGATATTCTAAAGGCAATACCATTTACCAAAAAGAGGTTGTAAATTATTATCACAAAGGTTTTTATAAGAGCATAATTCTTCCGTTTAAATTAGGTCGCGTGGTCTAGTTGGTTATGACGCACCCTTGACGTGGGTGAGATCCCCGGTTCGAATCCGGGCGCGACCATATTTCGGTGTTGATGGGTCCGCGAGACACTAGCAGACAAGAAGTGTTGTCTCTGATTCACTCTTGTTCGATGCCACAGACAAGAAATCCGTGGACAACTTCAACTCTGAAGGAGATTGAAGTTTACTCACATCGGTGAACAGAAATGCGTTGGGCCATACAAATTCTTATAAATGAATATGTTTTTGTATTTTTATGAGTTTTAGAGATGCTCAGAAAGATGTGGATGATTGGGCTCAACAATTTAGAGTCCCTTATTGGCAGCCATTGGAGATTATGGCTCGGCTTGCTGAGGAAACTGGAGAAATTGCAAGAGAATTGAATCATATGTATGGGCCGAAAAAGAAGAAGGCAGAAGAAGATGTTGCTGATTTGGGAGACGAGATTACTGATGTTTTTATGACTCTTATTTGCTTAGCTAATTCTCAAAATATTAATTTGGACGAGCATTGGAAAAGATTGGTATATAAGTTGCATGATAGGGATACCGCTAGATATGAAAAGAGAGATGAAGAGAGAGGCAATAGCACTTAGTTAGTTACTAAGTAAGTTAGTTAATAAGAAAGGTTTTTATATTGGTTTCTTTTATTAGGAAGAAGAAATTAGGGAGAAAAGAGGAATAGATGAAGAAATATCTGCTTTTAATAGAGGATGAGAAGCTTTGGGAGAAGTTTAAAGATAGTTTGAAAAAAGATATTAACAGCGGAATTATGGAGCTTATTGAAAATAGAGTTGGGAAGGCAAAGAAGGGAGGGAAAGATGATTAAGAATATTTTAAATGAGGATAGATTGGAGAGTAAGGGAATGGGGAAGAGAGGACAGGTTGGGATTTATGTTATAATTGCGATTGTAATTGTTGTTGGAATTGTCGCATTTTTTGTTATAAAAGGAAATATTGGAAGCACGAAGATTCCGGAGAGTTTGCAACCAGTTTATAATTATTATGATAGTTGTATTCAAGAGAAGTTAGAGATAGGATTGGAAATTGCCGGAACGCAAGGGGGAAGAATTAGTTTAGGAGAGTATGTGCCTGGAAGTGAGTTTGCACCATTTTCTAATCATTTGAATTTTTTGGGAATGCCTGTTGAATATTGGTATTATGTTTCTGGGAATGGAGTTATAAAAGAAAATGTTCCTAGCAAGGGAGAGATAGAAAAAGGATTGGCGGAATTTGTTGCTTCTGAATTGGAGAAATGTAGCTTTGCAAGACTTGTAGAAGAAGGTTTTGAAATTGATTATGGAGGAGTGGAGGAAGTGGATGTTAAAATTGAAGATGAAAAAGTTAGGATCAATGTTAATTCAAAGTTGAGTGTTGGAAAGGGGAAAGATAGAGCAGTAAAAAGCAGTTACGACCTTTCTAGTGCAAGTAGATTTGGAAGATATTACAATTTAGCTTTGAAGGTTTATGCAAAACAGAAAGAAGGGGCGTTTTTGGAAGGTTATGGAATTGATGTATTGAGAAATTATGCCCCTGTGGATGGTGTGGAGATTCAATGTAGTCCAAAGATATGGAAGACGAGAGAGATTGAAACAGAATTGAAGAATGGATTGGAAGCGAATATAGGAAAATTGAAACTAAACGGAGATTATTATGATTTGAATAAAAAAGGAGATGAATACTTTGTTGTCGATATTGGAGAAAACGTAAAAGATAATGTACAGTTTATGTATTTAAGTAACTGGCCAACTAAACTTGGGATAGAGGGAGATGGAGTTGATTCAGAATTAATTATTGCAGAGCCTGTAGGAAATCAACAAGGATTAGGGATCATGGGATTCTGTTATGTTCCTTATCATTATGTTTATGATCTGAGCTTTCCTGTGTTGATACAGATATTTAATAATGAAGATATTTTCCAATTTCCAGTTGCAGTAATTTTGGATAATAATGTTCCTAGACAGGCAGAGTTTAATGAAGATTATATTGTTACGGAGGAAGAGTTTGATTTATGCGAGTTTAAAAATCAAGATTTGGAAGTTAATGTGTTTGATATTAATTTGAATAGGGTTGATAAGGCACAGATAGCTTTTGAGTGCTTCAATCAGAGATGTAATCTTGGAGAGAGTGAGGACGGGCAATTTATTGGAAAAGTTCCAAGTTGTGTTGGAGGATACTTATCTGTGAGGGCTGAAGGATTTGTAGATAAGAAGCAGGGATATTCAAGTAATGAAGAGAGATTTGCTGATATTGTTTTGGATAGAGAGCATGAAGTTTCTGTCGAGCTTGACTTGGAAGGAAGAAAAATTAGTGAGAACGCTATTATTACTTTCTCTAAGGAAAATGGAGAAAGTGTTAGTGCAATTCTTCCCGATGTTGATAAAGTTAAATTGAGTGAGGGGCAGTATGATATTCGAGTTTATGCTTATACAGATTCTAATATTGTAATCCCCGGAAGTACAAAGACGGAATGTAGAGAGTTGCCTAGGGAAGGAATTTTGGGAATCTTTGGAAGTACAAAACAGGAATGTTTCGATATTTCAATTCCTGAGACAAAGATAGAGAATGCTTTGATTGGGGGCGGAACAGGAAAGGAGTATTTCTTAGAATCAGAGTTGGAGAAAGGAAAGATTATTTTGTCTGGAGGAAGTTTGGGAACTCCGAGAAGTTTAGCAGATTTACAGAATAACTTCGCTGCTTATGGAACAATGAACTTAGGGGTAAGTTTTGAAAATGAGTAATTGTAAAAGAAATGTTGGAATTTTTGCATGGATTTTGGTTTTGATTATTGTACTTGCAAGTGCTGGAGTTTTAGCAGGGAGTTTTAGCAGTTCCAGCTATCAATATACTCCGAGTTATAATACTTATTACTCTTCTTCGCAGATAAGAGATTATTGGCCTGTTTTAAATGATAAGGATAGTTGTACGGCAAGACAAGATGTTTTATTACAAGTAAGTCCTGTAGGATGTCAGCCGGCTGTTGTGAGAAGTGATTTGTTAGCTGAACAGAATGTTCCGGTATTTTGTCAGATAGATGCTTTGGAGATAAATCCTTTAGTTAATATAGAAGAGATAAAGAATATTAGATTCACGGGGAAGTATCCTGCTGAAGTTGTTGGAGCAGGATTCCATCCTGCTTTGGCTGCTTTGAGAACGAGAGATAAACTATTAGGAGACCCGTTAGCTAGTAATGTGGGATATGTTGTTGTTGTGTTGAAGAAGACAGAAAGAGAAGATGATTTGCCTGATTTTGTTAGCTTGAATCTTTCTGGGCAGTTGGAGTATGAAACTGGAAATGCATTCGGAATTGGAAGAAGTGAATTTGTTTTAGCTCCTGTTGTAGATGATAATACATGGGAGAGCATGAGTTCTGGAGAGAAGAATAGTTTCTGGCAGGGAAGATACTTTTTGAGACTTGAGGAAGCAGACCCTACGAGAGCGACAGTTAGCATTTATCAGGGAGATAAAAAGATTGCTACAACAAGAGTTGAAAAAGGAAAGACAAGCAATGATATTTATGTTCCAGGGTCTTATTGTCAGGCAGGATTAAAAGTTAAGTATGATGGATATGTTGCCAATGAGAATAGTGTGAGAATTGAGATTGGGGAAAATGATGGAAGAGATGTTATTGACCTTTTTGAGAACTCTCAATTTTTAGATGGGAAATGCAGTGTAAGAAAGATAGAGATTGATGGAGTTGCTAAAGAAGAGAATAAGAATCTTGTGAGTACGAAGAGTAGTACTTCGACTGAAAACGGAGGGGAGTTGAGTTTGCAGAAAACTGGAAATGTTACGATAAGATGTTCCGGAGTTAGTGGAGACATTAAGCTTGAATTGAGAGAGGGAGAGGTTGATGATAATGGAGAGAGGATATTTGAAGATAAACTTCCGGAGGGTGTTGATAAAGAAGAATTTTATAGAGTTATTGAAGCGTATAAGAGAGTGGCTGAAGATTATCCTCAGGAGAGAGAACAGCAAGAAGGAAATAGATTTGGAGAAGACGCGTTAAATGAAGCTTTAGCGTTGGCAAAAGAGAAGAATGCTGATAAGACTAGAAAAGAGTTGTCTGAATTGTTTTTGAATACTTATCCTGATTCTATTGGGAGTATGGCGAACGCAGATGCTTTGATTGCTCTTCAGAGTATTGATTTTGGAAAGGCTGCTAAAGGAGTTGAGATTGATGGAAGATTTAAGAGTTTGAATCTTCTTAGTGTGAAAGCAGGGAAATCTGAGACGAGTGTTGAGATTAGCGTTGGAGGATTGTTTAAGAATAATGCTAAGCAGGGAGAATTTTTGGGTGAAAGTGCGCAGAGAAGTACTGATCAGAGTGATAGAGTTAGATTAGAAAAGATTGAAGCAGATAAAGTAACTATTTCCAGTACTTGTAAGAGTGATGGAAGTACGAATAATAGGTTTGAATTGACTGAAGGAGAGAGTAAAGAAATTTGTGGAGAAACTATTAATCTTAGAAGAATTAATTTTGAGGGAATAGCTAAAATAAGGTTGGAGCCCAAGATTACTGGGACAAAGACAGAGACGAATTTAACAGTCACAATCGGAATTGAAAAAAGAGCAATTAGTTTGAGTCCTGAAAAATCATTGGAGAAGATTGAGAATTTGAATGAGAGTATAAAGAAATGGGAAGATATAAGTAAAAATTTAGGGGAGTTCAATAAAGGATTGAAGACTGCTTGTTTTGCTACTGCTGGAGTTTTGACAATTAAGAATTTCATTTCCGGAATTGATGGAAGCTCATTAGGAAGACAGCAAGCAATGCAAGGGTCAAATGGATGGACGGAGAGATGTGAGAATGCTCTTAGTGGAAGTAATGGATTGATATTGAAAGATGGAATTCCTACTGGAAAGACTTATGGAAGTGTTGTTGAATGCTTTAATGATAATAGTGATTTGATTGAGAGAGAAGTTGCTGATAGAGCTGAGGTGATAAATATCATTAATGATAGGATTCCTGATGACGATAGTAACGGAATTGTAGATAATCAGAAATTGACTGATGAGTTTTATGATAAAGTTAAGAGCAGTTGTGGCTCTGCTCTAGAAGATGATTTTGGGAAGAGGGAAGGTTGGAAGGAAACAACACCTTGGAGTTTAGTTGATTTGAGAGAGTATTGTTATGCTAATGAGATGGAGAAGAGAGGATATACGGACTTTGCTACTTCGGAGAAAGCTAGATTGAAGGCAAAAGTTAAATTACAGACCGTTAATTTGCAAGAATTTTTGAATTCTAAGAACGCGGGCGGATTTTCTGCCGCAGGTTATGATGCAGGATCTTCCGGATTGATTGTTAGAGCTAGGATTTTCGATGTCAATGAAATTGGTAGTGGAGATAATAAGAAAATTAGTAATTTTGGAAATAATGGATCTGATACGGGTGGGGCGACAAAGTTTGTAATTGTGAGAAATGCTAGAGCAACTACTGATAAGAATAGGGATAAACGTGGAGATTTCATAATATTCGGAAATGACGATACTGGGAGATTCCAGCCAACTGAGATTTTTGGATATTCAGAGAGTAACGGAATTGGAGAACTTAGTAATTCTGGGTTAAGTGTTGGAGAATTCATGGGAGCGAATCAATTCTCTGATTTTGAAAATCTTGGAGATTTACATGGGAATAAGATTATGCCTAAAGATAGAGAGGTGAGATTCTTTGGGACTGGGCCTGATAAAGGTATGCCTGCGATTGTTCCTTATGATGTTAATCATGGATGGTATGTTAAAGTTCAAGGCAGTTATGCAATTGGAGATGCAAACGTTGGAGTTTATCAGAGCAGTGGATTGCCTGCAAGATGGAGAATATGTAATGTTGGAAGTAATAATGCTATTGATAGTGACGATGAATGTGGAACGACAGATGGAAAATTAGGAGATGGAGAGACCATTCTCGGATTAAGTCAGGCAGAAAGTAATAGGCATGTTAGAACTTCTGCTGAGGCAATATTAGATGCTGCAAGACAGAGGAATTTGAAAGTTGTTAAGATAAATAGAGAGAGTTTGAAAGTTGGGAATTTAATGAGTCATAATGAAGGAGTTCAGTGTCATGACTTTATGAGTGCTGAGGATTGCAATTTATTGTTTAATGTTTGTGATCCAGTTATTTGTCCTAACACTAGATGTAATTTGGGAGGAGAGTATCAAGTAGCAGATGTTATTCAGACAGGAATTGTGGGGAGCATACTTTTATGTTTGCCAAATTGGAATGAAGGAATTTTAGTTCCTATTTGTACAACAGGAGTTCAGGCGGGAATTGATGGATATACAAATATTTTGAAAGCTCACAGAGATTGCTTGCAGGAAAATGTTGAAACTGGAAGACTGACAGGAATCTGTGATGAGATTACAAGTGTATATATGTGTGAATTCTTTTGGAAGCAGGCAGCTCCTTTGGCAGATATAGCTTTGCCTACAGTGATTAATGCTATATTTAATGGAGGAGCAAGAGGGGGAGGAGAGTATAGAAATGTATATGCTGCTTGGGATAATGCTAAAGCTTCTACAGAATTCTTTACGCAGAATTATGCGGGAAATTCGTTTGATGCGTTTCAGGCAAGAAGTGTTGCTGAGGCAGGAACGCCCGTGTGTAGGTCATTTATTTCATCTAAAGCGCCAAGCGCATTTGATGTTTTGACAGAGCCAGATAGTCCTCCTCAGTTTCATGCATGGTTTGATAGTTTCATACATAGCGATGCTACTATTCCTGCTACTGCACAGTATAAAGTTTTCTATACAATATATGCAGGAAAAGATGCTGGAGTACAGTTTAGTGTTTATTTGAAAAATCCTGGAGATAGTGTGTTCTATAATATTCCTGAGAGCATACAAGTAGATTCTGGATTTATAGGAAGAGGAGAAGGAAAGACAGAGACAAAAGACTTCACAGCTCCAGATGGATATAAGGAGCTTTGTGTTAGAATAAACAATAAAGACGAGTGTGGCTTTAAGCAAGTAAGCACTAGTTTCGCGGTTAATTATTTGAGAGATGAGCTTGTTAAAGGAGAATTAACAAATACAGATATAAATTCTGAAAGAGCATGTATTTCTGGAACAACGAGTTTGGCTTCTTTGAGTAATGTTAATATTCAGAGTGCTGCGGGAGAACTTTTGAATCCAGATATAGAGCAGAGAGGAATTGTTAGGGTGTGTAGCACAAGGAATCCTGGAGGAAGCACCGATCCAACGAGATATGTTGAAGTTGGAAATTGCGGAAGTGAAACAGATAAGTGTTGGCTTGATAAGAATAGTGTGGAGAACGCATTAACAGATGCTAACAAAGGAGCGCAGAGTGTGACGTTAGAAGAATTGGAACAAGAGCAGTTGAATAAGTTGAAAGAAGAGGGGAAAGTTGTTGATGAGATTGATTTGAAGGGAGAGATAGAAAAGATATGGGCTGCTGGAAAATTAGATAATAAATTGCAAATGATAGATGAATTGTTTATTAGACTTGTGTTCAATCATCATAAGGCAAAGGTTTTGTTAGAAAAAGCAAAGATTTTGAAAGAGGAATTTTTAAGGAATGTTAGGACTGTTACTCGGAGTGAGGCAGAGACACCAGAGGTTCCCGCTACGGATGTGAGGGATATCTCGACGGGGAATTCGAATAATAATGCTGATGGAGAGGTTTCTGTGGGAGAAGTAGCCACTTTTGAAAATTTGGTTTTGAAAGAGGAGTTATTTAATCAAAGAGGGGAAGAAGAGAGAGTCTTAGTTTTCTATTTTGGAAATGAGAGAATTGAAGGAATATATTTGTTTGAAGGTGAGAATAGAATTTTTATTGTTGATTCTGATTCTGGAAATATTATTCCAGTAGGTTATACTCAGTGGTATGGGTCTTTCTCAGTAGACTTTGATATTGTTGAGAGGTATAATGTTAGCGAGAGGGTTAAAGAAATTTTGAGATTAATTAACGGAAAGAGTTATGATAGTGTCTCGCAGAATATTGAAAGTTGATTTTTTTAGAATTTCTGCGATGAAGAAAATATGAAATTTTCAGTACCCACAAAACTGACGTTTATGCGGGTGAAAGGATTCGAACCTTTGTAAGCACTAAGCTACGACGGCCTAAACGTCGCCCGTTTGACCACTCCGGCACACCCGCATGTTATAGACAACCTAACGGTTTTCTGACAAGTCACCCCTCCATTGAAAGAGTACTTTCTCCGAAAGGATGGGAACTAACAGTTCTTTCGAAATAGAAAATGTATTGGGTTTAAAAGAGTTGTTATTTGTGTTTAATGAGGGGAGAGATAAAGTTTAACAAAGAAATGAAACCTTCGTTTGATTCACTCTTGTTTGGAGAAACAGGATAGTGAACAAAATCATTTCTTTTTTTCTGCTTGTGCGACTTTTGCCTTAAGCTTTTCGTCTAGTTTGAGGCGTTCTATTAGTTCTTTGTATCTATTTCTGATTGTGACTTCTGTTATTCCTGCGACATCAGCAACTTCTCTCTGTGTTTTCTTTTCATCGTTGAGAAGGGCAGCGACATATAATGCAGCCGCAGCGATTCCTGCAGGGCCTCTGCCAGAAGTTAGCTCTGAAATGTCTGCTTTCTTTAGAATTTTAAGAGCTTCATTCTGTGCTTTTGGAGATAAGTGTAGAATTGAAGAAAAACGAGAGATGTAATCTTTTGGAGAACTCGGTGTAACTTTAATTCTTAGTTTTCTTACTATAAATCTGTAAGTTCTTCCAATTTCTTTTCTTTCAACATCTGATGCTGAGGCTATTTCGTCTAATGTTCTCGGAATGTTATATGAACGACAGGCGGCATAAATACAAGCAGCAATAACAGATTCCATACTTCTGCCACGAACAAGACCACGCTGAAGAACATAATTGTAAACACGAGAGGCTTCGTCTCTTACTACAGAAGGAAGAGAGAGGAATGAGGCAACACGTCTGAGTTCTGCCATTGCTAAACGAAGATTACGTTCAATAGATGTTGAAACACGCTCTTGCCATTTTTTTAATCTGAGAAATTTACGAGTTTGACCTGCTTCTAATTTGTAAATGTCTGAAATTTCTCCGACATTTGTTGTAAGACCTTTGTCAAACTTTTGCATAGAAATTGGAGCTCCACCACGCCCTTTCTTTTCTGATTTATCAAATTGTCCACCAGCATCTTGGCCAGTATCTACCATAGATTCTTCAATTACGAAGGCACAATCTTGACAAACAACTTCTCCCTCATCTGGATAATAACGTAAATGAATAGAACCGCACTCAGGACATTTTTTTATATGGGACATTTTTATAAGGGAAAAGCTTTTAAAGGGTTTAGAAAACGAGTGTATTTAAACCTTTGTGCTATTAGAAAAGTTTATCGTCGAGGTTTATTTTTCTTTTATCAGAATTGCGTTTATAGAGCCTTCTTGACTTGGGCGATTAGTGATTCTTGCTTTTCCAAGAGATGTTTGAATAATTGTTCCCTTGCTTAAACGATTTAGTCTTGCCAAGAAACTATTCTGAGGAGTTTCTATAACATTTTTTATTTCTGCTTTTTTTGTTTTGTTATCTATCGTAAGATTTACCGAATTTGACTTTAATAGGATTGTTTTGGAATTTCCTCCATTAACACGAATAATTTTTCTTTTTGTTTCTCCAAGTGTGACTACGGTTTCTTGGGTTGCTCTTTCAAATAGTTTCTTCTTTCTGTTCTGATGGTATTTTCCGCCAGAGATTTTTCTTCCACGATTCATATATGAGCTTGAGAAAATCGGTTTAAATAGGTTTTGGTTTTTGTTTTTGACAATTAGATTGTGGCATCATAAAGTTTAAATACCATAATAATGAAAGCAAGGTATGGTAAACGGAATTGAGCGTCCCTTGGATCTTTTGAACCAAGCTAAAGGAAAGGAAGTCATCATTCAGTTGAAAGGTGATAGACAGTTCGTTGGAAAATTAATGGCATTTGATATGCATATTAATGTTGCTTTAGACAATGCGAAAGAGATGCAAGATGGAGAAGTTAAGAAAAATATTGGTTTGACCTTTTTGAGAGGGGACACAATTATTTTCATCTCACCTTCTAACACAAGCGCAGATAAATAATTTGATTCTTGACAAATTGTTATGTCAAGATGCTTTTTGATTGCATAATAGTTGATCATAATTGTATTACGTCCAGATCTTCAGCAATCTTTGTGTTTTTGAAGATAGACTTAGCTTCTTTTAGTAATCTTGGAGTTGATTGTTCGTAACGTTGAGAAATATGTGTTAGAATCAATGCTTTTGAATTTGATTTCTTTGCTATCTGAGCAGCTTGAGATGCTGTTAGGTGTTTGTATTTAGAGGCTATTTCTGTCTCTTCTTCCGCGAAAGTTGATTCAACAATCAATAGATCAGAATTCATTGCTAATTTTAATGTATTTGGATTTGGAAGAGTATCTAATATGAAAGTTATCTTTCTTCCTTTTTCTATATACGAAAGAGATTTAGGAGAAAGAGTTTTGTTATTATATTTTATTGATTTTCCTTTTGAGAGAGCTTGCATGTCTTTTGGAGAGGTAATCTTTAGTTTCTTTAATTTTTCTTTGTTAAGGCGAAGTTTGTCTTTTATTGTAAATGAATATGCTAGTGAGGGAGTTCCATGAGACATTGGAAGAGCTTCTATTATATATTCTGGAGTTTCTAAAACTGTTTTGGAGCACACTTCTTTTACAGTTATTTTGTATTTTTGATATTGCTTGTAGAATTTCATTAGTTTGTTCATTAAAGAAAGGTTTTCAGTTGTGCCTTTCGGACCATAGATTTCCAAATTTTTATTATATTCCGACATTGAGAGGGTTTCTAAAAGACCTGGAAGACCAAGAGTATGATCTCCATGCCAGTGTGTTAGTAAAATTTTTGAGATTTTTGAAGGGGATAGGGATGCAAGTTTGAATTGTCTTTGTGTTCCTTCTCCACAATCTATTAAGATATTTTCAGATTTATATGAGAGAAGCATGGCTATATGGTTTCTAGATTTTGTTGGGATTGACCCTGCAGTTCCTAGGAAAGTTAAATATATCTTTTCCATATTCTATAGAGTGAAAGAACATTTATAAAATAGAGGGTTTTACTTAAAGTGTGAAGGGGAAATAAAAAAATGAAAAAGAGAGTTTTGAAGTTTTATGTTTTTTTGATTCTTGCAGTTGTGGTTTTGGGACTTTTACAGTTAAGTAGCTTTGGAAGTCTTACAGGATATACAAGTTTTGAGGATTCTAGTGAGTGGACTTTTGGAAAAGGATTTGGTATTGGATTCTTCGGATATGAGTTTAAAGGAGATGAAGTTTTAGTTAGATATGAGATTGAAGACTTTGATGATAGGGCTGGGGAAGTGAGAATTTATTATGGGTTTGGAGATGACATGAAGAGTGAGAGAGTTACTCTTGGAGCTGGAGAAAATTTGAAGGTTGTTCTTAAGGAAGATTTTTCTAAAAGAAATGCCGGAGAAAATTTGAAGGTGGTGTTTGATGATGGGGATGAATTGATTAAGGATGAGGTTAAATTTGTTAAAAATGGGGTTGGAATAAGTAGCTATGCTGTTGAGGGAGAATCAAATGTTGAAGATAGTAAATTTTCAGTTTACGGGATTATTTTTGTTTTTTTGATTCTTGTCGGTTTTATTTTTGAGTTTGTTTATAATAATGTTTTGAGAAAAAAAAGTTTTGTTGGGCATAAACTTGGAAAGAGAATGGAGAGGAATATGATTGAGTTGGATGTCTCTTAGATATTGTTGGATTATTTGATTAGATAGTTTTAAAAGTATATTTTTAGTCTGTTTATTGATGTCAAGATGCCTGAGACAAACCACGCCTTTCAAGGCGTGGAGCATCTTGAGCATCCAGAAGTTTCAGACAAACCATGCACTTTAGTGCATGGTGAAACGAAAAAACTTCTTGATGGCCCTGTAGCTCAGCCTGGATAGAGCATTTGCCTTCTAAGGCCGCCTCTCGTTAGGGGGGTCGAATTGCTTTCCTCGAAGCAAGCAAAGGGTCGCAGGTTCAAATCCTGTCAGGGCCGTTTTTAACTAGGGAGAATGGATTTAATTCTCCCTGGAGAATTAATTTTCTTTGTTTTATTGTTGTTTTTGAAGGGCACATTCCGAATTTAGCCCATATTTTATATTTTGTTTGTTGAGCAGGATTGTTGAAACCAACTTTTTCTATAAATGATTTTACTCTTTCTGGTCCACGTATTATTATTGCTAGTTGCTGAGCCTCATATTTTCTTTTACTTGACTTTTTGTTTACCTTGTGGGATATTTCTAAGAAGTCTAATTTTTCGCTAATCTCCCTTATTACTTTGTGGGATGCAGACACGATCCAGATTCTTGGATATGTGTTATATTTTAACTTAAACTCTTTATATTTGCCCTTTCTTTTTAAGAAGTCTATACATCCATCACAATCGGCGTATCCTCTTATGAATGCCGCAATAATCTCTTTATTTTTACTTCGTTTTATTATTTTTGGAATGGTTACTGTATAAGTCTTATTTTTTGTAAAACCTATTCTTTTAAAATCTTCTATTATTTTCCTTTTACAAATGTAGAATCCATACACTGAATTGCTTTTCTTTTCGTGTGCAGTAATTTTTATATTAAAAACCTTAGAAAATATTGGGCAGATTGTATTATCATAGTACTCCTTATCTTCTGTTATATTTCCCCACATACAAATGTGATTATCTTGTAAAGATCCGTCTGCTGCAAATATTCCGAGAATTTCAGCTAGTTCCTTTGTTATTTTCATTCTGATATTTTTTGGAGTTCAATTTCTATAAGTTCTCCATCCCTCAACCTTAATAGTTCTGTAATCTCTTTCGGAATATTAATTGCTAGGCTTGTTCCGTTTTTTCTTATTCTTCTCATTATTTTGTATTTGTTTTCCATCTTATTTAATAAGACTAAATATTATATAAACTTTTTTTGCAATTCATTTAAAAATATGAGCTTCTTGGTCTATCCATGAAAATATTATTTGTTTGTAAGCATAACAGATTTAGAAGTAAGGTGGCTGAAGCAATTTGTTCTAAAATTGTTAATGAGAAGAAGATTGATTGGGAAGTTAAAAGTTGTGGAATGAAACTGGATTTGATGAGACCATATGTTGCTGAGAATGTTTTGAATGCTTTAAAGGAGAAGGGATATGAAGTTGATGATGAAAAATCTAGAGAGATCGATGATAATTTGATAGATTGGGCAGACTTCTTGACAATAACCGCAGACAATGTTAATTTAGAGAGCTTTGACGGAAGGGGAAAGATGGTTGTTGTTTGGGAAATTGGAGATTGTGATGAATCTGAGATGGATTGTATAAGGAAAGTTGTTGAAGATGTGGAGAAGAGGGTTAGGGATTTTGTGGAATTGTATATTGAGAAGTTTTAAATAAATAGGACTCATTGGATTTTAATGAAATTTTATGAATCAATTATAGAAGGTATGAAGGGTTTATTTATTAATCGGAGGAATTGTATTGTTATTCCTGAAGATGGTCTGGAGGGTCAAATTGAACCACTTCTCTTTCCTGAATTGTTTGGAAGAGCGGTTCATGAAATCTATAATTACAAAGCACAGTCTGTTTATAGTAGGAAATTTGTTAGTTGTGAAGGTGTAGATTCAGATGGACTGAGAAGATTTAAAAGTTAGCTCTTTCTTGGTAAATTGTTCTCTGTGTAGGTTAGAGATTAGAAAAATCTCGATGCCTCTGTAAGACAAGCATGCGTAGGTGGCGAAGTGGTTAACGCGTTCGGCTGCAACCCGAATATCCGGGGGTTCAATTCCCTCCCTACGCTCTTTTTGTTCTTGACATTTATTTGGAATAGGTTTAAATTCTGACTTTCATTGTTTTTAGAATGAGATCTAGGAAGAAGATTAAGGTTCCTTATTTTAGGCAGAAGAAGAATCATACGTGTGGACCTGCCAGCATAAATATGATTTTTAGATTTTTTGGGTTGCATACGAAGGAAGCGGAGCTTGTGAAGGCGATGAAAACTAAGAAGGATGGAACAGAGCACTGGCAATTAATTGGAATTGCTAGAAAGAAAGGGTTTTATTGTTATGTTCATGAAAAGGCGAGTTTGAATCAATTGAAGCATTTTGTCGATATTGGACTTCCTGTTATTGTGAATTATATAGAGCCGGATAGCGAAGATGGACATTATGCTGTTGTTGTTGGATATGGACCTAGAAGGATTATCTTGCACGATCCTTGGAATGGGGAGGAGTTTAAGATGTTGTTTAAGGAGTTTGAGAGGAGATGGAGCAAGAGGCAGAGGTGGATGTTTATTATTTCTAGAAGGGAGTTTAATCTTGGAAGGCAGTATAAGCCGAGTTTTTTGAAGAGGTTTGGGAAATAGTCGGTTCTATAAGACTCCGAGAACCTTTCGACTGCACCCACCCTGCTTCAGCTCGGTGTGAGCAATTGGTTTTCGGCGGTGCTCAAGAACCCAAGCACGCCCATTGCTTCAGCGATGGGTTCTTGACAATCTTAGGAAGATTCGCAAGTTTGACTTTTGTTGAAATACGGGATTGAAAGAATTTAGGATTCTTAAGGCCATTTTACGATTAGAAGGTTTTATAAGGAACAAAAACAAAGGAATTTCATAAAATTGGGAGGAAATCATGGCTACACAAGGATATTGCGTTAAATGCAAGGCAAAGGTTGATATCAAGGATCCTGTTGAAGGTTTAACAAAGAAAGGAACCAAGATAGCAAAAGGGAAGTGCCCTAAATGTGGAACAACTGTTTGTAGAATGGGCGGAATTCAGAAGTAAGTTTATTTGTTTTTATTTTATACTTCTATTTTAGTGTTTTTTATAAGGTTATTTTTGGTATAGAAATCTTTTTAATTGGGTTTGGTTCTTGAGTTTTATGGGTTTTGATAAAGATTCTAACGGAATTGGTGAAAGTATTGAAGAGCGGGGGAAGTTATTTACTATGGATGAAGTTGCTGTAATGGTTGGTTATACCACCGGCACTGTAAGTGCGTTCTGTTTGCAGAGAAGAGTTGAGTCTGTAGAAATGATTGTGGATGGGAGAATGAGAAGGAGAGTGACTAAATATGGGTTAGAACAACTAAGACTTATCAAGGCTCAACCAAGAATGTTTAAGAGAAAGGTTAAAACTTCTAAAAAAGATACATATTCTTTGGACTATGTTTCTGAATTGACAGGAATTAGGGTTCCTGTTTTGAAAATTTATTGCAGACAAGGAATGGTCCCTTCTGTTGGAGTTGGAGATGATGGAAATTTTAGAATTTCAAGGAGAGGTATAGATGTCGCGATGGATTTAAGGACGGAGTGGTATAAGAGGAATTATGAGCCCGATGAGGTAAGATTAGAGGAGCTTCGTAGTGGGTAAGAAAAGATTTAAATAGTTATTTGTAGTGGGTAATAGATGGTTGAGATAGAGAAGAAGGTTTATCGAGAACATTTTGACAAGATATTATCTGGAGATAAGACCTTTGAAGTCAGGATAGAAGATGATTGCAATTTTAATGAGGGAGATGTTTTGATTCTAAAAGAAATTAATGAGGATAGGGAATTTACTGGAAGAGAAATAAGAAAGAAGATTGGGACTATTTTTAGAACTAAAGATGGGGGAAATTATTGGAAAGGAGAAGATGTTGATAAGTATGGATTTACTGTTCTTAGTTTGAAGGAATTGGAGAAGGATAATGTTCATTGTTAAACAAATGAAAGGAGGAAAGTTTAAATATGTGAATAACGTGATTTCACATACTGGAGTAGTAATAAAAAATGCCTAATATAACCTTGTCAATTTCTGAAAAGGTTCATGAAATTATGAAAAAACATAGGGAGATAAGATGGAGTGAAGTAGCAAGAGCTGCACTTATGAAACAAATTGAAAAACTTGAGATTATGGAAAGGATAGCGTCTAAGAGCAAATTGACTATGAAAGATATCGATGTTATTAACGAAAAAATAAAGAAAGAACTTTATATTAAGACTAAGAATGAAAGTTGTGATTGATACAAACGTTCTTATGGCTGGATTGCTAAAAGATTCTCTTGTTAGAATTATCTTGACTTTTTCAGATGCTGAGTTTTATCTTCCTGAACAAGGAATAGAAGAAGTTAAGAAATATTCAGATGAATTATGTTTAAAAGGAGATTATACAAAAGAAGGGCTTGAAGCGTTGCTTAGGAGTACGCTTGAAAATATCAATTTGGTGCATGCTGATAAAATAAAGGAGAAAATCTTAGAAGCAGAGGAAATAATGAAAAACATAGATATTAAGGATTCTGTTTTTATTGCTACTGCTTTGGCTATTAATGCAGATGGAATTTGGAGTTTCGACAATGATTTTAAAAAACAGGATAAGTTCAAAATATTTGAAAGTTATGATTTTATCAAGGCTAAAGATATAGAAGAGGAAGAGTAAAATGTTTATTGTGAAAAAGAAAATTGGGAATAAGGAATACTATTATTTGAGGAGTTCCGAGAGGAAGAAAGGGAAAGTTGTTGCTAAGACAGTTGCTTATTTGGGGAAGAATAGAAAAGATGCTGAGAAAAAAGCTAGAGATTTCAAAGAGATAGATGGGAATAAATTAGGAAGATTATTAAATAAAGAAAAAGAGAGAAATGTTATGGATGAAAAAGGTAAAACTGATGAAAAGGATTTCTTAAGTTTTGTTCAGGAAGGAGGTTTTATTTGGGGTCCAGAACCTGAAATTTACGGAGGTTTTGCAGGATTTTACACTTATGGGCCTATTGGTAAGTTATTGAAAAATAAAGTTGAAAATTCTGTGAGGAGAGTTTTTAATTCAAATGGCTTTAGAGAGTTAGAGGGCCCAACGGTTATGCCTGATATAGTTTGGAAAGCTTCTGGACATTTAGATACTTTTAATGATTCAGTTATAAAAACTAAAGATGGAAAGGAGAATTATAGGGCTGACAAATTAATAGAGGAAGAAGGTATAGAGATTAGAGATTTTACTGATGCTAATCTGTTAAAGATTATTAAAGAAAAAGGGATTAAAGCTCCAAATGGTAAGGAATTAGATTTGAAGATTGAAAGACAAAGTTTGATGATGAAAACAAAAGTTGCAGGCATGGATGCTTCTTTAAGACCTGAAACTGCAACAGTTACTTATTTACCTTATTTAAGATTTTATAATTTCTTTAGAAAGAAGTTGCCTTTGGGAGTTTTTCAGATTGGAAAAGCATATAGGAATGAAATAAGTCCAAGACAGAGTGTTTTGAGAGGCAGAGAATTTACTCAGGCAGAAGGGCAAATCTTTGTTGATCCAAAAGAGAAAAATAATTGGGATAAATTTTCTGATATAAAAAATGATGAATTGCCTTTTTGGAGTTCTAAGAATCAAAAAGATGGGGTCGGGTCAGAACTGATGAAGATTGAAGATGCTTTGGAGAAAAAGTTGGTTAAGAGCCAAGCGTATGTCTGGTGTTTACATTTAGCTTATATGCATTTTATTAATTTTGGAATTCCAAAAGAACGAATAAGGTTGAGACAACATCATGATGATGAGAAAGCGTTTTATGCAGATGATGCTTGGGATGTAGAGTTGAAATTGAATAATTATGGGTGGACAGAGGTTTGCGGGGTTCATGATAGAACAGATTATGACTTAAAACAACATGCAAAACATTCGGGAGAGAAGTTAGAAGCACAAAGAGAGAATGGAGAGAAATTTGTTCCACATGTTTTAGAAATTGCTTTTGGAACTGATAGACCAACTTATGCTTTAATAGACTTATTTTATGAAAAGAAAGAAGAAGGAGAAGGAAAAACTAGTTTTTCAGTTCCTTATCATATGGCTCCAATTGATATTTCTATTTTCCCTTTAATGAAAAAAGATGATTTGATTGGAATTGCCAAAGATGTTAAATCTGATTTAGAAGGAGAGTTTGTAGTCGACTATGATGTTTCTGGTAGTATAGGGAAAAGATATTTAAGAAGTGCAAAGCAAGGGACTCCTTTTGCTATAACTATTGATTATGACTCTTTGACTGGAAAAGATGTTACATTGAGAGATAGGAATAGCGAGAAGCAAGTAAGAGTTAAAATTTCGGAGCTTAGAGAGATTTTAGGGAAGTTGCTTGTTGGGGAGATTGAATTTGAGAAGGCTGGAAAGGAAGTAAGGGGATAGAAAAGTATATATAGTAGTGATACTCATGTATAAACATATGGGAATGCAGTTAAAACTTAAGAAATGGGGAAATTCGATGGCCGTTATAGTGCCAAACAGAGTTATAGAAACGAACAAACTAAAAGAAAATGATGAAATAATTGTAGAAATAGTCAGAAAGGCGGATATTTCTAATACTTTTGGAGTTATTAAGAAAAGAAAAATGTCTGGACAAAAATTTAAAGATATGGTTAGAGAGGGATGGAGCAAATAAAAACCTTTTTCTTTGATAGCTATGCTTTTTTTGAAATTGTTAATGGTAATTTAGCATATGAACCATATACAAAGGAAATATCTATTGTAACTACCAAACTTAATTTAATGGAATTACATTATGGGCTTTTAAGAGTAGAAGGTAAGGAAAAAGCAGACGAGCTCTATGAAAAATATCTAAAATTTGTAACTGATTTTTCTGATGAGGATATAAAAGAATCAAATAAACTTAGATTACAAAATAAGAAACAGGATTTATCTTATATTGATTGTTTAGGATATGTTATAGCAAAAAGAATGAATATAAAGTTTTTAACAGGAGATAGTAAATTTAAAGATTTAATCAATGTTGAGTTTATGGAGTGAAGATTATTGATTTAAATAATTTTCTTCGTAATTTGTTGAATGGCGAGATTGAGTTTGAGAAGGCTGGGAAATTAATTTAAAGATTTGAATAGCTTTAAATAGTAGAATTTTTTATTAATTATATGGGACTTGGAGAGTTTGTTTTCTGGCCGTTTGTGGCTACAATAGGTGGTTTGATGTTTATAGTATGGATTGCAGTAGTCGCGTTTTGGATTTGGATGATTGTTGATGCTGCTAAAAGGACATTCAAGAATGATGCTGAGAAAATTATATGGATTATTGTTATAGTTTTAGCTAATTGGCTAGGAGCGTTGGTTTATTTTATTGTTGTAAGACAGTATAATCCGAAGGGATTGATGAGGCAATAGTTCTGGAATAATTAGTGTTCTTTTAGGAATTGGGATGGTTGGAAGATAATGGATGAGGAAATAGTTTAAATACTATTTTTGATAAGATTAATTACTATGTATGGAGCTTATCCTTCTAAGAATGTAATTGTTGATTCTCTTTCTTTGACTAAGGGTGAGAATGTAGTCGCAGTAATCTTTGCAAAGGCATCCTTTAATTGGTTGTGGTATGTTAACAGACTTTTTTCTTTAGTTAAAGGGTTTCAATATTATCTTGTATTTACAGATAGGAGAATATTCAAGATAGACCTTACACAGTTAGGCGTTCCTTTTAGAGATAGCAAATCTTTTAGTCGGAGTGATGTAAGCAACGTTTTTATAAAAGAAAAGATGGCTTCTTACAGGTTGGAAATAGAATTGAAAAATGGGGAAAAGATTAAGTCCATTATACCTAAAATATTTAGATTTAAAAATCAGAAGGATGATATTGAAAAGATTTCTGAGATGTGGTATAATTGAAGATGAAAACAGAAACTTTAAGAAAAATTACGAGGATTATTTCTGTGTTAGTTTATATGTATGCGTTCTTTTTTTTAGTTCTTACTTTAATTCTTGGTTATGCAACATTGTCTGCTTTAGGTGAGGTAAACGACGGTTTTATGGAAGGGATTATGGGTATTATGTTCACCCCAATTTTCTTGATAATATTCTTGATTTTATTAGTTATAACTGTTAGTTTAATTATATTAGCTAGAAATTTGTGGAATTTTAGAAAGGTCGCTGCGTATATAGGAGGGATTGTTTTATTGATATTTGCTTTTAATAGTTGGAAGGTTTTCTTTTCTTTGTTATCTGGGAAGTATCAAATTAATTCTTCTTACTTGCCTTTGTTGTTAATATTGGTTGCTGTATTTTTCTTTATTGAAGTTATATCATCTGGATTTTTGCTTTTAAACGCGAGGAATAATAGGGTTTTTACTGGCGTGAGATTGTAAGAAAGGTTTAAATAGGGTTATAGGGTACAGGGGGTATGTCTGTTAATAAAGGAAAGAAGAAAGAGTTTAAGGTTGAATGTGATTGCCATAAGAAAATAATTGGATTTTCTGAACATCATGCTTCGGAGAATTTGAGAATACATAAAATGGCTTCTAAAGAGCATAGGGAGAGAATGATGTTGATAAGGGAGTTAACTCATTAATATGATACATAGTGTTTGGTTTTATTCAATTTTAAGCGTATTTATTGTTAGTTTGATTAGTTTTATAGGTGTTTTTACTTTGTCTATAAAAGTTGAAAAATTGAGAAAATTTTTGATATATGTAATTAGTTTTAGTGCTGGGGCTTTGTTGGGTGGAGCTTTTTTGCATTTATTGCCGGAGATAGTTGAGGAGCATGGATTTAGTCTGCAGATAAGTCTTTATTTGATTTTGGGAATTGTTGCTTTCTTTGTTTTGGAGAAAGTGATTCATTGGAAGCATTGCCATAGGAATGTTACAGAGAAAGGACATATTCATGCTTTTGCTTATACTAATCTAGTAGGGGATGGAGTTCATAACTTTTTAGATGGAGTTATTATTGCTGTTAGTTATATGGTTTCACTTCCTGTTGGAATTGCTACGACAATTGCAGTTATATTGCACGAGATTCCACAAGAGATTGGAGACTTTGGAGTTTTATTGCACGGAGGATTTTCTAGGAGAAAAGCATTAATGTTGAATTTTGCTTCAGCTTTAACTGCTGTTTTTGGAGCAGTGATTACGTTGATTGTTGGAGGGAGTATATCAGGATTAGAAAAGATTTTGGTTCCAATTGCTGCGGGAGGATTTATTTATATTGCTGCATCTGACTTGATACCGGAATTGCATAAACATTCTGATTCTTTAAAAAAAGGTTTGTTACAATTGATAATGTTCTTATTGGGAATTGGAGTTATGTGGGCTTTGTTGTTTCTAGAGTAAATTTATAATATAACATCCTAAAAGGGACACTATATTAATATTTGAATCTTCGTTCGTATTCTTTGTGAGTCATCCATTCTAAGACCACAGTAATAATTATTGCTTTTCCACCCCTTATACTATAAATTAATCTCCAAGCGTTTGGTAAGTCATATTTCCAAAGATTTGTTACACCATATTTTTTTATGTATTCTTTTGGGATTTGTTTTTTGGGAATTTGTATTCCACAAAAAGCATTTTTCTCAATATTATTCATGGCTTGATTAATAAATCTAAATAGCTCTTTTTCTGAAGAGTCTCCCTTCTCCAATTTGTAAAAAGATTCTTTAATTATTTCTTCAACAAATCTTGTTTCTGATGGTAGAATCATTTTCTTCTTGACAATTCTCTTCTTTTAAAATAATAGTGTGCAGAATCGGGGTAGTAAATCCATCCGATTTTTCCTTCTGCATCTATTGAGATTTTCCTTGAGTACAAAAGATAGTCAATAATTACGCAGAAAGTTTGATACATTGTTTTCTTTGGCAAATTCTCCCAGAGTGCCCTTTTTTTGTATTCTCCATCGTGCTCTTTTATGAACTCTTCTACCATTAGCACAGTGTCTAATCTTGGAAATCTCAAAATTCCTCTCGCTTCACTATTCTCCTGTGTCTGATTCATGTTATATCATTAGATATAACAATATTTAAATGTTTCTCAATCTGTTTTCTAGAATAATTAAGAATAAGTTTAAAAGTTAAGCCGACTTATATCGGTTATGTGGATTATGAAATTATTAATGAAACATGAAGGAGACATATTTACTGAGAGAACAGCGAAATTTAATGTTGACTTTTATGGCTATCCTTTAGCTCATTATAAAAAAGGAAAAATAAGATTATTTTCTGTTATGGGAATTTTAGAAGGAGAGGAGGAGGCATCAAAACAGTTTTTGAAAGATTTAAAGAAGCGAGCCCCGAAAGAAATCTCGTTACTTTAGTGGTGAGTGAATTTCTGGCTGGCGAGCGGCCATTAACTATTTATTTCTAGGTAATTGATACATTTACGGACCAAAAAAGCTTATTAATTAGCTAAACTACGACGATATTGATGATAAAGGGTATTGCACGCAAGTATTTTGAAGGCAAAACATGTATTTATTGCAATAAATATGGTCTTTACAGACTCGCTGATAAGCGAGTCAAGTGTAAACATTGTAAAAAGAAATATAGTTTATCTCAATTGAAAAGAGATATGCAAATTCTATACTATTTTTATATTGAAGTATCTGCAAGAAAGACAGCAAAAGAATTGAATTTTAATTATAGATTAGTTCATAGAAAATTTATGCAATTTAGAAAAAAGATTGCAGAGTACTGCAATCAAGAAGCAAGAAAGTTAAATGGAGAATTAGAACTTGATGAATCTTATTTCGGTGGAAGGAGAAAAGGAAATCGAGGAAGAGGAGCAAACAATAAAGCGATTGCCTTTGGAATTCTCGAGAGAAAAGGTAAGGTTCACACTATAATTGTTGAAAATGTTAAAGCTGAGACGCTTATGGAAGCTATTAAATCAAAAACAAAGAAGGGTTCTGTTTTTTATACAGATGGTTTCAGAAGCTATGCTGATCTGAAACAATATGGAAAACATAATATTATAAGACATGATAAAGATGAGTTTGCAAAAGAGAAAAATCATATTAATGGAATAGAAGGCTTCTGGAGTTTTGCTAAAGAAAGATTCCATAAGTATCATGGAATTAATAAAGTAAATTATTTATTCTACTTAAAAGAAATGGAATTTCGATTCAACAATCGAAATAATAATGTTTATAAGTTACTAATGAATATATGTATAAGGAGGGTAGTTTAGTGCCGAATTACACTAATCACCTAACTTTTTTTTAACTTGAGATGGTTGTATTGGAGCTGTTGGCTGCGATGGCGCAGTTGGAGCAATTACATTTCCGGTAGCTGTTCCACTTCCATCCCTAAAAGCAACAAATCCTCCAATGATAACAAGTGCTAGG
>Ga0210057_1002145_pt1 | contig 28647 bp, 21 predicted proteins | sample CryGeyCG2114_010_2_FD_183968 | JGI IMG/M metagenome (GOLD analysis project Ga0210057, IMG submission 183968) | Groundwater microbial communities from aquifer - Crystal Geyser CG10_big_fil_rev_8/21/14_0.10 (SPAdes) (version 2) | ecosystem: Environmental > Aquatic > Deep subsurface > Groundwater ...
TTTTTTAGTTTATTTTTTAGTTTATTTTTTAGTTTATTTTTTAGTTTATTTTTTAGTTTATTTTTTTAGGAGATGTTTATCTCAGTTGGATAAAAGTTATAAAGAAAAATTTGAAGTTGCAGAAATAGAGATGACAGCTAAAAACAGGAAAATAATATTCTTTTTGTTATTGATAATCATTGTTGCTGGAGCTTTATTTAGATTTAACCACTTAGGAAGTGAAAGCATCTGGCTAGATGAAGGATATGCCCTTGTTGAAGCTGACCAACCAACGGTTTTAGGTGTGCTGGATGCTGTCTATGGGCCGCCGGAAGGAACACCTCCTCTTTATTTTGTAGTTCTTCATCTTTGGATGAAACATGTTGGTAATACGGAGTTTCTCTTACGGTTGCCTTCTGTTATTTTCAGTATTATCTCGATTTTTATCATTTTTCTGATCGGCAGAAAATTGTATGATGCAAAAACAGGACTAATCACGGCCTTGCTGATGTCTCTTTCCCTGATCCAGATCCTTTATTCTCAGGAAGCCAGACCGTATGGCTTGTTTGTGATGCTGGTATTGCTGTCAACATTATTTTTTATTGATTTCGCGAGAAAAGGAAAAGCAAAAGATCAAGTTATTTATCTGATTTTTACAATCCTGATGTTATACACTCACTATTTGGGATTGTTTGTTTTATTCTGTCAAGTGATTAGCTACTTTTTATTCAGGGAAAAGATGAACATATCTTTAAAGAAAATATCTGCCAGTGTTTTGATCATTGCAGTGATGTATATTCCCGGAATTTTTTATATTTTCTCACAATTCATCCATAATTTCTATAGCATCCAAGCTTCTTTGGAAAGAAGATTGGGATTTTCTTTTTTTCTTTTTAAGCTAGGCCTTTTCAACTTTGTCTGGCCGGTCTTAATTGTCTGTGCATTAGTTTTTTTAATCTACAGAAAAAGAGAAAGATTTCTGAAATTTATCAACAAGTTATTTTCCCCTAATGTTTTTATCATGCTGATGATAATTTTTTCGATTTTTTATGTAGCGGTTGTCAGCAGGTGGACAAATTCATTATTTATCACCAGATATTCCCATTTCATGTATCCATTATTCTATTTGGTGGTAGCCAGGAAATTTGTCCTGCTAAAAAATAACTATTGGAAAAAATTAATCTCCTTGTTGTTCATTATAATCACTATTGTTTCATTAACTAATTATTCTCTTGATGTGCCGAGGAAAACGGAATGGGCTAAAGCAGCCAATCTTATTGAAGAAAATGGTTTTGGTTTTGGGCAGGAGAAAGTTGTGGTTATAGGAGGTATCCAGACAGATATTTTGCAATATTATTATGGTGGCGGCGAGTTGATAACTTTCCCTAATGTTGAAGAATGCAAAATGGAAGATTTGCAGAAATTAAAGATTGATCTTCAAGGAGTTGCCAGTTTCTGGCTGGTGCAATCAACTAATTATGATAATAAAGGCTGTCTATTGAATAATCTTGCAGCAGAATACTCCTCTCTAGAGGAATATTCTATGTATAAGTTGGAAGTCACTCATTTCAGATTTTTAGGTTAGATTAATTTTAATTTACTTAGTTAGGAAAAGTACTTACCAAGAGACATAATATTTATATAGCAAGGAATTTGGTGTTTTAAGATGACCAGCTTTTTGACGATATTACTGTTCTTTGTCTATACTTGGGGTTTCGGCTATAGCATGACCTTCTTCTTCAAGAACTCAGAAAATTGGCTGGAAAGAAATCTGATGAGGATTGGCTTTGGACTGGGAGGTTTTATCGTCGTCGGTGTCTTGCTTAACTTTTTAGGGATTATCCTGGATTGGAAAATCTTTTTGGCATTAGCATTGCTAGGCCCAATAGTAGGACTTGTAAAAAGTAAAGGGAAGATAACTAAATTAGAGAAAATTAAACTCAATAAATTGGATTTTGTGGTTTTCATTGTTCTATTAATTTTTGCTATCACTTTCTTCATGTATGCTAAAGGAGCGTTTTCATATTCTTATCTTGAGGATGATGACCCTTGGGTTTATGCTGAATCAGCAAAATATATTGCTGTCGAAAAAACTCTTTATCGTCCAGACTGGGCGGAAACAAGAATCTTCAACTATCTCGATCCTTATCCTCCAGGTTATGTCCTGTTGATGGGAGTATTGCATCAAACTAGTCCCAGTGTAAATTGGACACTTAAATTTTTTAATGCCCTGATAATCTCCTTTGGTGTAATATTCTTTTTCTTCTTTGCTTATCGTTTGTTAAAAGACAGAAATAAAGCTTTATTTGCGACGGGAATATTTGCTATGATACCTGTTTATCTTACTCATTTTATCTGGTCACACGCCTTGGTTCCAACACTTGGCTTTGTCATATTATATGGTTTCCTGATGATGAATGAGGAAAAAAAATGGTTGTGGTCGGTGATGATTTTGTTTGGCGGCGTGTTCCTGATTCACCCTCGGCATCCGTTCAAGGTGGTTATCTTTGTCTTGATTTTTGGTGTATTTTATAGTATCTTCAAGAGAAAAACACAATGGAAATATTTGTGGGGAATCCTGGGAGGAGTGGTGATCTCTCTTCTTTGGTGGTTACCTAAGAATAAATGGATAGAACAGTTTATTATGGCTACTGGTGATCAGAAAATAACTGCCAGTTCCGCTACGACAGAAGGGATTGGCAATTTCATTGTTTCTGTTTTGCATAAGGTGACTAAATTCGCCTTGAACCCGGAAGGAGGGACAGCAACCAGGACGTATTCATTCAATGATTTTTTCTTTGCCCAAAAACAGAACTTAATCAATAGTCCGGTGGGGATAGGTGTCGTTGTTAGCTTATTAACTTTTTTAGGAATTTTAGCGATGGTATTATTTTTTTCAACGAAATTAAACCAGAATGAACTAAAATCTAAGGGGGGGAAATGGGCTGTCAAATTTTTCAAGGCTTGTTCTTATGTTTTAGCAGCAATCTTAGCGCTAAGATATATCACCTTGTTGTTTGGCGGGCAAAATGCTTTTGGTTTCCTTTATTCGTTGTGGTTTGATCTAGGTTTCTACCTTGCGGCGATAGGATTAGGTGTATTAACTTTAATTGTGGTAAAAGAGGAGAAATTAGTCTGGAGAGTTGCAGCAATTTCCTGGCTGACCATTTTTTTATTACTGGTAAATCCCAGCTATTTTAATTTCCCTATTGGTATGAGCCCGTTTAGAACCTGGATGCATCTAGTTTTACCTTTGGCTTTGATTGCTACAGAAGGAGCTTATTTATTGAAAGGATTAATCGGGAAGAAAAATAATTATCTTAAATGGTTAGTACTAGGCTTATTATTGCTGGGCGTTTTTTATACTTCAGGATTGCAAAAATATACGGTTAATACTGCAAAATGGTCTCCAGGTGGAGCTTTCTCATCGTACGAAGAGGTGGATGGTTATATTTGGATGAAAGATAACTTACCGATAGATTCAAGGGTTTATTCTTTTTATGACCAAAAAAGAGTAATCGGTTTAGATCAATTTGCTTGTAGTTGGTGTAAGGATATTAGGGATTATAGTGAACATTCAATCGAGATCAATATGTCTGAAAATTATGATTGGTTTAAAGATAATGAATTTGATTATGTTGTTTTTAGTGCAAGATATTTAGACTGGACAAATAAGATATATGGTGAAGAGAATTCCACCAAATTGCTTAATACAAGGATAAATGAAGCGGTAGATATGCCAAATAAATTTAAAGTTGTGCATCAAAAGCAGGGGTTTATCCTTTTCCAAATAATCTGATGATACATAAGATTTAAGATTGGTCCATAATTTATTTTCTTGTATGGAAAATTATACAAAAAGAGCGTTAAAAGGAACGTCAATCGTGGCATTATTTCTGATAGGATCTTCGTTGTTTTCTTATGTTCTAAGGATAATTTTTGCCAGAAAACTTAGCACTGAAGATTATGGATTGTTCTTCGCAGTAGTTTCTTTTATGATGTTCCTACTTTTGTTTAGGGATTTTGGGTTTAAATCAGCCCTGACAAAGTATATCGCCCAATTTAACGTGACCAAGGAATTTTCTAAGATAAAAACCTATATAGTCTGCTCATTATTTTTTCAGTCGATTTCCTCGTTGATATTGGTCACATTTTTTATCGTAATGTCAAAATATTTATCTGTGAATTATTTTAAGTCAGATCAAGCGGTTCCGTTATTATTAATATTTTCCGTCTATATCATCATCTCAATGCTTACGGGAATAGCCTATAGCATCCTACAAGGGTTCCAAGAGACAAAATGGTATTCGTGTAGTGAATCGGTAAGGATGGGAGTTACTCTTGTTGCTTTTTTTCCTTTTTGGTTTATGGGATTAGGGGTATTAGCTCCAGCTTTTGCTTTCCTGACAGGTATTAGCGCAACATTTATTGTTTTGACAGTTGGTTCTTGGAAATACAGATATCTGCTTAAGTTTAAGATAGAAGGCATCAAGGAAGCGGTAAAAGAATTATTCAGGTATTCTTGGCCGATTATTTTTAGGGGTGTTGGCGATAAAGTCATCGGTTATCTGGATGTGCTGATGCTTACTTATTTTATCACTCTTAGTGATGTAGGGATTTATAATGCAGTGCTACCGACTGCTTTGATCTTCATGTTCATGGCCAGGGCTGTCTCTAATATACTTTTTCCGATGGCTTCAGAGTTATGGCAGAAAGAAGACAAACAGAAATTATCTGAAGGATTGAGACTGATTTATACCTACTCAATCATTGTTTTTATGCCAGTAATATTATCCGCTTTTGTGTTCGCTGATATTTTTATCGGGAAATTATTTGGTGAACAATATCTCCCTGGGATAACTGCTTTTAGGATATTAGTCTTGGGAGTATTGTGTTTTATGATAACTTCAAATAATAATGCAGTGCTAGGAGGAATTGGCAAACCTTTGAAAGTAACCAAAGTAGTTTTGACAGCAGCATTATTGAATGTGGTGCTTAACCTTATCTTGATTCCCAGATATCAGATGATGGGCGCAGCTGTTGCAACCGCTGGGAGTTATGTTTTAATGTTGATTATGTCTACTATAGAAGTAAGGAAATTAGTGTCGGTGATCTCACCTTGGAAAATCTGGATCAAAGGACTTTTTGCCGGCGCTGTGTTTGGAGGTTCAGTATATTATCTGAGGGGCGTACTTAATTTTGGTTATTGGTTAGATGCAATATTGGCTTTTGTTGGAGGGATGATAATATATCTGCTGGTGGTATATCTTTTTGGTTTGGTTGATATTAAAGAGATAAGAAGGATGTTAAGGCAGGTCAGGAAATGATCAGGGCTTCATCCGGAATAGAGGGAATAGGTATACTGGGGCACGGCGCTTTAGATTTTTTCTTAAACTGCTAAAAAAGTATAGCTTAGCTAACTTGCATGACACAGAAAAAATTCGCCTCAATTGGTGCCAGTATACAAAAAGACTCTATTCCGAATGTAGCCAATGATTAGCATAAATTTATAAACTATTGCTAGAATTTATATCTATTTTGATGGATTAAAATGCGAGAATATGTATTACATTTAAGAAGACACATGAACGCAAGGGAACCGGTGTTCGTCGGTAAATCTATTGTGATTCCTGGGACAGATGATTTTGCTTACGTCGGTAATGGGAACCATCCAGATGAACAAGCTCATCTACAAGCTGAAGAATATGTAAGAGCAGAAGAGATTGGAGCGGGGCTTTATATACCGCAAGGTGTAGAAGATGTTTGTCTTGCAAGTTCTCCTTTAGTTAGGGCTGAAGAAACCGCTAGGCATATGTTCGTAGGAATGGCCAGAGCCTATGCTGAAAGGGTTCTACAAGTTAGTAAAGGAGATAAAAAAAACCTGTCTGAGAAAGGATTACATAGAAAGGTTTATGTCCGGGAATATGAAGGGTTAAATGAGCCAAGATATAAAAACTCACGAGGTGCCTTTGATGATGGAAATGAATTGGTGGCGGAAGCATACCATAAAGGTGTTAACCCTAATTTTTCAGGCTATAGATGGATGGTGCAGAAAGGGTTTGAAGGAGATACAAGAGCAGAACATCCGCAAAGTATAACAGATAGAGCATTAATCAGTTTGTTAGGAGAAACAATATTGTTTTATGATCTGACCTTGGCGACGAGCCATCAACCGAACATGGAAGTTATAACTGCCGCTTTAACAGGAAATTTAGGTAGTGATGCCAATGAGTTGTGGGAAAATGCAGGTGGCAGTTATGCCATGGGCGGCGGATTTGAGTTAAGGGTGTACTTTGATAAATCTAAAGTGAATGAAGCAAGATTATTAAGGACTGCTGGTAATCCCATGATATTGGAAAAAGAATTAAATGTTGATCTGGCTGTTATTAATAAATTTCTTAGATTTTAACCTAAATTAATAAATCTCTTAAGCTCTCCGCTTGCGGTCCAGCTAACAGCTTTATCATAGTCCTCTACTGTATCGAACTCCATCCAGCCTCTGCTAATAACGATTGGCTCGACTTTTTGCCCAGAATTGATAAGAGCCTGTAGCATACAAGTCATGTAAGCTTTCTTGAAAGATTTAGAACGTAGCCATGGTTGGTCTAAGCTGAAGTATTTTTCTTTATTCTCGTGGTATACTTTTTTTAGCTTTCTGATTCCTTCTTTAGAAAATTTGATTAAACCAACATAACGAACTTTTGCTTCATCTCGATGGCAATTAGTATTTCCCAACTCTACAATTTTGTCTTCATTAACTATTAAACTTTCCATATCATCTTCAGGATTATCAGAACGAGCGGACCAGTATTCCCAATAATCTTCATCAACAACAACTCCTATCTCTGAATTACTTGCAAGAACTTTATGGAGAATTTTTGGTTCATAAATAATATCTGCGTAACAGACAAGAAGATCTTCGTTCTCATCCATCTCTGCTTCCGCGCAGAACAATGTTTCTACCATGTTGGTATTGCTGTAATCATGGTTAAGGTAGGTTTTTGTTCCGGCTATTTCAATTTTGTCTGGCATATAGCCCTTGACTATTGTTATATCATTGATTCCGCAAGATTTTAAAGTTTCAATCTGTCTCTGGATCAAGGTCTTGCCATTAAAGTTAAGCATGCATTTAGGCAAGTTTTGTGTGTAATGCCCTAGTCTAGTGCCCATACCAGCGGCTAAGATTATCGCTTTCATTTTTTTTGTTCTTAATTTTTCCAAAACAATTCTCGCTTAATAAATGATTGAATTATTCTTTTATTAATTTCTTGATCAGGACTTTTTCTTTCAGGGTGCCACTGGATTCCGGCAATCGGCAAGGAGGGATGGTAAAGAGCTTCAATGATTTCACCACAAATGGCCCATGCTTTTAGTTCAGGCGAAAGAGTGTTGTTGCTGACTCCCTGATTATGGTAAGAGTTGACCACAAACTCACCTTCTAAAGTTGTGATAGGATGATCTTTAGCTGGTGGATGTTCACCTAACTCTTCCTTGATATCCTTAACTAACCTGCCTTTGAAGTAAACATTGATGAACTGCATACCTCGGCAGATGCCCAAGACGGGAAGTTTTCTCGCAACTGCTAAATCTAACATTTTTTTTTCAACGATATCTCTGGGGGAAATTCCCTTGCCACTCTCACCGTAAGATTCAGGACTGATGTCTTCTCCTCCCGAAAGAATTATCCCGCTAATGTGAAAATTATCAAAATAATATTCCAAATCATCCGTATTATTAGGTATGGGGAGAAGCCTTATGTCCAATTTTTCCAAATATTTTATGTAATCACTTTCCAAGACATCGATCCTTACTCCATACTTGTTCAATTCGCTCCTTTGTGATATGGCAATTAATATTTCATTTTTCAATTTTTGACCTCAATTTTTAAAAGTGGTTATTTTTTGATTCTGACAGTCCAGATTGATCCTTTCAGCATTTTTCGCTTGATTGAAAATCATCTCTCCGCAGCCGATGGCGGCAGGGATGCCAAATTCAGCACAACGGATGGACATATGGGAAGCTACTCCCCCATATTTAGTGATTAGCCCTTTAGGATTCCTGGTAAAGATCCAATCATAACCGGGATCACCATTTTCGAGGAGGACAATACTACCTTCAATATTGTTGATTTCCTCTTCACCACAAGCAGTGATATTGATTATTTTTCCTTCCGCTTTCTTCTGTGTTATATAATTAGGTTTAGCCTCGTAAAACTTAATGATATCAAAATCATCTTCTGAAAATATTACTGAAGGCAAGTTTAACTTATCATTGATTAATCTATCTTTTTCTCTCTTTTGGACATGATTTTTCCATAATCCAGTAATCTCAATAGTGCTACCAGAGCTGGCTAAGACATCATTTATATCCATCAAGGCAATCTCTTTTCTTGTAAAGCCCATCATCTCTCCAGCTTTAGCAATACATTCCAATGCTTCACTAAGATTTTTGGTGAATTCAAATTTAGTTAGCTCTCTTGCTTCCGTTGATTTTCTGCAAAATTCAAGAAACTCACTGGCATTAAATACAAACCCTTCTTTTTTTAGTATTTCGGTGATTTTACTTGATTCATCATCCGACAAACTGAATTTTTCACCTCTGTTTTCTTCTACCTTAAAATTAGATGGTTTTAGCAGGTGCTGGTTTGCATCATAACGAAGACTGGTGATATCATAAGTGCCGGGGCGGAGATGGCCATATTTACTGAGGAATTGATCTTTGGTCATTTTATCACTACAAAACCTGAGGAAATCGTCACTTACCTCAGAAGCTACAGTGTTGATGGAATTATATAGCCCATCAAAAAATTCAGTGTTAATAATATCATTCTCAAGTAGACTTTTGAGGATTATTTTGGCAACGAAACCTAAACGAGCCGTCCGGGAAAATTGCACGGTTCCCTTATTACGGCAATCATTTAACAATAATTTTGCCCTGCTTATCAGCTGAGAAGGATTGAGGTTATCCGCTTTGATTTCATCTTTGATCTGCCGCCTCTGAATATCCATGCTAAAGACTTCAGCAATGTCCTGTTCAATAGAATGTTTTGCATCACTGATCAAGTTGTTGGTAAGTGTTAGTAACGAGTTTTTCAATTCTGTAATCTCTTCATTGCTAAATCCTGCTGTAATCAATTCAGCTGATTTTTTGGGCCAATTTAGATCATAGCAAGTGTATAATATTTCAAATTCCACCTTATCTTGGAGAAAGGGATTATCCTTAAGTTTATTTAAATAAAACTCCACTAACTTATTTCTTAAGCCATGGGAGATCGTTGCCGGTGTGAAGGAGTTGAAAGTATTCCTGACATTGATGAACGGCTTGTTACCAAATAATTCAACTAACTTTGCTGGTTTAACGTTATAATACCCTTGCGTTGTCCTAGCTTCGTGCCAAACGCTATTAGTTATGATGTAATCATAGATAGTATAATCAAGATGATTAGGATTGTTGCCGATAATTTCCGCGGGATTCCAATCGGGCATATCTGCGAAGAAGGTTGTTTCACCAGCTAGGTGTTCCTGTTTTTTAGATAGATAGAGATATTTATTTTTCATCTCCAGAATCTTATCTTTTATCTCTCTATCATTAGTATTCTTATTGATGTTGGCGGCTAACGGTCTTACCTGAAAAATGATTATCTCCCCACCATAATTGATGGCAAATTCAATATCAAGGGGGATATTAGGAGTTAACTCTTCAATCTCCTGAACTGCTTCCAGAAGTCGAGAAAATTCAGGAGGGTAATCTTCAGTGAAATGTGAAATTAAGATCATCTTATTTTCCCTACCCGCAGTTACACTTTCAGTGCTTCCTGTCGTATCATCATAGTTTATCACATAATAGGGTGCATTTTTCTCTAGAGTTCTGGTAAAGATCACTCCACTGATGACAATATCTTTAGTTTGATTTTGCACTAATACCTGATTGAAGGAACTATCTGAATCCTTTTTAGAATAAGAATCTAAGACTTTTTCGATAGCTTGTCTGATATCATTTTTATCATTAACATCAACTCCGATGACACTCTCAAAACAACCAGCCATAGATTTATCCAGTGTGTCTTCATTGATTGCCGAGCTTCTTACAACGATATTACTGTTGAAAGTTTTTTGGATATCCTCCATGATTTGTGAGGAGTTATTTTTCCAGTCTGAGGAGGTAAAAGAATAGATTTCTTCAATTTTTGCTTTCTTTAAGCGTTTTTTCAGTTCTTTTAGAGTGTCAGCCTTGGAGGAGATGATGGTCTTGTTTTTTTCGAATTGCTCACCATTTATCAATGAAGCAAATTTTTGGATATCTTTTACATTTTCGATGCTATTGGAGATCTTACTTAGAATACTGTAGGTGGATAATCTCTTGTAATAAGGATGCTTGACGATCCTGCCACCAATGATTTTGAGGTATTCTACCCCAGGAATATCTTCCAGGTCATCTCCATGCACTAAGATTATTTCTGCATCCGGAAATTCTTCATGAATTTTCATTAAATTTTCGGAATGGTCTCGTGAATGTTGAGTCATCACTCTGTCAACACAATTTAAACTTTCAATGACGGCTTTTCTTTCTTTTAAATTTGCAATCGGTTTTGATCTATATTGTTCCACTGCTTCATCAGTTATAACACCTACAATATTCAGATCGCCTAAAGATTTAGCAAACCTGATTGACTGCAGATGGCCATAATGAAATAAGTCTCCTACTACACCGCTATAAGTTATGCGGCTTATCCTGTTTTTCCTAACTTCAACATAATCACCTTCTACCAGCCCAGAGTTATTGGGGATAGTAATACATAGTTGTTCATTAGCTATATTCTTCCACACTCTTTGTTTCAAATTAAACCACCTTTAATCACAGCAAATAACGATTATTTAGCTTTTTAAAGTTAATGAATTAACAGATTAGATAGTTCAAGAATTATGTTCATCCCTAGATTTAGCAATATTTTGCTTGATAGATGAATTGATATACAATAAAGTTTTTAAATGAATTGTTCTAGGTTCCATTAAATGATAATCTGGATAATTGGCATGTCCGCAGCAGGGAAAACAGCTATAACTAAGGAGCTATATCCCTTAATTAAGAAGGAACATAAGAACACTGTTCTTATCGATGGAGACATATTTAGAGATTTACATAATAATGATGTTGATCATTCCATTTCTGGCAGGAAAAAAAATTCAGATAGGTTATGTGCTATCTGCAATTTTTTGGATAAACAAGGCATAAATGTTGTTTGTGCAGTATTAAGCATCTTTCATGAAGCCCAGCAGTGGAATAGGGAAAATTATAAGGATTATTTTGAAATTTATCTGGATGTTCCCTTTAATATCCTGGTGGAGAGGGATCCCAAGGGGTTATATCAGACAGCATTGAATGGTGAGATGCCAAATATGGTAGGGGTTGATATAGAGTTTAAACCGCCTAAGAATCCGGATTTGGTAATACGTAATGATGGCAGTGAAAGTCCGGAAGTTATTGCGGAAAGAATCTTCACAATTTTGCAGGAAAAAAACTTTTCTTAAGCTTATAAAACACTAATTTAGCAATAAGTTCATTTCCGGGCTTACTATAGTGTCCTCCATATCTGGTCTCATCGGAGTAAAGATTATCAAGATTATCCCGTTTCACCAGATCTTCTGTGGCATCTATCGTCAGCAATTTTTCTTGGATAGAATCGATAAATTTTCGATAATAATAATCTTTGCTTTTTTTGATGTAGAGAAGATCATCTTTTTGCGGCATGAAGAGTAAGACTGGTTTGAAACCTTGTTCTTTGCTGTAATGGATGAATTCTTCCACTAATCTGTTCATCAATTCTGTCGCGTAATAATCATGTTTATACAAATGACAGCGTAGCTTTAAATTGACATTCATAATAACTTTCATGGGTAAAGGATAAGGTTGATTTCTGCTAGCAGTGGATTTTTCTACCAGTAATGATTTAATGATCCAATAGATAAGGCGGAAATTTCTCCCAGGATTAGAAATAATTGAGATCAAGTAAGGAAATCTGATCATCTCTTTCCTAAACTTCTTTTTGTAGAAGTAATCATTTCTTTTGAAGAATGGTAAAAATATTTTTAGCTGAAGGAATTTTTCTTTAGAGTTAATCTTGTTTTTGGTCAAGATTAATTTGTTATTTTTCAACTGATACATCGGTTTAAAAGCGAAGGTGTTGCCGAATTCATTATAATGTTTCCAGAGGGAAAGATTACGCACGATGGTGGAAGGGACAACCCCCATAATAACGATTTTTGATTTGTTATGGGGATATTCTCTTTTAAGCCTAAGTAAAGACTGATCTAAGCCGTAGTTACCGACGCCAAAATTTAAGACATTAGTGTTAGTTAATTTTGATAAGTAATGTTCCCAAGTTTCATTATCATTTACTTGCCTAGAAAAAGTGAAGGAATCCCCATAACAAGAAATTGTCATGGGAGAGTTTTCAAACTGAGGATTATTTCTACATCCTTTTGAATTGATATGGTATTTTGTCTTACCCCACTTGCCAATTTCTTCCTTCTCAGTATTAGGTTTTCTTATCCAACCTAATTCCTGATCAAAACCGTGCGGCATGAATTTGTCCAGACCTTCTTTGCTGAGGGGTGGGAATTCATCCTTGGCGGTGATAAACCACGGAAATTTTGTTCTTAGAAAACTGGCAAAATAATAAGTTGTGGTCTCAAGAGCAATCAATATCAAGATGTAAACAAGCAAAAAGAAGATATCAAGGTAGTAGAGATATACACCTAAAGAGATGATAATTATCATCAAGATGTTTTTATTTAAAGTTATCCTCCAGTTGAGATCCATCAGATCTTTTCTTCAGAGCTCATTTAAAAAGTTGATGGTCTTTAGGTCGTAACAAGAATGTTTGAATTAATTAGAATTCTGTTATTCTTTTTTCATAATCATTACATAATTTGTCTAAAATATGGAAATATCTTTCTGAAGCAATTTTCTTAATTTCTTCTAATTTTCTTTTCCTTTCATCATCTTTGAGGAGACGTGGACAATTAGCCTTTTTTAATGTTTTTTTGGTACTTTTTGTGGTTTTTCTATCAATCAATTTTCCTATTTTTGGGAGATAAGAATCTGGATTGGTAACAAATTTTTCGAAAGGCAAAATTAAAACATTACTTTTGTATTTATGATTAAGTTCATCATAAGTTTCCCAAAGACGCTTTGATCTCTCGTTATAAGACATAATAATTTTATCAATTGGCTTTTCACAAGCGAGGTATTCCTCTTCAATGCCTTGACAAAACCAGGGTAAAATATGTCCTCCGTAGTGTATTGTGAAAGAAAATATACGTGGATCATTTTCTTCACGGCTACCATAACCTCTTTTAAATTGGGAATAAACCACATCAATCGGATGACGGATCATCTCTACTATTCTCAAACTGTCACCAAAAGCTTTAAAGTAGATTTCACTTATGCCCAGAACATCATGCTGCTGAACCTGAAAGATTGGTTTTTCTTTTTTTATCCTATCAACCACTTCATCTCCTTCTTTTCGGAAAGCTCTTTTTAGATACTGAAGTTTCTTAACTTGGCTAAATACACTAGAGTGATCTCCAAGCCTGAAGTTTATGTTGCGTGAAATCATTGATTCGTATAATTTCATTTGTATCTCTATTCTAAGCAGTGATACAGCTGCATCTTCAGAAATCTTACCCATCATGAATAGCTGTGGTATTCTTTCTAAGATCATCTCCATACGTTCTAGTTCCACCCCTTCAAAACTTGTAAGGATGGGTCCGAGCATGGACTTACCTGTTCTGGTTATACCATCGACCAATACAATAGGTTGCTCGTAAAATTTTTCCCTAAATAAAATAGTTGATTTTTGCACCATATTTAAAGACCTCTAAAAAAATCCATATTGATAAAATCATTTTCAATCCCGCCATTTTTTGGAGTTTCAAATACTAACATTCTTGTGGAACTGTTCTTGATAAGTCTCTTGATTATATTGATGTCATATCCACCTGCGCCAAGATTTAAATGTTCGTCTTTCTCTTCATCAATTGATCCATCATTAAGATGGAATACTTTTGGTCTAAGAGAAAGAAGCCTCTTCAAGAAAGTTAATTGGTCAATTCCCTGGGATTTTGCTGATTTAATAGCGTGCCCAAAATCTAGACAGAAACTGAAACAGTTTTTTTTAAGGAGGTTATCTACACGTTCAAAGCTGTAAGCAAACAAAGGTTCATCACCTATCAAGGATTTATGTGGGACATTTTCTATTACTATTCGCTGGTCTGAAATCTTATCGAGATTATTCTGAAGCATAGTCTCATCATCACCTGTTCCGCAATGGATAATGATGTATTCCGAATCAAAAAAATTGGCGAATTTAACAACTTCTTTGAAAATATCAATATTGCTAGAACTATCTTTGGCTAAATTAAGTTGGTGTTCGTTCGGGGCATGGATATTTATTGGTAGTCCTGAATCTCTGAGTATGCTAAGCTTGTCCGGATCAAATGTTCCAGGAACAGCATAAAGTTCTACAAAATCAAATTCGCCCTCCTTATATGCTTTTATTAGATCTGCAAACCATTGATGATTAATACTCCATATTTTTATGCCGAACTTGATTCTTAATTTTTCATCGGTTTCTTTAGTTAAAATGAAATTATAAAACTCTTCATCTTCGCTAAATTTTTCAAAACCAAACTTTGAGAAAAGAGATTGTGAAGGAATATTATCTTTATGTACTGTAGCAATAATTGGTTTTTGAGAATATTTGTCAAAATAATATTTAAGTGCTTTATGAAGCCCAATCTTACCCAAACCTAAACTGCGGTGAGATGGAGAAAGATTAATATTGATAATGGAATGTTCAGGTTTTTGGTCAAAACGAATCATACCAAACCTTTTATCTGAGGAGTCTGTCATAACTAAAAACAAGGTTTCCTTATCTTCGATTTTACGTTTGTACCACTGATGATGATCTTCAAGTTTTACTTCTCCAGAAATAGAATATTTCACTGTGACAGGATCATTTCTCCAGTCAAAAATATCCTGTGAATCTTCTGATTCAGCTTTACGCAGTTTAACTCTGACCATTTTCTACGTTTTCCCACTTTAAGGGTTCTCCACGATCAAGATCGCTGTTTGATTTTTTACCTAGAATTTCATCATAATATTTTGGAGCTATACCAAATTCAGGTCTAAGAATCTTAATATTTTCTTCCGTAAAGGTATCTCCTCTTGCCAGATCCTTAGTGATGAAAATTGAGCGTCTAAATCGTTTGTTATAAGCTTCCTGCGAAGTCTGCACACCATAGTTAATTGTTCCAATCGTTTTTTCAGCTTTCCTAACTGCTTCAACAAATTCTTTTAATTCTCGAGGGTTAACAGAAAAGTTGCCATCCAATGAATCTTTGGGGTCATCATCAACAATATGTTTCTCAATCACAGAAGCTCCCATCAATGCAGCTTGCAGGGGGATTTCGATACCTGCATTATTGTCAGAAAAACCGCTGATGACCTTGAATCGTTGCTTAATGTCAATCATTGTCCTAAGATTAGTGTATTCTGGTTTTGGTTCACTGGAATAAGATGTAACGCAATGAAGCAGCACTATATCTTTTGTGCCATTTTCCCTAAGTGTTGAAACAGCTAAGTTTATTTCTTCAAGTGAAGAAAAGCCGACAGACATGATCACCGGTTTTCCTGTGTTGGCTATCTTCTTGATGAGAGGGATATGAGTTACTTCATAGGAAGCGACCTTGTAGAACGGTACCCCTAGATCTTCTAAAAAATCAACATCATTTTCGGAAAAAGGTGTGGAAAAAAAGACCAGGCCTAAATCTTCAGCAATCTTCTTTAATTTAGGGTGCCATTCTCGTGGGGTGTAAGATTTTTGATACAATTTGTAAAGACTGTTGCCCTTCCAGCAGTCAGGATTATCTTCTCCTCCGACAAGGAAATATTCTTTATCTGAATCCATAGTCAGAGAATCAGGAGTATAGGTCTGAAGCTTTATTGCATCAGCACCGGCTGTGGCAGCAGCCTTTACTATCGAAACAGCCTTGTCAAAATCTTGGTTATGGTTTGAGGACATCTCGGCTATGATAAAACAGGGATGATCAGGACCGATAGTTCTCGGACCTCTGGGAGTTTCAATGGTGAATGGCTTGATTTCTCCAGACAATCTGCTTTCAGCTTTTTCCCAATCATGAGGTGTATCAATATCAATGTTTTCTTCCGGTGTCATAAAAACAAACCCTATGTTTTTTTCATCAACGATTTTATCTTTTTTCATGATTGTTTCATAATCAGAAATGTAGACTGCTCCTGTCTCGCGACATAGCGGTTCATAATACTGACGGTTAACCCGATCATAAGGGTAAAAAACAAGATTTTTGTCAGCTTTATTATCATAGCGCCAAAACCTGCCCCAGTCTTTCTCAACGCCAATAACTGAATTGTAACCTTTTTCTTTTATCAACTCAATCGATTCTTCAATTCTTTCTTTTTTTAGAAATGGTGAAGTAGGATACAATAGGATTATTATGTCTGCTTTATATCCATCATTTTTTTCAAGGTAATTTACACAGTGCTGTAGGACAGGTAATGTGGGTGTTTCGTCCTGAGCAAGTTCTGAAGGTCGAATAAAAGGAACTTCGGCCCCACATATTTTGGCAATATCAGCGATTTCTAGATCATCCGTGGAGACCACCACCTTATTTATCGCTGGGATGGACTTAGCCAAGGTTATGGGATAAGAAATAAGAGGTTTCCCGAAGAGCTCTTTGACGTTCTTTCGTGGTATTGATTTTGATCCGCCACGAGCGGGTATTATGGCTACAATATTCATTTTTTCCTCCTATAATAACCTATTGTTTTTTTGATAGCTCTAATTACGTCTTCAGCATCCTGTTCAGACATTTTAGGAAATAAAGGCAGAGTTATGATGTTGTGATAAATTCTCTCAGCTTTAGGAAAATCTCCTTCCTTAAATCCAAAATTTTTCTGGTAGTAGGTGTGCATGTGAATAGGTATGTAATGCACATTAACACCGATGTTCTCAGCTTTCAGGGCCTTGATCATTTTATTCCTGTCAGCGTTAAGCAACTCTTCCTTGATCCTGATCGGAAATAAGTGCCAGGAACTTTTAGCGTAGTCTTTTACTGTCGGTAAAATAAGTTCAGGCATTCCTGAAAAAGCCTTTTGATACTTGTTAACAATATCTTCTCTTCTCTGCTGGAAGAAACCTATTTTCTTCAATTGTGCAACTCCGAGAGCAGCCTGAAATTCAGTCATGTTATAACGGTGCCCAAGACGTTGCATGTCATAGGTCCAGTTAGCATCCTTGCCATATCGTTCCATCGCTTCCTTGGTAATCCCGTGGGTACGGTGCATGATACATCTTTTTGCCAGCTCTTCATCATTGGTAGTGATGATCCCGCCTTCAGCAGTAGTGATGTTTTTTACTGGATGAAAACTGAAAATTACCATATCACTATGGGTCCCTATTTTCTGACCTTTATATTCTGCGGAGAGAGCATGAGCAGCGTCTTCGATAACCTTTAACCCGTGCTCTTCAGCAATCTTATTTATCTCATCCATGTTACAGGGATGACCGCCGTAATGGACAGGGATAATGGCTTTAGTGCGTGGAGTAATTTTTTTCCTGATTTCTTCGGGATCAATGTTATAAGTTTCTTCATCAACATCGGCTAAAACAGGAGTTGCACCCATATAAACAATGACATTAGCAGTTGCTAGGAAAGTAAAAGGAGTGGTGATAACTTCATCGCCCGGTCCGATGTCTAAAGCACCTACGCAACAATGTAGAGCAGCTGTACCCGAGTTAAGAGCGATAGCATATTTTGCTCCTAAATATTTAGCGATATCGTTTTCAAACTGCTGAACTTTTGGTCCTGTAGTTAGCCAACCTGATTCAAGGACTTCCAGAATCTCTTTCTTCTCTTCTTCACCAGTCCATTGAGTGGCATAAGGAAGATGGCTATCTCTGACTGGTGTTCCGCCTTCTAGGGCAGGGATTTCAGTTGGTTCTTGCTTTTCAGCTTCATTATTATTGCTTTGGTTATACCCTTCATTAGATTCTTCATAGACCATTTTAATTATCTCCTCGTTATTAAGATATTTAGCGTTATGTGTGCCATATTCACCTTGATGGAAATAATTTTGACCATATATCCCGTGATATCCAGAAAGCGACACGACAAATTCTGGAAGTATAACCAGATATCCCTCTTTGGTAACCAAAGTTCTTCCGGATTCCTCAGCGCTAAGCAGCATGGCGTCATATTTTTCTCCTTCCCTGATTTCGTTCTTAACTTCAACTTTCCCTTTACCGAGATGGTGCTGCATGGCCAGAGCCAGATCAGAGATTCTTAGCACTGGTGATTTAATCAGATAAGTTTCACCACCTTGGGAATTAGCGATGGCAAATTCTACCAATGAGATGACTTGGTTCTGTGTCAAGACGAGACGAATCATCTTATCATCGAAAACAGTTACAGTTTTATCATTTTGCAGTATCTTTTCAAATGTTTCTACTACACTGCCACGGCTACCTAAAACATTGCTGTATCTTAGGTTGCTGAAGCTGCAAGGTTTGTGGAGCAATTTTGCTTTTCTTGCACCTTCAATGAAGATTTTCTCTGATTCAGCTTTACTTTCTCCATATATTCCAGCAGGGTAGACAGCTTTATCAGCGCTGAGATTAATAGTGAGGGGTATATTGTTATGGAGAGTGGCAGTCACAATATTTTCACTGCCCATAACATTGGTCTTGAATGCTTCACTGCTATTCTGCTCACAAATATCAACATGTTTCATGGCCGCAGCGTGAATGATAACATCAACACCTTGGGTGCATTCCTGCAATCTTTCTAAATCACGCACATCTCCAATAAAGAATTTGACATCAGGAAATTCCTTTTTCATCATGGCCTGCTTGTACTCATCGCGGCTGTAGATGATAACTTCTGCTCCGGACTGCAAAAATCTCTTGGTCGCGTTGTAACCGAAACTACCTGTGCCACCAGTGATCAGAATTTTTTTGTTTTGCATTATGACCTCATAATAGTTCTAATTTTTTAAGCTGTTGGTTCCAGATACTTTTATTTTTAGTAATTAAAGTGCTTTTGGCAGGTATGGTAGAATTGTCTGGTATGATGATGTTGCCGGCAATGATAGTATGGGGGTAAATAGTTACATTGTTTCCTATCTCCGGACAATAACCCCCATTCTTCCCTAAGGTGATGAGGTGGTAAATGTCGCAATTATCACCTATCTTGATTTTGCCGCCAATAATCAAACCAATAGCGTGAGAAATGTGCAGGTTCTTCCCTATTTTAGCTTGACAGTTGATATTACAACAATTGATTATCTTGTTTATTGCCGAAACAAAATGACCCACATTGGTCATCTTTTTCCGGTGAAACCAATTACTCAAGTAATACAACCTTTCAGCTCTGAACAACCCTCTAACAGAAGCCATCAATCGACACCTTTGATCAAATTATTTTCCAGGGAATTAGCCATTTCCACATTGTAATATTTCTTTTCGTCTGTGTTTTTTATTTGTTGTGATTCAATCATCTGCTTTATATCCCTGATCGCGCCAACAATATCATGATGGGGAACATATTTCAATTTTTGATTCATCTTAGCAAATGAGACCTTATAATTCCTGGAATCTAAAGCTCCCTTAATAACCTCTTTTTCGGTCTTTTCAATTTTCATCTCAGGAAAGACCTGCTTGGTCAATTCACCAAGTTCACTTATTGAGATGTTGTGCGCCCCAATGTTGAAAATTTCTCCTGAGACTTCATCTATCGGAGCTTCTAGACATTTGATGTAAGCTTCAGCAGCATCCTCAACATGGATGAAAGGGCGCCATTGGTCTCCACCAAAGATAGTTATCTTGCCTTCTGTTGCTGCTCTCATAGCAAAAGTGTTGATGACTAAATCAAATCTCATCCTAGGAGAAACCCCATAAATTGTGGCCATCCTTAAAATGCTGGGTGAAAAGTTCTCATCTTTCAACGATAAGATAACCTTTTCCGAATCAATTTTAGAGCGTGCGTATAATGATAAAGGATTTAATTGGTCATCTTCGGTAACAACATTGGAATTAGAACCATAGACACTACAGGTTGAAGCAAAAATGAATCTATTGATTTGATAATATTTGCAAGCCTGAGCGATGGTCATGGTAGCAAAATAGTTAGTTTCGATGGTTTCTTTAGGGTTCTTGCTACTGGCGGGGTCTCCAACAATTCCCGCAAGCAAGATAACAGCATCAACTTCTTCCAATGATGACGTAATCATCCTAATGTCTCTCATGTCTCCATCGATCAATTCGAAACAAGGGTTATTTAGTAATTCACTTACTGGTTCTTTTCCAAAGATGTGGTTGTCCAAAATCCTTACTTTATATCCTAATTGGAGTAATTTTTTAGAAAGAACAGAACCGATGTAGCCAGAACCACCGATAATCAAAACCTTATTAATCTTTTTGTTAAATATGTTGCTTATTTCATTAAGAAAATATATCTGCTCACTACCAATGGAGGTTATAGCTACATTAACAACTTCGCCTCTTTGATTTAGAATTGGTATTTTTAAAGAATAAGCCGTTGAGAACCTACTTTTGTTTTGGGAAACAATTTCTCTGATTAAATTTAGGGAATCCCCTTCTTTAGCAATAATCGGTTTGCTATTCATGATCTCTTCAATTTTTAATTCAACACTTTTACCGTAAGTCAAAGCTTTTCTAATATCTCCATCGGAAACAGTCCCTTGGAAAATATTGTTTTCATCGGTAACAAAAGTTATTCCCATACCATTAGAGTCGATTACTCGCATAGCATCTTTTATTGTCAAGCCTTTTTTTGTAAAAAAATTAATACTCCTATCCATTTATTAACACCTTTTTGCAAGTACTTTTTAACATGATTCTTATTTAAAGATTATTAAATTGGAGTATTAACCAAGGTACAACTTCATCCATCTATTAAGTTGCTTATTATGTCAAAAGCTCTTTTAGAAGCCAAACCATCAACATTGCCACAGCAAAAATTAACAATTTTATCTCTTTTTTCAGCATATTTGTGATCATCAAGGATAGCTGTCCGGACCGCTTCGATTATTGAGTCTCCGTAGTTAATCTCAATTGTAGAGTTATCTATATCAACCCCTTTAATCCAGTTATTTATCTTTTGGATGTCATTGATTATATTGTAAGTGATTATCGGTTTGTTTAAAATCATGGCTTCCAAGGCAGAATTCGAACCAAAATGGAAAAATAAGGAAGATTTACTGATGATCCTGTAAAATTCCTCTCTAGATAAATTGCTGGGTAAAATTGTAACCTGATTAAATTTTTTAGCAACTTTTTGATAATCATCAAGATTTTTTTCTCGTGGATGCAATTTAATGTTAAGTTTAAAATCTGCATTTAATTCATTAATCATCTTCCTAATCCTTGCAAAATACTCATTCTTGCTTATCTTTCCTGTTTCAACAAAGGGCGAAGTAGCGATAGTGATCAGATTTTCTTCTCTATTTTTTTTATCCTTGAACGGGAAAATTTCATCATAAACAAGAGGTCCAATAGCAATAACATCATCCTGAGGAATGCCGCAACTGACATACCTCTCTTTATAATATTCACTAAACACCGCAAATTTGGTCTTATACAAAATATCTGGCTGCAGAATGTAAGCGCCAATCCCATGGGCTATTGCTAAAGTTGGAATCTTTTTTTCTTTGGCAGCTGCCATGTAACATCTTTCGAAAAGAGATCCCATACCTGAAATGACACCAATAGAAATTTTCTGCTGATCTATCATCTTCTTAAACGCCTCGTAATATAAGATTGTTAAGTAGATCATCTCCTTAGAGAAAAAAAAATTTAAAGCTGGTCGAAGGAAGGGCCATAAACTCTTGCTTTGGAATAGGAATATGTGGTCTTTTTCTTGATCAGTTATGCTTTTCCATTTCTCAGCCAATGTGTTGGACTCCATTAACGCTTTCTTTTTTTCATCCAATCCGCAATACTGATAGATGTTGTTATGTTCTTTCAATTTTGGTGATAATCTTCTTGATAAAGGATCAGCAAAAACAACAAAACTTTCAGCTTTTTTTGAATGTTTAAGCAGGTTAATCAATTTGTTGAGCCTGAAAATATCTTGGTTTTCAGAAAGATGGTTAGAATAACTTAAAAAAAGAACCTTAGAACTTTTGCTATTAGGATAATCTTTAAATGGCTCCTTTCCAATCAGATCTATCTTCCTATTTTCAGCATGTAAGAGATATTTTCTGGAAAAATAGGAATTAGCACCATAAATTTTTTTCCTGATTCTACCAAATTTTTCTCCGTAGACATAATGATAAGTGTTTAGTGGTTTTGGGAGGACATGTCTTACAATCAGTCTTCGGTAAAACCACCATAAAGGGACACCTCCTATACTAAAAAGTTCATCAAACCTCCTTCCTCCAACTTCGTTTTTTTCATTCCAATTGTTGATGAAAGAATTTATCTCTTCCTGTTCTGCTTCAGTAATCATCTTAATAATCCTCTCCAGCTGAAATTTATAACATTGGCTATATTGGAGTGGATATCTTTTTCAGTGTCAATCATATGAAGATGGATAATATTTTTTAAGTTGTAAAATCTTTTTCTTTCAATGTTAATTTTCTGTGGATTGGCATAACCTCTATAATCATTTTTTTTGAGAGATGAAAACACTTCAGGGTTTTTCCCCCTCTTGGCAATGATTTCAGCTTTAGCATCAAGCAAGAATGTATAGTCTGGTCTGGGATATAGTTTAAACAGCAACTTAAGTATAACGCTTTTGGGAGCGTAGGAATACATCCCATAAATGTCATAAAAGTACCTGTCAGTGATTACTAGCTTATTTTTCCTTAGTTTTGGATAAATAACAAACCAATAGCGTTGTAGGTATTCAAGGTAATTATATAGGAAAACAAGCTCTTTGAATAAACTGGGTTTAACTTTTTTTTCTGAGTATGTTTTAGGTGTTAGATTAGTTTCCTTAAATATTTGTTTACCTTTCTTTTTCATAATCTTGGCCAAGATTTTCGCATAAAATGAAAAAGGCTCCCAACCAAAGTAATAACCAAACTGTCCGTGGAAGAAGGGGCTGATGGTAGAATAGGTGTCATACAACTGTCTAGTCATAGTGGTCTTGCCTGTACCTTGTACGCCAATGAAAGATATCAAGCAGCCTTTTCGTTTTAGAGATAATTTTCTTGCGATAAATTTAAATATTTTTCCATTAAAAGATAGCCAGCAGAGAGGACTAGATACTATTTTTTTAATGAGTACTTTCCGACAATAATTTTTAGATACCTGCTTACCTTGTTTTATCAGATTAAGAATATGGTAAAATTCAAGATGATAGCCTATCTGTTTTGCCCTATTATTGATGTAATCCCAATCAAGATTTTTCTTTAAAATTTTGTCAATTAAAGCGATTTCTCTTTTTCTTATTTTAAAATTTTCATATAAGATGTGAGCAACATGAATCAATAAGCTGTCTTCTGGGGAAGGAATAACAATATATTTGTTAGGAGTTATTTGTCTTTGGAATAAATCTTCTTTATCCATGATTTTAATGTTATGCCAAGCAACTTCTCTGTGAAGATGGACAGCAAACAGTTTGCTATTACAAACCTTGACATACATATTTTTGTATTTCTCAACGGTTTCCGGCAGATATAATAGGTATCCTTTATTCTTCAATATTGATCCTGCTTTCTTGTAATCTTCTGTAGTAGCAAAAATGATGTCCAGATTACTGTTAGCTCCTGCAAAGATATGCTCGCACTTGAAGAGGTTGTAGTTGAGACTACCTTTATTAAAAAGAGATATTACTTTCTCTAATTCTGAAGGAATATTCAGTCTCATTTTAAGAAATTTTGATATAATTCTAGATATTTTTTTAGCATTATATCCTTATCATATTTTTCAATTATGATCTTCCTGGCTTTAAGTCCAAGATCTTTTCTGAGCTTAGGATCAAGTGCAAGATCATTTACTGTCTTAGCTAGAATTTTTGGTGAATATGGTTTAGTAATTATTGCAGAATTATTCACTATCTCTTTGATGTAGGGAAGATCCGTTGTCACTACCGCTGAACTGGTAGCCATGGCTTCCAATAACACAAGGGGGTTACTAATCGCCCCTAAAGAGTTTCTGTAAGGGAGAACGATAATATCCATCTGGTTATAAGCGAGATTAATGTCTTCTACGAATCCAACAACTTTTATACTTTTGCTATGCTTTCTTGTGTATTGAACCAATTCTTCAGGACACCTTGAACTGTAAAGATAAATTTCTAGATCTTTTGAAAAGAACTTTGTAGCTTTAATAAAATCAGTAATCCCTTTAGTAGCTGATGGATGTCCAAAAAATCCAACCTTTATTTTCTCGTTTTTATTGATTTCAATTGGTTTGAATTTATTAACATCAATGCCAAAATTGATTAAACGCGTGTTGGGGTAAAGTTTTTTCCTACTGTATTCAGAAGCAACGACTGCACAATCTAACTTCTTTAGAAATAATCCTCTTATTTTTATAGGTATAGAAGCTGAGGAACTAAGGATAAAATTACCCTTGAATTTTTTAGTTATTATTTTTTGAGTATAGTAATTAAGAAAATGGCCTAACAATTTAGTCTCAGAGATGGAATAAAGTGAAAAAATGCAGGGCTTTTTATATTTTTTTTTAAGTTTATATGCCTTGTAGCTATCAAAGATTCCGCTACTATGTACATGTATAAGATCAGCATCATAAGGATTAGAAACGAATATAATATTGTTTTCAACTAGATATTTTTTGATTTCTGTTGAAATCTGAGTTCTTCCCTCGAAGTTTCTACTTTCTGTATTGGCTAGATAGAATACTTTCATCTAAAATCCTTCATTTAATAATTTTATAAATATTATGATTCTATGATTGTTTATGAGCGATGATAATTCCTAAAGTATTTTAAATGGTTTATATTTTGAATATACTCTTATGATAAGAAAAATTTATAATTTATCTTCAAGAGCGATAAGTTTTGTGACTCCGAATGTTATTAAAAAGATAATAGACCCGGAAAACGGCAGCATAGATGAGTTTGTCAGAAAAATTTCCAAACAATTGAGACCTAGTTCAAAGGTCTTAGATGCCGGTGCCGGCTCGTGTCCGTATAAGCTTTATTTTAAACACACAAATTATGAATCTACAGATTTTGAAGATATATTTGATAAAAGAGCAAAATGGGCACATAATTTCATATGTAATCTTGAAAATATTCCTAAAAATAAAGGTAGCTATGATGTTATCATTAATACACAAGTTTTGGAACATGTTCCAAATCCTTTAAGTGTACTAAAAGAATTTAACAGGATTCTTAAACCAGGGGGCAAATTATTTCTTACTGCTCCACAGGGTTGGGGTATCCATGGAGAACCTTATCATTTTTTCAATTTCACTAAATATGGGCTAAAATTTCTTTTTGAACAAGCTGGATTTAAGATTATTTATATAAGACCTCGTGGGGGGATTTTTTGGTATCTATCTAAAAGAATAAGTACATTGCCCTATTATATTTACAAACAATATATTTTTAGGAAAAATAATTTAGTCATCTCAAGGTTGCTATTTTTACCGCTGTATCTTATGTTGGCGTTGTTTTTTTCTGTTATTATTCCTTTTATTTTATATCCTTTAGATATACTTGATAAAAGGAAGGATTATACATTGGGCTATGCTTGTTATTGTATAAAAATTTAATGGTGTCCTAAGTAAAGCAAAGATTTTGCTTGGATGTTAATAAAATATTTGCTTTATTGCCTGTAGCTACCAGTGGTTACAACTATTTCAATACTTTAAGATGAACTTCAATCTCTTTGAAAACTTCTCCTAACACGTAGCTAACTTTCTTTCGAATAAATTGAGGGAATATTTTTCCAAAACGTGTGGGGATTAATTCAATTTTCTGAACATAAAACTTTTTAGTCTCACTTTTTATTCCGTAATGTTTTTCTGGATTGACTAGATTATCGAAACTCGTTTCATTAAAAAAATGTTTATGAGTTATATCATTATAAGCTCCTTTGCAGTTATAATATGGGACTTTTATGATTATTTTGGCCATTGCTTTTGAACAATTATATAATTCGTCTAGAACTCTTTTTGGATTATCAAGATGTTCCAAAACATTGTCTAGTAACACAAAGGAAAATGAATTTTCTTTTAAAGGATAGGGATATTGATTAAAATCAAATGATTTTTGTATGCCTTCGCCCTTTTGCAAATCTACATTGTACCACCCATCCTTTATTTTCTTTCCGCAACCAAAATTTAATTTCATATTTTACCTAATCAATTATTAATTTAGTTCTTTTTGGCGATAGTTTTTAATATTGTTAATAAATATTGTGCATTAATGGTTTATCATAAACTTTTAATCTACAATGGAGCAAAAAATGAACCTTATTAGTGCAACCTTTTTAGCAAAGTTTAGGAACCGTTTTTTTCGCAAATTAAATCAAATTATCAATGGTTGTGATATTAATCATAAATGTGATATCGGAAAAAATTTTCAAATACGTCATAATGGGACTGGGACTGTTGTTGGAGGAGGGGTGGTCATTGGGGATAATGTTAAGATAGGATCAAGCTGCACTATCGGCTATAAGAGAGGATATCCTAAAATAGGGGATAATGTAACTATTTTCTCCAATTGTGTAATAATAGGAGATATTACCATAGGTGAAAATAGTATCATAGGTGCTGGAACTTATCTGGATAAGGATGTTCCTCCAAATAGTGTAGTTTATAACAAAAAAGATTTAATAATAAAAAATTTAGACTAATTTATTTTAATGTTAACTTTTTATAAACGTTGAGATGGCTTACAATGACTTTTTCATTGTTGCACTCCTTGTTAATCAACCTATAAGCTTCATCAGCTAACCAATTTCTCCATTTATCTTTTTCAAGCATCTTGCTCATAGCTGCAGCTAACCCTTCATTATCTCTGGGTCTTACTAAGAGACCTGTCTGATTAGGGATGACTAATTCGGAACTGCCTCCAACATCAGTAGCGATGATAGTTTTCTTCATAGCGAAAGTTTCAAAGATAATCCTGGTAAGCGGTTCAGGCCATAACGACGGCGAGACTACAAAAGTGGAGTTACCATATTCCTTACGCATCTGCTCATAAGAGATACGGCCGATAAATTGAACATTATTTTCCAGATCAAGTTTTTTTGTCAGTTGTATTAATTTTTCCTTATTGCTGCCTTCACCAGCAATCCTTAACTTAACTTGCGGATGCTTGTTTACAACAAGTCGGAGAGATTCGATCAGGAAATCAAACCCTTTAGTTGCTTTAAGACCACCAGCCGTAAAAATAACTTTTTCTTCTTTCTCTGCAGAATCTGGAAGAAGTTCCCAGTCTGGTCTTTGGACTTTAATAGTTTCAATCTTGTTTGTGGGGATACCTGCTTTTATCAGCTGATTCTTGACAAAATCTGAAACTGTAATGTAATAATCAAATTTTTTGGAATAGTTGCGTAACCTCTTATTCTGGGAATAAAACCAAGGAAAAAGGAAAGGAGTCAACCAAGTGGGGCGGTTGCTTTGTAACAATGACTCCTTCAACCAAGATTGGTATTCTTTTTTTGTATGTTGAAAGGGGATTATTCCTTGTTCAAGTGGGATAGAAAGGTTGCAGGAAAAACGGTAGTCGCGAATAGTAGTGATGACAGGAATGTTCAATCTGCGGGCTGCTTTGATTGAAGCAATCATGATGGAAGGGTCCTGAACATGAATGAGATCTGGTTTTTCTTTCTTGAACAACCTGCAAAGCTCTTTCTCCATCAGTTTATCTAACAGCTTGCTACCAATCAGCAGAAGAAGATTTGGGAGATGTTTGGTGAAAGGCAAAGTGTAACAACGGAAAGGCATATCTGTAGTGACTTTAGTTGTTACTACAAAAACTTCATGATCATTTTTTAGGTTGCTGGCTAGCAGGTAAGCGCTGATCTCGGCACCAGATGTCTGTTGTCCTAGGAATGTTGCAATAATGCCAATCTTCATTTTTCTATTTTCTCACTATAAATCTTAATAAGTTTGTCTATGATTGAGGTTTCATTAAATGACTTAACTTTGTTTTGCCCTTCTTTAGATATTTTTTTTCTTAGCTCAGGTGAGGATATTAATAAGGATATTTTTTCTTTTAATTCCTTTATATCTCCTGCTTTTACCAATAACCCTGCTCCTTGTTCAACGGTCTCTTTGATACCTCCAATGGTGGAAGCGATAACGGGGGTGCCGGCGGCCATTGCCTCGATGGCGATCCGGCCGAATGGTTCAGGCCAAAGAGAGGGGAAGACTACAATATCTGACTGATGATAAAGATTAGGGACTTGATGGTAAGGAACTGGGTGGTGGATGGTTGCATCAAGGTTATTATCTTTAATATAAGAAAGAAGTTCTTCTTTCATGATACCTGCACCGTAAAGATTGCAGTGGCAATCAATGCCTTTAATTGCTTGTAACAGGATGTGAGGACCTTTAGATCTGATTAAGGCTCCCAAATATAGTACTTTAATTTTTCCTCCCTTCTGAGTATTAACTTGGTTTTT
>Ga0210057_1002146_pt1 | contig 28630 bp, 31 predicted proteins | sample CryGeyCG2114_010_2_FD_183968 | JGI IMG/M metagenome (GOLD analysis project Ga0210057, IMG submission 183968) | Groundwater microbial communities from aquifer - Crystal Geyser CG10_big_fil_rev_8/21/14_0.10 (SPAdes) (version 2) | ecosystem: Environmental > Aquatic > Deep subsurface > Groundwater ...
AAGGTGGTAGAAATTAACATCCATAATTTGCGGGACTGGGCGATCGATAATCATAAGAGTGTAGATGATCGGCCTTATGGAGGAGGAGCGGGGATGGTGATGAGAGTGGATGTGGTAGATCGAGCCCTGATCGATCTAAGGCCAAAAGTAAAAAGTAAAAAGTTAAAAATTATCTTGATGAGCGCAAAAGGTAAAGCTTACACACAACAAGATGCTCAAAGATTTACCAATCTTGATCAGCTGATACTGCTGGCGGGGCATTACGAGGGTGTGGATGAGCGGGTGGCACAATATTTGGTAGATGAGGAGCTGCGCATTGGGGACTATGTGCTGACTGGAGGAGAGTTGCCTGCTATGGTGGTGGTGGATTCGGTGGTGCGCTTGCTACCTGGGGTGCTAGGGAACGAAGAGAGCCCAAAAGATGAGTCACATAGCCAACCTGGCTATCTGGAATATCCGCAATACACTCGCCCTGAAGAGTATAAAGGGTGGAGGGTGCCAGAGGTACTTGTAGGTGGTAACCATGCTGAGATTAACAAATGGAGGCAACAGCAATCTAAGACGACTAGTGAGCGATAAAGGTTTGATACCAACGAGCGAAGGTGACAACCCCCCAGATACTGTGAGGAAAATATTCTCCCTGGCAGTGGCGATCCATGAGGCTTTTGGCGAATTTGACATTGATGAATTGATCTAAGTGATCAGAATTAAGAGCGTCGTAAGCATAGTCTTTGAGCTGTGTGCGAAGCCATTTGCTGACGGGCGAGAAAAATCCCCATTTGGGAGCAGTGACAATTTGTGAAGGTAGCAGATCTCGTGATAAATCACGAATGATTTTTTTGGATGTAAACATACTAATCTTTTGCCACAAAGGTATGGAGATGGCTAGATCAAGAACATGATTACCCAGAAGTGGTTGGCGTTGTTCGAGCCCATGAGCCATGGTGAGTTTGTCAGATTTAATCAAGGATTCTTCGGGTAGCCAAGTCATAAAGTCGGTGAGGGTAAAATTATTAATGTCGTCCGTGAGCCGATTGATGAGGATGTGATTAAAAAACTTGTCGGCGGCGTAGGGTTGGTTAATGTGGGGATTTAAGAGTTGGGAGATAAAGTCTTCTGATTGGGACATGAGCAAGGATTGGACGTGAGCAGATTTGACCACATTGGCCTTAAGAGCTAACTCTTGGAGCCTTAATGAGTAGTGTTTGAGAACCTTGGGAGTGAGATTTCTAACTAGTAAGGGCAAGTGGTGATACATACGTAAAAAATAAAGATGTTGGTACCTGGGATAGCCGGCAAATAACTCATCTCCACCATCACCAGTAAGAGCGACTTTGATGTCCTGACTTGCCAACTGGCTCAGATTGAAAGAGGCTATTTGGGTAGGGTTGCTGATGGGTTCGTCGAGATGATAGATAATCTGATCAAAATTAGTGACCAGATCATCGGCGGTGACGATAAGTTCGTGGTGGTTGGTGTGAAAAAAATTGCTGGTAAGGCGAGCATTAACCAAATCTTGATTGTATTTTTCCCATTGTTGATCGACTTTAAAACCGACAGTATAGGTGTTGATGGGCTGGTGATGGTATTTAGCGGCGAAAGCTAAAACCAAGGATGAATCCAGACCACCGCTAAGGAAAATGCCTATGGGGCGGTCGGATACGAGCTGACGCTTGACGGAACGGCTGATAGTAGCCCTGAGAGTGGGAATGATTTGTTGAGCTTTGAGACTTTTGTTGGGATGGTGAGGATGCCAATATTTATTGATGCTGTAGGCACCGAGGTGAAAAGTGAGAATGGAGGCTGGTGGGAGTTTTTTAATATGCTGATAAATTGTCCACGGCGAGGGAACATACAAGAGGCGGAAGTAGAGGTTGAGGGCTTCGGGGTCGATGTCTCGGGACAAAGGATGGAGCAGGAGGGCTTTGATCTCAGATGAGAAAATGAGCTGGTTGTTGTGGATGGCGTAGTATAGAGGCTTGATACCGACACGGTCGCGGGCCAGGGTCAGTGTATGGGTGTGGTTGTCCCATATAGCAAAGGCGAACATGCCGTTAAGCTTGTTGATAAATTTGGGGCCAAGGTGAGCAAAACCATTGAGGATAACTTCTGTGTCAGTGGAGGAACGGAATTTATATCCATGTGAGCGTAAATTGCGCTTGAGAAGTTGATGGTTGTAGATTTCGCCGTTGTAGGTGATCCAGTACCTACCGTCATGGGTGCCCATGGGCATGTGACCGTTGGTAGAAAGATCGAGAATGGAGAGGCGGCGGTTACCTAATGAAACGTGAGAATTGACATACTCTCCCCCATCGTCCGGGCCCCTATACGAGATCAGCTGATTCATAGAGCGAATCAGCCGAAGGTTGGCAAAAGTGAAACCATTAATGGCGCACATGGAGGAAGTATAGATGAGGAAGTATTGGGTAGGAAGTAGGAAGTATCCATAAAAAAGGTAAGGGGGGGTAAATAATTTGGTGTGTTGCTAGCTAAGTTGAGGAAGTTTATTTTTTTCAGACCACTGATGATAGATGGCAGCGGCAAAACGGGATTCGATACTGGGTAGAGTTAAGCGGCTAAAGTTTGATGGAAGAGTGTGAAAAAAATCTTGGGCTTGTCGGCTATTGTCTTTGGGGACAGAAAAACCTTTTTTCGATGAGCTTGATCCGGGGGAAGATATCTGGAAGCTAGGTGTTGGAAAAGATTTTTGTCTAGAACTAGTTTGGTGAGCGAGTCAGGTTTAAAACTAAAGCGATATCGGTAAGGTAAGGATAAACGCCATTCAATTAGGTCCATATCCCAGTAGGGGTTGGCGGGGAGGATGTTGTGAGTCAGCAAGGGTTGAACGAATGATTCACTGGCCCACTGAGTATTGGTAACAACTTGTGAGGCCAGCGTGAGAAGTTGGATCCGGTTAAGTGATTTATTGGGAAGATAGTAGCGATCGAAGAATGGATGGTGATCAACAAAACCTTTTGTTTTGAGGCCGATATAATCATTTATCCAGTGCTGACCTTTAAATTTGGTCATGGTTTTGACAAATTTAGGTAAAAAGCTTAGAGAAAAGATCCAGTTTTGCATGGGCATGGAACCAGTAAGATTGTCACAGTTTTGACCAATAAACACTTGAGTTTCCCTCTTAAGGGGAGTGTGTTTAAACAAATTGGCAATGGCCAGCGAGGAAGTGTTAGCGTGAGGAAGAGAATAAAGGTCGAATAATTGATTAAATAGGGTAAAGTAGTTGGTGGAATCTAAAGTGTCAATATAGTGACGATTGACCTTGGCAATTTGGGCAGAAGTTAGGGCGAAGGGAATTTCTGAACTTAACTTGCCCCAAGGGGCAGAAGTGTAAGCATTAACTTTAACCCCTAATTTGTTTAAATAAATGGCGATTAGTCCTGAGTCTATGCCGCCACTTAAGAAAAGACCAACCTGATAAGTGACGATAATCCGTTCTATGGCTTTAATAAAGATTTTTTCTAGCCGATCAACCAAATAACCGGTGGTGACAGTTGAGGGCAGACTAGTTGGGTTGATAATGTATTGGTAGATTTTTTGAGGTTTAGATTTACCAGGCTGGAATTTAATAACTGCACCTGGCGGAACAATATTTAAGCCTTTGACAATAGGATGAAGTTTAAAGGTACCAAGGCCTAAATAGTAACGAAGACCAAGCGGATTAATAGTGTCATTTTGAGTGATAAGATCCAGAGGGTTGGAAGAAAAACACCACTTACCTTTAATAAAACGATAATATAGAGCTGCTATTCCCAGATGATCACGAAATGCATAGATGTATTTTTGATGAGTAAATACACAAGTAAAGAGTGAATTTCGGCGACGATATTTGTAAAGTGCTTCAAAATCTAAATCGTGAATGTCTTTTAAATTGAAGTTATACGAAAATATTTGCTTCATGGATGAAACTGATTAAAGCAAATTGACATATAAAAGGGCAAGTGTTTGTTTTTAGGATACACACAACTACACAATGATCTTATTGCAATGCTGGCTATGAGTACTTCATAGAAAACTGGCAAAGGAAAAGTTGGAGATTTGAAGCAACTTTACATTTGTGTTTTCATGATCTGTAGAGCGGAGCTGACGTCGAGCATGGGGTTACCCAGTTCAGTTTGGAGCTTGGCATTGCTCATCTTGAGATTACGTTGATAAGGACGTTTGGCAGTCTTTAAAAACTCTTCTAAAGAACCCGCTTTGACTGTGCCGGGGAGGTTGAGGGTGGATTTAATTAATTCTGCCAACTCAAAGTCTGTGACAAAACTACTACCAGTGGCGTGCCAAATGCCTTTGGGGCGTTTGAGAGTAAACATAAAGAAGACTTTGCACAGATCGTCGATAAAGGTGGGGGTGATGGTGTGGTCGGTAAACATGGGTGGCAGAGAGTCTTGTTGGAGCCCAGCAATGATTTTTCTAACTAGGTCGGGCTTGCCGGGAAACTGGGCGCGGAAAGGAAAACTGATCCTGACGATAGCCCAATTATCGAAGGTTTTTTTGACGACATCTTCGGCCATGACTTTGGTCTGACCATACCATTCAATGGGATCGGTAGGCATGTCCTCGTTGTAAGGTTTGTTTCGGTTACCGCTAAAAACAAAGTCTGTGGAGATGTGAATTAAATATTTGTGGTATTTTTTGGCGGCCGCAGCTACGTTTTTGGTGCCAACAACGTTGACTTGGTAGCAGGCACCTTTTTTGTCACCAGCTTGATCATTGGCTTTGTTGACGTCGGTGTAGGCAGCCAGGTGAAGAATGATGTCTCCTGACGATGCTTTGACAGCCGCATTGACAGCTTTGGGGTCAGTAATGTCGATGTGGTTGGTCAGGTCTAAGTTATCAAACTCATACTTATGACCATAGAGGTCTGCAAAACGACTACCAACCATGCCTGAAAGGCCGGTGACGATGAGTTGAGTTTTGTCCGCCATAATTAAATCTCCTTGTAGGCAGCGACTACTTTTTGCCAATTAAAGACGGTGCCGTCACTCAGCTGGTAATCCGCAAAAAGAAGACGATGTTCCTGTGCGGGATCGTAGAGGCGACTGGGGTAATTAAACATAATAGCATCGGAGTCAGAGACGACGACATATCCATGATAGGTGCGTTTGGGCACTACCAGGAGATATTGACCTTCGGGGCCCTGAGACTGGCCCATAGCAAAGAGGTTGAGAGTGCCTTTGGTAGGAGAATCATCACGATTGTCATAAATGCCGACTACAATGTCACCAGAGATAACTCCGAATCTGTCTTGTTGGCCTCCCGGATGGAAGTGCCAGTGATCAATATCGCGAGCGGTCTCAGGTTTGGTAACTGAATAATACATCTGAGTAAAAGGCATATCTTGGGGATTGTAGACATCTTCCCAGGTGGTTTTGAGAGTTTCGGTGAGTGTACCTCTGGGGTCGGCATTGACTTTGAGGGGGTGAAGAACCACATCATGGACGAGCTGTTGAGAGGCAGAGTTTTTGAGGGTAGTGATTTGGTACATAAGGATAAATTAATCTAATTAACCTAATTACTAATGGTGTGACTTTAAGTATTGATTGACCTCTAGCTCCAATTTATTGAGGTAAGCCGAGGCTTCGGGAGTATCTTCTTTGGGGGCCCATTGGGGCCAATACTTGTGAGTTTCCTGATGGTAGGGTCCTTGGATAATTTCGAGAAGGGCAGATGGTTCTAGAGCAATAAAGGAGTGATATATGCGAGGGCGAATATCAACGATCCTGATCGATCCTTTTTCTTCAAGTGGGTATATTTTATCAATAATTCCCTCAGGAGTAAATTTAAGACAGGCAACCCGACCAACGAGGATGGTAAATACCTCAATCTTGTCTGGATTTTCGTGTTTGTGAGGAGGAACGTAGCTGCCAGGGACAATGGCATTAACCATGCGCTGGACCGGATCTTCTGGTTGGTGAAGAAGATAATGGGCCCTTTTCCGGGGTGAAACCTGAGCCCTGGAAATGGTGTCTTGGATAATATCAATGGTGACTGGTCTCAAGACGGTCTCCGTATTGCTGCTGATAGTATTGCTGGTAAGTACCTGACTTAACCCGTTGCCACCAATCCGAATGTTCCCGAAACCAAGCGACAGTTTTTTGAAGATACTCCTCGAAACTGAATTGGGGCTGATAGCCTAACTCTTTTTGAGTTTGAGACCAATCAATAGCATAGCGAACGTCGTGGCCGGGACGATCGGTAACATATTCAATCATTGATTCATCTTTGTTAAGAATGGAGAGAAGTTGTTTGATAACTTGGAGATTGGTGATGTCTTGAGTTAAACCGCCTACTAGATAGGTTTCCCCAATCTTACCTTGATGAAGAACTAGGTCGATGGCCCGACAATGGTCAGTGACGTAGAGCCAATCACGAATTTGGTTACCTTGACCGTAGATGGGAACTTTTTTATCTTCCACAAGGTTAGTAATGGCTAAGGGGATAAGTTTTTCCGGAAATTGATAGGGGCCAAAGTTATTGCTGCAGTTACTGATAGTTACGGGCAGACCATAGGTGCGATGATAAGCACGAACAAGGTGGTCGGAGCCTGCTTTGCTGGCTGAGTATGGACTACTAGGGTCGTATGCGGTAGTAGAGTTAAATTTGGTAGAAGATCCCAGGGTAAGACTACCAAAGACTTCGTCTGTAGATACGTGATGAAATCTAAGACCTCTCTTCTTGGCTTCTTCCAAAAGCACAAAGGTGCCATTGACGTTGGTTTTAACAAAAGCTTCAGGGCCAAGAATAGAACGGTCGACGTGGGATTCGGCGGCAAAGTGGACTATGGTATCGACGTCTTGACAAGCTGAGGCGACGTCTTGGGGGTTACAAATGTCGCCTTTGATAAAAGTGTAGTGGGGGTTGTCTTGAATAGAAGTGAGGTTTTCCAGATTGCCAGCATAGGTAAGGGAGTCTAGGTTAACAATTTGGTCGTCGGGGTATTTTTCAAGCCAGTAGAGAATAAAATTACTGCCGATAAATCCGGCTCCACCGGTAACAAGAAGTTTCATTGTTTTAGAATTAAGTGAATTATGATCAATTCAAGACGAACAATGGTATTTTATCAGGTAAATGTCAGCGAGTGTAAGTGTAATCAAGGTATAGGTATATAACCAAGAAAGCGAACATAAGGGAGCGGTTGAGCCAAATCTTGTTCATATGTTTAACACGACACTTTCCATATAATTGGTCACCAGACTACAATAACTAAAGAGCATCAAATTATCAAATATACAAAAATTGTGGTGAGGAGGAAGTAGAGTGGTAGTCTCCGATTGGGAGTGAGGCTGTATCAATTTTTCTTAGTGATTATTGGTGCTTGGTGATTACCTTGAGGGAAGGTTAAGTGTGCTTATCGGCGATTGAGGAAGCGGCGTATGACTCGGGTTTGGTTTTGGCAGTGTAGCCGTTGCCAACGACCATACCAACAACTTCCTTGATCATGTTGCGGGTTTCGCCAATCCTGCCAACATCAATGTGGATTTCTAATTCCCAATTTTTGGTGCCATTTAATTTGCGGTTTAATTTGGGAACAAGTTTGGAGGCTAATTCTAAAGAAAGGGTGGTTTCTTTGTAGATTTTTTCCCTGAGTGAGTGAGTTTTGATGATAAGTCCATTTTGCCAAAAATATCTACCACCCTTACCAATACGATGGACAACAATGGCAGACACGAAGTTGGTAAGCTTTTGGTGATCAATGAGCTTAGCTTGAGAATCCGAACCAATGACTAATCTGTAGCTGGATTTAGGGTCATCTGCCAGATAGGAAATAATTTGGCTGATAACTTGGTCTAGACTAAGTTTTCCTAGGGTAGGGCTGGTAAAGTATGAGTGAGGTTTAGGGGAATGTTTCACGGTCAAATTGTATCATGTTAGTAAGGTTGACAATGATACGGCTGACTAGAGATCAGTAATTTTGACAAGTTTGTGCCTGGACTTGCTGCCTTTAATGATCTCGATTCTATTTTTAGAGATTTTTAGATGATTGGCAAGAAGTTTAATCAGCTGTTGATTGGCTTGTCCTTTTTCGGCGGCGAGAGTTAATCTGACTTTGATGTGGTCGGCGGAAACAGCTTCGATTTTATTTGTCTTGGCACTAGTGTGAACGTTGACTGAGATAATTTGGGTCATGGGCTAGAGTTGATCTTGAATATATGAACTGACTTCTTTCCAGCTAGGATCGATGGGTTCATAGACCCATTGGTCGTGCTTGGTGTCTGGTGGATGGTAGATGACTCCAGTCTGGCCATTTTCCTGAACAGGCAAAGAGATGGGCTTGAGCGAGGGCACAGTGGAACCTTCAAGCCTGAGCAGACCAATTAATTCCTGATCGGTTAGATCCGTGGTTAGTTCAGTGTGGTATATTTTGTACAAATTACCTAATACATAAGGGTTTTTGAGAATTTCTTTGGTCTTAAGTCTAGCAATAATGGCTTGGATCAAGTCTTGTTGACGACCGCTTCTGGCGTTGTCGGTGCCTTCATCAAGGTTAGTGCTATGTCGAGAACGAATGTATTTCATGGCTGTAACTCCATCCATGTGTTGCGGGCCCTGCTGAAAAGTGATGGTTTCATAAAGCTGGGCTTCACTGGTAGCAGCATGAATGTCTACGTCTGACCTGGGGAACTGGTTGTCGGTAAAGGCTTGGGGGACATTAACATCGACACCGCCCAGGGTATTGATGATTTGTTCCAAAGCAGTGAGCTTGATGACCATGACGTAGTCAACTGGTAAGCCAGTGATTTCGCTGACGACTGAGGAAGTTAGTTTGCTCCCGCTGGTGTCGTCGCTTAGTTGACCGTAATAATAGAGAGCGTTAATTTTGGTTTTGAGAGAATCAATCCATAAGTCACGGGGAAGGGAGATAAGGTCGATTTGGTGCTTGGTGGAATTAAGAGAGGCGACGATCATGGTGTCGGTGAGCATGGACCCTTCTTTTTGGCCGGCAATTTCGTCGACACCCAAGATTAGAATTGAGGTGATATCATTGGTGTTTTTGGGGCTAGTGTGCCAGCCCGTCTTGAGGTCTGTAACCAACTGCTGATTGGAGATGCCAGCAGCTTGAGTAAAGCCAGATACATACCACCAGACGACGCTGCCAATTCCCGCGGCAACAAGACAAACTACAAGAGCAAAGCCCAAGAAAATCCATAGCCAGGGAAATTTAGATTTTGGCTTAGCATTGGTATCTTCAGGCTCGGCAAGAGTCTCGGTATTTGAAACCCGAAAAGTGTTTTTGGGTTTGGTCTTGGTAAAGGTTTGGGCCATGAAAAATGTACCTTAGGTGTGATTGAACACCTAATCTTATCACGTCACATCTAGAGCTAGTGGCGTTCCTTATGGACTTACTTTGAGTTGACTAGTTACTCACTCCAGGCAGATAGAACCTGATCTCAGCAGTTTTTTGGTAGTCAGCCAGTAGTTTTTGGATCTCGTCAGAAGTCTTTTGACGTTCGAGGAGGGAACGGATTTGAGTCTTGGCCTCTTCAACAGAGATGTCAGCATATGTCGACTGGTTGTCCTGATAATAGGTATTAACCTCGTCGTCGGAGACTTCCGGTTTGCCGGCTAGCTTTTCGGTTAAGAGATTAAGCCTAACTTGAGTCTCAAAGTCCTGCTTAGAGATATTTTGGGCGGCTAAAAATGACTCTAAACCTCCAAGCTGAGCAAATTGTTTATCGATTTCAGCAACCCTTTGGTCATATTCCTCTTGAGAGATAGTGATATTTTGTTTAACTGCTTGTTGCTTGATTAATTGTTCGATGACCATTTGTTCAACAATTTGTTTGCCAGCAGCTTGGTTTATTTGTTTAAGATAGGTCCAAGAATAGATTGGCTTGTTGTTGACAGTCGCCACCACGACAAAATATCGGTATCTGGCCCAAACATATCCACCAGCCAGAGCTAGGACTAAGAGGATACCAACAAGGAATTTGTGCTTTACGAGGAAGGGGGTGTAGGTAACGGTTTTGGGAGCAGGTGGTTGATTCATGATTAATTCTGGGGCAGAAACCTTAGTCATATTAGTGGATTTTTTAACAGTCTTGGAGACGGGTTTGACGGGTTTTTTGGGCTTTGATGATTTGGTTGTTTTGGTTGTTTTTGAGCGAGGCATAAATTCCTTTTTGGTTGATTAATGTTTGGATTATTGTATCAGACTTTAATTGATAAATATCAGGAGATTTTTGACAGCTTGTTAAAAAGTGTTTGAGCAATTAGGAGGTGTCCTTTGGAATTAGGGTGCAACCAATCAAGGCCGACAAGACCATCATAACCGAATTGGTCGGTATAGATAGAATCCAGATTTTGATCTGCAAACTCTTGCCAAATATCTATTAAGGAAAATCTGTCATCGGATTGTCTGAGAGTGTCTAATAGAGATTGATACTTAGCCGCTTGCTGCTTGTTGTTAACTTTGTTGGGGGTAAGTAACCAGAGCTCGGAGTGAGGGAGGTGATGATTAATTTTTTGAATAATTAAGTTGGTGTAGCGATGCCAATGATCAACACCCAAACCATTAAATATTTCATTGTGGCCAAACATAACAGTAACAATGTTCGGTTTGTGGGCAATGACATCGGTTGGCAATCGATAGTAACCATCTTGGGCAATCTCACCATTAATGCCAGAGTTGATAATTTGATATGGTAAGTGGTGCTGGTCAATGAGCTCTTGAAGGAATTCTGGATAGGATGGGCTTTCCCAATTACAGGTGACGGAATCACCGAGACAGACGATGGTTTTGGACATAATGAATGAGTAGGAAATAGGAAGTAATGTGTAATGTTAGTGTTAGGAGTTTAAATGGGAGGTGTCGTTGAATTTGATGAGTTGATACTTACCGCTCGGGTCCTTTTCGAGAATGGTGATAGAGGTATTACCAATACGGAAGTTTTCTTTATATGAGTTGTGTCCTAATAAATCTAATAGGATTCTTTTAACTCCGCTGTGGGTAATTATAGCAACGGTTTGTTGAGGATGTTTCTTTTCGATGGATTGAAGAAATGAAGTAAGCCGCTGATGGAATTCTCCTCTTGATTCCCCAAGGTGGTCCTTAAAGTCGAAGATGCTGTGATCGTCTAATTCGTCCATGATATGGTGGTAATTAGTGCGGATGTCGTCCCAGGTTTTACCTTGGAGCATACCAAAATTGAATTCTCGAAGCTTTTTGTTTTTGATGAGAGGAAGATTTTTGATTGTGGCTATGGGTTTGGCGGTTTGGAGAGTGCGTTTTAGGTCGGAGGAGTAGATGACATCGATGGTTTCATTTTTGAGGTGCTCGGCTAGTTTTTTGGCCTGAACCAATCCATTTTGATTGAGAGGAATGTTGAGCCAACCCTGACAAATCCCTAGAATGTTGTGTTCGGTTTCTCCGTGGCGGATGATAATAAGACGTTTGGGCATTAGTTGTTAATTCAAAAATCTAAAGCATAAATTATAAAAATAAGGATGTTTATTTAATGGGTGTGATTTGTCGATATCGAAAACAGTTGGTGGTGTGGTCGTTGACTAAACCACATGCCTGCATGTGAGCATAGATAATGGTGGGGCCAACAAATTTGAAGCCGCGTTTGACAAGGTCACGGCTCAGGGCCTCTGCCTCTTTAGTTTTTGCAGGGACTTCTCGGATTGAGCGCCAGTGGTTGATGATAGGTTTGTTGCCGACAAATTGCCAAATAAAGTGATCGAAGCTGGCGAATTCTTTTTGGATTTCTAGGAACTTTTGGGCATTATTTACGGCCGAACGGATTTTGAGCTTGTTTCTGATAATTGCAGGATTAATGATCAAATGATTGTAGTCAACCTCAGTAAATTTGGCAATCTGGTGATAATCAAAGTTAGCAAAGGCATGGCGATAACCGTCACGGCGTTTGAGAATAGTTGACCAGGAAAGACCAGCCTGAGCACCTTCGAGGATCAAAAACTCAAAATGGACGCGGTCATCATGGATGGGAACTCCCCATTCCTGGTCGTGATAGTCGACATAAAGTTGATCGTCTGCTGGTACCCAAGCACAACGACTGGTCATAATAGTTAGGCAATTAATTGCTTATGTTGGAGATTATCGAAGATAAGATGGTCCACGGCAGAAGTGAGGGATTTTTGAGAATAAGAAAAGAAGTCGAGTTTGGCTATTTCAGCATTGGGAGCGAGTTGGCCTTGATAGTTTGCAGTGTAGCAAGTCATACGGACAAAGGTACCCTCATTATCGTGAGCAGGAGCCTCAAAAACTCTGTATGGTTTGATAGAGCCCTGAACCAGATCGACGGATAATTCTTCCTTTACTTCGCGAGTTAAGGCTTGATGGTCGGTTTCTCCAGATTCTCTCTTGCCACCAGGAATATACCAAGTATCTTTTCCCCGTGATAGAGTGACCAAGATCATGTGATCTTTGACGTAAATGAAGTCAAGTTTGTCGATGAAGGTTTTGTTCATAACGATGCCAATTTTGTTTGGTAATTGGTTGGCAGTTTGCGGGTGGCTTCACGGTAGGTAAGACCACTCATTTGAGTTTTGTACTTTTTGGCAAAGTTAAAGGCAGCTTCGGGATTGTGTGGGGCAAGTTCGCGGAGTGCCCAACCGATGGCTTTTCTGATAAAAAATCGTTCTTCTTTGCTCCAATCTTTGCCTTCGGCAAATTGTGGCGCTACAAGGTGTTCAAAAAGTTTAAAATCTCCCTGACCACGGCGAAACTCTAGAATTTGAGAAAGAATAGCTGCTCTGCGAACCCAAAAGTTATCTGATTTAATCCATTTGGATAGATACTTAGCAGCATTTTTATCTTTGTCTACAATCGAACCAACAGCCAACACCGCAACACCATCTAGTTGGGCCCAACCGGTTACAGTGGTAATAAATGTTTCGATAATTGGTAAATGGTGGATGCTCAGCTGATGACGATTAGCTTCGAGAAGACTGTCAACAATCATCCTTTCCTCGTGCCAGTGGGTGTTCCATAGTTTTTGACAGAGTTTGACAATTTCATCAACATTAACCTCCGGATGGTCTTTTATCCACGTTAGGGCTATTTTTCTAATCTGCGGCATGGTGACACCATAGTGATCCATGGGGCTTTTTAAGTAACGCTTCTCCCCTATTGCCCTATCGGGGTTACTATATTTATTAAGTTCGTCTTTGAAGTAGTTGATTTCTTTGGTGGTGTTCATTTGGAAAGATATGCTGATTCTTGCAATGATCGCTTGGCCCATTCGGTAAATTTGTGGGTGGCAATAAATTGGGGCAGATCTTGAAGGTTGACCCATCTGAGCTCATCGACTTCATCTGGGTCGGGAGTAAGTGGCTGGTTATTGTAGTCTGCCTGATAGACACGACAATATTCGGTTTCTTGACTGTTGGAATGAAGATATGAAGCTAATAGTTTGAATCTGTCGATATCGAGCCCAGCTTCTTCCTTGATTTCTCTGGCAGTAGCCTGTTCCCAAGTTTGACCGTAAGTAACATGCCCGGAAATTGAAATGGTCCAAAAACCAGGATTACTATCTTTTTTCTGACTTCTTTTTTGAAGAAGAATTTGATGCTTTTGATTAGTGATCAGCACGTAGACAGCTCGGTGAATTTTGGTTTTGTCAGCATGAGCCTGACCACGGGGAATTGACCCCAAAACATTGTCGCTAGTATCGACTAGATAAAATAGTTCATTCTGATCGTCTAGAGGCATAGACAAATTGCCCTATCTGGTGATAGGGCAATTTTAGCAGATCTACAATATAGCTTGCTTCCAAATAAAACTGGTGAAAGTCTTGAATCTAATAAGTGCGGACCAGATGGCAGGCAGGCATGGCTAGAATAAAGTTACCAAAGATGGTACGGATGCTGATGGGTCGGTACTCACACTCTCTGTGCCATCGGACCATACGGGGCCACCCACTGTCTGGAGAAGGAGAAGGGGTAAGAGTGGGAGTTGGAGTAGGCTCAATAGTTGGTTCCGGTGTGGGTTCTGTTGTCGGATCGGGTGTCGGACTGGGTTCCGGTGTGGGTGACGGCTCTATGGTAGGCTCCGGTGAAGGCTCTGGGGTGGGAGTAGGTGTAGAGCTAGTAGAGGCAATCATTATCTCAGCTTGGTTGTCGGTCCAAGTGGCACTAGTGCCTGCTTCTGTGTATCTGCCAATCTTAAAACCATAATTTCCTTCCCCGATGTAATTAGAACTTAACGAATCGGGTTTAACCTGAACTTGGCCTTGCCACAAACCATTGTCGTCAGTAGTGATTTGAAACATGTCGGTTCGCGGAGTAGTGTAATTTATCCAGGTACCAATATTGTTTTGGAGGTAACCAAAATAGTCATTGGTGCCTGGCTGGAAAAATGCGACTCTAAGATAATATGTTTTATTAGGAATGGTCGAACCGTCGAGAGTTACATCAACAGAAAATTCTTCGTCGGGAGCCACTTGCGCTGGCTGATTAGAAAAATTAAAAGTGGTTGCGGCAAGAACGGAAGTAACTCCGATAGTAAATAATAAACTTGCAACAAACACACCAAGGGCAGGTTTTTTCATGTCGTCCTTTTGATTATTTATTAGTGTGTTAATATTTTAGAAAATATTCAAACACGAAAACAGACATTACCATTACTTACAAAAGATACAAATTAAAACAAAGTATAATTTATTATCTAAACTAATTATTTCAAATTCACACTTACTTGTAATACCGAACTAATACTACTAACGCAGCGGTATGCACGACTGGGAAGATTGTTTGGTGGAATATAACAGATTGAAGGAATCAAACTAGTAGCTTGTAGATAAGAGGTAACTCCTTAAAATTGCTGCCACAATGGCGGCCGCCGGGGATGACTTTGATGGTGCTAGCCAATTTTTTGGCAAAGAGTGGAGGTTGTGTGGCTGGCACGTAAGGATCGTTGTCTCCATGCACGACGACCGAGGAACCAATTTGTTTTTTGATTTTGTCAAAGTTAAAGTCATAGGAGTAGAAGGTTTTATTGACCGGGTAGAATTGCCAAATGTCTGGTTTGTCGGGAATATTAAAAAAAGGTGCCACAAAAATAGCTTGTTCGAACTTAAAGTCATATTTGTTTAACATATGGAGCATAAAGATGGGAGCGATGGAGTGACCGACAAACGATGCTTTGGTTTTTTTAATTTTGGGGAGAATGTTTTTGACAAAAAAAACTTCCCAACTCTCGAGTGATTGTTTGGGTCGATATTCCCCTACTCTATCAGCTCCTAGTGCAGAGACTTGATCCCAATCGTCGGAGGGAAATTGTTCAAGGATAACCCGGTGTCCCTCGGCCTTGAGTTTAGCTTCTAGCCAGCGAAACCAGTTTTCTTCTGGAGAACCATAGGATCCATGCATGATGAGATATTGCATATGGGTATATTTATTACAGTTGTTACAACTAAAAATGATAGTAACTAACTTCTTCCCAGTGGAGTAAACGGTTTATTGTCTCCTATTGAACTTCTGTTTACAGATTTAAATACTTGATTTGCCCCTTCTGTTCTATTCACCCTCCACAACTCTGGCACAAAACCAGCATTGCCTACAATTCTTCTAGCAAGTTCAGCAGTGTTTATTCTGGTTTCAAATTGTCCATGTGGTTCCATAATAATCCATTCCGTCTGATCTGGATGGTCACCCAATCGTTTGAGTCCTTTTAGTACTACCCAGGTTCCCCGACCAGATCCTTCTTCGGTTTCGTAACACATCAACAGTGGATGGCCACTTGTGAGCGTTTCTACTATTTGCTGACCAGATGAAAAGTCGGAAGGATTATCCTGATTTTGTTGTGCTAAGGTAATACCTAATTCTTTGTCAAATAATTCACTGAGAGCTTCAATATTATCCGCAGTTCTTACACCTGCATTGTCCATTAAACCTAGGTTTCCTAATGAGGATACAAGCTTTTGTTCTGTTGAGATCATGCTCCGCGGTTGAAGTCCAGAACAAGCCAAAGCACAAGCGATAAGACAGGTCTGAGGATTTTGCTGTTGATATTCGATCACACCAGGTACAACTAGGTCTTGACCAACAGGTAAAGTATTTATTCCATTTCCTAGACCAGATGATAGTTTTCGCCGCCTTTCTTGCCATCCCAAAGCGTTCAATGTGATCTCTTCCTGTGTGAATTGGCCTCTACCTACTGGTTGAAAAGCACCGTCGGTTCCCATTGTTTGCCCCTTAAATTAGTCTAAGTGGTTTTATTTTATCATCGATCGGGGCTGAAGTGGTGAATGTATTAATTACTAATTTCATCTGTATATCGATCTTTATTACGTGGTTTGGTGATGAAAGTAGTATGGAAGATTACCTGACCATGTCAAGGAGAATTACGGAAAAACTACGTATCTTGGGATACGTGTAGAAAATAATTTAATAACGGTGTTTTGAAAACAAGTTTTGTCTATATTTTTCTCTAAACCATGATTGTTCATTTCTGTCTGAAACAAAACTAAAGTAATACTCCCGACCTTCAACATCTCTATAGGTTCCAGATATTTCAATTTTTTTATTTTTGATAATTTCGTCATTTTTATATTTTAGTTGTTCAAAAAATTGTCTACTTCTACTCCCCAAAACCATTTTTGAGACGTCTAGAGACTTTTTATAAACCATTGAGGTAGGATTGCCATCAGCTACTATAAGAGCATGTTCCCGCACTTCAACACTTTTCTTGTCCACAGCAACCTTGTAATGCACTTTTCTCATTAGACCTTTCCCGTTGTTGATAACTTGAATACAAGTATCGATTATCCCTTGATTTTCACGACTTTCTGAATTTGAGTCATTTCTCCAGGCAAGTCTCATGTATGGTCTTAAAGTTAACTCTGTTTGTCTTTGTGATTCTTTGTTTGTCTTCAATGTTTCAAAGAGCGTGACCAATAACAAAATAGCTGTTATTCCTTCAACAAGGTTTGGTCGGTTGTGTTTAATAAATACACCAAACCCAACGAATAATCCGAGATCATAGTAGTCTATGATTATTGCCAAACAGAGAATTGTTGCGAAGAGTAACAGACTATGTCTTTTTATATAACTTATTAAGGTAATAATTGTATTGTTTAATTGTTGTCTCATTGTTTTATTATTTGGATTTATAGTATTTTTTGCCTTTGAGTTTCTGGGGAAGGAGACTTTCTTTGGTATATTTTTCGTAGTCTTGGCCGTAGCCTAATTCCTTCATTAGCTTTGTCGGGGCGTTACGAAGGTTAAGAGGGATTTCTAAGTTACCCATTTTTTTAACATCGTCTAGGGCAGCCATGTAGGCATCATAGGCTGAGCGGTTTTTTTTGCACTCACAAAGATAAGTAACACCATGTGCTAGGTTGATCTGACATTCAGGGTAACCAATTACTTCACAGGCTCGAAAGACTGAGTTGGCAACAACGAGAGCAGTGGGGACGGCAATGCCAATGTCCTCGGAGGCAAAGATGACCATGCGGCGAGCAATAAAGAGGGGGTCTTCGCCAGCGTCTACCATACGTGCAAGGTAATAGAGAGCGGCATCTACATTACTGGCACGCATGGATTTGATAAAGGCACTGATAGTGTTGTAGTGTTCTTCACCGCCAGTGTCATAGCGAAGGTGTTTGGACTGGAGAGTGGTTTTGAGATCTTTTTTGGTAAGTTCGATGCCGGGATACACCCGTCGTTTAGCTCCTCCTCGATCACGGGATCTAGGATTTGCGTAAAGGCCAGTGGCGTTCTCGAGGAGATTTAGGGCTTGGCGAGCATCACCGTTGGCATATTCTGCCAAGAATTCTTGAGCTTCTTTAGAAAGGGTGACTTTTAATTCTTTGGCACCTGTAGCAATGATTTGGATGAGTTCAGTTTTGGAAATAGGTTGGAGAACAAAAACTTGGGTACGAGATAAAAGCGGAGAGATGACTTCGAAGGAAGGATTTTCGGTAGTTGCACCAATGAGAATGATGGTACCGTTTTCGACATAAGGGAGAAGAAAATCTTGTTGGGCTTTGTTGAAACGGTGAATTTCGTCAAGGAACAGGACCGTTTTGGTGGCAAAGAGCGAATCGGCGGCTTGGTTAATGACCTTTCGGACGTCTGCCTTACCGGCGGAAACAGCTGAGAGTTCGGCAAAGTCAGCGGCTATGGCCTTAGTAATCATGCGGGCAAGAGTAGTTTTGCCGCAACCTGGTGGACCCCAGAAGATCATGGAAGGAACCTGACCCTTGGCGATCATGCGACGGATAGGTTTACCGGGACCGACTAGATGTTTTTGGCCAATAAAATCTTTGAGAGTGTGGGGACGAATACGATCGGCGAGAGGATGGTGAGTGTCTGACATTTAAGTGACAATGGCTAACACTTGATCCAAACTAGTGAGCAATGGGAACGGGTTGGTTTTTTGGTACTGATTGTGGTGATCAATTAGGGCTACTTGCCAACCTAATTGGTGGGGAATTTCCATATCGGCATCAATCTTGTCACCGATGTAGAGAATCTCAGTAGGTTTGACCCTCGCTTGTTTTTGGGCGTGCTTGAAGATTTTGGGGTTGGGTTTGGATATACCTAGAGCTTCTGAGATGACAATAAGAGGACGAGTAAAAAAGTCGATGATGCCAGTGTTGGTGAGCTTTTTATACTGCTGAGTCTCGGAACCATTTGTAATAATGCCGAGGGGAATTTTTCGTTTGGTAAGAGTTGTTAAAACTGAAGAGGCGTGATCAAATAGTTGCCAGTTTTCTTCGTAGTGGATTAAGAAATTCTGGTAGAGTTTGAAGGCTGATTCCTCAGGGATGTCCTGATTAAAGTATAGCCAGATGTCCTGGAAACGTTTGATACGTTGCTGGTCGATAGTGATGAGACCATCTTCAAACTGTTGCCAGTATTTTTGACTGGTTTGTTTCCAGAGTGAAATAAATTCAGTGAGGTCTTTGCTGGGAAAGAAGGCTTTGTGGGCCCAAGAGATGGCTGCTTCGTTGGCTAGCTTGTGGTTAACCAGTGTGTCGTCGATATCAAAAAAGATGGTCTTGATCATGCTATTTGAAGTTGGTGGATAAAATTATTTTGGGTAATATTTGGGATGAGTATGACAGAGGTGGAAATTAAAGTCAATCGGAGTGCGGCTGAAATTTAGAGAAAATTGTGACAATATAGTAGGTATGAAGAACAAAAATGTAGGAATAGGGTGGAGCAAACTAATAACGTGGATTGTTGGGGTGGAGGTAATAGGAATAGCGGGGTCGGTGTTTACGGCCGGATCGATAAGTAGCTGGTACCAGTTTTTGAACAAGCCAGCATTTAATCCCCCTAATTGGTTGTTTGGACCGGTGTGGACAATATTGTATGCAATGATTGGCACAGTGGGATATATGCTATGGCAGCAAAAATCCAACGAGATGCGAACTATTAAAAAATTGTTTGTGACGCAATTGGTACTAAATGCGATATGGTCACCAATATTTTTTGGGGCACAACGAACCGATTGGGCTCTAGTGATAATTTTGGCGTTGTGGACCGTAATTGTAGGACTGATGGTGAAACTGTGGAAACAATGGAGAAGTTTGGTTTGGTGGATAGCGCCGTACCTAATGTGGGTCAGCTTTGCGAGCTTGTTAAACTTTTCGGTGTGGCTGTTAAATTAGTTTAATCTGTTCCCAAGGGAAATTGTCCCGACCAAAGTGGCCGTATGTAGCAGTGGGGCGGTAGACGGGTTGCCTGAGATTTAGTGTTTCTAGGATAGAAGGAACACGAAGGTCGAGCAATTGGTTGGCAAAATCTCTAATAACCTTGATAGATTTTTTGTGAGTTCCAAAAGTTTCAATGTCGACAGCAACAGGATTTTCTTGACCAATGACATAGGCGACTCGTACTTCACATTGGTCAGCTAACCCATGGGCGACAATGTTTTTTGCCAAGAAACGAGTAGCGTAAGCGCCTGAACGATCGACCTTGGAAGGATCTTTACCGGAAAAAGCTCCGCCTCCGTGACGGGCCCAACCGCCGTAAGTATCGACGATAATTTTGCGACCAGTTACGCCAGTATCTGAAGATGGACCACCGATTTCCCATTTACCGGTACCATTGACGATCAATGAGTAATGAGTAGAAAGTAATGGGTAATGGGACAATATTGGTTTGATAACATGATTTTTGAGATCAGCAGATAAATGAGAATTAGTAATCGCGGGGTCATGGGGGACGGCGAGAACAATGGTGCTGACTTGGTAAGGTTTACCGTTTTTATAATCAACACAAACTTCAGCTTTGCCGTCTGGACGAAGATAGGGAATAGTTCTATTAATTCTGGCTTGGTCTATAGCCTGAACCAGGCGGTGGGCGAGAGTGATTGGCAATGGCATATATTCGGGGGTCTGGTTGCAAGCAAAACCAAACATCATACCTTGGTCCCCTGCCCCACCATCATCAACTCCTTGGGCAATATCAGGCGATTGTTGATGGATATAGATGGAGATAGGAGACTGTTGAGTAAAGCGATAGATGGGTTTGGTGTAGCCTAAATCTTTGATAACGGATCTAGCAATAGCAGCATAGTTGATGTGGCCCGGACAGGTAACTTCGCCTGCAAGAACTATGCAATTGGTGGTGACCAAAGTTTCAACAGCTACACGACTGTGGGTATCGATGGTAAGAGCGGCGTCGACTATAGCATCACTAATTTGATCACAAATTTTATCAGGATGACCGGCAGCGACTGATTCGGACGTAAAGTTATTAAGCATTATTACTCCTTCGTGGTTAATGATTTATAAAAATGGTCGCTTGGAAATTGGTCAACAAAAAAAGACTTCAGAAGGAGCCTTAAATATAAAAACACTCCAGAAGGAGTGTTAATATTAATAACGAAATCTGTCCCAAGTGGGCTGGATGAAGCACCGCGTCTTTATATAAAGACCAGTTGCTGGACGGGTCAGAGAGCCAGAACTCTAACCGTCACTCTGGATTTCTTAACTTGTATAAGGTGCTATTAGCTGAGGTTACGAGGAATGGAATTGTGTGTCAATAGTTACTCTTGGGGAGGAATAGGAGTTTGTAGTCAACAGGTGGTGGGGCAAGCTCGATATCGGTGGGGTCAGAGGTATCTAGTTGATTTTTGAGAGCCTGAAATCTTTGGGTAAAGGTGGAGGTGGATTGTTGATTAGGGTTAACGAAATTGAGGTTTTGTTGAACTTGGCGGGCTTGGTTTTGGGAAGTCATAGAAACCATAGCAGCCAGGATGACTAAGAAGGCGGTAGTTCCCAAAGAGATGAAAAGAATTTTTTGTTTCTTTTTGGTCTTGGTGGCAAGGCGTGACGGCTCTGTAGGAGGCATAGCCGAGGTAGGTAGTGGTGGAGCCTGGAGAATTTCTTGGTTTTCGGTAAAGCCGGTTTGGTCCATTAGCGACTCTTGTCTAGTTCTAATAAATAATCGAGACTATGTTGCAAGGAGGTGTAGGCGGGGCTTAAAGAATCGGTGACTGACTGATATACCGCCTGTGGATTAAAACCATCTTCTTTTTTGGTGGAGTCAAAAGCGGTGAACTTAAGGTGGGCAGTGGCTAGAGCTTCTGAAGCCTGCTTGTGCAAAGCGGCAACCTCTTTGAGGCCACGTTCAAAAGCCCCTTTTTGACGAGCATCGGTCTCGATGTCGACGACTTCTTTTTGGAAGTCGTTGCTGCTAACAACAATTTGATCAGCAATGGACTGAATCCGGCCAATAGCCAATAGGGACAAGCTACGGTAAGAGGCTTCGAGGAATGTAGGCAGGTCCTGAGATTCAAACCTTTGGGCCTCGGTACTGACCTGTGGTTCTTCAGAGAGGTTGGGGATTTGTTGAATATGGTTGTGGATACGGGAAGCAGCGTCTTTGATCTGATCGAGAGCCTTTTGTTTGTCGGCAACATCAATGCCTTGGGTGTTGTAGAGAAGCTGTTGGAGCGGGAATAGATAGGTTTGGAAAGTGGTCGCCCGAGCTAAAAGGACATTCTTGTAACTTTCGACTAGTTTATCTTTGGTGGCTAGGGTACCCAATTTTTGGTACTCTGCTTGGTCAAGATTAAATTGTTGTTTAGCCTGACGATATTTTTCTAACTGATAGAAGTAGTCAGACTTTTGTTGATCAATAGAGGTAGGAACAGAAGTGGAAACTGGAGTAGCCGAAGCGGTGGCAGAGCTGGTGGCATCCTCTGCCATAACAACAGGTGCCAAGATGAGAAAGCCAGTGATGACGAGTAACAGTTTGATTTTCATGACTAGATAAGCTGAGAGGGGTTAATCTTTGTTAAGTTCCCGCTCCCTGACAAAATTGGTGGCTTGGTACATGGCTTCGAAGGTACCGGTGTCGAGCCATTGGCCTTCAACAAATGCCACATCGAGTGTACCTTCGTTGAGGAAAAGATTGTTAATGTCGGTGATCTCAATTTCTCCACGAGGCGATGGCTCTAAGTTCTTGGCTTTGTTAATCACAGTGTTGTCGTAGATATACAAGCCGGTGATAGCATAATCTGATTTGGGGTGCTCTGGTTTTTCAATAATAGAGACAACTTTTTTGTTGTCGTCAAACTCGGCAATACCATAGCGCTGGGGATCTGGAACTTGCTTGGCAAAGACTCGGCCACCTGACTTAAAGGAATTAATAGCATCCGAAAAGTTATCTTCGAAGAGGTTGTCGCCCAAAATCATGGTAACGCTGTCGTCGCCAATAAAGTCGGCACCGACCAGGAAAGCGTCGGCCAGTCCCTTAGCCTGTTCTTGAACTTCGTAGCTAAAGTCGCAACCAAAGTCTTTACCACTACCCAATAGTTTGAGAAAGTCGCCAGCGTGGTCAGGGGCAACAATGATGAGGATATCTTTGATCCCAGCTTGGACAAGAGTTTCCAGGGGGAAGTAGATCATTGGTTTATTGTAGATGGGCAGTAGTTGTTTGCTGGTGACGCGGGTTAAGGGGTAGAGTCTGGTGCCTTTGCCTCCGGCTAAGATGATTCCTTTCATAAGGAGAAAGCTAGGAGCTATTGGCTGGTAGCTTGTTTTGGTTTAATTAAGTAATGAAAAAATGATGACGAGTCCCAGAGCAGCAATTCCCAGGTATTCTAACAAAATTTTCTGGTCAATGTGGCCTGCCTTCTTGTGATGGACCACACCCCAGATGACGTAGCCTGCAGCCGAAAAAGTGGAGACCAGCTTAACGGTAAGGTGGCTAAAGCGAAAGAAAACTACAGAAAACATAAAGACGGCGATGATGGTGGAAATAACAATGTAGTCGATAAGGTGTTCGAGACGATGTTGGGCCATATAAGTGAGTAATAAATTGTGAGGTTAATATTGTGAGAATGCTGGGCTTGGGTAAAAAAATGGTTAGATTATCCCGCCTCCAGAGCTTAGTGCGATGATTAGTAGGACTGCGGCCAGAAATCCAAGATGGGCCCAGTTCCGACCGACAAAGCGGACAGTTTTGCGGCGGTTAATAATGATCTCATCAGCAACGAGAATGGTGATCAGGAGGAGGACCATGGCAAAGGCGACTGATTGTTTGATCTTGGTAGGCGAGATATAGGTGGGTGTTTGGTTCTCTGAGGCTTGGGAAAGGACAGAGTCAGAATGAGGATTGACTGCGGCAATGGGCTGGTTGGTAACGACAGGCGAACCAGTCTGGGTACCGGAGGCAAGTTGAGGTGCAGGCGGTGGAGAATTGGTGACCTGGGCGACCACACCCGGAGGAGTACCAAACATGTGGACGACTAAAGTGGTCTCCACCCCATCCAAGGTGCCGTTGACCACGGCAATACCAGTTTGAGTGTACTTGGGGTGGACAATATTGGCTTTGTGGGTGGGTGAATTCATCCAGGCAGTGACCATGCTGGGGGTGTCGTCAAAGTCGCGAGCTAGGTTTTCACCAGCGACTGAATACTTGTAACCAGCGGCTTTGATAAAAACCCAGGGGGTAGTGCCACTGGGACTAGTGTGGGCCCAGTAGTCGTTAGCGAACATGTCGTTAGCCTTGGCTAAGGCAGCAGCGGTGAGTTGAGAATTGAGCTCGAGTGGAAGCAAGCCCGCTTTGGTGCGTTCTTCGTTGGTTTGGATAAGAACTTGATCGGCAGTGATGTCACTGGCGTACCCAAGGACCAAACCACCACGGCCAATGGCAATGCCACTGGGAGCAGCAGCCTTGATAAGTTCGATAGAACTATTAGTGATAAGGAGCAAACCAATAAGAATAGAGATGCCGACCGGCTGGAGCAAATGGGAGCGGTGGTTATTACTAAAGTGTGGGGTAAAGAGATGGCGGAGAGTTTTGGAGAGGATCATGGGATCAGTATAGAGTATCTTGTATATAGTATATAGCGAAAAACAGATACTTTTAGCTAACACCTGTTGGCCTGAGTAGTCAAGGCATTTGGACAGAATATAACGGTTATAACAGTTATAATGGTTATAACAGTTATATTTACTGAGTTGCGGGGTCGGCGAAGATAAGGAGACGGCGCCAGTCGGTACCAATCGGGTAACAAGTTTGGAGAGTCAGGCCAGTGTGGTCATTGGTAATGACGGAAGATAATTGCCAGGGTGTGACGATTTGTTTATCCCGGACAGTATATAGATAGTCCTGGCCGTGATAGTAGAGATGAATTTGGTCACCGATCTCGAGTTTGGGTAAGAGATAAAAGGCGGTGTTGTAGCGGGTGATGGAAAAGGGGTTGTCGGAGCTGTGAGCAAAAAGGTAAATGTTGCCAGGCTGGTCTGGAAGAGCAGAGCCGGAGGCGTGAGCCACACCGTGTTCGAGGGCTTGGAGATACTCGGCTTTATTGGTAGGGTTAACATTGGGGATGACCTGTTGGCTGATACCAAGCTTGGGAATGGTGATAGAAAAATTAGCGGAGATGGGAGCGGGGTTTACAGGCTGGGGATGAAGACGGTAAGAAAGTTCTTGGAGCATTACGGGGTAGTAGATATAGATTGTTGAGGCGAGAGAGAGAATGATGAGCAGGCTTCCTAGCCGAGAGGCCAACTTTTGATGTGATAAATTTCTAATTGATCTAATTTCTAATTGATCTAATGAATTATTCATGAATGTTGTCGTTACGAATTAAGAATATGTGATGAGGCAAAAAATATGTGCAAGAATAAAAAAGGCCCTTAGTGGTGGGCCAGAAGAAAGAGTTTATGAATATAGGTAAGAGGGTGACCTGCCTGACCTTAGTCGCAGGTAAGATCCGAGCATGAGCATGATGATGTTGGCAAAGAGGAGATTGACAGTAGAACCGCCGGTAGCAGGGAGCATGGCCCCCAGGACCCGACCACCGCGGCCGGAGGAGTAGTAGTAGGGGTAGGAATTACCGTAGGTATAGTAATAGTAGTTGTTGGTATCGCCTTCGTTAGTGGTGGAATTATTGTTGTTTGTGGTGTTGGTAGTATTGTTGGTAGTTGTGGTGATAATATCGCCGTTGCCTTGATCTTCTCCGTCACCATCGCCGTTGTGGCCGTGTCCACCATGACCACCGGGATCGCCATCGTGGTGACAATGACCATCACTGCAGTCGTGATTGCCGTTACCATCACAGTTACCGTTGGTGCAATCGTGATCACAATGACCATCAATACACGAATCGTCGCAACCCGTACCAGTGCAGCAGGTGGAGACAAGATTGGTATTGATGTCTTGGTTAATAACAGCTGTAGATGCTAAGACCGTGCCGGTGAGAATAGTGACTGAGCCGCCGGTGTTGCTGGTGGTCAGATTGTTTCCGGTGGCAAGGGCTTGGTTAATGAGTGACTCCAAGTCGCCGATGTTGCTGGCAGCGACGTTGACGTTGGTGGTGATGCCAGTGGTGACGTTATTAATTGAATACTCACCGTTACCGGAAATGGTGACACTGGTTGGGCCAGTACCACCAGAGGGTACTTTGGCGACGTTTTGGTTGATGCGGTTATTGGCAACAACTACTTGGGCCCCAATATTGCCGGAGGTAGTAGAGGTGTTGCCGCCGGTGTTGCTATGGGCAGTGTTGTTACCAGTATCTCCAGTTTGATTGATGGCGGTGTTGATGGAGGCAGTGTTGTGTTGATCCAGGTTGACTTGATGGTTGCCGGTAACGGTGGCCGTGTTGACTGAGTCTTCGCCGTTTCCGGTAACATTGGTCGAGGTACCACTTGTTTGGCAACAGGAACCTGCCGTGTTTTGGTTGATGTCTTGGTTGGTGACTTCTGCTTGGTTGACGATGTTGCCGGTAGTAATAGTGTCATTGCCACCGGTGTTGCCAGAAATTTCGTTGCCACCGGTGTTGGAGTCTTGAGTTATGGTGGTGGTAACCTGTGAGTCATTGGACTGGGTGGTGGTGGAAGTAGAGTTTGAAGTAACACTAGTAGTAGATACAGACTGCTCACCATTATCACTAATAGTAATTGCTACATTCTGAGCATACGCACGACCTATAATCGATAAGGTGAGAAGAACGAAGATGGCAGTTAGGGACAGAGTTTTTGGCATGTGGCAGAAAAGCTATAGTTTATTTTTAGCGCGTGTATGAGCAAATATCAAGTAGCAGTTTTTCCTCAAGTAGTAATTATCCGAAGAGCAAACCCTTGGCTTTGGTGGCAGTGTAGGCTAGACCTAGTATGAATGAGGTAACGGTTGGCCAGGCGAATGTAATTGTTAGGCTTTTCGGTCTATGGGCTTTTTGGGCGTCGGCAGTGAGACTGGAAGCAATACCGTCTTCTAATTTTTCGGTTAAGTACCAAGTGGCGGTGCCTAAGACTCTGGGATGAGAGACGACCTGCTTGGTGGCGCGGGAGACAGTGGTAAGAGGAGTGGCTTGGGGAAGCGTAGTATCGCCTAGAAGAGTAGCAGTGGCATCAGTGGTATCAGAGGTTGAATTGGGATCGAGGTTTTGAGTGTTTGGAGTGGTCTCCTGAGTGGAAGAAGGTGTGGTTGTGGAGTCTGGATTGGAGTTGGGGTTAGTGGGATCGGTGGTAGTACCCGAATTATCACCTGAATTGGACCCTTGGTCGGTGACACCACCAGGGAGACCACCGATACCGGGGTCTGGAAGTTGGTTGGTATTCTCGGGAGGGACAAAATCACCGATCCAGGAACCAAAGACGTTGACCACAGTGACCATAACATTGCCGCCGGCAAAATTGTTGTTGACGAAATTGACCAGGTCCAGCATGACGTTGGCATTGCCAGTGCTAATGGTGTTGTTGCCGCCGGTGTTGTAGTTAGTCTCGTTGCCGCCGGTGTTGGCATCGAGAGAAATGTTATTGACCAGATTGGCTTTGTTAGTCTGGCTAGTAGTGGTGTTGGTGGTCTGAGAGTTGGTGTTGGTGTTGTCGGTAAGGACACCGTTTCCTGTGTTGACAATATCGATAGAGCCGTCGGGGTTTTCGATAAACTGGGTGCCGGTGGAGCCGGCCATACTGGCACCATCGGGAGCACCAACAATCTTGCCGACCCAATTGCCAGCTTCGTTGACCAAGACTATCCACCAGTCGCCACCTGCGATATTTTGGTTGGCAATATTGGCAACCTTGACATCGGCTGAGGAGTTACCGGTTAGGACAGAATTGCCTTGATCACCACCGGGAGTGTGAGTGTTATAGTTAGTCTGGTTGTCGCCAGTAGTAGTAGCAATGTCGACGCTGTTATCGATGTTGGCAAAGTTATCTTGATAGAGGCCGGTATTGGTAGTATTAGAAGTGGAGTTGGTGTTGGTTGAGTAGGCGCCGTTGCCGGAATTGGTGGAATTGGCGGAGCCGGAGAGGGCGCTGGCGGGAGCAATAATGTCGCCGACGAGGTTGCCCATAATGTTGACAGTCGCCAGTTTGACACCACCGGCGATGTTGTTGTTGAGGAAATTGGCGATGTTAGCGACGATATTGGCGTCGCCGGTCTCGATGGATGAATTGCCTCCTGTGTTGTAGTTGCTGGTGTTATCTCCCGAGTTGGCCCCGAGGACGATATTGTTAACGACGTTGGCATCGTTGCCTTGAAAGGTTTGGTCGTCGGTAAGGGTGGTGGATGAGTTGGAGTTGTCGGAAAGAGCACCGTTGCCGGAGTTTAAGAAGTTAACGTCGCCGGCTTGGCAACCCCCGGTGGAACAAGGATCGTTAAAGTCGAGGATGATATCACCAACATGATCGTCGACGATGTTGAATTCAGCGGCATCGACACCGGCCATATTGGTGTTGGCAGCGGTGACCACTGTAGCCATGGTGTTGGCATTTCCGGAGGAAGTGGTGGTGGAGCCAACGTTGTAATTGTTGTGGTTGGTGCCACTGACAGCACCGGCGTCGAGATCATTGCCGATGATGGCGGAATTGTTTTGGGAAGTAAGGTCGTTGGTTGCTGAAGTCAGATCGGTAGTGTTGGTAGACATAGCCCCGTTGCCGGAGTTTTCTTGGGAAGAAAGTGGATCACCAGTGCCAGAGCCGGAGCCTAAGTTATTGTTGACGCCGCTGGTGATGGCAGCGGTAACTGTGGTGTTGCCGGTTTCGATAGCCGAGTCACCGACTCCCGAACCAGTAGTACCTGGAGTGACGGAGAGGTTGGCAGCATCGTTAGCGAGGGTTTGAGTATTGTTGGGATTATTGGAGGTGGAAGTGACGGTGGATGATGATGGTGAGGGGGTGGGTGTGGGCTGGGGGGAAGATGATGGCGTGGGGGTAGGGGTGGGAGT